>Ga0075905_12_pt3 | contig 235624 bp, 251 predicted proteins | sample RifGroA1_FD_68324 | JGI IMG/M metagenome (GOLD analysis project Ga0075905, IMG submission 68324) | Parcubacteria bacterium GW2011_GWA1_56_13
GATAGCCACGAGCGGCGGAGGCGGGGGCGGGGGCGGGGGCGGCGGAAGCCGCTCCTTGCCCAGGGTCGCGATTGGGCAGGTACTGGGGGCATCCATATCTCTTGCAGAGCTTCCGTACACAGGGCTCGACCTCGGGCCTCTCGGCACCGCACTCTACTGGACCGCGCTCATTTTCTGGTCGCTTGCGCTCGCCTATCTGGTGCTGTTTGGAGCTGTGCCGCTCGTGGGCCGTTCCGCCCGCAATTTTGGGTACCGCGTTCAGGAAGTGCTTGCGGCGCGTGAATCGCTGTCTGGGCGTTCGTCCGAGCCAAACGAAAAAGAGGAACCCGCCGCACCAGCAATGCAAGCTCGGCAGGCGAGCGAATTGCGCGAGGCGCCGCGCGGGTACTCTCCGTATGAGGGATTCAAATCATTTGCGCACAACGGGGCGCTCTCCATAGATGACATCGTAAAGGGGCTCGCGAGGAACCATCCTGCGCCCGAACCCGAGCCAGTACGCGAGAACATTGAGCCCATCTATCAAAATGTCGAGCCGATCGAAAATGCAGCACGTGCCGGCGTCGCGGCTTCTAGTACGGCGCCAATCCATATCCGCGGGCTCATCGCGGCCCTCGTCGAGGGCGACCGTGCGGCGGTCTTCGCTGGGCTGCGCCAGCATATGCGTGGTGGTGGCCCCTCCGAGCAGCTGATATCGAACATGGTATTCCTCCTCGACGATGCCTACCGCGCTCGCATTGACGGAACGGAGTGCGACGCCGACGTCGCACGCGTGATCGCGCGCCTCGATACTCCGACTTTGGAGAAGCTCGTTGCCGCACTCACTACGGCCATTGATTCAAGTTACTCGGCCGGTGTTACCGGCGCGAAGCTTGCGCTTACCCGCGCGCTTGCCGTTCTCGGCGCGTAAAACGCATTTCGCAACCATTATCGTCCCCGAGGTGTGTTTGGCGTTTTATTTCCGCTGCGCAATTTCCGCATTTGCGCGCGCGATAAAATCCGCAAGCGGCATCGCATCCTGTTTTCCGTCGTTCCGACTCTCTACGGACACGGTTCTTGCCTCGACCTCCTTGTCGCCGACGACAAGGAGATAGGGGATTTTTTCTGATTTGGCATTGCGTATTTTCTTTCCAAGCGACTCGTTCGCGTCGTCCATCTCAGCGCGGATATGCGCGGTTTTCAGCGCGGCAACAACCTCCCGTACGTATCCTGCATGTTTCTCCGAAACGCCCAACACCTTTGCCTGTACGGGCGAAAGCCAGAAAGGGAAGGCACCCCCGACGTGCTCGATAAGGACGGACAAAAAGCGCTCGATCGAGCCCATGACAGCCGCGTGGATCATGACGATACGCTCTCTCTGACCCTGTTCGTTGGTGCAGGTAAGGTCAAAACGCTCCGGCATATTCATATCCAGCTGGATGGTCGCCACTTGCCAAAGGCGCCCATGCGCGTCTTCGGCCATAAAATCGAGCTTTGGACCGTAAAATGCCGCCTCTCCAACGCCGTCAATGGTCTCGGCGCCTTTTTCTTTTGCGATGTCGCTTAAAATGTCCTCCGCCGTCTTCCAGTGTTTCTTGTCGCCGAGGTATTTCTCGGGATGATTTTGGTCATGGAACGAGAGGCGTATTTTTTTCGGTTTAAATCCGAGCGTGCTATAAAACTCCTCGATGATATCCCATATCTTCAAAAATTCTTCTTTCACCTGCGACTCGCGGCAGAAACAGTGTGCGTCGTCCTGCGTGAACGCCCGGACACGCGAAAGGCCGTTCAATTCGCCCGACTGTTCATCGCGATAGCACATGGTCGTATTCGCGTACCGCTGGGGAAGCTCGCGATAACTCCACGGCTTTCGCGCATAGATCTGCGTGTGGTGCGGGCAGTTCATCGGCTTTAAAGCGAATTCGTCCCCTTCGCGCGTCGTAATGCGGAACAGATCGTCCTTGAACTTTTCCCAGTGGCCGCTTTTCTCGTACAATTCCCGTTTCGTGATGTGAGGGATCTCGACTTTTTCGTACCCGTTCTTGCGCCGAAGTTCCCAGACGAACTCGTCGAGCAGGTTGCGCAGTATCGTGCCCTTGGGCGTCCAGAGAGGGAGGCCGGAGCCCACGAGGTCGGAGAAGGTGAAAAGATCGAGCTCCTTTCCGAGCTTCTTGTGGTCATCCGTCTTATTCGCGTCCATTGTCGAAGAGGATACCACAAAACTCACAGCGGTTTAATGTCTTCGAGCGCGAGCGAGAGTTCGCCGCCCCGCACCGAGACCTTCGCTTTGGCAAGCAGGCAGGCGCCTGCGGTGAGCACGGCCCCGTGTTCTTTGAAAAGTTTCGGAAAGACGACCGCCTCGATCGAGTCGGCCGTATCTTCCACGGTGAGGAAGGCCATTTTTTCTCCGCTCCTGGTGAGAACGGAGCGCGTAAGAGTGATGAGAAGCGGCAGGATAACCGTCATTCCCCGTTGTCGTTCCTCCTTTATCTTTGTGATCGAGGTGCGGGTTTTCTTGGTGAGCGCCGTATGCGCATCGAGCGGATGGCCGCTTACGTATATGCCGAGTAATTCTTTCTCCCATATGAGTTTGTCGGTGAGTGATGTAGGCGAACCGGCGGGAAGGGAGAGCTCCGGTGGTGCGCTCAGCGCACCGAACAGCGAATCCTGCGGCGCGCTCACCGTCGCCTCCCGATGAAACGTGAGAAGATTTTCAATATGTTTGAGCAGAGTGCCGCGCTCCCCGAGCGAATCGAGCGCGCCGCACTTGATGAGCGACTCGAGCGATTTGCGGTTCAGGCTCTTTGAGCCGACGAACGAAGGCGATGAGGTACTGAGGTCAGCAGACCCGAATGTGCCGATGCGCAGGAGAAAATCGGAAAGGGTTTTGAAGGGGCCGCGCGCGTTCCGCTCGGCGATGATGGCCTCCGAGATTCCCTCGCCGAAATTCTTGATGGAAGAGAGTCCGAATCGGATTGCATTGGGCGCCGATGGAGACGGATGAAGATGTGTCGCGAGAAAGGGCTCTCGCAGCGCGCCGGCGCGAGAGCGAGGTGCATTTTCAGCAGAAAATGACACTGTACCTTTCGAGCGATACTCTTCAGCGGTCATCGGCGTCCCTTGCGCCGACGGAGTGCCGCTCGAAGAGCGCGGAATAATTCCCTGCTGGGAATTTTCCTCCTGCTCGTCGCCTCCGCTCCTGCGCAGACCCTCTTCTCGCGGCACGTCCATCGGTGCTTGCACCGTCGTGAACACGGCACCGCTTTCATTTACATCCGGCGGCAGGACCGGAATGCCCATGCGCTTCGCTTCGGCGACGAGAATTGATACCTGTTCCGTGTCGCCCGCGTCGGCCGTCAAGAGGGCAGCGAGGTATTCCACCGGATAATTCGCTTTCATGTACGCGGTCTGGTACGCGACTTTACCGTAGCTTGCGGCGTGCGCTTTATTGAAGCCATAGGCGGCGAAGGGCTCTATCAATTCCCACAGTTTCTCAGCCAGTTGTTTGGAGAGTTTCCCGTACTCCATAAAGCCCTTCGTCAATTTCTCCTTCTCCGCCTGCATGACTTTCGGGATCTTCTTTCCCATGGCCTTGCGGAGCGCGTCCGCCTCGAGCCATGAGTAACCGCCAAGCTTTATCGCCGTGAGAAGCACATCGTCCTGATATACGAGTATGCCGTACGAGAAATCAAGATACTCTTTCATGCGCGGGTCGAGATATTTGATGAGCTTTGGGTTATGTTTGCGCTCGATGTAACTCGGGATGGTCTCCATCGGCCCGGGGCGATACAGGGCGACCATCGCGTTGATGTCGTGAATGGTGGTGGGCCGCAGTTCTTTCAGCCAGCGGGTCATGCCGGAGCCGCCAAGCTGAAATGTTCCTTCCGTTTCGCCGCGCGCGAGCATCTCGAACGTCTTTGCGTCGTCGAGTGGAACATTCTCGATGTCCACGGTAATGCCACGCGTCCCTTTCACGCGGGCGACCGCGTCGGCGAGAATCGCGAGGTTCTTGATGCCGAGAAAGTCGAATTTCAGGAGCCCTACGCCGCCGTACTCGTCGGTGATGGAGTACATGTCGTATTGCGTGATGAGCTTGCCGGTACCTTTCGGGTCGGGCTGAATGGGCGCCCACTCGATGAGCGGGGTTGGGGCCACCACGACGCCGGCCGCGTGGACGCCAACGTGCCGCACGCACCCCTCGATGCGTTTTGCGAGGTCTATGATCTCCCGCGCGTCCTCGTCTTCGTCATAGAGCAGTTTCAGATCGGGCTCGAGTTCGAGCGCGCGGTCAATGGTCATCGGAAAACCTTGCGAACCGATGGGAATAAGTTTCGCGATACGGTCGCCAGTGTTGTAGGAATGGCCGAGCGCCCGTGCGACGTCGCGCACCGCCGCCCGCGCCATCATGGTGCCGAACGTGCCGATCTGGGCGACGTGGTCCGTGCCGTATTTACGCTTCGTGTATTCGATCATCTCGTCGCGCCTGTCGTCGGCCATATCCATGTCAATATCCGGCGCCTTGGGCCGCAATGGGTTAAGGAACCGCTCGAACGGGAGCTTATAGAACAACGGGTCCACGTTCGTAATCCCGATGAGGTAGGCAACGAGCGAGCCGGCGGCGGAGCCGCGGGTAGTCGTGAGAATGCCGCTCGTACGCGCGAAGGCGAGCAGGTCCGCGACGATGAGGTAATAGACGGCGAATCCTTTGCCGATGATGATGTCCAGTTCGTACTCAATGCGGTCTTTTACCTCCTGCGTATCGGCGAGACCGCGCACTTTGATGCCGGCATACGCCTTTGCCCGCAATTCCTCGTCGTGATTCTTGAATCCGGACGAGACCGGGACGGAAGGAAAGGTCCATTTTCCGAGCTCGAACGTTACGGTGCAACGGTCGGCAATGGCGCGCGCATTGTCGATGGCTTCTGGCGTGTCGTGAAAGAGAGACCGAGCCGTCTTATCGCTGATGAAGGAGAAGTCCTCGTCCTCGTTCCTGCCGCGGCCGCCCTGCTGGATGCGGCGCATGGTCTCAGTCGCTTCACGGTCTCCGGGTTCCAGATAATAGACATCGTGCTGGGCGACGAGCGGCGTGCCGCTTTCGCTCGCAAGCTCGATGATGCTCTGCATGAGCGCCTCGTGCCCGGCGACCTTCGGGTGGTGCGTTATCTCGAGGAAAACGTTTTGAGCGCCCAGCATATTTTTGAATTCCGCGAGCGCGGCCGCGGCGCCGTTGCGGTCTCCCGCGCGCAAGAGCTGAGCAACATCTCCGGCGAAGGATGGCAGGATGGCGATGAGGCCGCGACCGCGCTCGCGCAAAAGCTCCTTATCAATGCGCGGGCGCTCGAAAAATCCTTCCGTCCACGATTTTGTGACGAGCGCGAGAAGGTTCTTGTACCCTTCGTTGTTCTCCGCCAAGAGGACGATGCGTGAGCGCTTCGTGTCGATATTCGGGTCTTTCTCGTGCCGTGAACGCGGCGCGAGATATGTATCGACGCCGAGGATGGGCTTCACCCCGGCATTCGTTGCGGCTTTGTAGAATTCAATCGCGCCGTGCATATTGCCCGTGTCGGTGAGCGCGAGCGCGTTCATGCCTTCCGTCCGCGCCTTTGCGACCAATTCATCCACTTTTGGCAATGCCTGAAGGAACGAATAATGGCTATGGGTATGTAGATGGATGAATCGACTCATGAGTGGATGAAGTGTACCCCGTACCAACGCTGAGCGAAGTGGAGATGTGGGGCAGGGCGACTCGCCATGCGTCACAGTATATACTCTTCATATGAAGTACGTGCTTGGGGTAGATGAGGCGGGTCGAGGTCCCTTGGCCGGGCCGATTGCCATCGGCGTGGTTGCCGTGCCGGAACGCTTCATCATCGGTCGTGAATTCCCGGGCCTCGCGGATTCGAAACAGATGACTCCGGTCGCGCGGGCAAAGATGTTCCGACTATTGCAGAAACGCGCGCGCGCCGGGGACCTCCGATTTTGCGTGCGCTGCACGGGAGCGGAGCGGATCGATGCATGGGGGCTCACGCGCGCTATTTTTTCCGCTACCGCGCGCGCCGTGCGGCACCTTGCGCCCAAGCCGGACGGGGTTTCCATCTATCTCGACGGGCTTCTGAAGGCGCCCGAGGAATACGATCAGCAAACCATCATTGGCGGGGATGAGGCCGTGCCCATCATCGCGCTTGCTTCCATCGCCGCGAAGGTGGTGCGTGACCGCCTGATGATGCACTTGGCGAAGCAATTCCCCGAGTACGAATTTGAAAAACATAAGGGCTACGGCACGAAGGAACACTATGAAGCGCTCTCAAAACACGGCCCCTGTGCTATCCACCGCCGTTCTTTTATCGGCTTGTAGCCGGGCATAAAGAGCGCTATACTGTCAATCCGTGCCGACCAATGGGGGTAGGCATAAGACCAGGTCTTTAGAAGGAGGAAGAGTGGATCAAAACACCACCTCCCTTGCTCATTTGCGGGATCCGGAAACGGCACTCCGCGTTCTGAGCAGGGAAGACGAACACCAGCTGATAGCATTGTGCGTCTGTTGTACACGGCAGCAGGCGCGAACGTGTCCGCACCAAGAACCTCAAAAGGGCAAGTGTTCAACCTACGTTCTCGACGAGCGTGACCCGCGCGCAACAGAATTGCGGATTCTCGCGTTCCTTGGGGTCGTAGTTTTGGACCCCGTTCCCAGCTAAATTACGTTCGACCCTAGCTCCATCATGGGCAGTGGTCGTCTTCAAAAGAAGCGCTGCCATACCGGCGGCGCTTTGATATTTTGATATTTTCCGCCTCGCGTGTTAGGGTAGGATTCATGTCAATTCGCATGCGCCATACCCGCGGCCATACCGGCAATCGCCGGTCGCATCATGCGCTTCGCACCATGAATATAGTCAAGGATGCGGAAAGCGGGAATCTCCGCCTCCCGCATCGTGTCGACGAGACCACGGGCATGTACCGAGGCAGGCGGATCTTCACTCCAAAGGCGAAATCCGAACACAAGACGAAGACAAAAGGACCCTCGACCGAACCGGCACCGAAGCACGCGCACGAACACGCAAGTGAAGTCCATATGAATGCGGAAGCCAAAAGCGCGAAAGGAATTTCCGGAAAAGTCGCCACGGGTGGTCGCCCGAAAGCGCGCAGCGGTTTCGGCGGGGGCGCGTAGCCGACGCGGACGCCGCGCCTTGCGGCGTCCGCATGTTTTTGCACACTAAGAATTTGCGCGCCTGCCCGATTTGCTATAATTGAGCCAAGCTCTTTCCATGCCCGACACACTACAAGGCATTGTTGGTTCGCAAGTCGCGCGGTTGCGTAGTCGTGGCGGTGGCATGCCCAAAGATATGATGGTGGATATCACTACGGCCGCAATCCACGAAGTGAATTGCGATGCCTTGGTAGTGTGACGGGCCATGGCGAACCGACATCTAGCGCGCTCAATCGTCCTTCAGACGCTTTTTGAGTGGGACACTACCCGCGCATCGGAGAAGGAGGCGCGGGCGATACTTGCCCGCAACATCGCCGAATTCGGCGGTGAGGATGTCGACCAGTCGTTCATGGACGCTCTTCTCTCGGGCGTTCTCGCCAAGAGAGACGATATTGATCTCGTTATCGGGAAAGCCGCTCCCGACTGGCCCCTTGAGCGCATCGCGCCCGTCGACCGCAATATCCTGCGTCTCGGGCTCTTTGAGCTCCTCTTTGCGGACCGCGCGCAGGTGCCGGCAAAAGTCGCCATCAACGAGGCCATCGAATTAGCGAAAACCTTCGGCGGCGACTCATCCGGCCGTTTCGTGAACGGGGTTTTGGGCGCCATCTACAAAGAGCTCGGTGAACCCGGCAAAGACGAGAAAGGGAAGAAAAGCAGTAAGGTGAAATACGAAGACATGCCGCTCCAGGCGCTCGGCGGCGCCGTCGTGTACGCGAAACACGAAGGGCAATACTACCTCGCGCTCGTGCATGACGTGTTCGGCCACTGGACGCTCTCGAAAGGCAAATTGGAGCCGGGTGAGAGCATCGAGAAGGGAACCGCCCGTGAGATAAAAGAGGAGATGGGAATAGACATCACCATCGAAGAGAAGATCGGGGAGAACGAGTACGTCGCCTCGCATCCGGAGAAAGGGAAGTACCGTAAGCACGTAAGCTACTTCCTGGCTCGCGCCGATTATGTGCCCCTGAAGCTTGAGCCGGGAAAGGGCGGGCTCGATGATACGAAGTGGTTCCGGTTGCAGGACATCATTGACCTCAATTTCTACGATGATATGCTCCCCATCGTCACCGCGGCCGTTCAAAAGCTGTTGGATAAAGCGAGCGATGAGAAAACTCCCTATGCCTGATTTCAATTCATTTGCGCAGAAACTCGGCCTCTCGTTCAAAAAACCCAACTTGTTCATCGAGGCGCTCACGCACCGTTCGTATCTGAATGAGCATCGCGAGTACGCCGGCAACCACAACGAACGGCTGGAATTCCTCGGCGACGCCGTGCTCGAGCTTGCTGCGACAAATTTCCTTTTCAAGAAATTTCCGGCAAGTCCGGAAGGCGAGCTCACGAGCTACCGCGCCGCGCTCGTCAACACCGTTTCACTCGCCGCGCTCGGGCAGGCGCTTGGCATGAGCGACTATCTCCTGCTCTCCCGCGGCGAGGCGAAGGATGTCGGGCGTGCGCGCGAGGCGATACTCGCAGATGCGTTTGAGGCGGTCATTGGCGCGATCTATCTGGATGCCGGCTACGAAAGTGCCGAGGCGTTCATCGCGAAGAATTTGTACGGCAAAATAGACGAGGTCATCGCGAAACGTTCCTACCAGGACGCAAAAAGCCGTTTTCAGGAGATCGCCCAGGAAAAACGCGGCATCACGCCGCGGTATGAGACGCTTTCGGAAGAAGGACCCGACCATGCGAAACTCTTTACGGTCGCGGTGTGCATCGGTTCGGAGGAGATCGCGCGCGGCAGCGGTCAATCAAAGCAGGAAGCCGAACAATCAGCGGCGGAACGTGCGTTGATGAAAACGAATTGGTGAGCAAGCAGATTCGAACACTATGCGCGCCGTTGCGCCGGGACCGTTCGGTATCTCCGCATCAATCTTTTATATTTTCACCACGCTCGTAATTGCATACGGTCGAATAAAGCGCAAAAACACCGATGGCATATGTAGTGTGCGGACAGGGAGGCGAAGCGGCACCGTGCGAGACGGCTGACGCGTCAGCTTTGTACGCTGATATTCTCTACCCGATAATCATCGAATTTGATGTCCATGAAATCGGTGCGGATGCCGGCAAGGTTGGGGCCGATGATGGGCGGCGTGCCGCCGTAATTCTTTCCGGTATCGGTCGCAGAAAGAACTTCGGACCATGGAACCCGACCGCTGCGCTGCACATAGAGAGACAACGTGACGCCACCGCCTACGTTCGTTATCGTCGTCAATTTGAGCCCGAACCATTCGTCATGCGGCAAAAGATTTCTGCTCGATCCACCGCCGCTTACCGAATAAACGCCCGGAAACAGCTTCGCTTGCGCCATGGTATAATATCTTCCTCGGTATTTTTTCTTGATCACCGCGGTTCCATCGACGCGGATGCCGCCATAATAGAGCGTCTCGCCATTTCCGTTGTAACGGCTCATAAATAAAATCCCGTTCGAAGCGCCCCGATTCTGGCTCGCGGAGAAATTGTCCCTGGCAATATAGAATTGCGCCTGCTGACTGAAATTCTCCCACCGGCTTTTTGTCAGGAGGCGGAACAGATTTTGCGGACGAAAACCGTTATCGGTATCAATGGAGCTGGAGCGTCCATATGCAATGCGCCACCGGTCCTGCGAAGGAAGCATATATTGCAGCGTTTCTCCGATGCCGTTTTCGATGATCATCTCGCCGCCGGACTCAAGGAACCAGTACGGGCTCGGACTTTTCTCCGCACTCGTCGTTTCGTGCAGAATGCCGGGTGCGTTGAAAGAATAAATGAATGTGTCCGTATCCGCATGAGGGACATTCCGCTCGTTCCGTCCTCCGGCTGCGAACAGGAGAAGTGCCGTTATCAAGAAGCTCGAGAGGGTGATGCCGGACACGGTGAGGAGGACAATACGAAGGCGGAAGAACCACTCATGCGTCATAGGGACTCGACCGCGAGACGGGTGAGTATTGCCTGCGCCTCCCCGGCAGAGGGCGTCCATACCGTCGCGCCGACGCCGCCACTTCTCGAGATCCCGGCCACAGAGCCGGCGACCCTGACCCCATAGGCACTACAGCTCGCAGTATCGCCCTGCACCGACATGGAAAAATCCGCCTTTGCCGGCAGTGCGGGCGGGGCATATGGCTTGTAGGCGATAGTTTCCAGTTTTTCACCATCATGCCGCTCGAGATATATGCGGTTGTTGGAAAATGCGCATACCACGTACGGCGCATATTGTGCCGTATACCGGGCTAGGAGGGAGAACGTGCCATACTTCCACTCAGCGGATGCGTTCATCTTATAATCCGTCCACGTACCGCTGCCATCAAGGAACGCGGACGCTCCGGTCGAATCTTTCGAGGCCGATAATTCGAGTCCCGTATCGTCCGGTCGTACCGTCCCCCAATTCGATTTCCATGCGGGACCGAAGGTAAACGCAGTGTGGGGCAGCGATTTGACAACGCCGCCGTTGAGGACTTCGAGAAGATGCGAGCTGCTCCACGACGCGGTGGGTTCGATGCGTTTTATGAGATGGACATCCGGGTCCGGATGATTGAAGAAATCTCCGTTACCCGGCCATGTTTGGTAGAAATCGAATGGGTAGATCGTGGGGACGACGCGGCTCAGCAGGGTGTCCGCCTGCGGCGCATTTATGCTGTCCTGGCCCAGATCGTTCAGGGGATAGGCGAATCCATCGACTACGATGTCAAAATTATTCTCAAGCAGCGTTTTTGCGGCCGTCAAGTCATTGGTGACGCGCGTCACGAATTCCGCGGGGGTTTCAATTCGTCCCGCATCCGGCAGCCAGAAAAAATTCGAGAGAAAATGCTGTCCGGGGACGAGTGTGAGGTCTTGTGCGGTAGACGTAGCGATGGGGACGCTGTAGGTCAAGTGATCTTGGTCGCCATGGCTTTCCAGGTCCCACCGGCCGCTCTTCACCATGTAGTCGAGTTGCGACTTTGAGAGGTAGAAATCGTTGAGCGGAACGTCGCCGTTCCCCGGCATCGAGAAACCGGTGATCACGAACATGACGGCTGTGTAGCCGAAGTCCTTTAGCAGTGGATCGGCTGAATATAACGCATCCGAGCGTCCGTCATCAAAGGTAAGAAGGAATGATTTATCGGGGACCGTCCCCGTCCCCTCCATAAACGCCTTGAATTGTTCCATCGTGATGGTATGCCAGCCGGCATCCCTGAGCGCCCGCATGTGTTCTACGAATACACGCATCGGCGGCATGGAAGTGGAATCTCCCTCGCCGTGATAGAGGAGCACGGGAACGCTTCGTGCCGACACCACGGACGAAGTAGCCGACTGGGCTTCCGTTCTGGAGGAGCCGGTAACTGCCGCGAGTGCCGCTTCGGGAAGCTTGAACCGTACCAGATAGTACAGCTCAGCCCGCGCGCGCTGCGCACTGTCGGTGAATGCATGCATCGCCGGCCGAGCGGACGCCGCAATGAGGAACGTTGACACGGTCACGACGAGGAGCGCGAGAACAACGATACCAAGGAAGCCGATTTTTTTGTTTGAAAGATCAACGAACATACTTAGCGAGTCCCCCAGTGATTATCGGCGATGGTTACGACGGCCCACGGCAACTGCCACATGAGGATCACGGTGTAGAACCAATAGCTGACGACGGCGGGAAACCAGTTGCGGTCCTGAGTGTAAATGCGGTAGTAGACCCCGTGCAGGAGGAGCATGAGGAAAAGTCCGGAGAGATAGATTATCGGCAGTATGCCGTAAAAAATGGGTTCCCACATCACGGCATGGACGAAGACGATCGGGGCCGCGAACGCGAGAAATATGTAGCTGTAGAAAAAGAGAGCGGCTACAGTGTCTTTCTTCCATATGAACGACGCGGCGATAAAAGTTTCGCGCACCCAGCTTTTCTTCCATCGCTGCTGTTGTTTCCGGTACGTTTTGAAATTGTTCGGAACCACGGTATACGCTTTTGCTTCGCTCGAATATGCCGCCCGATAATTGCGCAGTACGTAATTGGTGAGCGAACGGTCGTCTCCGAACGTACATTCTTTCCCGAGGAAGGTCTGGTGCAGCCATTCGTCAATGAACTCATCAAGATAACTCTTACGATACGCGCTGCAGCATCCGGGACAGCAGGTAACGATTCCGAAAATGGATTCGGCGGCTTTGTAGACCTTGAAAGCGATATAGTAGCGCAGCGCCTGCATTCTGGTGAGGACGTTTTCGTCGTGGTTATAGACATCCGTGTGTCCGGAGACGGCCCCGATCTCGGGAATCGTAAAATACTTGACCAGGTGCCGCACGCACGATGGCTCGATAAAGCTGTCGCTGTCTATGAAGATGACTATCTCGCTTCGGGAGCGTCTCACGCCTTCATGCATGCCGTGGCGCTTACCGCGATTTTGTTTCCAATCCACTACCTCCACCCGCGCGACACGCGGCGCTATGTCGCGCGCCGCGCGCCGCATCTCGGCAAGCGTCGTATCGGTTGAACCGTCATTGATGGCGATTACCTCTATCTTCTCGCCGGGATAATCCACTTCGCTGAAACGTCGAAGTGTTTCGTAGATATTCTCGCCTTCGTTCTTTGCCGGTACAACGAACGCGACGGTCGGCTCATAGTCGTTGGCCAGCGGGACGCTTCGATGCAGATAGGAGAGCAGAAACCGCGAAAAGATATACAGAACGATAAGGATGCTGTAAGTGCCGAAGAAGACATTGCGGTTTATGTAGTTCCCCGTCGCTATCTTGATGAGTATGACGACATAGATCAAGCCGAAGAAGACGAGCCAAAATCCCATATCCAGGAGTTTGCGATTGGAAGATTCATTCATATAGCATATAGGTCAGGAGCGGATGCCGCGCTGTGCGTCGTCGGAGGAACTGTTCGCATGACAATTATCTTCCGATACCGTGGTACGCTATCCCGCTTGCGACGAATTCTTCCTTCGGAAGGCAGTTGCGTCCGTCGATAAGGACGCGGACGCCATGAGAAAGGAAGTCCTTTGGGGAAAGCGAACGGAAAACGCTATGGTCGGTGGCGATTACGGCGGCGTTGGCTCCGGAGAGGGCCTCTTCGAGCGAGTGTGCGGTAGATTGTTCCGGAACGAACGGGTCGAATTTCCGTACCTGCGCGCCGCCCCTGTTCAGTTCGGTTTCGATGGCAAGTGCGGGGCTCTCGCGCAGGTCAGGCACATCCCGCTTGTACGCGAGTCCCAAAAGCGCGACGGCCGCACCCTTGAGCGGCATATTCTTGCGGCGCAACAACTGCTCCAAACGATTCACGGTATAGCGCGGCATCTCGTTGTTGATCTGTCGCGCGGCGATGAGGAAGCGGTGCTCGAAACCGTTCTCTTTTCCATAGCGGATCAGATAGTAGGGGTCGACGGGTATGCAGTGCCCTCCCACCCCGCAGCCGGGGAAGTGTGGCATGAAGGCAAAGGGTTTTGTCGAGGCCCCCCTGATGACGTGCATGATGTCAATGTCGGCCTTATCGAACGACATCGCCAGTTCATTCACGAACGCGATGTTAATGTCGCGGAACGCATTCTCGACCATTTTCACCGCCTCTGCCTCTTTCATCGAGTTCATCGGCGTCACGGAAGCATCGATCAAAGATTCATATAAGAGGATCGCGCGTGCGTTACTGGTCGGGCCTGCGCCGCCGATGACGCGCGGCAAGGTCCGCGTCGTCCATGTCGCGTCTCCCGGATTGACACGTTCGGGACAATGCGCGAATGAAAAATCCTTTTCACAGACGAGGCCCGATTCGCGCTCGAGGATGGGCAGAGCGACGCTCTCGCATACGCCGGGATTCACTGTCGATTCGATGACGACAAGTGCGCCTTTCTTCAGATGTCGGCCGACCGCCGTGCACGCCCCTACGAGCGGAGCAAGATCGGGGACATGTTCCTCGTTCACCGGCGTCGGCACGCAGATAATATGGGTCAGCGCCTCATCCAGTATGCGCTCGTCAGAACTCAAGCGCATGCGGCTTTTCCGAAAAGCCCTCGACTCCTCGTTTGAGAGGAACGGTGCGTTCCTTCCCTGCAAAAGCGCGATTTTTATCTTGTCTATATCGAAACCGACGACGCGGTGGCCCCTCGATTCGGCAAGAATGGCGAGCGGCAATCCTACATATCCGAGTCCGATAACCGCAATCGTTCCGGTACTCACGCTTTCCGCGGCAAAGTCGACGTGTGCTTCAGTCGGCGTGGGGTGTGCATCAGACAACGCTGTCACACGGGATTCGCGGGCGCTCCGTATATCCATAGGCCCCAACGCTAACAGGTACACGATGAACAACCAGTGAATGCGCTATACTCAAAGCATGTTGAAGCGGTTGGAGATCGTCGGATTCAAATCATTCGCCAAGAAAACGGTCTTGGAGTTCGCGAGCGCGACCACGGCGATCGTCGGACCGAACGGTTCGGGCAAGTCGAATGTGGCCGAAGCGTTCCGTTTCGCGCTTGGTGAACAATCAATGAAAAGTATGCGTGGGAAGCGAGCGGAGGATCTTATTTGGGGCGGCTCGCATTCGGTTCCTCGCGCAAACCGCGGCTCGGTCGCCATCACGTTCGATAATTCCCGCCTGCCTGCGCAGGCAGGCCGCTCGTTCAGGATTGATTTTGACGAGGTCGTGATCGAACGGGCGGTTTTTCGCGACGGCACGAGCGAGTACTCCATCAACGGCTCGCGTGTCCGCCTGCGCGATATTCATGAGCTCTTAGCGAGCGCTAACATCGGCGAAACGGGCCACCACATCATTTCCCAGGGCGAATCGGACAGGATTCTGCTCGCCAATGCGCAAGAGCGGCGCGCGATGCTTGAAGATGCGCTCGGGCTCAAACTGTACGAATTCAAAAAACAGGAAGCGGCTCGGAAGCTCCTCAAGACCGAAGAGAACATCGCACAGGTCAACTCGCTCCGGAGGGAACTCGCGCCGCACCTGCGGTTCTTGGAAAGCCAGGTGAAAAAGCTTGAACGAGCCGAAGAGCTCAAAAACGGACTTGTCGGACTCGCGCAGACCTATTTTGCCATCGAGGACGCGTATATCGCGCAGGAAAAGTCGAGGGTTAGTGCGGAGAAGAAGCGTGCGGCGGAGCGGCTCGCCGTCGCGGATGCCGAATTGAACCGAATCGCGGACCCGAAGACGGCGGATCACGAGACCGTCAAGCGGACCGAGATGTTGCGGAAGGCGGAGCGGGAAGTCGCCGAACTCTCCGCAGAGCGGGCGGCCCTTTCGCGCAACATCGGTCGCGTCGAGGGAGCACTCGAAGAAGTGAAACGCCGCGCGACCGTCGTTGCGCGCGAGCCGTACGCGAAAGTGCCGCGCGAGGAGCTTGAAGCGTTGCATCACGAAGTCGAGCGGCAGGCCGAAAGTGCCATGGGTGCCGACGGTACTCCCGAGGCGTTGCGCGCCGCGCTCACGGCTATCCGCTCCGCGGTCAAGGTCTTCTTTTCGCGGCACGGAGCACCGCGCGACGAACGGTTTTCGGATGAAGAGGAATCCGCGTTCAAGCTGGAGACGGAACACGCGGAACTCCTGAAAAAATATACGGCGGTGTCCGCCGCTCTTGAGAAAGCGGAATCCATACGCGCGCGCACGCGCGAGGCGATGGTCGCCTACGAAGAGACCGGCCGCGAAGACCGCCGCCGCATTCTCGATTTCGCTCAAGCGAAGGCGCACGAAGAAGGCATCGTCGTCACATGCGAAGCGCGCGAACACGAACTTGCGCTTCTCCACGAAGCGCTTGAACGCGACAAACGCGAGGCGGTCGCCCTTGCGGGCCCGGCGGCGACTTCGTACATACCGCTTGCGGCGATGTCGCCGGAGGAACGCAAGGTTCAGGAGGACCGCAAACGCGCCTTGGAACGTATGAAGATCCGGTTGGAAGAAGCGGGAGGCACCGGCGAGGAAATACGGAGGGAACACGCGGAAGTGGCGGAGCGCGAAGCGTTCCTCGCCAAGGAACTCGACGACCTGGCGAAGTCGGCGGCCGGACTCGCCGCTCTCATCGGTGATCTAGACGCCGAACTCGCGAAACATTTCTCCGAAGGGCTTGCGAAGGTCAACGCATCGTTCGGCGAATACTTCGCGCTCATGTTCGGCGGCGGCGGCGCCCGGCTTACACTTGAGGAACCGGAAGAACCAGAAGAACTGGACGGGGAGGAACAGGAAGAAGCCGTTGATGAACCGCAACCCGAACGGCGGCCGGGCATAGAGATAGCGGTCAATCTGCCGAAGAAGAAGGTACGGTCCCTGATGCAGCTTTCAGGCGGCGAGCGCGCTCTCACATCCATTGCGCTCATATTCGCGATGAGCCAGGTGAATCCGCCGCCATTTTTGATACTGGACGAGACCGACGCCGCGCTTGATGAAGCGAACAGTCGGCGCTACGGCGACATGATAGAGAATCTCGCGAAAAAATCCCAACTCATCGTCATCACCCACAACCGCGAAACGATGAGCCGCACGAACGTTCTCTATGGCGTTACCATGGGCGGCGATGGCGTGAGCAAATTGCTCTCGGTCAAATTCGAGGAAGCGGTAGCGGTCGCGAAATAATCATGGCGGCATTTGAATACTTCAAGACCAACGTAGAAAAAGCGGCAAGCTTGCTCGGACTATCGGAAGCAGAGCGAAAAGCGCTGGAGAAACCGGACCGCATCCTCCGGGCGGAGCTTGAAATAGAGATGGATGATGGAAAAAAGGAAAGGTTTCCTGCATACCGCGTCCAGTTCAATAACGCACGCGGCCCGTACAAGGGCGGCATCCGATTTCATCCGAACGCCGACGAGGACGAGGTGTCGGCGCTCGCCGCGATGATGGCGGTAAAGTGCGCCGTCGTTGGCATTCCCATGGGCGGCGGCAAGGGCGGCGTCGCCGTTGACCCGAAGAAGCTGTCGAGAGGTGAGATACATCGCCTCTCGCGCGCATACGTACGGGCATTCGCCGACAACTTAGGGCCCGATACCGATGTGCCAGCGCCGGACGTCTACACCAATCCGGAGATCATGGGTGTGATGCTCGATGAATATGAAAAGATCGTCGGGAAGAAGTCTCCTGCAATGATCACCGGCAAGCCGGTCGAGCTCGGCGGAAGCTTTGGCCGAGATACGGCGACCGCGGATGGCGCAATGGCGGTCCTCGAAGCGTTTTTCAAAGACCGCAGGTTCGATCCGAAATTCCTCACCGTTGCCATACAAGGAGTGGGGAACGCGGGTGCGCAGGCGGCGCGGCTCGCATGCGCGATGGGCATGAAAGTCGTTGCGCTCGCCGACTCGCATGGCACGCTCAAAAGCCGGCGTGGCATTGACGTCGAGAAAACGCTTTCAATAAAGGAGGAAAAAGGTTCGGTACGCGACCTATACTGCCAGGGCTCCGTCTGCGACGCAACGCGGCTTGCAGAGGACGATGCAGAGATCCTCGCGGCCGATGCGGTCATCGTCGCGCAAGCAGACGTGCTCATTCCGGCGGCGCTTGAGGAGCAGGTTCGCAAAGAAAACGCCCCGGACGTCACAGCAGACATCATTTTGGAGATCGCGAACGGCCCTGTCACTCCTGAGGCTGACGAAGTACTCGCGTCAAAAAATACGACCGTGATACCGGATGTGCTTGCGAATGCGGGCGGCGTGACGGTTTCCTATTTTGAATGGCTGCAAAATCGTTCCGGCGAGCACTGGACGAAAGAAGTTGTGCGTGCGCGGCTTTTGGAAACGATGACCAAGGCCTATCGCGAGATCGCCGATTTCGCGAAGGAACGGGACATCACGCTGCGCGAAGCGGCCTACGCGCTCGCGCTTACGCGCATCATCGGGGCGATGAAAGCTCGGGAGAAGCTTCGGCCGAACGATTTCGCACGCGCTGATACGCCAATATAAACCACTGGATGCCGGTAATGGTCTGCGATATCGCTGCGAGCCATAAATGGAGGGTTGCCATCGTTGCCGCCGCGATGAGTAAGATCAGGCCGGTTGAAATGCTGGAAGCGAGCGGCGGCTTCTCTTGTGCGCGCAGCATCGGGATGAGGGTTATGCAGAAGAATATCTGAACTGCCGTAAGCGCGTAATCTTGCCACATATCTCTATGTTGCGGGGACGAAGTCCAATTCTTTTTCGGGAATTCGTGCGGCGATGAGCTTCACGCGGATAGGATCGCCGAGCTGGAAGGCCTTTTTCGTGCGGCGCCCGACGAGGCGGTAGTGCTTTTCATCGTATTCAAAATAATCGTCACCGACGTCCTTGATGCGTATCATGCCGTCGGCGTGCGTGGTCTGCTCTTCGACGTACAGTCCGCGTTCCGTAACGCCCGAAATAACGGCGTCGAATTCCTGGCCGACTTTGTCGGCCAAGAATTCGACCTGCTTCATTTTAATGGAATCGCGCTCGGCGTCGGAAGCCGCAACTTCGCGCTCGGACGCGTGAAGCGCGAGAGTGTCGAATTCCTGCATCTCCTGCGGAGTGATCGGAACGCCGCCTGCGTGCGCTTTGATGAGCCGGTGGATAACGAGGTCGGGATATCTGCGGATCGGAGAGGTGAAGTGCGTGTAGAAGTCGAAGCCCAGACCGAAGTGGCCGATGTTCTTCGTCGCGTACACCGCCTTCGCCATAGACCGCAACGTTGCGGTCTTTATGAGATATTCTTCCGGCTTTCCCTTTACTCCCTCCAGGAGGCGGTTCAATTCGGCGCCCGTAACGCGGCCCGCCTGCGTTTTGAGGTTGTAGCCGAGGACGCGGAGGAAATGAGCGAGATTCTCGATACGATCGGTGTCCGGAGTTTCGTGGACGCGATAGAGGGAGGCGAAATGCGGCCCGCCGTTCGCCGTGAGTTCGGAGAGATATTTTGCGACCGCTTCGTTGGCGAGAAGCATGAAATCCTCGATAAGGAGGTTCGTCTCTTTCCGTTCCTTGAGAGTGATGGCGATGGGCTTGCCCTCGGCATTGAGCTTCACCTTGACCTCGGCGGTATCGAATTCTATGGCGCCCTTCGCCTGGCGGGACGTACGTATCTTTTTTGAAAGGTCGAGCAGTGTAGAAAGCTCCGCATGCATGACGCCCGTTCCCGCGTCGAGCACTTCTTGCGCCTCTTCGTACGTGAAGCGCTTCTTTGAATGGATGACCGTCTCACCGAACCAGGTATCGAGGATGCGCGCATCGCCGTCGAGCGTGAAGACCGCCGAGACCGCGAGCCGGTCCTCGTTCGGTCGGAGCGAGCAGAGGTCGTTGGAAAGTATCTCGGGGAGCATCGGGATGGTGCGGTCAACGAGGTAGACGCTCGTGGCGCGGTGGACAGCTTCCTTATCGAGCGCGCTTCCGGGCTTTACGAAAAAAGAGACGTCGGCGATATGAACACCGACTTCCGTCGTGTTGTCCGGAAGGGCGCGTACCGAAAGGGCGTCGTCGAAATCCTTCGCGTCAAAGGGGTCAATGGTGCACGTCGCGATTCCCCTGAAATCGCGACGTTTTGGGTTCTTCGCTTCATCGGCGAGCGTGAGGCGTCCGTGTTTTTCAAGATATTCCGCATCGGCGACGGCGCCGGGAGGGAAGTCGCTCGCGAACCCTTGCCCGAGCGCCAGCGCGCGCATTTCGGTTTCGTGCACGCCGGCCTTGCCGATAACCTCTTCAATAGTACCGAGCGGATACTCCTTATCAGCGGGCCACTCCCCGAGGCGCACAAGAAGTTTGTCGCCGAGATGCGCATTGCCCCTATCCATAATAACGATAGGGACATGCATCTTCTTATAGTCGGGCGCAAGCAGGGTGAGCCCATTTTCTTCAATGAGCGTACCGACGAACGTCTCGCGCGCGCGGGAAATTATTTCGACTACCTTGCCTGCCGCTCTGGGGGGCATCCGCCCCGAGGGATCGCGATATGCGCCTGCCGGAGCGACCTTCACGATGTCTCCCGAAAGGGCGTGATTCGTCCACTCGCTTGGGATAAGCAGGTCCTCCGTGTCTTCGCCCACGGGAAAAAACCCGATGCCTTTCCGGGTCATCGTTATCGGACCCTCGTATATGATGTTCGCATCTGCCGACATTTCCCGTACTCTAGCAATATAACCCCGCTTCTGCTATACCACCACACCAACTTTGCGCTGAAGTTGGTGTGGTGGTATAGTCGCCCTCATGTTGATGATACGATTTCAGCGCATCGGCCGGACCAATGATCCGGCATTTCGCATTGTCGTGCTCGAAAAGGAGCGCGCGGCAAAGACGGGCAATATCGTCGAACTTCTCGGCACCTACAATCCGCGGAGCAAGGCGCTGACATTGGATGAGGCGAAAGTAAAGGGATGGCTCGCCAAAGGCGCCCAGCCGACCGGCTCCATTCATAATCTTCTCATCACGAAGGGTGTTATACAGGGAAAGAAGGTGAACGTGCTCTCCAAGAAGACGCCGCAGAAAGGGGAGAGTGCGGAGCCCGCACCTGCTGTGCCGACGACCGAGAAGGAAGCCGTCCCGACGGAAGCGCCGACCGAAGCGGAAATAATCGCCGAAGTCGCAGGTACTGACGAGGGAAGCGCGGTTCCCGCCGAGAAAGCTCCGGAAGAGACGCCTGTAACGGAAGACGTGTCCGCCGAAGCTTCGGCGAAGGAGGAGAAACCGGCCGCGTAACTATCATCCGCCAGTTGGCGGACTAACATACCCCCATGGAACCAGACCAAGCATTTCTCGAATACGCCGTCAAAGCCCTCGCCGACCACCCCGAATCGGTCGAGACCACCCGCACCATCGACCAGATGGGCGTCCTCCTCACGCTTACCGTTCATCCCGAGGACATGGGCAAGATCATCGGCAAAGGCGGAAAGACGGCCGAGGCCCTCCGTATCCTCCTCCGGGTCGTCGGTATGAAGGGGAATGCGCGCGTTAATTTGAAAATAAACGAACCCGTCGGCGGCAAACGGGACCTCTCCGACGCCTCGACAAAGGAAAGCGATCGTGGGAACAAGACCGTCGATGATGTGGTTGATGAGATGTAGCAATCGCATCTCAATGCCTACCATTTCCTTATTGCGAATCTTTTGCGTTTAGATACATCATGATGCGATTCCATCTCATCACGCTTTTCGAGGACGAGTGCGACGCGTACCTTTCGGCGTCCATTGTCGGCCGCGCTCGGAAAGAGAAAAAGATATCGGTCGCCTATCAAAACCCGCGCGATTTTGTAGATAACAAATGGGGAAAAGTCGATGAGCGCCCGTACGGCGGCGGCCCCGGGATGGTAATGTCCGCAATGCCCGTTGCCCGTGCTGTTCAACGGGCATTGCGGATCCCGACGAGTCCGCGAGGAGGGATGAAGAAAAGCAGGGCGGTGATTATCTGGTTCTCTCCAAGCGCGAAGCAATTCACGAACAAAGATGCCGATGCGCTCGCGAAATACGGCGATATCGCGCTCGTCTGCGGCCGCTATGAGGGCATTGACGAACGCGCGAAGAAAATCCTGAAGACGCTCGCGCCGGTCAAAGAGTTTGCGGTGGGCGAAGCCGTCTACACGGGCGGAGAGGTCCCGGCGCTCGCCGTGGTGGACGCGGTTACGCGCCGCCTGCCGGGCGTGCTCGGCAAGGATGCATCAGTGGAAGAACGCCGCATCGCCTCCCGCGCCGTCTACACCCGCCCAGAAACTATTGAATATAAGAAGAAAAAATATCAAGTACCCAAAGTCCTCCAAACGGGACATCACGCCAACATCAACGCCTGGCGCCAAAAGAGGTAATACAGAAGGCGCCATTCTGCATTTAGGACACGCCGTGTCCTAAATGGGTCTTGACCGGCCATAACGCGAACATTGACGAATGGAGGAAAATCAAGCAGAATTCTCATCGAAGTTCGGAGTACCTTCCCACACAACTTACAACCATTGAGGGAGAACTGGAATGTTCGCAAAATCGATGTGTTTTATTAAAGTATCGATGTCTGAGGTACGGCATGTAAATGTGATTGATTGGTATGGGCCTTATAAAAACGAAATAGAAGCCAAAAGACATCTCTTCAAGAATCACTGGGGACACGTCCCGCAGAAAGATTGCTGGTATGCGGATATCCCATACAGCGATAATGAGGCAGACGGAACCTACAGGCTAGAAGCAAGGATAGAAATCCTTCCCACATTCCCCAGAAAGAAACTGCATGTAAACGGTCAGCCAGACCGGAGATATGAAGAATAAGGCCTCGCCCCGTCCCAAGGACGGGGTCGCTTTTATCCCCAGGGGGTTGCCGCGAAAGGGCGATATGCTATACTCGCATTTATAAGATACGAGTGAGTCACGGAGGGCGGGGTAAACGATGCATCATCGGGCCGTCGGGCCTTCATACGGGAACCGAAGAAAACGCATAAGCGAAAGCGGATTTGTTTCCGTGCGTTCGTGTTTCTATATTTCCATTTTTATTAATTCACGCCACCCACATGTACAAAAACATCGTTCAGAAGACATTTGGTGCGTATCGAGCTCCCTCGGTTCCGTTCCCGGACCTCGTTGGGCACCAGCGGTCTTCGTTCGACTGGCTTTTAAAGGACGGCCTCGCGGAGCTTTTTAAGGAATTTTCCCCGATATCCGATTATTCGGGAAAGAAATTCGAATTACGGTTCGAAAGTTTTGAGATAGGAGAGCCGAAATACGACGAAGAGTTCGCGCGCGCCAATATGCGCACCTACGAGGCGCCGATAAAGGCGACGGTCAAGCTCGTCAACAAAACCTTCGGTTCGGAGAAGTCGCAGGAAATATTCCTCGCGGACATGCCGATGATGACGCCGCACGGCTCATTCATCGTTTCTGGCGTGGAGCGCGCCATCGTGCCCCAGCTCGCCCGCAGTTTCGGAGCGTTCTTCGTTTCGGAGCTTATCCGCGGCAAACCGTTCTTCGGCGCGAAGATCATCCCGCTCCGGGGCGTCTGGATAGAGTTCGATTCGGAAGCCGACGGCGCCATTTTCGTGAAGATAGACCGCAAGCGCAAATTCCCCATTACCCAGCTTCTGACCGTGTTCGGCGGCGGTCTCGGCGAGACGCTCACCAAGCATTTCGCCAAGGACTCGCTCGCTCTTTCGGCCATCAAGGCCACGCTCGAACACGACGAAGCGAAGTCAATCGAGGAAGCGTATATCGAGATACACCGCCGCATGCGCGACGGCGACCTCGCGACGCCCGAGAACGCGAAGAACTTCGTACAGTCGCTCTTCTCGGTGGAACGCTACGACCTCGGAAAGGTCGGCCGCCACCGCCTCAACGCCCGTTTCGGCCTCCCGACCACCGAGAAAGCGCTTGAGAAGCGCATATTGTCCCTTCCGGATTTCGTCCGCATCATTTCGGAGATAACGAAACTGAATGCCGATCCGTCGGCGCGTCCGGACGATATCGACCACCTGGGTTTCCGCCGCGTGCGCTTCGTCGGCGAGCTCCTCCAGTCCCGCATGCGGGTGGGCATGAGCCGCATGAAGCGAAATATCCAGGACCGCATGTCCACCATCGAGAGCGAAACGACGCTTCCCATGGCGCTCGTCAATCCGCGGCCCTTCCATGCGTCCGTTCACGAATTCTTCACCGCCAATCAGCTTTCGCAATTCATGGATCAGCAGAATATCCTCGCCGAACTAGAGAACATGCGCACGCTCTCCGCGCTCGGTCCCGGCGGCCTCACGCGCGAACGGGCGGGCTTCGAGGTGCGCGACGTGCATCCTTCCCACTACGGACGCCTCTGTCCCATCCACACGCCGGAAGGCCAGAACATCGGCCTCATTCTCCGTCTCGCGACCCACGCGCGCACGAACGACTTCGGCGTCATCGAGACCCCGTACGTCAAGGTAAAAAATGGCAAGACGACCGACGAGATCGTGTATCTCAATGCGCTCGACGAAGAGCTTGAATACATCGCGCATGGCGCGACCAAGCTCGACGAGCATGGCCGCATCCGCACCGACTTCGTGGAAGCCCGCCACAAGGGCGACCCCATTATCGTCGCGCGCGAGGCGGTGACGCTCATGGACGCTTCCACCTACCAGATGTTCTCCATCGCCACCGCGATGATCCCGTTCGTTGACCATGATGATGCGAACCGCGCGCTCATGGGTTCAAACATGCAGAAACAGGCGACTCCGGTTTTGATCCCGGAGATACCGCTCGTTGCTACCGGCATCGAGGCGCATGCCGCCCGCTCGACCGGCCGCCTCGTTCTCGCCGAAGAAGCGGGCGAGGTCTCGCAGGTGGATGCGCGCCGCATCGTCGTAAAAAACAAGGACGGAAAAGCCAAGGAATACCGCCTTCAGGGCCTTACCCAGACCAACCAAAACTCCGCATTCATGCAGAGGCCGTCGGTCGTGCTCGGCGACAAAGTGAAGAGGGGCGCAGTGCTCGCCGACAACTCTTCCACCGACCAGGGACAGCTCGCCCTCGGGCAGAACGTGCGCGTTGCCTTCATGAGCTGGAACGGCGCGAACTACGAGGACGCGATCATCATTTCCGAACGCCTCGTTGAAGAGGCGAAGTTCACGACCGTCCATATCGAGGACTTCGACTGCGTGGTGCGCGACACAAAGCTCGGTCCCGAGACGACGACGCACGACATCCCGAACGTCGGCGAGCTCCGGCTGAAGAATCTCGACGAAGAGGGCGTCATCCGCATCGGCGCGGAAGTGCGCCCCGGCGATATTCTCGTCGGCAAAGTAACGCCGAAGGGCGAGACCCAGCTTACTCCGGAGGAGCGCCTTCTGCGCAGTATCTTCGGCGACAAGGCGAAGGATGTGAAAGACACCAGTTTGCGCATGGAGGGTGGGAAGCGCGGCCGCGTCATCGGAGTTCGCGTGTTCTCGCGCGAAAAAGGCGACCAGCTTGAGAGCGGCATTATCAAGAAGATTGTCGTTACGGTGGCGCAGGTACGGAACGTTTCGGTCGGCGACAAGCTCGCGGGACGCCACGGCAACAAAGGCGTCATCAGCCGCGTGCTTCCCGTATGCGATATGCCGTACGATAAGGACGGCAATCCGGTAGACCTCATTCTCACGCCGCTCGGCGTTCCCTCCCGCATGAATCTCGGGCAGATACTCGAGATGCATCTCGGACTTGCGGCGCATACGCTCAACTATCAGGCCGTCGTGCCGCCGTTCGCGGGCGCGACCGCCGAGGAGATCCGCGACGAGCTCGTTTCCGCCGGCTTCGACCGCGGCGGGAAGATGCAGCTTTTCGACGGCCGCTCGGGTGACGCGTTCGCCCAGACCATCGCGGTCGGCTACATGTATATCCTCAAATTGCATCACATGGTGGAGGACAAGATCCACATGCGCTCCATCGGTCCTTACTCGCTCATCACCCAGCAGCCCTTGGGCGGCAAAGCGCAGAACGGCGGACAGCGCTTCGGCGAGATGGAAGTATGGGCCCTCCTCGGCTACGGAGCCGCGTACACCCTGCGCGAGATGCTCACTATTAAATCGGACGACATCCAAGGCCGTTCCGCCGCCTTCGACGCCATCGTAAAAGGCGAGCCCATCAGCCACACCGGCACACCCGCGTCCTTCGCTGTGCTTACCAACCAGATCCGCGGCCTCGCGCTCGATGTGGAGCCGTTGAACCTGCCGCCGGAGCCGGCCGCGTAATTTATTTATTTCTCTCACCCTTATGGCATTCACTCCCCGCAAATTTCCGCCCCGCGACACCTGGAATGGGCTGCGTCTCGCGCTCGCCTCGCCGGAACGCATCCTCGCATGGTCGTCCGGCGAAGTGACCAAACCCGAGACCATCAACTACCGCACCCAGCGCTCCGAAAAGCACGGACTTTTCGACGAGAAAATATTCGGTCCCGAAAAGGACTATGAATGCTACTGCGGCAAATATAAGGGCATCCGCTACAAAGGCATCGTCTGCGACAAGTGCGGCGTGGAGATAACCCGTTCCATAGTCCGGCGCGAGCGCATGGGCCACATCGAACTGTGCACGCCGGTCGCGCACATCTGGTTCCTGCGGAGCGTTCCTTCACGGATGGCGCTCTTGCTCGGTGCCTCCGCAACGGATATAGAGAAGGTCGTTTATTTCGCCGGCTACATCGTTTCCAAGATCGCCGAGGACGAAAAAAAGCGCCTTTTGACCGAACTCGAAGGCGAATATAAATCGAAATACAAGTCGCTTACCAGCGATAAAGAGCGTGATGCATTGAAAGAGAAAATGACGCTCACGAAGGCGGAGATCGAGAGCGTCGTCGTCGGCAAAGTTCTTGACGAGCTCGAATACCACCGTTTCTCGGTGAAATACGGCGGGCTTTTCGAGGCGCGCATCGGTGCGGAAGCCATTTACGACATTTTCTGCAAGCTTGACCTGAAAGAACTCGAGAAGACACTTTCCGCACGCTATCAGCATGCGGGCACTGCCGAGCGCGAGAAGCTCGCGAAACGCCTTTCGCTTATTGCCGGACTCATCGCCTCCGGTGTGCGCCCCGAATGGCTCTTCCTTACGCGCATCCCCGTCATCCCGCCTGCGCTTCGGCCGATGGTCGCGCTTGAAGGCGGCCGCCACGCGACCTCCGACGTGAACGACCTTTACCGCCGTGTCATCAACCGCAACAACCGTTTGAAGAAACTCATAGACATCCACGCGCCGGAAGTCATTCTCCGCAACGAAAAGCGCATCCTCCAAGAGGCGGTTGACGCTCTTTTGGACAATTCCATCCGCAAGAGCGGCGCCTCCGCGGGCGCCATGACGCTCGCCCAGCGCCGACCGCTCAAATCGCTCGCCGACTACCTGAAAGGAAAGCAGGGGTATTTCCGCCAGAACCTTCTCGGAAAACGCGTGGATTACTCGGGCCGTTCGGTCATCGTCGTCGGCCCCGATCTGGAGCTCGACGAATGCGGTTTGCCCAAACACATGGCGCTCGAGCTCTTCCGCCCGTTCGTCATCGCCGGTCTTCTCGATCGCGAACTTGCCTTCAACATTCGCGGCGCAGGCCGTCTCATCGAGGACGGCGTCGCGGAGGTGTGGGAGATCCTTGAAGAGGCCATCGCCGGTAAATATGTGCTCCTCAACCGCGCACCGACCCTGCACCGGCAGGGCATCCAAGCGTTCCGCCCGCAGCTTATCGAAGGCGACGCCATTCAGCTCCACCCGCTCGTGTGCAACGCGTTCAATGCCGACTTTGACGGCGACCAGATGGCCGTGCACGTTCCGCTCTCGGAGGAAGCGCAGTGGGAGGCGAAGAATGTCATGAGCGCCAACAAGAATATCCTGAAGCCGGGCTCGGGCGACATGATCGTGCTCACCGGGAAGCCGTTGGACATCATCCTCGGCGTGTACTGGCTCACGAAAGCGGTAGAGAAAGCGAAGGGCGAGGGCGAACACTTCGCATCGCCGAACGCGGCCATTCTCGCGTCCGAATACGGCGCCGTCGATCTGCGCGCCAAGATCAAGGTCCTGCCAGTTTCCGGCAAAGAAAAATACGCGACCTTCGAGAATCGTCCGTTCGAGACGACCGTCGGGCGCCTTCTCTTCAACACCGTCCTTCCCGCCGACTACCCGTTCATCAACGAGACCATCACGAAGAAAGTCCTCTCGCGCATCGTCACCGACTGCATTACGCGCTATGGGCTCGATGCCGTGCCGGGCATCGTCAATAAGGTGAAACGCTTCGGCTTCGATTACGCGACCCGCTCTGGCATCTCATGGGCGATCAACGATGTTTCCGTGCCGAAAGAGAAGACCCGCATCATTGATGGCGCCGTCGCAAAGGTCGCCGCTCTGGAGAAGGATTACCAAAACGGTCTCTTGTCCGAGGAAGAAAAGCGCCGTATGGCCATCGAGATATGGCAGGGCGCCAAGCAGGCGGTTGAGGAGGAGGTCGCGCTTGAACTTGACCCCATGGGTTCCGTCGCCGATATGGTGAGAAGCGGCGCGCGCGGAACGCTCGGCAACCTGACCCAGATGGCCGGCATGAAAGGCCTCATCCAGAACACGGCCGGCGTGACCATCGAAGTGCCCATCATATCTTCGATGATCGAGGGGTTGAATCCCATCGAATACTTCATGAGCACCCACGGCGCGCGCAAAGGACTTACCGACACCGCGCTCGGGACCGCGAAGGCGGGTTACCTCACGCGCCGCCTCTTTGACGTGGCGCAGGATTCCATCGTGACCGAGAAGGACTGCGGCACCGCACGCGGCGTGAAGATCAATCGGATGAGCGCTTCCGGCATTCAGATCAATTACGCGGAGGCGCTTCGCGGCCGCGTGCTTGCGGAAGACGCAAAAGACCAGGACGGAACCGTCCTGTTCAAGAAAGGGCACTACCTTTCCAAGGGAGACGCCGAAGCTCTTGACGCTTCTTCGATCGCCACGGTCGTCTCGCGCTCGCCGATGTCCTGCGAGACGCGCTATGGCGTGTGCCAGACCTGCTACGGCATGGACCTTACGACGCAGGAATTGGTAGACCTCGGCGAAGCGGTCGGCACGGTCGCCGCGCAGGCCATCGGCGAGCCGGGCACCCAGCTCACGATGCGCACCTTCCACGCCGGCGGCGTCGCATCCATCGGCGGCGACATCACGAGCGGCCTCCCGCGCGTCGAGGAAGTGTTCGAGAAGCGCTCGCCGAAGAATCCGGCGGTCATATCAAAATCCGACGGCCTGGTCGCGGAGATAAAGGAAGAAGGGCGTGAGAAAGTTATCGTCGTCGCTCCGACGGCGGGGCAGGGCAAAAAGGACGGTTCGGCATACGAATACCTCGCGCCGTATCCGCGCGTGCCGCTCGTTAAAGCGGGCGATACGGTAGTGAGAGGGCAGATTTTGACCGACGGTTCCGCCGACCTCGACGATCTGTTCGAGTACGCGGGCCGCGCGGTAGTGCAGGAATATATCATCACCGAAGCGTCGAAGATCTACGAGATGCAGGGCGCATCCGTATCGCGCAAGCACCTGGAAGTGGTGGTGAAGCAGATGTTCTCGCGCGTGAAGATCACCGATGCCGGCGACACCGACCATTCGGTCGGCGACGTCGTCGAGGATTGGGAATTCGCGAAAGTGATGGCGGAGATGGAAGGAGCGGACAAAATGGCGCCGAAGGCGCGCGAGATCGTACTTGGCATCAAGGAGAGCGCGCTCTCGCGCCGTTCGTTCCTCTCGGCGGCGTCCTTCGAACAGACGACGAAAATACTCATTAATGCGGCACTGCGGGGTTCCGTTGACCGCTTGCGCGGCCTCAAAGAGAACGTCATCCTCGGGCGACTTATTCCTTCCGGCACCGGCTTTGCGGGGAGCCAGAAGCACGCGCACATTACGAAACTCCAGTCGGAGCGTCCGCCGTCCTCGGCCCCGTCCCGCACCACCAGTTTCGCCCCGCGCCAAACCCGCGCGCTCTAGAGCTTCGCGCCGCGTGCGATTTTTGAGCACAGCGTAATTTTCTGCTGAAAATTCGCTCCGCTCTCGCGCCATCGCGCTGCGAGAGTCCCAAAAATCGCACGCGGTGCTTCACTTAAAATATAAAAACGGCGCGGAACCTTGGAAGGTTCTCGCGCCGCCTGTCTCGACGATACGTCACCATCGCTTTAAGAAGATCCATATAAGAGCGATGATGCCGCCCAGCAGAACCATGGTTCCGATGAGATTGGATGAATCGGGTATCCGAATGATGTACATCCCAAGACCGATGTCGCCAATCGCAAGCGTTCCGAGCACTAACGGTTCGATTTTCATCGCCCCTCCAAGAGTTGAGCTAAATTAATGATTGCATTTATTTCCAGGCCTGTCAAATGTTTGTAAAACGCGGTAAACTCAACTGAAATGGCCACCGACAGCGTCGCGCAGATCAAGGAGCGCTTGAACATACAGGACATCATTGCTCCATACGTGAAGCTCAAGAGAGCGGGCAGATCGCTCGTGGGTCTGTGCCCGTTCCATAAAGAAAAGACGCCGAGTTTCCATGTCAGCCCCGAGCGCGGCACGTGGCATTGTTTCGGTTGCGGGCTCGGCGGCGACGGCTTCTCGTTCATCGAAAAAGTCGAAGGAGTGGATTTCAAAGGAGCTCTGAAAATACTGGCGGAGAAGGCGGGTGTCACTATCGAGTATCAGGGAAGCGGAAATCGCGAAGACGCGTCGAAAAAAGAGCGCCTACGCTCCCTTATGAGCCGTGCAAGCGAATGGTATGCGGGCAAGCTCCCGGGGAGCCCGGCCGAAGCGTATGCGAAAGCGCGCAGCATGACCGAAGAAACCATCCGCGCGTGGCGCCTCGGCCACGCCCCGGAGGCGTGGCGCGCGCTCCTTGAGGCGCTCACGACTGAAGGGTTCACGATAGAAGAACTCCTTTCCACCGGACTTATCAAGGAGGCAGACGGCAAAAAAGGCACGTACTACGACCGCTTCCGCAACCGGCTCGTGTTCCCGATACGCGACACCGCCGGTCGCGTCGTCGCGTTTACCGGTCGCGCCCTTGCCGCGGACGACCAGGCGAAGTATCTCAATAGTCCGGAAACGGAGCTCTATCATAAATCCGAGATACTTTTCGGCATGGACTCCGCGAAGGACGCGATACGGACGCGCAAGTTCACGATGCTCGTCGAAGGGCAGATAGACGTCCTGCTTGCGCACCAGGCGGGCTTTCAGAACGCCGTGGCGCTCTCGGGCACGGCTCTCTCCGAGAAACATCTTGCCCTCATGAAGCGTTATAGCGAGAATCTCATGCTTATTCTCGACGCCGACATGGCGGGCCTCAAGGCGACCGCGCGCTCGGCGGAACTGGCCCTGCGGCACGGCCTACGCGTGAAGGCGGTCCGGCTCCCGACAGGGAAGGACCCGGCGGACCTCGTCAAAGAAGACGCAAAAGAGTTTGCCAAGCGCGTCGCCGCGGCAAAACCAATCGTCGAGTTCTTTCTCGCGGAGCTTGCGGAGAAAGAGCATGACTCGCACCGCCTCTTGCGGTCCGCCGAAGAGATAGTACTTCCGCTCATACGCGCCATGCCGAGCCCCATGGAGCGCGAACACTTTACGCAATCAACGGCGCGCGTGCTCGGCTTAAGCACTGAGGCGGTCCGCGAATCCCTCGCGAAATTGCCGCAGGTGCATGCGGAAGAATCCATGAAGCGCGCAGGTACCGCCGAAACCGCGAAGCGTTCCGCGCGCCAGTTGCGCGAGGAAATGCTTCTGGCCGTTGTCCACGTGTATCCCGGTACCCCGCTTGCAGAGCGCATCAAGTCAGAGTATTGTCGAATTACTGGAGCCCATCAGCTTCCCGCTGACGTCCCTCAAGAACCGGCCCTCTTCCAAGCGGAACAGGCATTCGGCGAGGAACCTGCGGAAGAAGCGGGAGATGAGCTTCTTCGCGCCTTTGAAGAAGCGACTATTCGCGAGGCGTATCAAGAAGCAGTCACACGGTTGCGAAGGGCCGAAGCCGCGCTCGATGCGGCGGCGGTTCAAAGTGCACAGGAAGCGTGCGCCGTGCTCTCGGCGCGTCTCTCGGTATTTTGACAGCAGACCCCGAGTTTCCCGTCTCCATTTTTGGAATGGCAAAATCTACCGTAAAAAAGAAGAGGAAAATGCATACAACCGCAAAGAAGCGGGGGGCTAAGCGCGCGCCCGCCGGCAAGCGTCGCGCGCAGCCGAAGCGCACCAAAAAGCACGTCCTGCGCGCGGCGGTGCGGGGAGCAAAGGCAAAAGCGGACTCGCAGAAAGCGCTTTCGGCGGATGCGCTCATCGAAAAAGGGAAAGAGCGGGGCTATGTCACTTACAGTGAGATCCTGAAATCGTTCCCGCATGTCGAGGACGACGTCGATTTTCTCGAATCGCTGTACGAGCGTTTTGCGGTCGCCGGCGTTGATGTGCTTGAAGGCGGCATGCTCGAAGATGCCGCGAACGAATATCTCGCGACGCGCAACATCAAGGACCGTCATTCCACCGGATACGACTCCATCCAGATCTACCTGCGCGAGATCGGCCAATACCCCCTTCTCACCGCCGCCGAAGAACGCGAGCTCGCGAAGCGCATCGAAAAGGGCGATGCCGAAGCGCGCAATATTCTCGCGCGCAGCAACCTGCGCCTTGTGGTTTCCATCGCAAAGAAATATGTGGGACGCAGCCCCGATCTCACGCTTCTCGACCTCATTCAGGAAGGAAATCTGGGACTCTTCCGCGCGGTGGACAAGTTCGACTGGAAAAAGGGGTACAAATTCTCGACCTATGCGACGTGGTGGATCCGCCAGGCCATCACGCGCGCGCTTGCCGACCAGTCCCGTACCATCCGCATTCCCGTCCACATGGTGGAGACCATCGCAAAGTACAAACAGGTCTCACGTCGCCTCTCGCAGGCGCTCGGCCGCGAACCGCAGGCGGAGGAGATAGCGATAGAAATGGGGGTGGAGCCGGAAAAGATCTACCAGATAGAAAAGATAAACCAGGACACGCTTTCTCTCGAAAATCCGGTCGGCTCCGACGACGACGAGCGGTCAACGCTCGGCGATTTCATTCCCGACGATAAGATACCGTCGCCCGTGCAGGAATCCTCCGAGCGCATTCTTGCGGAACAGGTGCGTACCATCCTCACCGACCTCTCGCCGAAAGAGCGCAAGATACTCGAAATGCGCCACGGCCTTATGGACGGCATTTACCATACGCTCGAAGAAGTGGGGAAGGAGTTCGGCGTCACCCGCGAGCGCATCCGCCAGATCGAAGCGAAAGCGCTGGAGAAAATCCGCACCCACGAACGCGCCCGCCACCTGAAGTCGTATTGAAAATAAATAACGCGCAGGGGAAGAAATGTCCCTGCGCGTCTTAGCGTGTGCCGTCTGCTACCAGGTCGGTATCAGCGGGCCGCCCATCGTATCGGCCTCTCCGAGCAATGACCCGTTGAAGCGGATGAGTTCGTGGCCCCGAAAGGGCTTATTGAAGGCGCCTTTCGCACTGTTCCGGTAGGTCACGTTCACGAGAGCGAACGTCTGCTGTCCGCGCCCGCCGAGCCAATGCCTTTGCTGGTACGCTCCGCGAAGAGCCGCTTCCAGGCAGGGCATAGCCCTCTCGTCATATTGTCCTTTTGTGTACATGTCCCAGATCGGCTCCCCGTTGTAGAGGATTGCGACCGCCCGTGAGAAGCCGTTGCCGGACGGATTCACGAGCGTCTTGATCCTGACTGTCCATGGCGACCGTACGTAGTCCTCTTGTCCGCTCACCATCGCTTCGAAAAAGATGCGCAGGGCATCAGCCCACAGGTTCGGCAGGTGGGCCTGCGATAATTCAGTACTGCCCGCCAGCTTCATATTCGTCTCCATGTCCTCTCCTCTGTTTCTGGACCGGTTGTATGGGATAAGAGCAGAATCTCTGTTTCGTTTATAACCGAATGACGGCCTACTGTCAAGGTTTTTTCATCCAAAAGCCGTGTGGAGCGCGGGATATCTCGCAAAAAGAGTGGGGCTCCCGCGAAATGGTTCGCGAGAGCCCCTGCGGCTGATTCAGTCCGCGGCTTGTTTGAACGATACTACCGCTCCGGCTACGAGTGCCGCCAAAAGCGCGAGAGCGAGAAAGGACACCCAGTCGATCGAAACGTCTCGTAAGGCGTCGGTTATCTCCGGCGGCGTAAACGGAGCGAGCATGGTCACCGGCATCGCTATCGCCACGAACGTGGTGATCATCGCCGACGCTATGCGTTCGAACGGCGAACGACAGTCTGTCTTTTTCAAAGTATTCCCCCTTTCGTTTCACTGCATATCCCGGAGAGTCGGGCGGCAGAGAGACCTGCCAGGAACTGAAGCATTCCCGCTTATTTACGCATGATTAATAAAAAGCGTCAAGTGTCTGGTATACTTCACGATATGGAGCGGAGGAAGAAAGTGCATGCAAAAAAACCGGCGCTTCCCATCAAGCACTGGAGCCATTCGTCGCTCATGTCGTTTTTGCGCAATCCGTTGGCCTGGTACAAGCGGTACGTCGAGGAGGTATACGATACGCCTTCCACGCCGGCTTCCATCGTCGGCCGCGCCGGGCACCTGGCGCTCGAGCATTTCTACCGCCAAGTGAGCGAGCGTCAGGCGCAAGTTGAAAATTTTGCGCCTGGCCGAGCGAACGCTGGAGGAAACACTTTTTCGGAAAATGTACTGAAAAAGTGTTATCGGGGCGCGGACAAGGAATCGGCGATGCAAAAAGGCCTCGCCTATATCCGAGGCATCGGGGATTTCGAGATCGATTTCAAGAAGGCCAAGACGCGCCGCGCGAAAAAAGAAAAGCGCAAAGCGATGGAACAGGAATATCTGCGCGCCGTTTCGTTCTATCTGGAGCGCCCGCCGAGGCACAAGGTGCTCGGCGTTGAAGTGAAGGGCCTGGTTGAAGTGGATGGCCTTCCGCTTCCCATCAAGGCGGTTTCTGACCTCGTCGTCGCTTCGCGCGTAGAGCGGGGCGCCGTGGACATCGTGGACCACAAATTCGTCGCCTCCTTCAGCAAAGGAGGCGCGGCGAAGGCGCTTTTTATCATCCAGGCCATTTTCAATTACTACACGGTGCAGGAGATGTTCGGGAAGCCGGTGCGCCGCTTCCTCGTCTACGAATGCAAAAAGACGAGGAACGCCGACGGAGGTCCGCAGATGCGGCGCTACGAAATAGATTTCCGCAAGCATGCGGAGGACTTTACGGTGTTCCATCGCCTGGTGAATGACGCGACGAAGGAAATATCCCGGCGGCGCCTGTATCTGCCGAACCCCTCCGACATGTTTGAAGGTGATAATTCTTTTGATATCTATCGTCTTGAATTAATTGACGACGAGTAAAGTAAAAGGCGGCCCTTCTCTAAGAGGCCGCCAGTGTTTCCAAACGCGAACTGTCTAGCTCCAATACCCACGCACTTGTTCCAGTAATCTCTTCGCGACATTGACATTTTTCCGTGTCGAGAATCGGGAGAAAAACCGTGGATGTAGTTCTGGAGTTACGGAGCCTTTCCAGCCGCTCGCTTGCACGTGCTGGCAGAACTCGCGGATGTCCAGAACACCATCATCCAACCAAAGATTGCGGCCGCCACGATTGCCCCTGGCGGGACTGAAGTTGTTGAGGTGGATTTCCCGTACCAGATGACGGTATTTGTCGAAGAAGTCGACAAGGCGTTTCATCAGAACAGCGGGTGGAACACCCACCAGGTTTTCCACGCCGTGCTTCCCAATCTGGTATTCGAGCAAGTGCTGAGTGTCCAGAGTAAGGGATATTTCATGTTCACCCACGGCGTCTATGAATTCCTCGAACGGACAATTGTAGTTGCCGTTCGGAACCGTAGTTGCCGTCTGAAGGGTCCAGTTCGGATGAACTCGTCGGTTCTTTACGACCTCTCGCCAATGGTAACCATAGGCAACCACAAGCTCTGTCGCATCACCGAACTGATCTTCAAGCGAAGCGTCAACAGGCAAGAGTCCGCCCCACAGTGCCGGAATGCGTATCTCCGGGTGAGTAACATCGGAATTCCAGTCCAGAGCTTCGTGCAGATGTAGCTCAAGCTGGCGGACGGTGGCGTTCTCGCGGTACCGCTCCAAAGAAGGATAACTCCACAAGAAGCGGAACCGGAACATTTCAAGACCATCGAAACCGGCCTGTTCTGCGATATCCATAGCGGTCACCGCTGAAGCAGGGAACACAGACAGTGATTGCAGAAAGAACTTCTGGGACACGGGCCCTCCTTCTAATGTAGTAGGGTAAGAAAACTATGAGCCATCATGGCCCAGCGCTACTACTTGTATATCATGTTGAGCGCATTTGTCAACCAGCAAACAGTCTATGGAGTGTTTCCGAGGGCCTGGTCGACGAGCTGCTTCACAATGTCGTAGGGGTAAGCGACATCCATAACGACCGGGTCCTTGCCGTTGGCTAAAATAATGGAAAAAGGAGTTCCCACGGCACCCATGTCAAGCGCGTTCTGACGGTCGGCCGTGATGCGCGCGTCAAGCGCGGCAGAGACGCTCGCATAACAGGTCGCGAAGGCGTTACCCGAGAGGCCTATTGAAGAGGCGAGCTCCCCGTAGCGAGAAGAGTCAACCGGCTGGTTGGCAAAGAGTGCATTGGCGAATTTCCAGAAACCGTCCTCGCCAGCGACTTCCCCGGCGCATTCGGCGGCTTTCGCATGCGACAGGGCATTGGGGTGTATTTCAGAAAGCGGGAAGTGCCGAAAGACCCACGCGACACGGCCGCTCGTGCCCGCGTTCGCGATTATCTGGTGCAGCGCGTCATGGAAGCCTCTGCAGTACGTGCAGTCGAAGTCGGAATATTCGATTATCATTACCGGCGCCGCCGGATTGCCGAGAATGTGATCGGAGATGCCGACGGGCCGCACGAGCGCCGGGTTGCCGGCCGTCTTCGGCATCGAGGCGTACACCGCCATCGCGACGATGATCCCGCCGGCAACTATGGCGAGCGGGATCATGAAGGAAGGTCTCATGCTTCGAAGTGTAGCACCAAAGAGAAAAGCGGAGGGAATGCCTCCGCTTTCGAACCGCCGCTGTCATTTTTTGTTCGCGGCCCCGAACAGTTCCTGTATGCTCGGCCTGATGATATTGCCGCCGCTGATCGGGCGGTTCCCCCACATCGCGCGGTACAGGAACCGGACCGCTTTAGCGCCACGTATCTCGCCCCCGACGCCGACGTGGGGGCTGAGGTGCAGCGCAAGTATCCTGCACCCGAGCGAGCGCGCCGCCTGACAGACCTTCTCCTCCGTCGGCGCCGGAGCATCGAGCACGGCCTGGATGGCTGCGTGGAGCTTTCGCCCCACTTCTGCAACCGTCTCTTCTTCCTTCCGCTCCCTTTGGCTCGCAAATCCGAGTAATGTCCCCTGTCCCATTCCCGCCTCCTTTTGGCCTGGTTGTACGACAAAAAACTTCACGCCAGCTTCAGTATATAACGTTTCCGTCCCGCGCGAAACGTTGACCGCGCGTTACAGCGGCAGCGCATGAGTCATTGCCGGCCCGCGCGAGGCGCCCGGAACCCACAGCGAAGTATCCAGTTTGATGTCGCGGATGTCGCGCAGGTCTTTGTACTTGAGGATGCCATGCTGGAGCGCATAGTCGTAGAGTTCCCGCGTGAGCCGCACGTCCTCGATGCAGTAATCGCGCACCTGCTCCTTCTTTCCTTCCTTCCACCATTCGCTCGCTTTCATGCCGTCGCCCGATTTACTCTTGCCCAGCGTCGCTTCGGCGAGCGACTGGAGGCGGATGCGCCGCCCAAGCACTTTCTGTACCTCGCTCATAAGATCGAGGGAATACACGTGCGAGAGATCGCCCGGGTAATAGCGGTTGAGGAGCGGAATATCAAACGTGTCCGAATTGAATCCGACGAGCATATCGGTGCGTTCGAGAATGGGCCACAGCTTGTGCAGATCCTCTTTGAAATACGATGAGTATTCGCCCGTATCGGAGTCGTGAATGGCCACGACGGTGAGTTCCTGCTCGTTCACGTCAATGCGCCCGCGCACCATGGAGTCGGTCACGGATTCGATATCAAAAGTCACGACGCGCATGATATCAGTCGTTTGAGCGGAGGCGCGCGGTCAGTGCCGCCACGTTCATCTCGGATTCCTCGCCGGTCGCGAGGATTTTCATGCGCACCGTTTTCCGCGCCACCTCATCCGCGCCATAGGCGACGAAGAGCGGGATGCCGCGCTTCACGGCATCCCTTATCTGGTCGCCCAGCGCGCGACCGGTCAGATTGACGAAAATGTGTCCGCCGTCCCTGCGCAGAGCGTCGGCAAAGCTCTGTGCGGCGGGAATATCGCCTGCGGTCGGTGTGCCCAGATACAGCTGGGGGCGGCCCGCGCGGGACTCCTGTACGAAGCCATGCGTTTTCAGGAAGTCGGCGAGCGTGACATCGCCGAGCGCGAAGCCGACCGCCGGAATGGGGTCCCCGCCCCAAAGCGCGACGAGGCCGTCGTAGCGGCCGCCGCCGAACAGGGAACGCGGGTTCGCCGGGTTCGTGTCGAAGACCTCGAACACCATGCCGGTGTAGTAATCGAAGCCGCGCGTGATACCCGCATCAAAAACAGCATTGCCAACCCCGCGTTCCTTGAGCGTCGCGACAAGCGCCTGGACGGGTTTCGGGTCGATGAGAGAAAGGGGATCCGTGCTGGATATCGCCTCCGACGCGGCCTTGAATTCCTCGGGACGCATTTTCGCTCTTTTGTCCAAAAGTCGGATGTACCGCCGGATATCGTCGCCCGCAAGACCGGCCGCCGCGCACGCGGCGTTCAGAAGCGAACGCGAACTGATGCGAATGATGAAATCTTTTTCAGACGCGCCGAACGCCTTCAGTATCTCCGAAGCAAGCCGCACTATCTCGATGTCCGCCTCGCCTTCGGGGAGCCCGATCAGGTCTATGTCCGCCTGATAGAACTCGCGCAGGCGGCCTTTCTGGGGCCGTTCGTAGCGGAACCGGTTGCCGACGGAGAACCACCGGAGCGGGAACGCGAGCTCGCGGCGCTTGGCCGCGACCATGCGCGCGAGAGTCGGCGTCATTTCCGGCCGCAAGGTTACGGGCCGGTCGCCGCGGTCGGTAAAGGTATAGGTCTGCTCGTTCACTATCTCCTCGGAGGTCTTCGCTTCGTAGAGTTCGGCGCGCTCAAGCGGGGAGGCGTTGTATTCTTCGTAGCCCCAGAGGGAGAGCACTTCCCGGATACGCGCGAACATCGTATCCATCCGCGCCCAATCGCTCGGATAAAAATCGCGGACGCCCTTGTAGGGGTCGGTGGAAAGAGGCGCGGACATACGGCGATTTTATCACGAACCGCTATTCACTGCGCATTGATTGACAGTTCTTTCCCAAAGGACAATTATGATTACAGCTTTGGAAGGGAGGTGATCTCGACCCCATCTCATCGCCGGGATATGGCGAGGTAGAGTTCTTGTCCGGATTGACCGTCGGACCGCTTGAGCCGCATTTGTGCGGCTCTTTTTTATACTCCCGTCGTTTTGGGATCGATGGAAACGTATTTCAAAATAACGTCGCGCATGACTTCGGGGTGCGGTATGCCGTGCATGGTGAACTCGATGTCTTCGGCCGCGGTCTGCACCTTTATGTCTCCGATGCCCAGTAGGGAAGGAAGCACGCCCTCCACGTTGGTCGTTACGTCTTGCACGCGCGAGAGAAACAAACTCGAGACCTCGCGGGAGAAGTATCGCCGTTGCTTGATGTCCACGATGCGATGATTGGTAAGCACCCACACGTTCAAAAAATATCGCGTGAACGCGCCCCAGGCGCTGGTCCATGTCACCAGGAGCCAGACGCCCAGTACGGCGCGGGGGAGCGGCATCGAGAAGTTGAAAAATGCGGCGTAGGGTGCAAACGGCGGGGCAAATGCGAGCAATTTCGGAAGCGCGAACGGGATGACTGCGATGATGGCATACGGTAGCATCCCCGCAAGGAAAAGGAACCAGTGTTTGCGGGCCTGAAGCACGACGTGCTCGCCCGGCTCAAGTTCGAATTCTTTCATACGGTGTTCATGGCAGGTACTGGGAGAGGAAGGAGGCGTTACCGGAAAGCGCATAGCCGATGAGCGCCAGGGAGATGAGCAGATGCGCCGCAATAGCCGGAAAGGCGGCCCACGAGGCGTGCGAATACTGCAGCCAATGGTAAACGGCGACAATGGTATAGACCACCCAAAAGGCGAAAACGACGTAGAGGAACCATTCAATCGCGACGCCGGCAGAAACGCCGTCGGGCAGAAGCGCGGCCAGAGACGTGGGAAGAGAGAACGGCTGCAGCGGCTGATCGGGCATTGCGGGAATTATAACCCATGAGATAACACGTCTTTGATGGTGTGAACTGTCTCGCGGCACATCAGAAATCGCATGAAATTGTTGTCTTGCGAGAAATTATCTCACGGGTCGAACTACGATAATGCGCGGCTTATCGTACTGGTCGGTGCGTATCGCGGCTGGAAGACCTTGTCGCGCGAACAGCGCGCACACGGCTTCCGCGTGGCTCGTGTCGCATTCTATCCACGCGACGCCTCCTGTTGCGAGATGTTTCGGGAGGTCTTTCGCGATGCGGCGGATGACTGCAAGGCCGTCGTCTCCGGCGTACAGCGCGCCGCTCGGCTCGTACTCGGCGACGCTCGACGGAAGCACTTGGTTGGCGGGCACATAGGGCGGGTTCGCGGCGATGATATCAAACTGCATGCCGGCGAAAGGTTCAAAGAGGTCGCCGATGCGCACATCCGCGCGCGAGCTGTCGAGGCCGTTCTCGCGTATGTTCTTTCGAATGATTGCCTCGTGCGCGGGGTCGAGCTCGCCGAAATACACCTGTGCGTTCGGCAGGCGCGCGAGCGGCGCACAGCCGATAGCGCCGCTTCCGGCACAGAGGTCAAGGAAGTGCAGTTCATGAGTGCGATTTCCGGGCACAGAATCATTTTCTGCTGAAAATGTTCTTCCTGCTCGATCCGTCGATCTGTGCAGAGTCCCAGAAATCGCACTCATGAGCTGCTCCGTCCACCATTCCGTTTCGGGGCGGGGAATGAGCGGTTTCGAGTCCAGATAGATTTTCAGGCCGAGAAAGGGCTGCCAGCCGATGACGTATGCGAGCGGCTCGCCGCGGACGAGCCGCTCGCGGTCCGCTTCGTATGCCGGTGTGCGGAGGCCGCCGTATTTCTCGTCCAATAGCAGCCGTTCATCTCGGGTCATAATGGGAAAACTAGCACAAAAAAAAACAACACGCGGCCCCGAAAGGCCGCGTGTTGTTTTCTCGGCGAGAGAAAATTAGTATCCGCCGCGGCCATAGCCGCCGCCACCGCCGTATCCGCCGCGCTCACCGCCTCCGAAACCGCCTTCGCGGCGCGGAGGACGCTCGCCTTGCGGACGAGCAAAGGAAACGGAGAGCGTGCGCCCGTCCATCTCCTTGCCATCCCAACGATCTATCGCCGCCTGTGCCTCCGCTTCGGAGGACATTTCGACGAAGCCGAAGCCGCGCGAGCGGCCCGTCATGCGATCGCTGATAATGCTCGCGGACACGACCGAGCCGGCCTCACCAAAGGCCTTCTTAAGGTCATCTTCCGTCGAGCGGTAGGGAATACCGCCCACGTAGAGCTTGTTTCCCTGAACACCACCTGCTGACTGCTGATTATCCATGTATTGGATTTAACTGATTAACCTCGCCGAAACTGAACACGTGTGGTCTTGTGGACCCTGCGACGCTCGAATACTCTGCGAGTTGGGGGAGTATGACAGGAATATGCTCGGAACGCAAGCGGCGTAACGGCGCGCTGGGGATAATACCCGTCGGGCAATACAAGGTTCCACCTTGTATTGCCCGGCGGTGATAAGATTATCGGCATGAATAGAAAAATTTCTTTTGCCGAAGGGGAGTACTATCACGTTTACAGCAGGGGAGTCGAAAAACGCAAAATTTTTTTGGATGGCAAAGATCGGGAGCGCTTCCAGGCGCTTTTATTTTTGTGCAATGGTTCAAAACCAGTTGTGTATAGATTGATACAAGGTTCCACCTTGTATCAAACTGATGTGGGGGAAAAGATTGTCGCCGTCGGTGCCTATGCGTTTATGCCGAATCATATTCACATCTTGGTCAAGGAAATTTCAGAAAATGGCATTACTGAATTCATGCGGAAAGTGAACACTGCCTATTCAATGTATTTCAATAAAAAATACGAGAGAGTCGGGCCTCTTTTCCAAGGTACTTTTGCCGCTGAACATGTAACCCGAGATGAGCACTTGAAATATTTATTTGCCTACATCCACTTAAATATCGTAAAACTCATCGAGCCAAAATGGAAAGAAGAGGGAATTAAAGATCTGAAAAAAGCGAGAGGGTATCTTGAAGCGTACCCGTTTTCGAGTTATTCGAGCTACACCGGGAAAGTGCGCAAGGAAGATACCATATTGTCAAAAAATGAGTTCCCAAAATATTTCTCGCATCAACATGATTTCAAAGATTTTGTTGACGAATGGCTCACATTCGGCCCGCAAAATTTTGACCCGTAGCACAGAATTCCAGTACAAGGTGGAACCTTGTAATACAAGGTTCCACCTTGTACTGTCTTGTGGTGGAAGGAACACGACAGAGTATTGGAAAAGCGCAAGTTCTTAAAAAAAGAAGTGGGGATAAGCGTTTAAACGTCGCATCATGAAGGGCGTTACGCGCGGAAGTGTATAACTTTCGCCGTAGCGTGGCGTATTTACTAGCTTTTATTGGATGTCCACATATCCACAGGCCAAGCCGCTTGACCTACATGTTGATTTTATGAAGAGAAAGCGTATGGTTCGCATGTTAGGGGCAATAGACCTCCAAAAGGCCTTTCTTACGAGACCTCCAAGGGGCCGCCTTTATTAAAGTGCATAGCGCTTCATTAACCATGAACTCTAAATATTTCGGTTTTGCACTCGGTGCGGTTCTCGCATTCGGCGCCGCCGCTCCTCTCGCGTTCGCGCAAGCGACATTGAACGTTATTCCGTTTGAACTGTCCTATACAGAAGGAGAAGCAACTGCTGAGTGGTCGAATGCTGAATTTAAAAACGGCAGTCACTCAATTTACCTGCAGACTACAGGGGAACAGGGTGCGGAGGGAAGAATTAGGATTGAGTTCCCTACAGTGACAACTCTAGAAGACATAACCTCAATCTCTTGGTGGACTAATACTGTCGGTGGTTATCCAGCGCATCTTGATATTACTCTCGAAACTAATGATGTGAATCAAAGTATGTTGACGGCAGAGATGGCCTATAATAATGGTGATTGGGCAGGGAGCGCCACTACAGGTCAATGGCTTCAGACCTTTGAGTTAGCAGCAAACGATGGTGCTGGAGAAATAAATGATAATACAGTGTTTTGGGTAGCTAAATTAGGAGCTGGTGATCAGGATGCTCCATGGGGGACTCTTGCTAATTGGAAAGCTGGGCAAGTTGCGAACGATCCAGGTGGGGAACTTTCCAGTACGGAAATAAATTCAAGCACCCCCGTTTCTTTTGTTGAAATAGAAATTGACAACTGGATTAATCAATCTGAGGCATATGTTGATGGGATTACCGTAAATGGTGTCACATACTATGGTCTCATTCAAGACGCAATTAACGCCGCAACTTCTGGCGACACGGTCAATGTCGCGGCGGGGACGTATACTGAACCCATAGCGCGAGTTGCGGCTTGTGGAAATGAACCATCCTCTCTGTGTATAGATAAATCGCTTACGCTTCGCGGAGACCCTGGCGATGCCGCCGCTGGTCCCGGTTCAGATGCACCGGTTCTTGACGGTGCTGGTCTCGACGACGGTTCCGCAATCGCCTTGCTTCGCGACGGAAGCCCGATTTCCAATGTCATCATAGAAGGATTCATTATAAGAAACTACACGAATCCTAATGAGCAAGGCGGCACTGGGAGCGGTGTCATTGCTTGGAATACAGACGCTTCAAGCATTACTATTCAGGACAATTCATTTGAAGACCTTGGATGGAATGGAGTATTAGTGGGAAGCGATGACGACAGTGTCCAATCTGGCTGGACCGTTCAAAACAATGTGATTGATAACGCTGCTTATGCTGGTGTTGAGTTGACAAACGTTACTAATTCTACCGTTTCGGGCAACACGATTACCGTTTCCAACGGCACCTGGGATGTCGGCGATTCTGGTGTCGGTATTGAAGTTGCGGTCCGTGACAATGGAACCGGTGTAACCGCTGGAGATACAATTGGTGTCACCGTATCCGGCAACACTATAACGGGCGGCGGTGCTGATGCACGGGCTGGTATCAATATCCTCTCGCGCGCATATCAAGCGACGTCAGATGCGTGGTTGATGAACGTAACGATAGAGGATAATACCGTTGACGGAATTACGCCTCGCGGTATCCTTGTGGCCGCCGAACAGCGTAATGGGGGAGCCGCTTCTATTGCCGCACTTCACCTGTCAGGTAACACCGTCTCTAATAATGAAGTAGGTATTGCGGTCGGCGTTCCCACAGGTTCAAGCGGAGTTAATGGCGGATATGAGCTACTCGTAAATGGCAATTCTGTATCTGGAAATACAGGTTCCGGAGTCCAAAACGCTTCTGGCGTCTTGTTTGATGCCACCAACAACTGGTGGGATGACGCGACGGGTCCTTCGGGAGAAGGAACGGGTAGCGGAGATATGGTATCAACCGATGTTTCGTTCTTGCCGTGGTACGGCAATTCCTCGTTCCTGCCGCCAGGGACGGTTCCGGCTCCGGTCATCAGCCCGGAGAGCTCGTCGTTCCGCGTCTCCGTTGACGTGACGATTGGCGACTCCGTATCCGGCTCGACCGTTCATTACACGACGGACGGCACGACGCCCACGTGCAGTTCTGACACGTATACGGACGGGCAGGTACTGCACTTCAGTCAGCCGGTAACGGTCAATGCCATCCGTTGCGATTCCGGCGGCGCGGCAGTCCCGTCGGCCGTGTCGAGCGCGACCTACACCATAGCGAATAGCGGCGGCGGAGGCGGCGGAACTGCGACAGCAGCTACCGTAGCCCAGGCAGCAACGACTCCGGCGGCGACCCAGACAGCCACGACGCCCGCAGTGACGACTCCGGCAGGCCAAGTGCTCGGTGCCGAGGCGTTCAACTTCACGGGTGACCTCCACATGAGCTCCTCGGGTTCGGATGTAACCGAACTCCAAAAGGTCCTCATCGCCGCAGGGTTCGACATTCCGGCCATCACGAAGGGCGGCATAGCGTACGGCTATTTCGGTGGTCAGACGCTCGCGGCGGTCATCGCGTACCAAAAGGCGAACGGCGTCACCTCGACGGGCTACGTCGGCACGCTTACGCGTGCCGTGCTCAACAAGGGCGCGACGCCTTCAACCGGTACGGCGGCCACGTCGGCGGCCGGCACGAAGCCCATGTTCACCAAGGCCCTCACGGTCGGCGTGCGCGATGCCGACGTGACGGCGCTCCAGCAATATCTGACCGATAACGGCTTCTACAGCGGGCCCGTCACCGGCTACTTCGGCACGCTGACGAAAGCGGCGGTCCAGATATACCAGAAAGAGAAGGGAATCGCACAGACCGGCGTCGTCGGCCCTCTGACCCGCGCCGAGCTCAACAAGGGCAAGGTCACGACGACGAATTCCGCGGCGGGCAGTACGGTCCTCACGGGCTCGGCGACGACCACTCCCGCTTCGGGAATGTCGGCCTACTGATCGGTTTTCTCCACATAAACAACCCCCGCTTCGGCGGGGGTTGTTTATTTGTGAGATTCATTGTATCGTGATGACCACATGAAGGAACCTCGCAAGCCGCTCAAGCACCATCTCCACGACTATTTTTTTCCGCACGAGCGCAACCAGTACCGCCCGCATCTCTTCAGCAGCGCGTCCATCGCGGCGCTCGTCGTCGCGGTCGTCATGTTCGAGAGCGCGTATCTCGTGCAGACGAAATTCGTCTTTTTCAACACCGATTTCTTGGCGTCCGTATTGCCAGCGACGCTCGCCGCGCTCACGAACCAGGACCGCGCGATGAACAATCTCTCCGGCGTTACCGAGGACCCGCTTCTCGACCAGGCGGCGCAGGCGGCCGCGCTCGACATGGCGGCCAAGGGATATTTCGCTCACGTCTCTCCCGACGGGAAAACTCCGTGGTACTGGCTCGAGCAGGTCGGCTACACATACAGCTACGCGGGACAGAACCTCGCCGTCAACTTCACCGATTCGGAGAATGTCGAATCGGCATGGATGGCTTCAGCGCCGCATCGCGCGAATATCATGAAGCCGCAATACACGCACATCGGCTTCGGCACGGCAAACGGAATGTATGAAGGGCGGATGACCACCTTCGTCGTCGAATTTTTCGCGACCCCGGCGGCAGCGGCGGAGAAGACGGCGCTCGCAACACCGGCAGTGCCGGCAAAAACGGCGCTCGCAACACCGGCTCCAAAGGCGCCCACCTCCACCTCTCCCGTCAAGGTGCTCGGTTCGCAGGTCGACCAGCCGGGTGCGGCAGCGAGCGCCCCGGCAAGCGCTTCGCCGAATTGGCTCGCGCGTCTGCTCGCTTCGCCCCTCAATACGCTCATCGCCATCTTTTCCATTCTGTTCTCGGTCATTGCGGCGGCGGGCATCATTGCGATTCTCATGCGGATGAAAGTCCCGCATCCAAGCGTACTCGTCGGCAGCGCGCTCGTGCTTGCGCTCATCGGCATTTCGACGCTGTTCAATTTCGAACTCGCAGGCCCGGTGCAGTTAAACGCTCAACCCGCGAGCGTAGAAGCGGCATTACCGTAGGTTCCCCCGCGAGGGTGGGGATAAGGACGAGCGCCGCATACCTCCGTACTACGATTATTGGATGCAGGAGCGCAAGGTCGCCGAAATACTGGCGCGGCCCGCCATCTCCATTATCGAGCTGGTGGACGCGCTCATCGAGCATGCGCACACGCGCAGCGCCTCGGACATCCACATTGACCCGAGCCGCGCCGATATGCGCGTGCGCTTTCGCATTGACGGCGTACTGCAGGAAGTCCGTCAGCTGCCGAAGCGCATCCACTCCGAAATAATCGCGCGCATCAAGGTCATGGCGGGCATGCGTACCGACGAGCATCAGGCCACGCAGGACGGGCGTTTTCGGCATGAGTGCGTAAACGGCGACACGCTCGATATCCGCGTTTCCATTGCCCCGACGTATCACGGAGAGAATGCCGTCCTGCGCCTGCTCTCCAATCACGCCGCCGCCTTCACGCTCGAGATGCTCGGCTTTAGCGATGCCGACCGCCGGAAGATACACGCGGCCATCAAGCGCCCTCACGGCATGATACTTTCCACGGGCCCGACCGATTCGGGCAAGACCACGACCCTCTACACGCTCATTCGAATGCTCAATTCGCCCGACGTTTCCATCGTTACCGTCGAAGACCCCATCGAATACGCGATCGACCAGGTGGAGCAGATACAGGTCGCGCCGCGCACTGGGCTGACCTTCGCAAACGGTCTCCGCTCCATCCTGCGCCAAGACCCGAACATCATCATGGTCGGGGAAATACGCGACGCGGAAACGGCCGCCATCGCCGTCAATACCGCGCTCACCGGGCACCTGCTGCTTTCGACGCTCCACACAAGCGACGCCGCCACCACGCTTCCGCGCCTCCTCGACATGGGCGTCGACGCCTACCTCGTGGCGTCCACGGTCAATATCGCCATCGGCCAGCGGCTGGTCCGCAGGATCTGCCCGTCATGCAAAACAGAAATGGCCATCACCGACGCGGCAGAAAAGACGCTCGCGGCCATCCCGCTTACGGAACCAATTGAGAGAGGCGCCGTTTTTTATCGCGGCAAAGGATGTAGCGCGTGCGGCGGCTCCGGATACGCGGGGCGACTGTGTATCAGCGAGGTGCTCGCGGCCGACCAGGGCATCCGCGAAGCCATCATGCGGCAAGCGTCGAGCGCGGAGATACGCACACTCGCCATCCATGGCGGCATGACGACGATGCTCGAAGACGGAGTGCGCAAAGCGCGCAGGGGACATACGACCATCGAAGAGGTGCTCCGCGTCGTGTATGAGTAGCGCGTTCTCGCCGTCGGCGTTCGTCCGCTTCTCGACGAAGGAGCGGACGTTTTTCGCCAAGCGCATGTCGTTTCTGGTAAAGGCGGGCATACCGCTCGTCGAGAGCTTGCACCTTATCCGCATGCAGACGAAGTCGCGAACCAAGAAAGGCGTGTATGACGCGGTCATCGCCGACGTGTCGAACGGGCAGTACCTCTCGACGAGCATGGGAAAGTTCAAGCGGCTTTTTGGCGACTTTTCCATCGGCCTCATTCGCGTGGGGGAGGAAAGCGGCATCTTGAGCCAGAATCTCGAGTACCTCGCGGAGGAACTCCAGAAAAAGCAGGCGCTCGAGCGCAAGGTCATCGGCACGCTCATCTATCCCGTTTTCATCATCGTGGCGACGCTCGGTGTGAGCACGGTGCTCACGGCGTACATCTTTCCCAAACTCATGCCGATATTCACCAGCTTGCATATGACCCTCCCGCTCACGACCCGCGTGCTCATCGCGGTCTCGGCGTACCTGCGCGATTGGGGCGTTGCTACGTTCTTCGCTCTTATCGCATGCGCTGGCGCACTTGTATTCATTCGATACAGATTCGAACGCGTGCGCCTGTGGGGCGACCGCATGCTGCTACGCGTTCCGCTTGCAGGTAGCGTCGCGCGCGCATACAACCTTACGAATTTTTGCCGCACGCTCGGCCTCTTGCTGCGGAGCGGCGTTCCGCTCTTCGATGCGATGGAGATAACCGGAGAAACGACCAAGAATCGCGTGTACCGGAAAGCATGCGCAAGTATCGCGTCGAGGATCATGCGCGGCGAATCTGTCTCGCGCGGCATGAGCGAGCGCCCCGACCTCTTTCCCGACACGCTCACGCATCTCGTCGCGGTGGGAGAGAAGACCGGCAATCTTTCCTCGACACTCACCTATCTCGGAGAGCTGTATGAAGAAGAAGTGGGAGAACTGACAAAAGGTCTTTCGAACTCCATAGAGCCGGCACTCATGGTGGTGATGGGGCTTTTAGTCGGGCTTATTGCCGTGTCGGTCATTACGCCGATATATGAAATAACCCAACATTTGGGTCCGCGATAGGTATGCGCAGACGTGGTTTTACTCTGATAGAAATAATCATTGTCGTCGCGATATTCTCCGTTCTCATTTCACTCGGCCTTTTCATGAGCATGGAGACCCTTCGCGGCACGCTCAACCGTTCCGAGCGCGACATCGTGGTGAGCGCGCTGCAAAAGGCGCGCAGCCGGGCGCTTGCGAATATGCAGCAAGCGCCATGGGGCGTGTGCTACATCGCGCCCGACTACATCGTCTTCCGCGGTTTCGAGTGCGCTCCCGGACTGCCGACGAACGAAACCGTTCCGGCAAACACCGCGAATTCCATCGTGTTTCCTTCGCCCATAGTTTTCTCACAGCTTTCGGCAACGACCACCGGCGGTTCCATAACGATCGCGCAGGACGGGCGCACCGCGACGATAACCGTCAATCAAGAGGGCATGATCGACTGGTAAAACAAGTCGCCCGTCCTGCGGCGGGTGACTACCAGGTGTTTTTCTGGATAAGGATGCGGCCTCCGCCGCGCAATTTCTAATTCGGTCACTCAGCCCCGAAGCAGCATTCCGGGGCATCGTGACCGAGGCCAGTGAATAAAAAGACCCCGCCGTAGCAGGGTCCTCTCGTTTCGCGCGGCCGTCAGAATGAAAAGTTGACGGCAAACAACACGGTTGATTTTTTCTCGGTACCTTCCTCCTCGTCAAGGCGAGGAACGCTCCCGCGAAGCGCAGCGGCCCATATGCTCACATTCTTTGTGAGCGCGTATTCGACCCGCGGGCCGATACCAATATCGCGCTCGGTCATGCCGCCGATACTAAAGCGGTCGCCGATGTCGTACACGGCGTGGACGCGGTACCAGCGGCCGGAACCGCCCGACTCGAAGACGCCGAACGAATGGAACCGGTCGGTCTCGACCGAGAAGAAGGCGCTTCGCATGGACGAAGGCGGCTGATTCTCGCGTCCCACCCCGACACCGAGCTGAAGCCAATCGGTCGGCTTCCAGTACGGGCCCGCATAGATGTTGCGGTAACGGTCGCTCAATGCGACGGCAGAAGCAAACCATCCGACTGACGGTGACAGTTCGCGCTCGTACCAGCCGATGACCTCCGAAGGTCCGCGGCTCGCCTCTCGAGCCTCCACCCAGAGGCCGAGTTCCTTTTCTTCCTCGGCCCCAAAAGCGGGGAACGCGATGAACAACAACATCCCTAGTAAGAACCATTTGCTTTTCATTGCCCACCTCCCTATAGGATCGGCGCTCAACTTCAGCACTCTTGGAAGAATAGCATAGTTGAATATATTTGTCAAGAACCGCGAATAACGAGGTATACTCTCGCTAATGGGAAACCCGCAATCAGTGCTCCACGAGGTCGCGATAACGGCCATCATCGCGAAGGACGGAAAATATCTCATCACGCGCCGCGCGAAGACAAAAAAGCGGTTCCCGGGCAAATGGACCGTGCCGGGCGGCAAGCTCGAAACGAGCGACTATATGCGGTTCTCGAAAGACACTCACGACTATTGGTACAACGTCCTCGAGTGCGTTCTCCACAGAGAAGTACAGGAGGAAGTAGGTCTCGCGATAAAAAATATCGAGTACGTAACCTCGCTCGCGACCGTGCATGCCGACGGCGCGCCATCGCTCGTCATTTCCTGCATGGCGGACTGGGACAGCGGGGACGTAACGCTCGACAAAAAAGAGGCGGACGCATACGCCTGGGTGACGCCCGAGGAAGCCGGATCGTACGACCTCATCGCGGGCATCCAGGAGGAGATACAAATGGCGGACGCGCGGCGCAAGGGCGAACGATCGGAGTGGAAGCGGTCATAACATACAACAGCGGCCGCGCAGAGCGCGGCCGGGTCAGACAAAGAAAGGAAAGAAGACGACTCGCGGTTTCTTGTTGCGCGGCCGGTGGTATACATGCGCTCGGAACTTCTCTCCTTGAACTGCGCGGAGAAACCATTCGCGGTCGAGCTCGGGCATGAGCTGAAGCGGGATATCTTTAACGGGATACCAGCATGGCGTCATGGTCTCCGTTTCGCGCGGGCTGTCCTTGAAGTAGCTCGTGTGGAAGACGTGCAGTTCGAGATCCGGCACATCCGCCACTATGTAGGAGACGATAACGGCCACTCGCTCCAGTTTTCTCGGGTTGAGCAGAATGCCGGCTTCGTTGTGGGCCGCGCGCACCAGACACTGGGCAAGTGTCTCGTTCTTCTGCTGTTTCGCGCCCGGTCCGCTTAGCGAGCTTCCTCCGACTTCCGCCTCAGCCCTCTTTACGCCGAGCAGGACCTGGTTCCACCGCGTGATGATGCCAAACGTTGCGATTTCCACGGGCTCCTCCCTTCAGTGTATTGATCCGCCGGTATGGTATCATCGCCCGCATATGGATACAAACACAACGGGCAACAAGTACTTTTTACCAACAGCGGTCATAGTCGCAGGCCTCGTTATCGCCGGCGCGGTCGTGTGGAATGGCTCGCGCTCTCCGTCCGGGACAGGCGGGACGGGGACGGCGCCGCGAGCCAGTATCAAAGATGTGAAAACGGAGGGAGAGCCGTTCATTGGAGCGGCCTCGGCGCCGGTCACCATCGCGTTCTGGAGCGATTTCCAGTGCCCATACTGCAAGGCGTTCGAGGTAGGTCATAAGGATATCCCGACGCCGGCGGCGCTTCCCGACATCATCAAGAATTACGTTGACACCGGCAAAGTAAGGATAGTTTTCAAGGACGTCGTATTTCTCAGTCCGCGAATGGGTACCGACTCAATGACGGGTGCCGTCTATAACCAGTCCGTTTGGAAGCTTTACCCGGATACGTATTTCGCCTGGCGTACGGCGATATTCAACGCCCAGGACGAAGAGGGAGGAGGCTTCGGCAACGCGGCGTCCATCGACAAACTCAATGCAACCATCCCCGGTCTTGATGCGGCGAAGATCGCGGCGGATGTGAGTGCCAATCGCGCCGCGTATGAGAAGCACGCGAATGACGTAACCGCCGAAGCACAGAAGCTTGGCGTGGACGCAACGCCGTCCATCATTGTCGGCGATTCTCTCATCAAGGGCGCATATCCATACGCCACCTTCCAGGCGGCGCTTGATGCGGCTCTAAAGTAAGCTGGTTCGACAGACGAAAAGCGCGGTACCGCCAGGCGGTACCGCGCTTTTTGTATATTCGGCTATTTTTCCCCGCCGTCGTGCCATTTTCTTATTGCGAATCTTTTGCATTTAGGATAGCATGCACGGATGCAGATCTCGGTTACATCATCCGGCCGGCACGCGGATATGCTGCGCCATGCCGGTTTCAGGGCGACCTACGGCCGCGTGGCGCTCCTTGAGATGCTTGCGCACGCGCGCAAGCCGGTTCGAGTAGAAACGGCCGCAAAGGCGGTGCGAGGAAAGCTCGACCTCACCAACACCTACCGGGCGCTCGAGGCGCTCCGCAGAGTGGGCCTCGTCCGCCGCGTGGACCTGGGGCACGCCCACACGCACTACGAGCTTGCGGAAGGAAAGCATCACCACCATCTGGTCTGCGACTCATGCGGGAAGGTCGCGGATGTCGAGATACAGGAAAAAGAAATGGAGCGCGCGGCGCTCCGGGCCGCGCGCGATTTCAAAAGCGTTCGGGCTCATTCGCTCGAGTTCTTCGGGCTTTGCAACGCCTGCGTATGACCGACATTTGGCTCTACACGCTCGTCAGTGTCGCCGCCGTCAGCCTCGTTTCGCTTATCGGGATCCTTGCGTTGGGGATCAAGCAGGAGCTCCTCCAGCGTATCCTGTTCTATCTCATTAGTTTTTCCGCCGGCGCGCTCCTGGGCGACGTATTCATCCACATCCTTCCGGAACTCATGGAGGGAGAATCGGCTTTGCAAAACGGCGGTTACGTCCTTGCCGGCATCGTACTGTTCTTCGTGCTCGAACGCGTCCTTCTGTGGCATCACTCGCATACCTCCCACGAAGAAAAGGTGCACTCGATGGTGTATCTCACGATCGTCGGGGATGCGCTCCATAACCTCCTCGACGGCGTCGCGATCGCCGCGGCCTTTCTCGCGAGCGTCCCTGTCGGCGTCGCCACGGCCGGCGCGATCATTTTCCATGAGGTCCCGCAGGAGATAGGACAATTCGCCATTTTGGTGCATGGCGGTTGGAGCAGAAAGAAGGCGTTGCTCTACAATTTCTTCTCCGCGCTCACGGCGATCGTAGGAGCGGTCGCGGCTCTCCTTTTCTCCAGGCGTTTTACCGAGGCCCCGACGGTACTTCTTGGGTTGGGAGCGGCGAGCTTCATCTATATCGCGATGTCGGATCTGATCCCGGAACTCCAGAAAGAGTCCCATATGCATAGATCGGTGCTGCAGCTCATCTGGATGATCGCCGGTATCGGTGTCATGGCGTCGTTATTGTTGCTTGAATAGGTTGGCGCAGACGTCTGGTATAATCATTTCATGAAGTTATTTTTTCACTGGTTCATCGCGGCTCTCGCCATCGGCATCGCGGCGTACGTTGTGCCCGGTGTCACCGTCACGCCGGTGAGCGCGCTCATCGCGGCGGTCGTGCTCGGCGCATTGAACCTTTTCATCCGCCCGATCCTCATGATCCTCACGCTTCCGATAACCATTCTCACGCTCGGTCTCTTTTCGCTCGTTATCCACGCGTTCCTTGTTCTGCTTGCAAGCTATCTCGTACCGGAATTCACCGTTGCGAACTTCACGGCCGCCCTTCTGTTCGCGCTCGTTCTCGCGGTCATCAACTGGGTCTTTCACCTCTGGAGCCGCTAATATATTGAGGACGCGAGGCGGTTTTGCTATAGTCGAATTTGGCTCTTTTGTTACGGAAAGGGAGGAGGCGTCACATGGCCAATGGTTATCCGCTCGAACCGCTTCCTTGCGGCATAGAGACGGAAAAAGGTTTACAGTGCCCGCATTGCGGGGAAATCGGCCCTCACGAACGTCGCGCTTCTGCGCGTAACGAGGAGGGGGAAAGAGTATCGCGCTGGCAATGCGTCAGATGTCTCAGGTTTTTCGCTGACCCGTCGGAAGAAGATTCAGTGGCATAAATAACCAACTCTAGGGAGGGGCATTCATGGGAACTTTCACGCCAAGTGCGGTGGGATTGGAAAGGGGGAAATTCGTGTACGAGAAGCTCATGTGCCCGTACAACGGCTGCAGCAATCCGTTTACTACGCACACTCATCTAGAGACCTGGGTGCCGGATGAGAAGGGTGAGAAGCATCGTCTCATACAGTGCGGAGGTTGCAGAAAAATCCTCTTGCATCCGTATCCAGATGTATGAGAAACAAAAACCGTTCAAGACCGCCGTAGGCGGTCTTTTGTTTTATACCGCGCGCTTGCCGCGCGCGAAATTGAGGAAAAGAGGCAAGAAGGAGATAATGACGATGGCAAGCGAAAGGGGCAGGATGTATGTCTCGCTGTTGGGAATTATCGAACCAAGGAAGAATCCGAGCGATATCATACCTGCGCCCCAGAGGCACCCGCCGAGCGCGTTGTAGGCGAGAAAAGTGCGGTAGTTCATGCTTCCGATGCCGGCGAGGATGGGCGCGATGGTGCGCACGATGGGAACGAAGCGCGCGAGTACGACCGCGCGCCCGCCATAGGCCTGGTAGAAGCGCTCCGTGCGCCGCAGGTATTCCTGCTTGAAGAAGCGCGAGTCCTTGCGCTTGAAAAAATTGGCACCCACGTTCGCACCGAACCAATACCCGACCGAATCACCGATTATCGCCGCAAGGACGACGGACACGATAAGGGGAGCCAATGCGAGCACCCCGCCGCCGGAGAGAAGTCCTGCAGCGAAGAGCAGGGAATCGCCCGGAAAGAAAATACCAAAGAGAAGGCCGCTCTCGGCGAAGACGATGAGAGCGATGCCGATGTAGCTCCCCGTTTTTACGATGGCTACCGGGTCCAGATTTATACACGCGTAAATGAAATCGAGCATTCTCGTGGAGTATACTGTAATAAATGGAGTCAACGCCGAAGTTGTCCACGCCCGAAGAGGAACTCGCGTATTTGCGCGAGCAAGTAACGCGTAAAGAGGCCGAGCTCGCCCTCCGACAGAGCTCAGAACAAGCCGGTGCGGAGCAGGCAACGATCATTTCGGAGACGGTTCGTGAACACCACGCGGCTCCCGCCGAGATACTCGCGCCGCAATACCGCATAAGCGAAGCGACGAAGAAGAGCGAAGCGGACGCGATACGCGCCGAACTCAACCTCGGCCGAAGCGAACAGGCGATACAGGGCCTCCAGCGGACGATGGAGGAAAAAGGGATAAAGAACGCGCTCGCAGTGCTTGAAAAGCTTCATGACCCGCACGTAACGGATGATTTTCATCGGTATCTCGTGCGCCATATCGCGGCAGGACTTCCGGCTCCCGGCGTTGATGAAAAAACACCCCGATTTCAGGCGCTCCGCATGACGCTGTACGAGATCGCCCTTCCAGGGGCAAAAAGCGTCGAAGCGCACGAGCGCGCAAAAACCCTGAAAGAGCTCATCTCCGGCATGGAGCAGTTCTATGCGGGACTTCTTTCGGTGAAAGACGCTTCGATGGGCGAGCCGCACTACTATGCGCTTGAGCTCGCCGTGCCCGCCAACAGTCCCGAGCTCCAATTCTATGCGGCGGTGCCGAACGGGAAAAAGAATCTTTTTGAAAAGCAACTCCTTGCGGTATTTCCCGACGCGCATCTGGTGCCACAGACCTCCGATTACAATATCTTCGCTCCGGGCGGCACATCGCTCGCTTCCACCGCCCGTTTCGCGGAACATCCGGCACTCCCTTTAAAGGATTACACTGAGTTTGATTACGATCCGCTGAACACGATCACGAACGCATTCGCAAAAATAGAACAGGCGGGGGAGGGGGCGGCACTCCAGATCATCATCGAGCCCCGCGCCGAGCGGCACGTGACGCATTATCGGAAAATACTTCACGCGCTTCGGAAGGGAGAGAAGCATACGGCGGCATTTTCGACGCCGGAGACGGCATTCGGCGAGATCGCGCGCGATATCGGCCGGACGCTCTTCCGGAGCAAGCCCAAAGACGAACAAAAGGCAAAAGAGGCCGAGACGCGCCAGATCGAGGCGAACAAGACGCATATCGAGCAGGTGGAGAAAAAAATCGCCGCGCCCATCGTCGGTGCCACCATCCGGCTCGTTGCCTCCTCGAGCGATGCGCGTAAGGCGGAACAGGTGCTCGGCGAGCTCGAGGCGGCGTTCAATCAATTCGCCAATACGCAGGGAAATCGGCTCGAATTCGCACGCGCTACCCCGCGGCAGGCGCAGAGTGTTTTCGAGGATTTTTCCTTCCGCCTCCCGAATCTCTCTGCGCTCCCGCTCTCGCTTCGCGAGCTCACGACGCTCTACCATTTCCCGCCGTCGGGCATCGAAAGTTCGCCGCATTTGAGGCAGGCGCGCTTTACGCACGCCCCCGCGCCGCTTTCCTTACCGCATGCGGGCACTCTGCTTGGCGTGAACGTGTACCGCGGGGAGCGGACGGAGATCCGCATTGAACCGGAGGACCGCCTGCGCCATCTCTATATCATCGGTCAGACCGGCACCGGCAAGACGGGGCTCATGAAGTCAATGATCATCCAAGATATCGCCGCGGGCGAAGGATGCTGTTTCATTGACCCGCACGGCACCGACATTCTGGATATTCTCGCCTCTGTGCCGCCCGAACGTTACAAGGACGTCATTTATTTCGACCCCGCAGACCTGTCCCGCCCGTTCGGCCTCAACTTTCTGGAATACGACTTCTCGCGCCCGGAGCAGAAGACCTTCATCGTGAACGAGCTTCTGATGATATTTAAGCGGCTGTATGGCGACGTGCCGGAGAGCATGGGTCCGGCTTTCGAACAATACTTCCGCAACGCGACCCAGCTCGTGATGGAAGACCCTGCGAGCGGTTCAACCATGCTCGACATTGCTCGCGTGCTTTCCAACGCAGAATTCCGGCGCCAGAAGCTTGCGAAAAGCATGAACCCAATCGTGAATCAGTTCTGGAACGAGATAGCGACGAAGGCCGGAGGCGAAGCGTCGCTCGAAAATATCGTGCCGTATATCACGAACAAGTTCGACGACTTCACCGCGAACGACTTTATACGGCCCATCATCGGCCAGCAGGACTCGTCCTTCAAGTTCCGCGAGGTCATGGACACGAAGAAGATACTGCTCGTCAATCTCTCCAAGGGACGCCTGGGTGAACGGAACGCGAACCTGCTCGGCCTCGTCATCGTGGGGAAGCTCTTCATGGCCGCGCTCTCTCGCGCCGACAATCCGCGCGCAGCGCATGCTCCGTTCTATCTCTACATAGACGAATTCCAGAACGTCACCACCGATTCTATTCCCGGAATCCTTTCGGAGGCACGCAAGTACAAGCTCGCTCTCACTCTTGCGCACCAGTTCCTCGCCCAGATAGAAGAGAGGGCGCGGGATGCCGTCTTCGGCAACGTTGGCAACATGGCGGTCTTCCGCGTTGGCGAAGAGGACGCTGAATTCTTCGCCAAGCAATTCGCGCCGGTCTTTGAGGCGCTCGATTTCGTCAATATCGAGAACCGCAGCGCATATATGAGGATACTCGCGAAGGGCATTCCGCAGAAACCATTCGACCTAAGGACCGCCGATTTGCCCGCAGGAAATCCCACGCAAGTGGACGACCTTATCCAGCTTTCGTCACTCACGTACGGCCGCGACCATGCTACAGTTGAAAGCATGATACGAGAGCGTTATCTCTCGCATTAAACCTATGGCCAAACAAGAACGGCCCCCCCGTAAAATCAAAAGAGGACCCGAGATGTCTCCTGCTGCGCCTAAGACCACGGTGGGCATTGCTTTGGAAGAAGCGATTAAGAAAAATGGCGGTTGGCACCCGAATGGGTCCGAGGATGAGGCGCAGGCGGAAGCGGTACGGCGGTGGGAAAACGAAGGAGGAAGGATAGTCGAGGAGCCGAAAACGGAGAAGCGGGCAGAACAAGCGTCGGAGAACATAGAGGAATTTCGAGACCTTATACATAAGGCGATAGAAAATCCGCCGGAAACGCCTGCACCGAACCGATTTTCAGGACCCGCAGAGGCTGCCTATCGTGAACTTGCTGAAATTACGAGAAGAGCAGGGGTTAAACCGGAAGATTTGGATGAAAAAGTGTGGAAGGGTGCTAACGCGGCGCTGGATAAGGTCAAAAGATTCGCTCAATTGCGCTCTGAAACGCAGGATAAGGAGAAAATAAAGCAGCTAGATGAGCGGATTCGACAGGCGACCGCCAGTTTGGTAAGTAGAAAAATGAGAGAGAAAATTGAAAAAGCAGCGCGAGAGACTCTAGAAAAAGAAAAATCGAAAGTAAAAACCGAGGTGGCGGGTGCTACAGATGCAACTACAAAGGTCAACTCTAAGGCGGAGTCTGAGGCGCCACATCCGGAAGAAGACGGCGGCGACGCGGTGCCGCCTGAGCAGTCGAAGGCAGAACGGGAGAATCTCTACGAACTTTACACGAGAAAGCAGAGGGAAAATGCCGCACCTGCTGACTCGATAGCGGCGGAACCGGCAACTCCCAAGTCAGCAGAACAACTGCAAGCCGAAAACGAGATGCTGCGGAGAATAGGAAAAAAGCTTTCCGCTACAGAGATGAGGGAGCCGACACAAGAGGAAGTCGGACACATGGCTGTCAGTCCGGAAGATGTTCCGGAACACATCCGGGAACGTCTCGCCGCCGAGGGCACGAGAAGCGAGATGGTCGAGCGTCTGAAAGGCGTAGTCCGAAGCGCGCAAGGGAAGCTGTACGAAGCGGGTGTTGCGGCGCAGGAAAAAATCGCGTGGTGGAAGAGCTCCGAAGAGCATCTTGTCCGGCGCTCGGCGGAATTGGATGCCGAGGCGGCGGAGATTGGCTGGGTGGAAAGCGAGTTCAGGAAATGGGGCGAGCGCTATAACAAAGTCGGCTGGAAGACGAAACTCGCTGTAGGCCTTGCTCTTGGTATCGGAGCAGGACTTTCCGCACCTGTCTCGATGCCTATGGCCGCTGCTTGCCTGTTTGGCGTCGCAGCCCAGCGCATCCTCGGTCTCTCGACGATGTATCTGAAATACGAGAAGGTATTCCAAGATCAAAAATGGGGGAAGGAGCGTGCCATGCTGAATGCAATTGGATATTCCGCCCTCATGACCGCGGGCACGATGTACGCGGTACAAAAAATCAGCGATGCCGACATAGTCAGCCGCGTCCGCGAATGGCTTGCCGATAAGCTGGGACACCAGACGCCGCCGAGGCCGGAAGTATCGCAGCCGATGGTTACAACGGGTACGGGTCCCGGTGCAGAGATACCGCCGCTCACCGTCCATGCGGCGCCCGGGCAAGGTTACGAGTACATGCTGCAGCGGATGTGGGAACAGTTGCAGGACAAGGGCCTCGACCCGAACCGGTATCCCGAAGGCAGCGATATTCGGCAGCTGCTTGAAACGGCGCCGCAAGATATCGACAAGGTCGTGCATCAGCTTGCGAGCGACCCGAGCCATGGCTTCTTCAGGCCCGACGGCACAAGCGCGCCCATCGGAAAAGGCGATATTCTGGCGTTCAACACGGGCGGCCAGATACTGCACATAAACCCCGAAGGCGTGGCCGGCGTTCACGCGGCTATCGAAGCGCCTGTGCCGGTCTACCATCCGGAAGTTCCTACTCCCGCGTCCGCAGTGCCGCTTCCCGAACAGGTCGTCCCCGCGCAAGATCCGGTAGCGAACATAGACCTCACTCCCGGCCAACAGGCAGTACAAGAAGGAACGCAGGCCGCGGTCACCGCGGCCCCGCCCCCTGAAGCGATGCCGCGAGAGCCCGAACACATACTCTTGCGCGACAGCTCCGGCAACCCGGTCACCGACAGCTCCGGGAACCCGGTCCGCTCGCAATTCCCCGAACACGCCGCATCCATTGAGGCGCCTATTGCGAACGCCGAGGTCGTCTCAAATCAGTTCGGTCTCGCGATACCGGTCACCGAACCGCATATCTACGGTGACGAGGGCGGACAGCAGATACTTGTGTACGGCGGGACGCCGCAAGAGCAGCTGAAGGCGATGCAGGACTTTCTCATAAAAAATCCGGGCAAAGTCGTTTTCGGCACCGATCCTTCCGGGAAATACCGCATTCCCTGGGGGCTCGTGGAAGGGGAATTATCGCCTATCGGCCAGCCAGTGCGCACGAGCGGCTTCTTCGGATTCTTTTCGTCCTTTATGGAAGCGCCCGGAGCGGATGAACTAAAGCAGCTTATTAAATAACGCATGCTATGATGACACCCATGCAGGATGAACTGACCGCCGCTATCGCCGCCGAACTCGGGATAGCGGGGCTTCCGAAGGAGCAGCAACAGACCTTGATAGGGGAGTTCGGCGAGGTCGCGCTCAAAGCCGCGACCTTGTCGGTCGTCGGCAAGCTTGCTCCGGAAAAGCGTGATGAGTTCGGGAAACTCGCGCAGGCGGGCGACGCAGGAGCGGTCAAAGCGTTCCTCGATAGGGAAGTCCCGGGCCATGAGGAAACTGCAAAAGCGGCTGTCGCCGAGGAGGTGAAGCGCTTTAAGGCCTTCCAGGTCGCAGATACTGACGCAGGAAGTACGCCGTAGTATACTTGCGCCATTAACCATTACCATACTATGCAACCAACCCAAACCGGCATCGCAGTCGCACTTGCACTTGTCGTCGTTTCATTATTCTTTATCGTTCCCGGTCTTTGGCCATTCGGAGCAGTGACCGCTTCGAACGAAGCGGTTCTCGGAGCCAGCACGGAAACGGAAACCACAACTACCATGCCAACCGAACCCGTGACAGAACTTATGGTGAAGGATGAGACCGTCGGCAGCGGCGCCGTTGCCGCCGTCGGAGACACCGTGACGGTGAATTATGTCGGCTCGCTTACGAACGGCACCGTCTTTGACGCTTCCGCGAACCACGGTTCCGCCGGCTTCACGTTCACGCTCGGAGCGGGACAGGTCATCAAGGGTTGGGACCAGGGTATCGCCGGCATGAAAGAGGGAGGGAAGCGCGTGCTCATTATTCCCGCGTCGCTCGCGTACGGCTCACAAGCGGTCGGGGATGCCATTCCGGCAAATTCCACCCTCGTTTTTGAAGTGGAACTCTTGAAGGTGCAGAAAGCGGCTCGATAGAGAGCAAAAAAATAAAAAAGCGGGCCTTGACGCCCGCGCCTACTGTCTGAGCACCCGCACCGAGGACATGAAGTTTGCCATCATGTTCTGGGAACAGTTCTCGAAACTGTACTTCTTGGAGCCGATGGAGCGGATGCCGGTGCCGACTCCCGAGGCAGCCGCCACCGTGCCGACGTACTCGGCGTACTCGTCCGGGATGGCGCGCGGGAATGCGTGCGCGCCGATTCCAGCGCCGATATACCCGAGGACGCCGTAGAGCGCCCCGTCAGAGACGACGGCGACCAGATTGCTCGGGTGGGTCGCGTCGGCGTAGATCCGGCATACGCGTTCCCCTTCGGCGATCGCGGCGAGCTGGTTTTGCGTCACCTCGCCCTTGACGAAGAAATTCATCGCCAACGCATCACCGTCGAGCATCCAGTTCGGGACCTGCTGGTCGTGGACCACCATCGTCCCGTTCTGGCCGTTTATATTAAACGGCACGCGTATGACCTTCCCGGGTCCGGCACACGCGCCGAGCAGCATACCGGTCGCCAAAATGGCGATCACCTTCAACTTTTTTCTCATCCCAAAGACCTCCATTTCGGGACCAGCTCACAATGAGCCAGCCAACCGCTGAAACCATCTTACTCCATTATTATGATTTGTCAATATATAGCGAATGCGGTACCGTGGCAGACAATGAGCTCAATTCATTTCGCTGTCGAACAACGCGCGCCAATGGGCGGCGCGCGCGTAGGGACCCTCACCACGCCGCACGGCGTCATCCGGACGCCCACGTTCGCGCCAGTCGGAACGAAAGCGACCGTGAAGGGCATTTTACCCGAACAACTAAAAGCGCTCGGCGCCGAAGTGGTGCTTGCGAACACCTATCATCTCTACCTTCAGCCGGGCGAAACAATCGTGCGGGACGCCGGCGGACTCGGGAAATTCATGGGCTGGACAGGTCCGACCATGACCGATTCGGGCGGCTTTCAGGTGTTCTCGCTCGGTGCCGCGTTCGGGAAAACCGTCTCGAAGTTCGTGAAGGAGGATACTCCGGCGGAAGAGTCGCTCGCCGTATACGACGAAAGCGTCGCAAGCCAGCATGGTCAGCTCGCAATCATTGACGACGAGGGCGTCTCCTTCACCTCGCATCTCGACGGCTCGTTGCACCGCTTCACGCCGGAGCGGTCGGTCGAGATACAGCACGCGCTCGGCGCGGACATATTCTTCGCGTTCGACGAGTGCACATCGCCCACCGAACCATATGCATATCAAAAAGAGGCGATGGAACGCACGCATCGGTGGGCCGAGCGTAGTTTGAAGGCGCACCGGCAGAACCTCGATGCCGCGAAGCGTCAGGCCATCTTCGGCATCGTGCAGGGCGGCCGCCACGAGGACCTGCGAAGCGTATCCGCCAGCGAGATCTCATCGCTCGGATTCGATGGTATCGGCATCGGCGGCTCATTCAGCAAAGAAGACATGCGCGGCGCCCTTTCTGCCGCGGTTGCCGAACTTCCCGAGGAACTGCCTCGGCACTTTCTGGGCATCGGCGAGCCGGGCGATATTCTGGAAGGCATTGCGAACGGGATGGACCTTTTCGACTGCGTCGCGCCGACGCGGCTCGGCCGCCACGGCTCCATCTATACGAAACACGGGCTCATCCATCTCAAGGGCGAACAATATCGCAGCGATTTTTCGCCACTTGATCCTGAGACGCCCGTCATTGGCGTGGAAGGATTCACGCGCGCCTATGTTGCGCACCTCATTCGTGCCAAGGAAATGCTCGGCGCCGTCATCGCGTCCATGCACAATGTCGGCTTCATCCTCAACCTCGTTGCTGGCGCGCGCGAGGCCATTTGCAACGGCAATTTCGACGCATACCGAACAGAGTTCATTGCTCAATACCGGAAATAGGCAACGGCCTGCATTTTGCAGGCCGCCCGTTTCGCCCCGGCGTCATTTGACCGCTGCGAGAAGCATTTCCTCCGCTTTTTCGCGCGGCACATTGAGAGCGAGCATGACACCCGCTACAGCTAGCCCATACAATTCATGCGTATGGGCCTTGCCAAGCGGCTCGAATGCCGCGCCGGAAGTCGTCATGTAGTGGACACGACGGGCGACCTTTTCCTTGCTTGAGATCGATGCGGCAGTTACGGACATACACCCTCCCTTTCAGTATGTGTGCGAGGTGACCGCTTATACAGTATAGTGTAGAGTCCTTATGTCAAGGTATGTCCAATTTTAAACTTCATGCACCGTTTGCTCCGGCGGGCGACCAACCGCAGGCGATCGAGAAGCTCGAGCGAGGGCTTAGGGAAGGCATGCGCCACCAGACGCTCCTCGGTGTTACGGGAAGCGGAAAGACGTTCACGGTCGCGAACGTTATCGCGCGGCACGATACGCCGACCCTCGTCCTCGCGCACAATAAGACGCTCGCCGCCCAGCTTGCGCAGGAGTATCGAGGATTCTTTCCCGAGAATGCCGTGCATTATTTCGTTTCCTACTACGACTACTACCAGCCGGAGGCGTATATCGCGCATTCCGACACGTACATCGAGAAGGAAGCGATGATAAACGCCGAGATAGAACGTCTGCGCCATGCGGCAACGCAAGCCCTGCTCACTCGCAAAGACGTCATCATCGTGGCGAGTGTTTCCGCCATCTATGGTCTCGGTTCGCCCGAGGAATATGAAAAAGTGCATGTAAGGATAGAGAAGGGCGCAGCGGAGGACCGCGCGACGCTCATTCGTAAGCTCGTCAACATCTATTTCGAGCGCACGAATGCCGACCTGAATCCCGGACAATTGCGTGCCATAGGCAATTCGCTCGAGTTCATGCCGGTGAACGAACGCGCCATCTACCGCATCGCGTTCGATGGCGGCGTCATCGCCCACATTGACCGGCTCGACGCGGTCTCGCGGGCAAAAAAGGCAGAATTGGAATCGGTCTTCGTCTTTCCGGCAAAGCATTTCATCACAAGCGTCGAAGAACGCACGCGCGCTATCGAAGACATTAAGTTGGAACTGGAAGAACAACTTGCAAAATTCAAGCGGGAAGAAAAGCCGCTTGAAGCGGAACGTCTGAAGCGCCGGACACTTCACGATCTTGCCCTCATCCGCGAGCTTGGGTACACGACCGGCATCGAGAACTACTCCCGCCACTTTGATGGCCGCAAGGCCGGCGAGCCGCCCCACACCCTGCTTGACTACTTTAAGCGCTGCGACCGGGATTTCCTTACCGTCATCGACGAATCGCATGCCACCATCCCACAGATAGGCGGGATGTATGCGGGCGACAGGTCACGCAAGGATACCCTTATTGAATACGGCTTCCGCCTTCCCTCGGCGCGCGACAATCGCCCGCTCCGATTCGAAGAGTTTGAGACGCGCATCGGACAAGTGCTCTATACGAGCGCCACGCCCGGACCATACGAAATAGAAAAGAGCAGGCAAGACGCGAAGCGGCTTGTCCTGAACGTCCACGGAGGGATCGTCGAACAGGTCATCCGACCCACCGGACTGATCGACCCGGAACTTACCGTGCGCGACGTTACCGAAACGGGGCGCTATCCCGGGCAAGTCGCCGATTTCATCAATGAGGCGGAAACGGTCATCAAGCGCGGCGGCCGCGCGCTTGCAACGACCCTGACCAAACAGATGGCCGAGGACCTTGCTACGTACCTGCGTGGACGGGGCATGAAGGCCGAGTATCTGCACTCGGACGTGAAGACCATTGACCGTATTGATATCCTCACGAATTTCCGCAAAGGCGGGTTTGATATTCTCGTCGGCGTCAATCTCCTGCGCGAAGGACTCGATCTGCCGGAAGTGGAGCTTGTCGGCATCCTCGATGCCGACAAGGAAGGATTCCTGCGGAGCGAAACTTCCCTCATCCAGACCATCGGCCGCGCGGCGCGGAACGTTCTCGGCAGGGTGATCCTCTATGCGGACGTGATGACCGGCTCTCTGGAGCGGGCCATGAACGAGACGAACCGCCGCCGTGAAAAACAGCTTGCCTATAACAAAAAGCACGACATTACACCGCGCACCATCAAAAAGGAGATCCACGATATCGCGGCTTCCATGCGCACTGAGCATCAGCGGACCATCGACGAGCTTCTCGTACTCGACACGCTCGCGTACAAGGACGATCCGAAGACGTTCATCAAGCGCAAAAGGGAAGAGATGGCGGCTGCGGTCGAGGAGCTCGACTTTGAAACGGCCGCGCTCATCCGCGACGAGCTCTACAAGCTGGAGGGGAATGGGCCGAAGAAAAAGTCGCGCATCCGCAAGCCACTTGGCGGCTCGTAAGCTCGCGGCACTTCGGCCTAATCCCTGTCCACACTGGGCCGATGGACCTCGATAGCGCCGCGACGCCCATGCGCTACAATTGACGCAGTATTAATATATGCAAATTTCCTCACAAGAGCTGGCCCGATCACTTAAGATACTCATCCTCGCGCTCGTTCTCGCTATTGCTCTTTCCGTCGGAACGGCATACGTTCGCGCATGGACAGGACCCACCGGCACCGCACCCTCCAACAACACGGCCCCGCCGATAAACACGAGCGCCACGGCACAGACGAAGGCGGGAGGTATCAATTTTCAGAACTACGCCCACTTCACCGGCTACGGCACCGATTCCTGGTCTATCTCGACCCAAATAACACCAATAGGATGAATTACGTGGTGGCGGACAATCTCTACGTATACGGCACCGTCCGCGGCGGCAGTTATGGATTTGGAGGGATGTACGTAGACGTAGATGGTTACTGCACTGGCATAAACGGCAGGGTCCTCAACCCATTTACGGGATGGTGTAGCTGTCCAGCAGGTTTTACTAGCGCGCTTCTTAACGTCAATCAGGGAAATAATCTTATCTATTATTGCTATAAGTGATTGAAGTCGGGTGTTCGTGAAATTTCAGGACGCTTTCGCGCCTATTCTTATCCACACAGTGACGATATGGTCGACACTGTAAGGGTATACAATTGAGCGCAGTGCAACCACCGTCCACCATGAGAAAGGCGTTGCCGTTCGTCTTTATAGTCATCGCTGTCGCTGCGGGGTGGCAGCTGGGCCGCTGGCAGGCCCTTGAATCGGCAAAAGCGCGCCTTGCGGCGTATCAGTTGCTGCCCGTTCCATTAGATTCTAAGAACGTTTTCGGCACCATCGCCGACATTGACGGAAGCACGCTTTCCATTCGCACCTCATACACGAATCCGCTCGAGGATGCGGCGAACATAGTCAGTGTTGCCATTACCGATTCCACGACTATTGAGGGAGTTGAGATGAAAACCCAGAAAGTGTTCGATGCCGAGATTCAGAATTTTGCAAAAACCGCAAAAACAAGTTCTACAACGCCATTATCACCACCCGAGCCGTTCTTGCGACAGGCGCTCAAAGCGTCCGACCTACTTGTTGGTCAGTCCGTATCGGTGATTACGGCGGAAAACGCGGTAGGCGCGCGGCGCGTCACGGCGGTCTCGATACTCGTCAGTGCGCAGCCACCCACTGCGGCCACGTCCACGACTAAGTCGGATTAGCCATGACCATTCCTCCCAAAAAGCCGTTACGTTCCCTCGCGACGCCCATTCTCGCGCTTGTGCTCGGCGTCGGCCTCTCCATCGGCGCCACGTATGTCTACGCCTGGACCGGCCCCACCGGCACCGCTCCGAACAACAACACGCCCCCGCCGATAAACACGAGCGCCACGGCGCAAACGAAGTCGGGGGGATTGACGGCTGGCTGGATGCAAGCGCCGATTTTCTACGATTCTAACAACGCCGGCTACTACCTCGACCCGAACGGCACGAGCCGGGTGGGCCAGGCGAACGCCGACAACACCTACACGTACGGCAACGAGAACGCAAACGACTACTATGTCCGTGCCGTAGGCAGATGGGCGAGCGCCCCCGCCGTTTCCATGGATTGCTATGATACGGGATATTATCAGGGTAACTATTGTGATGGTGGTGGATATAAATTTTGCAGAACCTGTGTGAATAACACCTGCTCAAATTATGTCATGATTAGCAACACTTGCGGAGGAATGGGTTCCATTTGAACAAACGAATAAAAAATGAAACCGCAGCACGAACACTTTCTCTCGCATGCCATCCGGTCCGTTTTCCTGCTAGCGGTGGTTGTTTTTGCTTCCTATTATTTTTCCGTATCGTACCTGCCCCGTGCACAGGCGAGCGCGACCGATTCGCTCTCGGGTTATGCCTGGAGCGACAACGTCGGCTGGATATCGTTCAACTGTACCAACACCGGCAGCTGCGGGACTTCGAATTATGGCGTCACGGTAAACCCCACGAACGGCGAAATGTCTGGTTACGCTTGGAGCGACAATGTCGGATGGTTCTCCTTCCAGCCGGGGGACGTGGCCGGATGCCCGCAGGCGCCCTGTACGCCAAAAGTAAATCAGGGGAACGGAACGGTTACCGGGTGGTTCCGCGCCCTTGCGAACGGCGGCGGCTGGGACGGCTGGGTGTCGCTCTCCGGCGTAACAGTAAGCGGGGTAGCATTTGCCGGTTATGCTTGGGGCTCGGACGTTGTGGGGTGGGTGAGCATGAGCGGAGTGATGAATACGTTTACCGCGCCCACGGTTTCCTGTTCGGGCGCCCCTTCAACCGCGTACATCGGCCAGCAGGTTACCTGGAGCTCCTCAGTATCCGGCGGTTCCGGAAGCTATACCTATAGTTGGAGCGGGACAGACGGTCTTTCCGGCACGAGCGCCTCGACTCAAAAAACCTATTCGACGACCGGCACGAAACAGGGAACAATCGCCGTTACGGATACTGTCTCGGGACAGACCTCGTCCGCTTCCTGCAATGCAGGTGTAGGCGTGAGCGTCCAATCCTGCAGCGCCTCGCTTTCCGCGAACCCGACGACCGTTGAAGAAGGGCAGAACACGACGCTCTCTTGGAACGTTCCGGGCGGCTCGTCTTGTGCGGCTTCTTGCTCCGGCAGCGGATTCAACACGGGCGGCGCGCTCTCCGGCTCGACGAACGCCTCTGTCCCTCCAACTCCGCCGTCCACTTCCTACGGCCTTACCTGTTCCGGCGGCACGTATGGTCCGCCGCCGCCGGTGAACGTCACCGTCAGCGTCGTCACTCCAACGGCAACCATTACCGCGAACGGCCAATCCAATTCCGCGCGCGTGAATCCCAATACTCCTAACAACACTACCGTCGCATGGTCATCCACGAACGCCTCGTCGTGCGCCGTTACCAAAAACGGTAACGCCTGGAGAAACGGCCTCAGCGACCCCGGCAGGACCGATTCGGTCACGACCCAGAGCACCTACGCGCTCGACTGCGTGAATGACCACGGCACGCACGCGACCGACTCCGTCATCGTAAACGTGATACCTGGCTTCCAGGAGTTCTAGTATGGCAGCGTCTCTCCCCGCCGGATTGGCCCCGAAACGGGCCAAATGCTATAGTGCTACCGTACCTGCCCCGCCACGGGCAGGAAATTTCAATGTCGAAGAAGGCCCCAACAGCCAAGGAGCACCACCATACGCACGGAAGCGACTGGCTTACCGTGAAGCGCGCGCGCACCCATAATTTGAAGAACATCTCTGTGGAGATGCCGCGGGGCGCCATGACCGTCATTACCGGCCTGTCAGGGAGCGGAAAATCCTCACTTGCGTTTGATACCATTTTCGCCGAGGGCCAGCGCCGCTACGTTGAATCCCTTTCCGCATACGCGCGACAATTCCTGAATCAGATGGCGAAGCCGGACGTGGATGAGATATCCGGGCTCTCGCCGGCGATTTCCATAGACCAAAAAAGCCGTTCCAATAATCCGCGTTCCACCGTGGCGACCGTGACCGAGATCTACGACTACCTGCGCGTGCTCTACGCGCGCGCCGGCCAGCCGTACTGCATCCATCACGACGTGCCCATCGCGCGGCTCTCGAAAGAAGAAATGATAAAAATGGTGCTCATGCGCGTGGAACCCTCCGTCGCCAAGGCCGCGGAGGGCAAGGGCGAGGTTCTAGGCGTATCCATTGATCACCGCGCGATCACGATCTATGCACCGGTCGTTGTCGGCAGGAAGGGCGAATATTACCAGCTTTTGTACGACCTCCTCGGCAAGGGCTTCGAGCGCGTAGTCATTGATGGGAAACCGCAGTCGCTCCGGGAGAAGATAGTGCTTGATCGGAATAAACGTCACGACATTGATGCGGTCGTTGACAGCATTTTCGTGTCCGAATTTATCCGTTCCACCTCTGCCGCGCGCGAACGCCTCTCCGAAGCGTTGGAGCTCGCGTTGAAAGAATCCGATGGGCTAGTAAAGATACGGCACGCCGACGGCACCACCGAAACGCTCTCATCAAAATTTATCTGTCCGGAAGACGGTGCTTCGTTTCCTGAGGTTGAGCCGCGCTTGTTCTCTTTCAACTCGCCGTATGGTGCATGCCCGGCCTGCCACGGACTTGGGACCGAATCGCTTTTTTCGGAAGAGCCGTGTTTGGTATGCGAAGGAAAGCGTCTGCGGCCCGAAGCGCTGCGGGTATACATACAGAGCGAGCAGAACGTGGGAGGCAATAAACAGAAAAATTCATTGGGAGCGAATATCGTTGACTTCACGAGCATGTCCATACGCGAGGCGAAAGAGTTCGTAGATTCCATCGAGCTGTCGGAAATGAAAAAAGATATCGCCGCACCCATCCTGAAAGAGATAGACAGCCGCCTCTCGTTCATGCTGAACGTTGGCCTCGACTATCTCACACTGAACCGATCCGCGGCGACCCTCTCGGGCGGAGAGGCCCAGCGTATCCGGCTCGCGTCCCAGCTCGGCAGCGGGCTCACGGGCGCCCTGTACGTGCTTGACGAGCCGACCATCGGCCTTCACCAGCGGGATAACGACCGTCTTATCAAGACACTTCTCGTGCTGAAAGAACTTGGCAATACCATCATCGTCGTCGAGCATGACGAAGAGACCATCTTTTCTTCCGATTACCTCGTGGACATCGGTCCGGGCGCGGGCATCCACGGCGGAGAGGTCGTCGCTTCCGGATGGCTGGACGACCTTCTGAAAAGCCCGCCCGCCGGCAAAAAAGAAGATTCGCTGACGCTCGCGTACCTACGCGAAGAAAAAAAGATACCCGTGCCCGAGAAGCGTCGTACGGCCGAAAAGGGCTGGCTCAAGATACGCGGCGCCACGCTTCATAACCTCGTGAACCAAAACATTGACGTGCCCTTGGGAAAACTCGTCTGCATCACCGGCGTTTCGGGAAGCGGGAAATCCACCTTTCTCTACGATATCCTACATCGCAATATCGCCAACCGGTTCGCGCGCCGCGAGGCGAAGCTGCAGCATGTCGCATCCCTCACGGGCACCGAATACGTCGGCCGCGCCATTCTCATCGACCAATCGCCGATCGGGCGCACGCCACGTTCCAATCCAGCGACCTACACAGGCGCGTTCACCCATATCCGCGACCTTTTCGCCGCGACCTCCGAGGCGCGCGCCCGCGGCTGGAAACCCGGCCGCTTCTCCTTCAACGTCTCAGGCGGCCGCTGCGAGGCATGCCAAGGAAACGGCTCGATCGCGGTCGAGATGCACTTCCTGCCGACCGTATACGTCACCTGCGACGTCTGCATGGGCAAGCGATTCATGAAAGAGACACTCGAAGTCACCTTCCGCGGCAAGAACATTTATGAGGTTTTGCAGATGACCATTGAGGAAGCGGAGAAATTCTTCGGCGATATTCCGGCGGTGAGCGATCGCCTGATGAGCTTGAACTCCACAGGGCTCCAGTACCTCACGCTCGGCCAAAGCGCGACGACACTTTCGGGCGGGGAAGCTCAGCGCGTGAAGATAGCAAGCGAACTTTACCGCTCCATGACCATGAAGACGATATATCTCCTCGACGAGCCGACCGTCGGCCTACATTACGAGGACGTGAAGAAACTCATCGAGATACTCCAGGAACTCGTCGTCCGCGGCAACACCGTCGTCGTTATCGAGCACAATCTTGACGTCATCAAGAGCTCTGATTATGTGATAGATTTCGGCCCCGAGGGTGGCGCAGGTGGCGGAAAAGTCGTCGCGAAAGGTACACCCGAAGAAATCGCCGACACCGACGGCTCTCACACGGGCGAGTATTTGACAAAGACGCTCAAGAAGCAACGCCGAAAATAAGTATTCACGCACGTGATATTCTGAATTCAACTATGCAAGTAGCACTGCAGTCCAATATTTGGAAGTACACAGTGCTTCTCGTTACCAATAAGCGGGTATTCGTTGCTATACTCGGCGTGTATTACCTCACGATTCCTGGGGTAACTCCTTTTTGGATAGGCATTTTCTTGCTTGCAGGGAATGGTGCATCGTTTATTTTTGATATCCCAAGTAGTTACATAGCAGATAGGATTGGTCATAAACAAGCAATCGTGTTGTCGCGGGGCATTATATTCTTTTCAACTTTTTTCTTCCTATTTGCCACGAACGTGTTGTGGCTCGTCATGGGCTCAATACTGCTAAGTATGGGTTTTGCCTTTTTGAGCGGCGTCGGCAGTGCATTCATGCATGAAACCATGCGCGGACTCAACCGCGACAATGAATACACTGCAGTCATGGGAAAAGTCAGTTCCGTCGGGTTTTTTATCCCTGCAATTATGGCGGCCATTGTGCCATTTTCCGTCAGCATCAGTTATAAAATTCCATTTATTATCATGCTCGGTCTTGATGTCGTAGGTCTTATCATGGCCCTGTCTCTCGTTCGTCCGGCAGTGAGTCCCGAGCATGTCGCAGAGGTAAGCGAGACCAAGTTTCTTGAAGTCATCCGTCAGGGTCTTGCTCTGCGCTTCTTCCGTATCGCGACTTTTTCCGGCGTAGTCAGTGCTCTTATTTACGCAGTAGATGGGTTCCGCGGCCCATATCAACTCTTGCTAGGCATACCGGTCATATGGTTCGGAATATTTTTTGGCACAGGACGTGCTCTAGCCGCGCTACTCCTTGCTTACAGCGGCAAGATACGTCACCTGATCGGTAATGTGTACTCATTCCAGCGAGTACAAATCCTTGTGTACGGGGCGTTACTTCTCATTCTCGGCCTCATTTCAAACCCTTGGATAGTGGTTATTGTGTTCGTCTTGGATAACGCTCTTCGATATGGATTAAGCCAGGTTGACACGGGATATCAGCTCGATATTATTCGGAATCATAAATTTAAAGCGACACTCATTTCTGCGGGTAATCAAATACAAAACGTTATCTCAATGTGCGCCGTCGGTACAATCGGTATTTCCATAGAACGCTTCGGTTATCAACTCTCGTTTCTCATATTTGCTATTGTATTTCTTGCCATTCAGATTCCGCTCCATTTATTTACGTACCGCAACCGTCTTCTAATCGGTTAGATATGCAAAAAAGAGAACTGCATAAATATAATCTGCCAGATGTGCCGGGGGTGTACCTCTTTTTGCAAAAGAGAGGGAAGGCTAAAACATCCGCTACGGATGTTCGCCCGACCGACCTAAAAGGTCGGTATAGGGTGCTGTATGTCGGCAAGGCGACAAGCTTGCACGACCGGGTGCGCTCCTACTTTGACGACGACCTTATCGCGACCCGAGGGCCGCGAGTGGTGGATATGGTGACGAAGGCCGACCGCATCAGTTTCGAGCCGACGCCGACCGTGCTCGAGGCCCTGGTGCGCGAAGCGGCGCTCATCAAGAAATACCATCCGGCCGCGAATGTGGAAGGAAAAGACGACTCCAGTTTTTTGTACGCCGTCATTACGGAGGAAGCGATACCGCGCGTGCTTGCACTGCGGGGCAAGGACATTAAGTTTCGAGCCATGCGTTCTGTCGATGGCCAGAAGCTGAAAGATATTTTCGGACCATTCCCATCCGGAGCTCAGCTACGCGAGGGCTTGCGGCTCATCCGGCGGATATTTCCGTTCTTCGATACGCCGCGGCCGGTCGGGTATGCGGGTAAGCATCAGGCGGCTCGGCTCGAATTCAACCGCCAGATCGGGCACTATCCCAGGGAATTCACCGTGCCCGAGTACCGGGCGACGATACGCAAAGTGCGTCTCCTCTTGAGCGGACGCGGCAAAGAATTGCGCAGGATGCTGGAGAAAGAAATGCGCCACGCTGCAAAAGAGGAGCGTTTTGAGGACGCGGCAGAAGCCCGCCGCGAGCTCTTCGCACTTGACCACATTCAGGACGTGTCGCTCATCAAAGACGAGAATGTAGATCACAGGTCCTCGACGAGCTCGGGGCAATCCGCCGCAGGGCGAATCGAGGCGTACGATACCGCCCATATTTCGGGGACGAACGCCATCGGCGTGATGACGGTCGTTGTGGCGGGGGTGCCGGTCAAGAAAGAATATCGGACGTTCCGTATCCGTGGTTCGACCGGTTCGACTACCCTCACCACGAGAAGCTCACCACAGGCGGCTTCCAAAGAAGTCAGAAAATTAAACGACGATATTGCGTCTCTCAAGGAGGTTTTGTCGCGGCGCCTGGAGCATCCGGAATGGCCGTTTCCCAGCGTTATCGTCGTAGACGGTGGCACAGCGCATAAGAAGGCGGCAGAAGACGTATTGAAAGGAATGGGCGTCGGCATTCCCGTCGCGGCGGTCGTAAAAGACGAGCGACACCGCCCTCGCGAGGTGATCGGCGCGCGCCACGCCAGCATCGGCGAAGCCGACGCGGTCCTGGCCAATAGCGAAGCACATCGCTTTGCCCTCGCGCACCACCGGCGGGCCCGTTCTGTGCCGCTACGCGCGTCTTAAGCAAATCTTCATCTTGCTTAGTGTTATATGATGAATGGCGGGACGAGCACCTTTCCGCAGGTTCTTTTGTTCGGGAGAAAGCGTCGCTTTTTTACAGAGCAGAGGGGGATGTCAATGTGGACCTGGAATGCGCGGTTGTTGAATATACCGCTCAAACTGCAGGAGTTGTACAATATAAAAAACGAGCTCGATGCCCGCATAGAGCGCACGCAGATCATGTTCCTGGATGTTGAAGGCCATCCGGTGATGCTGGATCTAGCCATTCTCGACAGCTATGACATCGAGTACCATCCACTGTAATTCCACACCACGAGGGCCGCACGACGGCCCTTGTTCATTTGGTATGCGGGTGACATGGGCGGAGCGCACGGATACGGTATACTCGTATCATGCAAACCGTAGTCGGAGTGCTGCGCGGCGGGCCGTCGCGCGAACACGAGGTCTCGCTCAAGACCGGCGCCGCGATACTCGCCAACTTGCCGGAAGAGCGGTATGACGCACACGACATCTACATCGACAGAGAGGGGAGGTGGCACGACCGTGGCCGCCCGACAACGCCGGAGCGTGTATTGCGCCAGACGGATGTGGTGCTTATCGGACTGCACGGCGAGTACGGGGAGGACGGAGAGGTTCAAAAACTTCTTGAACGGTTCGGCGTCCCGTACGCGGGTGCAGACTCCTTCGGCTCCTACCTCGCGATGCACAAACTCATGGCGAAGGCGCGCGCCGCCCAGATCGGGGTGCTCACGCCGGAATCCCATTACATTGAACGAGTGGAGGACAGCGCAACGGGAGTCGCGGGCGCCGTCCGCAGGTTCCATCAGCCGGTCATCGTGAAGCCGGTCGGCTGGGGTTCTTCGGTCGGTATCTCTATCGTTGGCGGCTATGCACCCGTGCTTTCTGCGGTCCAGGAGCTCTTTATGGAGGGAGCACCGGGCGTGCTGGTGGAGGAATACATCCGCGGCAGGGAAGCGACGGCCGGCGTCGTTGAGGACCTGCGTAGCGAAAAACTCTATGCGCTCCCGCCGATAGAAATAATCCCTCCCCAGAACGACTTCTTTTCATACGATGCGAAATATTCAGGCGCGACCCGCGAGGTATGTCCAGGGAACTTTTCACGGGTCGTCTCCGAGCAATTGCAGTGGGCGGCAAAGGCGATCCATCGCGAGCTCGGACTGCGCCACTATTCGCGTAGCGACTTCATCGTCGCCCCCAAAGGCGTATATTATCTCGAAACCAACACGTTGCCCGGGCTCACAACGGAATCCCTCATGCCGAAAGCACTCGCCGCGGTCGGCGTGCCGTTCCGGGACTTCCTGTCGCACCTCGTTAATCTTGCGCTTGCATAGCGCCTCCCGCCAATGAAGAGAGGATTCATTGCTCTCATGTCCGCTATCGTCATATCCGCGGTGCTGCTCGTTACCGCGGCTACCGCAGGTTTCGTCGGATTCTACCACCGCTCCAACGGTCTGGACGCCGAGCTAAAAGCGCGCAGCGCCGCGGCTGCGGATGCCTGTGCCGACGCCGCGTTGCTCACCCTCGCGCAGGGCGGCGACCCCGGTGGTCGCATCCTCTCGTTGAATTCGCTCGACGAATGTCGGATCGGAGCGGTCAGCGGCTCTGCGCAAAAAACTTTCAGAGTACAGGCGACCTCGACCGGCGCCGTTACCAACTTAGAGATCATCGCGGACGGTTCCGATCTATCGGTCCTCTCATGGCGGGAGATATCCACTTTTTGAAAGTTGGCGCCGGCAGACCGTTCTACAATGGTAAGACCGCTTTTGCACGGAATAGCATGAAATCAACAAAGGCACGCGGATTCACGCTTATCGAGATACTGGTGGTCATCGGTATCATCGCCATTCTGGCGACGATAGTCATTGTTGCCATCAATCCGGGACGCCAATTCGCCCAGGCGCGCAATTCCCAGCGCGAGGCAAGCGTGGCTACCATCCTGAACGCCATCGGGCAGAACATGGCCGACAACAAGGGTGCGCCATTGTCGACTACGACGTGCGCCGATATTCACGTTACCCCCGCCACGACGACCGCAGTCCATATCGGGACTGGCGCAGGGTTCGTGAATCTCTCGTGTCTCACCCCGACGTACATAGCCTCATCGCTCCCCATTGACCCGGACGGTGGCACGGACGCGGATACGCTCTACACGATTCAAAAAGAGGCAACAGGACGGTATACGGTCTGCGCGCCCAAGCATGCGGAGGTATCCATCGCTTCAAGCACCGCGTACTGCCTTTCCCGCTAAAGTCGGTGGAAGGAGAGACGTTCGTAAGATATAATCCACTTCGTCATGATCATCCAGCTTCTCGCGCTCGCATCGCTCGCGGCTATAAGTTTACTGCTCTTTTTCCCGCTCAACTCCAAAGTCGGTTATTTGAGAAAAAGCTCGCTCATTCGTCGCATACCTTTTATTCCGGCCTTCATCGTTCCGTACCTCGGTCTGTTCCCTTACGTGGCTTTTTCGATGCTCGCGGTCCTATTTTTTACGCCGGTAGCGGCCCGTCTCTACGTCAGTCTCATTTTCAGCGGCATCATCGCCGCGCTCTTCTGGTATTTTATGCCGACGGTGGTTTTGGAGCGTCCCTCATTCAGTCCGAAAGGGCTCTTTACCAAAGCGACCGCATGGATGTATCGCCAGGACCCGGGCGGAAACGCGTTTCCAAGCGCCCATGCATCGGTAGCGGTACTCTGCAGCTACTATCTCACCTACGCATTCCCGCTCCATGAGACGATGATATGGGCCTTCGGGGCGACCATCGTGAGCTCGACCTTGTTCGTGCGACAGCATCACGTGAGCGACCTGGTCGCCGGTGTCGTGCTTGCGGCAGCTTCGATCGCCTTCTCGTACCTGATACTAGGCGGTCTTTCTTAGCGCGTAAGCGCGGAGAAGGCCGGGAAGAACAGGCCGATCATGCCGAGTGCGAGCAGGATGACGATAATGGTGGCGAATGCGCGTTTCATATGATGAAGATAACAGAAATCGATGCGGGCGGGAAGCCACCCACACTGTGCACATACGCTCATTGCTAACGGCAAAATACTGTTGTATCGTTGCGACGTCGCGAATTAACCGCTTTCCGGCGGAAGCCTCGCGGCAGGGAAACAGCTCTTTTCGAAAACCTGATAGACAAGAAAGAGGTAGGGAAATGAGAGCAACAACGCGGTATGTTCGTGTGGGAGTTGCGGCGGCGTTGAACGTTCCCGCCGAGCCGACGAGTTGTCTTGAGCGCAATTGCCTCAAAGACGGCTTGGCAGACTGCAGTGACGGCTGCATCTTCTTCATGGAGAATGCTGTAGCGCAACGGCTGGAGGAGCGGATTCCGGAGAAACGGAAGCCACCGTTGCTGCTTTTCCTGATGCCGGCCGAACAGGCTTCCAAAGCCGACTAGAGGGGCTTCATAGTCTGTATTTGGCAGCCCCGACGTGCCGCGGCGGTCGTTCTGCTGCGGAAGTCCGCATACGCAGGCGGATCAAGCTCTGAACCTTTTGCAGTTATCGCGAAGGCGCCTCCGAGGGAGGCGCCTTTAGATTTTCACAGCGCGGTTTTCAGCATATCCCGCTCGATGTCGGCGAATGTGCCGCCGACCTTTTTCCCAGGATTGAAGATGTTCAAGGGGTCGAAGATTTTTTTTGTCGCCGCGAACAATTTCACCATCTCATCACCGAAGAGCATGGGGAGATAGGGTGTGCGAATGATACCGTCATTGTGCTCGCCGGTAGTCGTGCCTCCTTCGCGGATGACCAAGTCGTAGACCTTGGGTGCCAGTTCGAGGATGATGCGACGGTTCTCCTCCTTGGTGAGATCCATGAGCGGAATAAGGTGGAAATTGCCGTTGCCGATATGACCCGCGATGGTGTAGATGAAATGGGACTTGTATGCATCCAGAAGCGCATTCAGTTTTGGCAGGAAATCCGGATAGCAGGCGGGCGGCACCACGAAATCATCTATAAAGGGTGCCGTATGAAGCCCGTGCACGTTCTTGCGCAGCAAACTGAAACTTTCGCGTCGGACTATCCAGTATTTCTCGGATTCTTTTTCATCTTTCTCTATCTTGCTCTGCACGTGCAGGCCGGCGAGAGCATCTTTCGCCGCGAAGGCTTTCCGGTCCGCTTCCGCGAGCGTGTCCTCGGAAAATTCCGCCATAAGTATCATCTTCGGCACGCCGCCGGTCGCGACCATCGCCGCTTCAGGAATGAAATCAATGCCGAGCCGTGCGGCGCGGACGAGGCCCATCTGGGAGAGCAGGCCGGGAAGGAACCTTACCGCGAGCGTGAACGTATGGTCGTCGTAGGATTCGAACGATTCGGGATCGAACGGGAGTATGCGCTTCACTATCTCGGGCAGCACGGCAATGTCGTACAGGAACGTGACGAGCATCGCGCGATGCCCCTTTGGTTTTATGAGGGAAAGTTTCGCCTTGGTCCAGAAAGCGAGCGTGCCCTGGGAGCCGCAAATGAGTTTCGCGAGATTGAACATGCCCGTTTTTGGATCTTTGACGCTCCAGAGAGCGTATCCCGCGGAGTTTTTCGACACTCTCGGACGGTGACCCTCAATGAGCCCGGCGTTCTCGGTCAAAAGCGCGTCCATCTCTCGGTAAATTTTTCCTTCGAGCGTTCTTAATTTTTTCCGCTCCTCGACTTCGTTCGGAGTGAGCGGTTTGAACGTCGCTAACGAGCCGTCGGAAAGGATGACCTCGACCTCTTCGACGTATTTTTCCGTTTTCCCGTATTTGAGCGTACGCTCGCCGCCGGCATTATTCGCGATTATGCCGCCCATGGCGGCCATTTCCCGACTTGCGGGGAACGAGGGCATGATGAGGCCCTGCTCCAGCGTCGCTTTCTCGAAATCGCGGTAAAAAACTCCCGGCTCCGAAATCGCGTAGCCCGCGATTTCATCCCGAGCGGAGTCGAGGGGCACAACTTCGCCCATGTGGTTCATGTGTTTGGTCAGAGAGACCACGACGCTCGTGGTCAAGGGGCCGCCCGACATGTCGCTACCTGCCGCTCGAGCGGTAAGCGACACGTCCGCCGCGTCTTTCGGGTAGGCCACGAGCGCGGGCATGCGCTCGAAAAGGGAAGTATCGCGGCTCATTGCCTTGAGCGTCGCCACATCATCCGTCACCTCTCCCCGCATTGCGCCTGCAAGCGCCGTTTTCAAGTCCCGTGCATCCATTGCAAACAGTATACTTCATAGCGCCTCACGGTATTTTCATGGCGCGGCGGATAGAGTGTGCCGCGTATGAACGATAACAACGACCAGACCGGTATGATAGTGTTCGGCGTCATCGTCGTCCTCATATTGGCGGTAGCAGGGTACTACGTCGTCACAGCGACTTCCGGCCCTCCGGCTATGTCATCGACCTCGTCAACGACGAACATCATACATACGGGTTCGACCACTCCGTATTAAACTATTTAGGTATGGCCAGAAAATACGGGCGGAAGGCGGGAAGGAAAGTGCACGCGGTGATGCGGGAGTATAAGCAAGGAAAGCTCCGGAGCGGAAGGAGCCGAAAGCCCGTGACGAGCCGCACGCAAGCCATCGCCATAGGTCTTTCCGAGGCGCGTCGCGTTGGCGCGAAGGTTCCTCCTCCAAAGAAAAGAAGGTAATGCTAACATAGTCCGCATGAACAAATATGCCGTTCTCATCGGGGCGATTGCTCTCGCGCTTGTCGCCGTCCTGTGGATAAGAACGAACGTGGCAAAAGCGCCCGGCGGCGGGCAAGCGTGCACGATGGAAGCCAAGCTTTGTCCCGACGGTTCGTATGTCGGGCGCACGGGACCACAGTGCGAATTCTCCGCCTGCCCGAACGCAACAAGCACGAGCACGGGCAGCGGGGGAGGCGGTATCCTCCCCTATTATAACTCGGGCGTGCGTGGAACCGTACTTATCGGGCCTACGTGCCCGGTCATGCGGGATCCGCCGGACCCGCAATGCGCCGATAAGCCGTACGCGACGACCATAACCGCGCGCCGCGCCGGCTCAAGCGCGGCATTCGCGACGGGGACGTCTGACGCAAATGGCGCGTTCAGCTTCTCGCTTCCGCCCGGATCCTACACGCTTACCGCCAAGGGCGGCGCGGTATTGCCGCGCTGTTCCGATGCCGAAGTCACCGTCGGTCCGACGGGATACGCCGCCATCATTATCTCCTGCGACACCGGCATCCGCTAGCTTACTTGGCGGTGAAACCGCCTTGGCGGTCTCACCGCCAAGTAACCACCAACGGGTGATTTGTACACGTCGGTGCATTTGACTGCCTGAAAAGGCGGTATCATTGAGCCATTAGCAGCATGTAAAGTATCCTTATGAATCAGCACCTGAATCCTGGGAAGACCGGCCTTGCCGTAGGCAAGCTCGTGGGCGGTGTGCATCTCATCTGGGCTATCCTCGTTGCGTTCGGATGGGCGCAGGCGCTCGTTAACTTCTCTCTATGGGCGCATATGGTGAGCGCGCCGGTCGTGGTGAAAGCTTTCGACCTTTCCGCGGCTGTCGTACTTGTCATCGTCGCCACGGCTGTCGGATGCGTCATCGGTTACGCCTTCGCGAAGATCTGGAACTGGCTGCATCGCTAGCACGGCATTCATTCCATGGGCGGATTGGAGCGAGTGGGAAGCACCGAACCGGAACTGGCCCCCGAATTGCCGGGGCTGTCCTTAGACAGCCCCGAAGCGCAAGGAGCGCTCATGCTTTTTGCGTATGGCAAAGCGCACAAAAAGCAGGATATCGACTTTGCCGATCTGGAACGGAACGACTTGGCACTCACCTCAATTGCGAGGGACGAGTGGGTGGCAAAGCCGGGCGGTAAAGAGTCGCTCGCTTCGCTATACCGCAGGTATATTGAGCAGCATCCGGGGGAACGCGTCAACACGCGGAACACGGAGGCGCTTGCAGGGCTTCTAAAAGCACTTGTCAGCGCGCCGTCAGAGACAAGGCATTAAGATTTGATGGAAAAGCGTGAAGTGTCCGCGCCATTCTGATACAGTGTCGGGATGACCCAGGGAGAAGCGCTTGCGATATTGAAGACCGGGGCGAACGTGTATCTCACCGGCGAGCCCGGAAGCGGCAAGACGCATACGATAAATGAATTCGTCGGGTGGCTACGTGCTTCGGGCATAGAGCCCTCGGTGACGGCGGCGACCGGCATCGCGGCGACGCACGTGGGCGGGATGACGCTTCATTCCTGGAGCGGCATCGGCATCGCGGAGGCGCTCACGAGGGCCGATGTGGACCGTATCGCGAGCAAGGAGCATATCGCGCGCCGCATCCACAAGGCGAAGGTGCTTATTATCGAGGAGATCTCCATGCTGTCGGCAGCGACATTCGAGATGGCGGACGCCGTCTGCCGCGAAGTGCGCCGCGTCGAAAGACCCTTCGGCGGGCTTACGGTCATTCTCGTCGGTGATTTTTTCCAGTTGCCGCCCGTTTCGCGCGGCCGCCAAGCCACATTCGCGTATGCGTCGTCGACGTGGCACGACTTGAATCTGCTCACCTGCTATCTCACCGAACAGTACCGTCAGGATGACGGCGAGTTCCTCGCCACACTTTCGGCGATTCGCTCGGGGGAGGTGGAAGAGGTGCACTACGAGCGTCTGATGTCGAGGCGCATACCCCCGTCGGAGATACCGGGCGTACGCGAGGTACCGAAGCTTTTTTCGCATAATGCGGACGTGGACCGCATCAACGCGGGCGAACTTGCGAAGCTTCCGGGCAAGGCGAAGAAATTCCGGATGACCTCGAAAGGGAAGGACTCGCTCGTGGAGGGACTTATGCGCGGATGCCTCTCGCCCGAAGTGCTTGAGCTGAAGGAGGGTGCGGCGGTGATGTTCACCAAGAATTCCCCGCAGGGACGATTCGTTAACGGCACGCTCGGCGCGGTTGCCGGATGGGATGCGGCGGCAATGCCTGTCATTGAGACCAAAGACGGTCTGCGCATCACTGCGGAACCGATGGAATGGCAGGTCGAGGAACAAGGGAAGGTGAAAGCGAGCATTTCGCAGCTACCGCTCCGGCTCGCCTACGCGATGACGGTGCACAAGAGCCAGGGGATGAGCATGGATGCCGCGGTGATGGACCTTTCGAGGGCATTTGAGTATGGACAGGGCTACGTTGCGCTCTCGCGCGTGCGGCGCCTCTCCGGCGTGTATTTGACCGGCCTGAACGAGCGAGCGCTTGAAGTGCATCCAGACATTGTGGAGAAGGACCGGGATTTCCGCGCCGCTTCCGAAGCGGCGCGGGAAGCGTTTGCCCCTCGACCGGACTCGGCGCAGACCGGCATGTCCGAAGCGGAAAAACTTGCAATGCAAAAACAATTCGTAAAGGCGATGGGAGGTGCGTGGTGTCACACCGACCGAATGGGTGTGGCACCGTGGTCTGAAAATGTAAAAAATAGAAAACAAAAAACATCGGGTTTGCCCGGCCGCCTCGCCGAGACGCTCCAGGCCGCGCGCGACGGCACGTCACTGCGCGAGGTCGCGAAGACGCGTGCGCTCGCCGTGTCAACCATCGTGAAGCATTTGGAAGAGCTCGCCGAAATAGGGAAGCTCACTCGTACTGACTTCGCACACCTCGTGCCACTCCGCATCATCGATGAGATACACGAAGCGCTCGCAACGGCGGGGAGTGAGCGCCTCTCACCCGCCTTCCATGCGCTTGGCGGCCGCCATTCCTTTGAGACTATCCGTCTCGTGCGCCTCATGAAGAATCAGGAATAATCAATGTTCAACACCAGGTGTTGAACAGCGATGTGCAACACCTGGTGTTGCACAAATGCGAGAACAGAGTGAACATATAAAGTATGCCGTTGCGGATGACGACATTTGCACCAGGAGAACATTATCACCTCTGCGTTCGTGGAAACAATAAGCAAGATATTTTTAGAAACGACACTGATCGGACGCGACTGCTATTTCTCATCACGCATCTACAATCGCCAGAATCTATACCGAACATAAGTCGAGCAATTCAAGAGTATAAAGTCGACAAAATGTGGGATACGACGACAGATTTGGTCTCACAAATCATTGGAACTCGGTATGTCGCTTTAGAAGCTTTCGCATTTATGACCAATCATTTGCATCTTGCGGTGTGCGAGATTGAAGAGAAAGGAATAGTCCGATATATGCAACGCGTCCTGAATGCGTATGCAAAGTATTCCAACACGAAATATGGGACGGTAGGGCACCTCTTCCAGGGACCGTATCGCGCAGTACATATAGAAGACAATGAACAACTACTGTATCTTTCCACCTACATTCATCGCAATCCACGTGAACTTCCGAGGGTGGCCGGAAACGAACATCAATACGAATGGTCGAGTTATTGCGACTATCTCGGCCAGAATCGTTTCGGGAAACTACTCGATCCGTCACTTGTCCTCGATCAGTTCGATACGGTGAACGATTACCGTACTTTTGTTGAAACAAGTATCGCGAAAGATGATTCCTATCTGTTCGATCCGTTTTGATCTTGTTCAACACCTGGTGTTGAACATTGCAAATCAAACAGTACGGCCTCCATAAAAACGGCTTGAAATATAGCTTTTTGACTATGCTCCTGAAAGAATAGTCTCGATAAAGTGCATGGTTTCGGCGGGGTTGGCGACCGCTTTGGTTTGTGCATCGGTTTTGTAGACGGCTTCGTCGTTGCCGCCCCTCTCGAGCTCATCGCCGATATAAAGCGCATCCGATTCTTTTACTCCAAGGCGCTCGCAGAGCTTATGGAGCCCGTACGCCTTGTCCACGCCGCGCTTGCTGACATCAATTGAGGTCGCGCCGCCGATGCCGACCGAGAACTGCGGCAGGCGCTCGGCAAGCTTCGCTTGGAGCTTGTGACGTTTCGCGTGGTCGGGGTCCCACTCCTTTTTGAGTTCGAGCGGTGCCTGCTGTCCGAGTGCGGAAAGCGTTACTTGGCCGCCGCGATATTCGATGCGTTCCCCGTAGGCGGGTTTTGAAAAATCGATGAGGCCGGTTCCTTCCGCCGCCGCGCGCATCGCCGCCTCGATGGTGTCTTTGTCTTTTTCTGAAAGGCGCTCCTCATATATTTTTTTCCAGTCATCGTTGTGAAATTCATAGAGCGCGGCTCCCGAAGTCGGCAGAATGTATACATTGGAGAGACGAGCGTCCACGGGGAGCCGAGCGACGACTTGTTTGAGAAATTGGGAAAACGCGCCGCCCGAGATGATCGCCACGGGCTTTACGGCGAGAAGCCGCGCGAGGAGCGCTGCCATTTTTTCGGTAAGCGGCTGTTTGCTCTCGGTCAGCGTTCCGTCGAGATCGAAAATGATGAGCCTGGGTATGGTTTTCATGAGAGCGCATCGATGATGTGCGAAAGCGACGCCGTTGCGACGCCGATGACCCGGTCGGCCGCGCCGTAGTACAGGATGAGCAAGTCTCCGCGGACGATGGCACCGCAGGAGAAGACAACGTTCGGCACCTCGCCTTCCTTTTCATATTTTTCCATCGGTTCGAAAATGGGGTCGGCGGTGCGCGCGAGGAGCGTAGTGCCGTCGGGGCCGAGGAGCGCGGCGCCGAGGCGGTACGTCGCGTGGCGCGAGACGCCGTGGTAGATCATGAGCCAGTTCTCGCCCACCCGGATCGGCGGACCCGCGACGCCGACTTTCGCGCCGTCCCACATGCCGTGCCGCGGGCCCATGATCTCGATGCATCGGCTCACACGCTTCCCCGTGGTGAGGTCGGGCAGGACGTCGGCGCAGATCTGGTTATTGATGCGGTGGTACAGTAGGTAATTCCCGCCGATTTTTTCAGGTAGGAGAGCGAGGTCCTTGTCGTCAACCCCTTCCGGTGTCAGGACGAACGGAGCGCTCCAAAGTTCGTATCGTCGCGCGAGGAAGTCCTCGACGCTGATGGACGACAGTGCGCCCGCAGGGACATGCACGCCGTCGTACGCGGTGTATGTCATGTGGAGCGTGTCGCCGATGCGGACGATACGCGGGTCCTCGCAGCCCGAATTGCCGCCGCCCCGCTTCATCTCGAAGTCGGCGCGAGGGACGTAGATGGGGGCGGAGAGGCGCTCGTCGATGGCAAGACCATCATGGGAGACAGCCAGCCCTATCGTGGAGGTGTTCGCCGCGTCCATCGCGCGATAGAGAATGTAGACGGAGCCGTTGATATCGATAGCCGCCGGATTTAGGACATTGCGACTCTCAAACCCGTCCCTCGGCGCAAGGATAGGATTCTTCTCGGCCCTGGCGAACGTGCGCGCTGGCGCCTGGGGGTCCAGGGCGCGCATGAGGTCGTTAAGCCGCACGCTCGCTTTGGCGCACACGGTATCCGCGGCTCCGTACCAGATATCCAGCCGGCCGTTATCGCCCAGGGTCGCGCTCGTGGGGAAGACGACGTTCGGCACGAGGCCGTAGTTCTCATAAAATTCCTGCGGCACGAGAATGGATTCTGTGCGGGAAATGAGCTTTTGCGGGTCATGCAGGTCGAGGAGCGCGGCCTCGATGGAGAAAATGCGCTCGTGCTCCTTGTAGTAATCCTGGATGTAGGAATAGATGAGCAGCCATCCGGCTTGCGTCTTGAACGGAGAGGCACCGACTTCGATATGGTCGGCATCTACTCGTCGCAATTCGGGGAGCGCATGGTCGCTTAAGCGCTCATGCCAGTCGCGCCAATAGTCGGGACTGAAAAAATCCTCGATGCGTTTGGCTCGTGCGAGTGCGATGGTCGGCCGCGGGTGTTCGCTCGTCCAATCGGTGTGCGCGGTGAGCAGCATGACGACATCGCCGCCCACGCGCTCGGGGAACAGTGTCGCGGCTTTTGCGTTAAAGGGCGTGATGAGATGCCTCTCGGTGAAATGGTCCGGTGTATCGCCGACGGCGAGCGCAACCCTGATATTGTCCGGGCCGAACGGATAGCCGCCGAGCGCGGTGTAGAAACAGTACCAGCGGCCCTCGAAGAAGGTCACCCGCGGGTCCTCGCAGCCGAATACGTCCCATGGCTCTTGCGGAATGATGACCTGCTGGCGCGATTGGAAGTGAACGCCGTCCTCCGCAAACGCGGTTCCTATGCTTGAGAGCCCGGCGGTCGGCGTCTGAAGCGCGTCCGGGGAACCGAGCGCGCGGTAGAACAAGCGCACACCGTCCTTGGTGCTGACCGCCGACGGATTATAAGTCGCCACCGCCTCCCACGGGCGGTCGCGCTGGGGGGCGAGTATCGGATTATGGGGTTCTCGGCGGATGACGAACATGATGATATCAAGGAAGCAATGCCCGGATTCCCCCAGTATAGAGCGTGTATGCGCGTACGAAAGAGTCATCGACATGCGCATACAAGACCCCTTCGTCAGAATTTGTTTCAATAAAATAGCTGGCAAAAGTTATCGTTTGCGCCTCGCTGTCGCGAATAAGCGGCTCAGGCGATACCCACTCAATTTTTCCTCGCTCGTAGTCGTAAATGAAAAGTCCAACGGAGAACGTTCCATATTTAATCGGCTTGCCCGCAGCGTCGAGATTACTTGCTTCGCGGCCATTCATAATGCCCAGCACCTTGTCGTCGCCCACATCAATAAATGAATGGGGCAAAAGCGGTCCGGGAGATGCATGCTCCGCAACCCACGGGATTTTATGATCAGCGGGGTGAAATACGATGTCGTCGAGGTGCCACGGTTTCCCCATATCCTCTGCCACCGCAACGCGAACAGTCGAGAAGGAGGTATCTTCGGCGTATCTGCTCGTGTCGTAAAACGGGTCTTTTCGGCGGTCTCCCGATTCGACCAAATTGAGGCGAACACCGTTTCTGTTCACGGGAGCGATGGAAACCTCTTTCGCTTTGTGATTCGAGTACTCACGTTTATCTGCGGTTATCGCCGGTACAGTCATAACGAGAGAATCGAGGTCGTCCCCCTCCGCGTGTCCAAGCGAGATAAGGGAATGTTCTTTTGAACGGTCCTTGCTTATAAGAGCAATCGTAAAATATAAATGCATTTTCCCAGTAGATTCATCAATCCAAATATCCGGATCTTCAAGTCCAATAAAATCCCAATTGTCGCCGCCGAGCTGCTGAATCATTACCTCCTCTCCTTTGATGATGAGGGGGTCGCCGATGACGAATTGTTCAAGGGTATCCCCACGCATTTTGTAAAGAACACTTCGGTCTACGTTTCCGCGAATGCCCATCTCTCCGCTACGGCTCGTGATACATCGGATAACTCCCTCTCGGTTCCCCGCATGCGGGTTGAGCGTTACCGCCATGACATGCTTAAAACGACTATCGGCCTCGACAACCTTTCCCTCATGCTGAGCGTATGCTTTGCTATTTTTCATGTCAGGAGGTTTGCGTGGGCGTCACCGCCGCGAGCGACGGCTGGCTGCCCCTGACGAGAGCATCAAGAAAGCCCTGAAGCGGAGCGGTTGCGACGCAGATGACTTTGTCCGCGCCGCCGTAGTAAATGAAAAGCGTTTGGTCGCTTGCTCCGAGCATAGTCGAGGAGCGCACGACCGCGCCGCAGGCGTACACGACGCCGGGCTTCCCATCATTCTCATACGGCTTGTCGGGCGCGAGGATCGGAGCGGAGGCACGATACAGGACTTTCGTCGGGTCGTTCAGGTCAAGCACCATGGCGCCGAGCTTGTAGCGGCCGGGGTCCCGCTTATCGATAGCGTGATAAAAAAGAAGCCAGCCGCGGTCGGTCTTGAGGGGCGGCGGCCCCACGCCGCGAACGAAACTGTCCCAAACGCCTTCGCGTGCCGGGAGGCTGTCGCGCGACCCGACCCAGCTCTCGATAAAAGGTTCCGTAGTGCCGATGTCCTCAATGGAATCGCGGTATGCAATGTCTATGGTCGGGGCGACGCTGTGGAGAATGGCGTACTTGCCGCGTATTTTTTCCGGAAAGAGAACCCAATTTTTCTGGATCTCACCCGGGCGCGACAAGATGTGCGGACCGTCCCACTTCCAGAACTGCTGCGCCAAAAAATCGCTCTCCGCGATGGAGATGGCGGCGACACGGATGAAATCCCATCCGTCGAACATATTGAATGTGACATACACGCGGCCTTCTATGGCGACCATGCGCGGGTCTTCACAGCCGCCCCACGATCCGCCCGAAGGATACAGGACCGGAGAATATCTGCGGACATGGCCGGGAAGCGGCCGCGGCTTCTGGGCAACGTAGACAGGGTAGGGAAACCGCTTGTCGAAAACGATGCCGTCTGCGCTGCTCGCGTACCCAAGGCGCGAAACGCCGTCCATGCCGATAGCGCGGTAGATGAGGTGCGTACGGCCGTTGAGGACGGCCGCCGCCGGATTCAGCACCGCTTCCGCGGTCCACGGGTTTTTCCCCGGTTTTAATATCGGATTGTGCAGGGACCTCGCAAGCAGGAGGCCCTTGAGATTCAGGACTTCCGCAAGTTTCTCGCGAACTGACCTGGAGAGGAGCACGCCAAGCAGCACTCCGCCGATGAAGAAGGAAAAGAGCAGGGCAATAATGTTCACCCAGAAAGAAAAACTCATAAAAAGAAAGCACCCTTACAATACCACCTTCCCCTATGCCGAAGCGTGCGATATACTAACTACATGTTGGTAAATGTCTGCATCGCGAAGCTGCACCGGGCGACGGTAACCGACGCAGACCTGAACTATGTCGGCTCAGTTACGATAGACGAGGTCCTGCTCAAGGCGGCCGGTCTGGTGCCCGGCCAGATGGTCACGATAAACAACGTTTCCAATGCCGTCTCCTGGCGCACGTACATCGTGAAGGGCAAGAAGGGGAAGGGGGACATTATCCTGAACGGACCTCCTGCGCGACTCTTCCAGAAGAGCGACAAGGTCATCATCCTCGGCGAAGCATGGGTCGACCCGAAAGAGGCGGCGAAAATGAGCCCGACCGTCGTTTTCATGGACGATAAAAATCGCATTACCGAAGTCAAGAAGGGTTGGCGTCCGGCATAGAAGAGGGGTATAGTGCGCCCCGGAAGCCCTTTGAATGAAGGGCAATTTCTTTGGCTGCCTTTGTGAGGAGCGCGCGAGTGGAACGAACCCTTGAAAAAGTACGGAACCATCCGATCTACCAGGCACTGAATCCCGAGGGGAAACGGTTCATGGAGGTACGCTGGCTGCCTGCAAACCTCAATCCGTTCACGGAGCATGACATCAGCATTGCCGCACTTATTCCCTTCACCATTTTTCCGCACATCAAGGTCATTCCGACGTTCCAGATGATGCGGGAAGATTGCGAGATCGGTCTCTACAGGGACAAACACACCATCGTCGTGGACTCAAGTGGCAATACCGCGCACGCCGTTGCGCGGCTTGCACGCGCTTTCGGCTTCAGCGAAGTCAAAGTTGTCTTGCCGGCCGATGTCCCCGAAAGCAAGAAAGGGATTCTTACGGCGTTATCCTCGGTCGAAATCATTGAGGTCTCGGGCACTAAGAGCGTCGCCGAACGCGCCCGCGAAGAGGCCAAGAAGCCGGGGCACTATCATCTGAACCAGTATTCCCACATGGGGAATTTGCGTGGTCACGAGCTGTATACCGGACCGGAGATCGAACGCGCGCTTGAGGGGCGCGATGTCAGCGTCATCGCTGTCGCACTCGGTTCGGGCGGTACCGCTGGAGGCGTCGGACGCTACATCAGACGGCGTACGGGCAGAAGCTCTGTCATCGGCGTTCGCCCGAAACTGGGCGAGCAGGTGCCAGGTGCCCGCGACGCTCGGCGGATGGAAGCGGTCGTAACTCTCCCGTGGAATAACTGGCTCGCCGCGTTGGTGGAAGTAAGCCGCAAAGAGTCCTTTGCCGGCATGCGCACGCTCTGGAGCTCCGTCGAACCGCAGCCCGGACCCACCTCGGGTCTGGCATGGAAGGGTCTTGAGCTTTTCTTAAAAGGGCTCGATTCCGGGACCATGGAGAACCTTCGCGGTTCGACGGTGGCGTTTGTCTGTCCGGACGACGGCCGATTCTACTCCGAACGGACTACCGGCGAACTCGACCCCGACCAAGGACTCGTATGACGAAACCCCGACTTCCGGCCGCCGCAAGCGGCCGGTTTCTTTTATGTGCTACCATTCCCTGTGTGAAAACCTCCGCGCTCTACCTCCGCACCATTATTTTCGGCATCAACGACAGTCTCGTCTCCACGGTCGGGTTTCTCGCCGGCATCAGCGTTGCGGGCGTACCGAAAGGAACCATCGTACTTACCGGCATCGTCTATTCGCTCGTAGAGGCATTTTCCATGGCAATGGGCGATTTTTTGTCCGAGGAATCAGCCGAGGAATACATGAGCAAATCCGACGTCAGCGACCGGCCTTCGTTCATAGCCGCGATACTCATGTTCGCTTCCTGCGTCCTCGCCTCCCTTATACCTCTTTCCCCCTATGTGCTGTTTGCGGCAAACACGGCGCTCATCGTGTCCGTCTGCGCATCCGTCGCGGCGTTGTTCATAGTTGGAATGGTGAGTGCCCGTTTTTCCCGGCTCCCGATGCTCTGGCGCGGCGCGCGCATGGCCATGCTCGGGGGAGCGGCCATTGTCATCGGCGTCATCGTTGGTTCGATAGTCCCAGCTGTCGCTTAGAATCCGGGTACGACCGCCATGCCACTCGATATACAGACGCTCCACTTCCTAAACGGTCTGGCGGGGCGGTCGCCTCTCTTGGACGAACTCATCGTTTTTTGCGCCTCGTACTTGGCCTATATCATGATTGCCGCCTTCCTCGGCTTCCTGTTCCTTTCGCGGTATTCCAGGCGCGAAAAACTCGAAATATTCTTCGTAACGGCCGTTTCCAGCATCGTTACCCGTTTTGGCGTCGTAGAGATTATCCGCTTCTTCTATCACCGTCCGCGACCTTTTTCCATGCAGCCCGTCCATCAATTGCTTACCGATACAGCATGGTCATTTCCTTCGGGGCACGCGGCATTCTTTTTCGCGATGGCGACGGCCGTTGGTTTCTACAATAGAAAGTGGGGAATTATCCTCTTCGTGGCCGCTACGCTCGTAACGGTGAGCCGTGTAATCGCCGGCATCCATTATCCGTCAGATATCCTAGCCGGCGCTCTGCTCGGCATCGCGGTGGCGTACGCTGTTCGCTTTTTCGCCCGAAAGATATCGGAAAAACATCCTCATTAGACCCATTGACAATATATTGTCAATGTGCTATTGTGGCCCGCAACGAGGTAGCTGCTTGCTATTTCGGTAACTAATCCCACATGACGATATTAGGAGCCCTTATGGGCTTTTTGCTTTTATCTGGAGGCACTGCGGCAGCGTCCGCAGGGGCGGCGGCGTCCATGGTACCGAATTACACAGTAATGCTTACTGCCTATAATGCCGTGCCGGAGCAGACCGACTCCAGCCCCTTGGAAACCGCTTCGGGCGCATACTCCAATCCGGAAATAATCGCGGCCCGCTCGCGTGACCTGGCCGACGAGCTCCCATTCGGGACTATCATCGAACTCGACGGATCGAACATTGTGCACGAGAACACCTGCGGCTTCGCCGTCGTCGCGCGCCACATCGGATATCGCGTCATCGCCGATACCATGAACGCGCGCTACACCGACCGCATTGACGTGCTCTTCGACACGCAGGCGAGATACGTTGCCGCTAACGGCCGCGCCCTGAATGCGGCGAACGTGCTCGGCATCTGTAAGGGTGTGACCGCCCGCGTCGTCGGATATGTGGACATCAATCATGTTCCGAGGACCCAAGCCGGTCTTGCGGCGCTCGTGAACGGCGCCGACGGCAACGCCCTCGCGCTCAAATAATATTCTGCTTTACAAAGAACAGGCGCCGCGGGAGCGGCGCCTGTTCTTTTGCGCTATCCTTCCTGTATGAACGATCGTCTCTCTCGTGCGCAGTCGGGGCTTACGCAACGCGAGTACGCGGTGCTGGCAAAGCTCTCGTCGCCGGTCAAGATACAGGATTTTCTCGACGCTCTCCCGATGAATTGGGAGAAAGGAGGGGATACCCATATGTCTCCGCGCCGTATTCTTCGGGCAAAGAAAGCGCACTGCATCGAAGGCGCCCTGTTGGCCGCCGCCGCGCTCTGGATAGCCGGCGAACCGCCGTTCATCATGAATCTCTCGGCCCGATTCCACAAGGGCGACGATGACCACGTCGTCGCGCTCTATAAGCGCGGAGGGCGTTACGGCGCGGTGAGCAAAACCAACCACGCAAGCATCCGATTCCGCGACCCGGTCTACCGCACGCCGCGGGAGCTCGCTCTTTCGTATTTCCACGAATGGTTCTTGAATACGACGGGAGAAAAAACGCTCGAATGCTACTCGAAGCCGCTTGACTTGCGGCGTTTTGGCGCCGGCTGGATAACCGATAAGAAAAACCTGTGGCATATAGCAGACGCTTTAAGTGAACTGCCGCATTATTATTTCGTGCCGAAGGGGAATTGGCGCTACGTCCGCAAGGCCGATGCCATGGAGCTCAAAGCCGGTCGGCTCACCGAGTGGAAAAAATCCGACCCGCGAACATAAGATGATCTTACGGGTATCATTGACACATTGCATTATTACGTGGTAGAATTTCATTAGGCACATTCACTTAACTCAGTTGATTTTTACCCGCTAGGGAGGCGGGTGCGAATGTATGAAAAATCAGGAAGAGACCGCGGTGCGGTCATCATCGTTCCGATCGATGAGAAAACGGGCAGGATAGTGCTTGTCATGGAACCCTCCAAACCGGAGCCGCATTATTGGAAGTTTCCCGGCGGCGGCATAGAGCTGTGCGACGTTGATCCCCGATTCCCGGACGATGATATGCAAGCGGCGTATAATGCCGCTCGCCGGGAAGCCGAGGAGGAAACCGGCGTCGCGGTCGAAGTGGCGCACATCGCCACCATTCCGAGGAAGACGCACATCGTGCATATTTTCACGGGCCTCGGAGACGTCGACCAGCTTCGAAAGAGGGGGCCCGAGGGAGAAATCCCCCAGGCCTTCTCGCTCGGCCAAATCAGGGCGCTGACGAATTTCATGCCCTCGCACCGGCCGATCCTGGATATCGCGGTAGAAAAGCTCACGAGGTAATAATCACACCCCCAACTCAACCCGGCGCACGGCCGGGTTGTTCTTTACTACTCTGGTGCTTTGCGGACGAGAAAGAAGGGGGTCATTTCGCTGTCCTGTCCGGCGGGGTTGTCGGAGAGGAGTTCGCGGATAAATTTTTCTGGGATGGAGGAGTTCGACTTGCCAAGCGAGAACGCGCCGCGATAATTGGCGTCGACGATGACGGTCTCAACGCCGAACTCGCGTTTGATGCTACGCGCGACGCCGTCCGGGTGAAGCGGCGCTCGCTTCGCGTACTCTTTGAACTCGTCGATGGTCCAGGACATCGGGCAGTCGATGGATTTCGCCTGCTTGCCGACAAGGTAATAAAACGCGCCGCCAATACCGAGGGGACGCGTGAGCGCCGACACGGCCGCCGCAAACAAGGTCCGCGGATACCCGGCCTCCTCGATGAGGAGTTGCATGGCGGGCGCGGTGCCGTGCCCCAAGCCCCGGAACTGCGGCGTGCCGTAGTAGTTGCGCACCTTGCTCGCAAGGAAACGGGCGAGCCATGAGGTCTTCACCGCATCGCGGTGGATGATGCGGTTCTGCGTGATGCATACGATTTTCTCGCTCACGAACAAGATGTCGTCCGGTCGAAGATGCGGGACGACGTACCGTTTCAGTAGCTCGAACAGGTCGTCGCCGACCCGTATGAGCCGCGTTTTGATAGGCAGGCGCAGGTACCGGATCCCTTCAATGGTGACATCCAGCTTTTTCCCCTTGTTGGGCGCGAGCGACGGCGGCATGACGGACGCAGTATACCAAAAGAAAACGTCCCGCATGAAGCGGGACGTTTTCTGAAGTCGGTTTAATTGCTTAAACCTTGCTGACGTTGAGGGCGTTCGGGCCTTTCGGGCTGTCGCCGACCTCAAAGGAGACCTTGTCGCCTTCCTGAAGCTCATCGAACGAAATGTTCTTGAGCTCGTTGGAATGGAAGAAAAGATCCTTCGCGCCGTCAGGCGTTCCGTCGACTTTGATGAAGCCGAATCCCTTGTCATTCTTCTTGATTACTGTACCGTTTTGCATACTGCAATTGAGAATAGATTGTGTGACTAATGCATCAAATCAGTAGCCGAAATTAGAAGCTCGATCCCACTTCTCTGGATCCAGCTCTGGTTGATGCGGTGAGGATAGCAGGGCAGTGCTTTTTTGTCAATGCTCCGTGACGGGTACGGGCCAAAATACCGCTTATTGCTTACCCGCCGCACGCCTCAATGCGGCCGCGTGCTGGGGAAGCCAGTCGAGGACTTTTTTTCGATGCTCATCGAGAGACCACAGGTCGCCATGCTTGAAAAACAAGGGATGCGTCGCTTTGAACTTTTTCAACAGGGCGACCGAAGATCGGGGGAAATTGACGGGCAGGTTTTTGTTATAGGACTTCAGAAAGCCAGCGAGGGACAGCTGCGTCTCGCTTATCTTCAGCTCTTCCCCGTATTTTTTCATGCCACAACAATACCATGGATAAGCAAGTGAAGCAATCGATCAGGGTGCAGAGACATGCGCGATGCTGGTAACCACGACGTGTTCATGTTCCGCGTGGCCGGTCACCTGCACACGAGCCCCTGTCCACGAGAAAAAGCCGGCCGGCGGGGCCTCGGTGAACGTGAGAGCCTTGCTCGCCGTATGTCCGCTGCGGGTCTGGTAAAAGAGGTAGGGGACCGGAGCGACATTGTTCGGATAGAACACGAGCGTTCCCGTTTCATTAAAATCCGGTGAGGTGGCGGTCGCCCCGACGACCGCCGCGGGCTGCGCCGGCGGCCGCGTACCCAGACCCTTTATATACGCTCCGGTTATCGAGACGATCACGTAGGCAGCCGCGATCGCCATGACAAAAAGGAAAAGCATTCGTCCCATCCAGCCGGAGACGTCGGCTCGGACGCCCACTTACACCTCGTCGGATAGATTATAATCCGGTGATGCGGAAGATGATCTACCTCGTTCTGCTCGTTTCGGTCGTGGGAGGGGCGGGATATCTGGCATACACGCATCAGACGGAATTGCGCGCAATGACGCGTGTCTTTGGGATAGTCGCGCCGTGCACAGAGCCGATTACCTACTCGATAGGATCCATAGACCGGCGTTTCGGTATTTCGACAAGCACGCTCGTAAGCGATCTTGGCGCGGCGGAAGCGGTGTGGGAAAAACCGTCGAACAAGGACCTGTTTACGTACGAGCAGCAGGGTGGGGACGTGACGATCGCCCTCGTCTACGACAGCCGTCAGGCCGCAACGGATACACTCAAGGCGGCGGGCATTCAAATTGACAAGAGCAAAGCGTCCTACGACGCGCTCAAAACAAGATATGACGAGCTGTTGCTCCAAGTCGAGACGGAGCAATCGCGGTATAACGACCTGGTCGCCGCCTATACGCGTGATGAAGATGCGTACAACGCCGAGGTGGAGAAGTGGAATCGGCGTGGAGGGGCTCCGGCTGCCGAATACGAGCGGCTTCAGGACGAAAAGGCGGCGCTTTCGAGGGAATTCGCGGTGGTGAAATCGCTCGAAAGCATGTTGAACGCGAACATCGACACGCTGAACGCGCTTGCCACGACGCTCAATCAGCTCATTGTTCAGCTTAATTTGAACGTCGCGCAGTATAACCGCACGGGAGCATCGGCGGGCGAGTTTGAGGAAGGGTTATATCGGCTGGCGAAGGGAGTGCAGACGATAGACATTTACGAATATTCGAACCGTACACAACTGGTGCGCGTCCTCGCGCATGAAATGGGACATGCGCTCGGGCTTGAACACGTCGCCGATGCCGATGCCATCATGTACAAGATAAATCGCATTGAAACGCTCAAGGCGACCGCGAGCGACATGGCCGAACTTAGCAGAGTGTGCAGAAAATGAAGCCGCCTCCGACGGGTTTGGTCGGAGGCGGTGTGGAGCTGACTAGTGCGTGTGCGCTTTTTGGCGCACTTCGAGCAGGTTCTTCAAGGGCGAAACAATCGCCTTCATTTTGAAAACCTGTTCTGCCGCCGCCGCCCTCTTTTGTGCTTCTTGCAGAAGGCGTTGCGGTTCGTCCAAGCGCATATTCGGATATCGCCAGACGAGACAGAGACAATTTCCGTCCCCGATGGTCGTGGCTTCCGGCGAATCGAGGAGCTCCGCCGTAGAGGCGCTCTCGCGGATCTTTTGAACTTCCATCGGATTGCTTGGAATGAACGCCGCGACGAGGCATTTCCCGCGTATGAACCGTCGCGGATAATTCACGACGATGGACCTTTCGTCCTGGGGATATGCCTTACTCGACAGGCGGCCAAACAATCGTTCCAGCGTACGTCTTGTTCTGCTTGTTCTGCGCACAGGATGCTCTCCTTTGAGAATAATATTGTTGGTGGAGTTTCGGCCGGATGAACATGAACACAGCCGACGCTACCGTACCACATATCCGCTTTTAATGCAAATAAAAATTGCGTACTCGGCGTTCCTGTTGTAGGATGCCGAAGGCGCCTGGCTGTTCCCGCATTTCCTCCCTTTATCCCCTAGGAACATGCCAGCGCTTCTTCACGGCCCCCGAGCCCACAAGGCAGAGGGGTCTTTCTTTTTGCGCGATGACATGTGCCGGGAAAGCACGTGCGCGGTTCAATCGAAAATGGAGATGAGGTACGCATCAATGGTGCGCTGGTCCATGGTATAAAAATAGGAATTTGTGGCGTGGAGATTTGTCGCCAGTTTTACGCCGACGAAGCGCCAATGCCAGGGCTCGAACATGTAATAACCGTTGTTTTTCGGGTAGGAGAGAACGAATCCGTAGCGATGGGCATTCGCCGTGAGCCACGTGTATGCCGGCGTGCGCTCGAACCCGATAAGCTGGCCGCCGGTGCCGGTGGTAATGAAATCGACCGCCGTGCCGAGCTGGTGTTCGGAGTATCCTTGTTCCGCGGAAAATTGGTTCGCCGTGCCGGCGCCGTATGTCATCACGTATCGCTCCTTGAGCGCCTCTTGGGTATTGAAGGAACGGTACGCCGAGTCAACGTAGAGCAACACTTCGTCCGCGCTGGCCTGACCCAACATTTTTTCCAGGTGGGGAAGTACTTCGGGCAGGATTTGCAGCGGCTTGTTTTCGGAATATTTGTATTTGGAGGGGATTTCCGCGAGCCGCGCGGGCGCGTAGGCATCGCTCAAGAAAAAGACCTTTGAATATTTCGCCAGCAATTCGGGATCGATCGCACTAAGCTTTTGTAGCTCTGTTACCGTTCCATTTATCGCGCCGACTTGTGATTCGACCATCTTCCTTTCGCGGGTGAATGCATCACTGAGCGAGATAGTCGAATCCTGTAGCAGTGCCGTCGTCGAGGCGAGCCCTGTGGAAAGTTCCGTGACTTGTTCTGAAAGGGAGGCAATACGGGCATATCCGTACCACGAGACGGCGCCCAAAACGACGGCCATGCAAAGAAATCCCGCCGCAAGAGCATCCTGACTCGAAGATATTCGCCGTAAAAATCGCGATAGCATTTGGGCAGTATACCCCCTCACCGGCACTGCATCTACACCCCGGCGCCGAAGGGTGATGCAGAGCGCCGGTGTCACACATTTCTTGCGGAGTGCGTCTTGTGTTGAGAGGGTTCTCTCTGACTCTCGGCTTACTTTTCTCCCTATGTATTATTGATTAGGTATGAATAACGGTACATTGTGGTCCGCCCTTGTCGCGTCCATTGTCTTCGGCGGCGTTGTCCTTGCGGCATACGGCCTTCTGGGCGGTCTCTTTGCCGTTTCTTCCTCCCCGCTGAAGAACGAAACGGCAGCGAAGACCGCCGCAATCGCCGCCCCGACGGCTATCGCGGTTCCCACCGCCGCGACCAAAGCTGCAAAGAGCGTGATGTCTTCGACCGCCATCCTGTACGGCACGGTGGGTCCTCATGACTCGCCGGTGCGATACTGGTTTGAATACGGTCCCGACCCGCTCCTCAGTGCGGTCCTGGTTCGCACGACCCCTCGACTGCCGCTTGACGTTCGTACTGAAGAAACAACGGTTGAAATCGGCATCTTCGACCTCGCCCCCCACACGACGTACTACTTCCGTATCGTCGCCGATACGGACGCAGGAGTGGCGCGCGGAGAACCTGCGTCATTCAGGACGAAATAGGCGTTTAGGAGCTGTTCGGACGGTCGTCGGAATTATTCCTAACGAGCAAATGGGTGAACCAGCCGAGGAAACCGGATGTCTTTTCGTTCACGACTACGAAATCCCGGATCCTCGTCTGTTCTTTCTCAAGTGCTCGTATTTGGGCCGTGAGAATGGTGCGCTCGGTAGTGTCTGTCGTGCTGGCGAGGAGGGTTTGTAGTTCGGCGAGATGCCGTCGCGTTTTTTCCATCTCGGCTTCAAGTACACCGAGATTCTTCGGATCGCTTCCGAAGAAAAGGCGCGCGACGGCTCCGCGGCTCGCCGTTTCCTGGATGGCCTCGGTCGCTGCCGTCATGGAATCGATCTGCGCCTCCGCGATCCGACGCATGTGCGCACCTACCGCGCTTGTCGCGCCCTTTTTCTTTGCGATATAAAGGAGCGACTCGGCGAAGGATGCTACGGTGCTCCGATGATCTTCGGCTATGAGCTGTCCGCGAACGCTCTCATTTATGGTACGGCGGGGAGTTCCTTCCGTATTGTGAACGGCATGCGCGACAAAGGCGGTCGAAGCCGAAAGAGCGACCGTGCATGCCATAAGCGCCATGAACCTTCGTCCCATACACGCTGTGTTTACGGTGTATAAGAATTGTTCTGCGTTCCTCCTGTCGGGGCGGGAATCGTCACGTTTATATTCGTGCCGTTCGGCGCCGGCGGGACGGCGGCGCGCCGATAGTTGACCCAAAAGTATGCGCCGATACCGACCACTGCGAGGAGTATGATGACCGCGACCACCCAGCCAGCATTCCCGTCGCCATTATCCGACCGCGGTGTATTGATTACCGTTGTCATACTGTGAATTCCTGATCTTGTAATCGTCCAATCCTGCCCAAGGGGGCCGTGCTAAGGGAACGGGTATTACAGAAAGTTGTAATGCCTCGTCGCTTCGGGCGGCTTACGGTCGTGGGTGGCGTGTAGGAGTCAAATTATTATTTAACATAATTTCTTCTATGAACGAGACGCGCACGAAAGATCCGCAGACGGACCCGGAGAAGCACGGCCAAGATGATGAGAAAAAGGCGGAGGAAGAAAGAAAGAGGAGGGAAGGAGGGAATCCATAATGCGCGACTCACGGCCGCCCCAGGAACGGCCGTGAGTCGTTTCAAAGGAGGTCTCGGTGCGAAGAAAATGGTCGCTTTGTTATACTGCCCCTTCGATGGCGAAATTATATGTTGATAAGAAAATAAGGATCAATGCGCCGGCGCAGAAAGTCTGGGAAGCGCTGACCAGCCGCGCATGCACGGACATATGGTCGCTTGAATTCGGAAGCGATGGTCCGCTCATGCATGTCGAGTCCGATTGGCAGCTCGGAAGCCCGGTGCTTTGGAAAGACGAGGAGGGAACCCTGCTCGTGCAGGGAATCGTAACGGCCGTAACGCCGCGGAAAATGATGCGCTATACGGTCTTCGATACGCGCACTGAACGTCCTGAAACAAGCCCGGAAGACGGCATTACCTATGAGCTCACCGAACAGGAGGGGAATATTGCCGAGGATAAAAACGCTTGCCGAAGTGGAATTGCCGTAACGTCCTTCATGCGAAACACATTTGAAGTGCGAGACACTACCACGGCGCGATTTATCCGTTAACGCATCCTCATGTTGGTAACCATTGCTGTCATTCTTTTCATTCTGTGGTTCCTCGGTATTGTCGGCGTCTACACAATCGGCTGGTTCATCCATCTGCTCCTCATACTCGCGATAATCTCGGTCTTGATCCGCGTGATTTACGGCGAGTACCCTTTCGGTCCGAATCCCTAGAGCGAAATAGCCGCGTGTTGACATTTTAGTTCAAACTCACGATAGTACGAGCGGAAGGCGCTCATTGTCAGGCCTTCATTCCCAACCAGGGGGCTCTCATGGAGAAACTTCGTCGTGCAATCCTCACTATCCTCTGCGGACTCGTCCTTTCGCTCGCTTACGTTTCACCGGCGGCGGCGCAGACCATCGATCTCGGAAAGCCGCTTCTCCTCGTCGCCGCGCCTGGTTTGAGCGGCTTCTACGGTCGCACGGTGCTGATCGCCGTACCGGTGAAGGACGAACACTTCGGCTTCATCCTGAATCGTTCGATGGGGATGAAAATGACGCAGCTATTTCCCGACCATTTGCCTTCGGCCAAGGTCGTTGACCCGATCTATCTCGGCGGGCCGCAGTTGCCAGAAGCGCTCTTTGCGCTCCTGCGCCATGATCCCGGGAAACCTTCGCTGCGCCTTCTTACAGACCTCTTCGTGATCTCCACCAGAGGCCTCATCGATAAGGTCATCGAGGAGACGCCGAACGAGGCGCGCTACTTTACCGGATTCGTGGGCTGGAGGCGTGGCGAACTCGCGTCTGAACTCAAAAGCGGGTACTGGTACGCACTCGATGCCGACGCGGATGCCGTTTTTCACGGGGCGCCGGACGCCATGTGGGAGGAGTTTCTCCAAAAAGCGCAGATGAGCAGGGACGGCATCTGACGCTGATGTTTTCGAAGCCGCGCGGGGTGTCCTCCACCCGCGCGGCTTCTCTTATTCGCCCTCCGAAGTGTTGGGTCAAAACGAGCGGTGTCTGTTGTATACTTGCTCCTATGAACACAAAGGTGCTACGACCCTATTTTCTTGTCGCGCTTATCACGATTTCGTTCATATTGACCTTTTTTATTTTCCGCCCGTTCCTCATTATCCTGGTCCTGGCGGGCGTATTCGCCGTGGTGCTTCAGCCCTTGTACCAGGGAGTCCTTCGCGGCATGAGCGGTTCGCCGGGGTTGGCCGCGTTCGCGACGATGCTATTGTCGGTGTTATGCATTCTGATCCCGGTCATGTTCATTGCGACACAGATAGCAGGCGACGCACATGATTTGTACACTTCGCTTTCAGACGGTAGCGGGGAAACCTATCTTGGCTCGATCCTCCAATACACAAACGATGTCGCAGAAAAATACGTGCCGAGTTTTGCGCTTTCCAGAACGGAATTTTCGGCGGCTGCCGTTGACGAGTACGTAAAAGGCGGCCTGACATGGCTGGTGCAGAATGTGGGCGGAGCCTTCGGCGGAGTTGCCCGATTCCTCGTCAGTCTTTTTATCTTCCTGATCGCGCTCTACTATTTTCTTCGTGACGGCGCCAAGATCAAACAGATAATCGTGAAAGCAAGCCCTCTTGCCGATAGCAACGATGAGATCGTGTTCGCGCGGCTCGAGCTCGCCATAAATTCGGTCATTCGAGGAAGCCTTTTAATAGCGTCCATACAGGGCATCTTGACCGGCATAGGATTCACCCTTTTTGGCGTGCCAAACAGTGTTTTGTGGGGAGTGGTGGCCGCGCTTGCCGCGCTCATTCCCGGCGTCGGAACCTCGCTTGTTCTCGTACCCGCGATTGCATATCTGTTCATTACCGGCGCGACGATGCCGGCGGTCGGGCTTCTGGTTTGGAGCATAGCGGCCGTCGGTCTGATCGACAATCTGCTCGGACCTAAGTTGATGGGGAAGGGAATGCATCTCCATCCCCTTATCGTGCTTCTTTCGGTATTCGGCGGCCTTGCATTTTTCGGTACGGCCGGCCTCTTTCTCGGGCCGCTCAGCGTCAGCCTCTTATTCACGCTCCTATCCCTCTATCGCCACATGGCACCGGAATTGACGACGCTTTAATCCGGCGTCGTACCGCGCGGTATATACGTCGCCCCGGATGGGGTCCGTGGTCAGGGATTTTTAACCACCAAGGTGGCCATGACACTAGCGTCTTCACCGGCAACGACGACCTGATAGGTTCCCGGCACAAGCGCGACCGAATCCGAATAGGACCAGCGACCCTTCACTACGGGCACATCCGCCGCGCCGACGATGCCGATACCATCGCTGTTGTTGATGACTATCGCGATTTTTGAGACATTGGCCGTTCCCGTGATAGTGGGGTACGCCGAGGTTGAAATGAGGGACTGAGCGTCAAACCGTACCGACAATACGCTCTTCTTAGTCGTACTTCCGAAGAGAAACGTCGGCTGTGCGCCGGTCGCCGTGACCTGCGACGTTGTTGCGGCCGGATTTTGCTGCGTGGTGCCTGCCGTCGTCGGCGCGGATGCGGGGCGGAGGAAAAAGAAACTGGCGGCGATGATAATAAGAAGAGCGGTAATCATTCCGAGCGCGACTTTGGTGTTCATAGCCCAAAGTATACGACACCACGGGCCAGTCGCAATATAAAACAATATAAAAACAGAAACCGCTCGAACAGACGCAGTGTCTGTTCAAGCGGCAGGGTTTCTTTAGCGCGCGTTCCACCTGCGGAGCCGCGGAACTAGAACGAACGCCTGGAGGAAGCAAACGGCGAAGAATACGACGCCTGTCGCGATGGAGCCGGTTAGATTCCCATCGGCGAGCGCGTATAGAAAGAATGCGCCAAATACAAGGATGAGAATGATCGAGACGGTCTTGGCCATGGTATTTCCTTACGAGTAGAGGAATATGTTCCGCGCACATTATGTATTTCAATGCCTGATATGTCAAGTCCTGCTCCGGGAGCAGGACCATCGGAATTTCTCTTCCGCAACTCAAACACTCGCCGCCGCGAGTGTTTGGTCGTGTCCGCGACTCGCGACCTGCACTGCTGTGCAGGTGCCCGCTCCGTCTCTTCGAGTTCTGCACCCCGGTAGAAAAAGAAAAGAACTGGAGACATGCTCCAGCCCTTTCTTTTTTGCTCCGGGAGCAGGACTCGAACCTGCAACCAACGCCTTAACCCCAGTAGTACAGCAAAGCTGACTACGGGGCAGGCACGGCGCTGCGGCATATACCTATGCACCAACTCTTGGCTCCGGAGACAGGACTCGAACCTGTAACCACCTCGTTAACAGCGAGATGCTCTACCATTGAGCTACTCCGGAGCCAAAGTTTGGTGCCAGGCCATTGACCCTGATGAGATAGCCATAGGCGGCATCTCACGGAGCAAGGCTATCCCGGAATGTCTTTGCATGTTAACCGAAAAATCATATATCGCAATGATAGAATTGCGGCATGGGCACCCTGTCGCTCACCAGTCCCGCGTTCGAGCATAACGGGACGATACCCGCAAAGTACACCTGCGATGGGAATAGCGAGCTTTCGCCGCCTCTTTCCATCAGCGGCGTGCCGGAGGGCGCACAATCGCTCGTGCTCATCATGGACGATCCGGACGTGCCGAGGGAGCTGAAAGCGGACGGCGTCTTCGACCACTGGACGCTGTTCAATATTCCGCCCGATACGCATGAGATCCCCGAAGGCGCCATAGCGGGGGAGGCGGGAGCGAATTCAAGCGGCGCGGCGGGATATACCGGCCCGTGCCCGCCGCCCGAGTATGAACCAAGCGAGCACCGCTATGTCTTTGCGCTGTACGCGCTTTCCGGACCGCTTCTCCGGTTCGCCGAAATACCGACGAAGCGACAGGTGCTCTCCGCGCTTGAACCGCTCGTACTCGAAAAGGCGGAACTCATCGGCCGTTATTCCAGAACATAATGTACATTAAAGTATTCGTCACGCCGGACGCTAAACGCGAAAAAGTCGAGGAGAAGGGAGAAGCGCTGACAATTTCCGTCAGAGAACCGGCGTCGGGGAACCGGGCGAACAATCGGGTGCGCGAGATCATCGCGCTGCGGCTGCGAAGCCCGCTCGGGAAAGTCCGCATACTGACAGGACACCACTCGCGGGCTAAAATGATAAGCGTTGGCACTTAACATCTTCCTATGAATATTGTTACAAAAGCGACGAAGTATAAGCTCACTCCCGATACCGAAGCCCTCGTGGAAGAAAAACTCGTGGCGCCGTTGCGCCTGCTGGGCAGAAAAGGCGATAAAGCCCTGCTCGAAATAGAAGTAGAACAGGCGCCGGCGGAAGGCCGTTCCTCGGAGCCGTTCCGCCTGGTTGCGCGTCTTATCGTGGACGACAAGGTCTTCCACGCCGAGGCGGTGAAGCCGACGCCTGAAAGCGCGGCCGACAAGGTCAGGAGCGAACTGGAGGCAGAGATACGCAAAGACCGCGGCCGCACGCGGACATTCATCAGGCGCGGCGGCGCGGCGCTCAAGGAAATGTTGCGCTTCGGACGTTAGTGTCTCGGCTTTTTGGCGTAGCAGTATCTTAACCTCTCTTGTTTTCCAGCCACGCGAGCATCGTACCCGCGTCCGATACTTCAAGCGGGTCGTCGGGACAGTCATCGGAAAGTCCCGGTTCGATGAACAGCTTTTGTATGGTGCCGTCCTCGACCAGCATCGAATAGCGCCAGCTTCTGTCGCCGAAGCCGAGATTTTCTTTCTTGACCAGCATCCCCATGCCGCGTGTGAACGCGGCGTTGCCGTCCGGAAGCATTTTCACGTTCTGTACGCCGAGCTTGTCCGCCCACTGCTTCATCACGAACGCGTCATTGACCGAGAGACAGTACACTTCGTCAACACCTAACTCTTTGAACGTATCGTAATTCGCTTCGTAACCCGGCAAGTGCGTTGACGTGCAGACGGGTGTGAAAGCGCCGGGAAGCCCCAGCACGACGACTTTTTTGCCGCTGAAAATTTCCTTGGAGGAGACGTCCTGCCAGCGGTAAGGATTATCGCCGCCTACGGATTCATCGCGGACCCGCATCTTGAACGCGACATCCGGCACCGAAGACCCTTCTGTGAGGGGTTGTTGAGCCATGGCGTAGTGAGTATAGCAAAAGGCATCCTACGGACGGCTCGCGGCGCGTGGACCGGCGTACTCCATTTCCCGTTTTCCTTCGGGAATAACCCGCTCGATGATGAATTCGTCGCCTCGGAAGGATGCCTTCACTACCTTCATGCGTTTTCCATGTTCGAAAAAATACGTGCCTATGGTGTCGGCATACGCACGGTATTTATTCCAATTCTCCTTCGCGGGAGCATCAAGCGAGAGGAGCCCGTCTTCCTTCCGTATCTTATACGCGCGAATGGCACGCGAAGCGTCTTGCGGAATTGGAACGATCTTGTCTTCCAGGTACGCGGGAATCGTGTGGACAAGCAGATCCGCGCCGATAGAAATAAGCCGTGGGCGCAGTTCTCGGGCGGTTTCGCCGTTCTCTACAGCGGTCTTCTCTTGCGCCAGAATATCGCCGGCGTCGAGTTCTTTCGTCATTTTCTGGATCGTGACCCCGGTACCCGCGTCGCCGGAGAGAAGCGCGGTCTCAAGCGGCGTGGCGCCGCGGTATTTCGGCAGAAGGGAATAATGGACGTTCAACACGCCTTTGGGGAATGCGTTGATGAGTGTTTCGGGGAAAATCTTTCCGTATGCGACGCAGACGGCATACTCGCATCCGAGCCCGGCGATCGCCGCGACGGTTTCGGCGTCCAGTTTTTCCGGCGTTATGACCGGGATGCCGTATGCAAGGGCAAGTTTTTTCGTTTCCGAAGGAGTGAGCGTAAGTCCGCGGCCTCTTGGCGCGTCGGGAGAGGTGATGATAAGCGACGGTATGAAGCCGCGTTCAATGAGGATCGCAAGCGTGTCCCCCGCGACTTTCGGCGTGCCGAAAAATACGAACGGATGAAGCGACCCTTCCGGAATGCGGATGAGGCGTTCGGCATGGTCGGTGAAGAGGATCCCGTTCAGGTGGTCTATCTCGTGCTCGAATATCTGCGCTAATAGGCCGCCCGCGCCTCGTTTCAGGGTCGAGCCGTCGGGATTCTGCGCCTGTATGGTGACGCGCTCGTGCCGTTTAGTCGTTCCGTAGACTCCGTGGACCGAGAGACACCCTTCATCGGCTTCCGCGCGCTTGCGGGACGTCTTTACTATTTTCGGGTTGATATACACCTCGATGGTAGGTGGCGGGGGAGGCGACGGCGTGGCGCCTTTTTTGGTCGGAGCCGGAGGAGGCAGTGTGCGGTCCTTGCGCACGATAAAGAGGCGGTACGAAACGCCCACCTGCGGTGCGGCAAGCGCAACGCCTTCAGGAAACCGGTCGAGTGCCTCGGCCATGTCGCGTATGAGACGCTCAAGCTCGGGGGAGCCGAAGAGCTCCTCCGGCACCGGGCGCGCGATCTCGCGCAGTACCGGCGCCCCATCTTGCGTGATTTCTTTCATGTGCTCCAGTGTATCATCTCCTCTAGCGCCGTGGTATTCTGATGCTCATTAAATCTTTTCATATGCGGACCGCACTTATTACCGGCGTCAGCAAAGGAATCGGAAAAGCGGAGGCCCAAAAGCTCCTTGCGGAAGGGTTCCATGTTTTCGGAACATCAACAACCGGAAAAATTGATTACGCCCATAAAAATCTGCAAATCATTCCATTGGACCTGAAATCATCGGAGAGCATCGCCGCTTGCGCATCTGCCATCGCTAAGACAAAGACCATGTTCAATGTTGTCATCAATAACGCGGGGGTGCTACTGGACGATGAAGATACGGTGCTCATTCCTGAAAAACTGAGAGCAACGCTCGAAGTGAATCTCATCGGGACGGCCGAATTCACCGAACGCGTTTTGTCCTCCGTAAAAAAGGAGGGAATTATCGTTATGACATCTTCGACGGCCGGCTCCTTACAGCTTGCCGAAACGGCCGATCATTACCCGCTCCACTATCCCGCGTACAAGATCTCAAAGGCCGCTTTAAACATGTACATGCGGACCTTGGCCCGCAGATTGCGCGACACCGGCCCCATCGTTCTTTCCGTGCATCCAGGATGGGTAAAGACCGACATGGGTGGGGAAGAGGCCGACACCACGCCAGAAGAGGCCGCGGAGGATATCTACCACACCATCGTTTCCCGACCCAAAAACGGCGTTTTCCTATTCCGTGGTCGGCACATTCCTTGGTAATTATCGCGTCTCGTGCTTCGTCGGATCAAGTTCCCACCAGAATTTTTTACTGAAACTCTTCGCCTGGCTGCAAACGCTTTTCAAGTAATACAGGTCCTGTGTCGGTATTTTTTCGAGCACGGTACCGAGATGGGCCATGGTCATGGGAGCGAGCCCGTCCTGCTTGCGTGCATAGTTCAGATGGCGCAGGAAGAAGCGCATCAGTTCGCCACGCTCGGTCTGGCGTTTTCTTCCTTTGGGCGCTTCCGCCGCTTTCTTTTCGAAATCCGGAAGGATATCACTGATGGCTCTCATGACGCTTCGATAGAGGCGCCGAGCTTTCGCAGGCGCGGGACGAGATTTTCGTAGCCGCGGTTGATGGTGTAGACATTCCGCAGCATGGAACGGCCCTTTGCCGCGAGCATCGCGATGACGAGAATGGCGCCGATGCGCAGTACGGGCGGGCAAATTATCTCGGCCGCCTTGAGGTGCGACGGCCCCGTTATCGAGATGCGGTGCGGGTCATGCAGCAAGGTGGTCGCGCCGAGCCGGTCGAGTTCCGTGTAGTAAATGGCGCGCTTGTCATACACCCAGTCGTGGAGCATGGTAGTACCTTTCGCCTGTGTGGCGATAACGGCGAAAAAAGGAAGGTTATCCATGTTCAATCCGGGATAGGGGCGAGGATGGATCGGTTCGGGGAACGCGACGAGTTCGGAAGGCTTGATAGCGATGTCCGCGAGGCGCGTAATGCCGTTCTCTGAGGTTCCCGTTTCGGCGATGGAGAACTGCAGACCCATTTTTTCAAGAACGATGAGCTCTATTTCAAGAAAGGCGATGGGCGCGCGGCGCACCGTGACGGCGGAGTGCGTCGCGGCCGCGGCGGCGATGAAGAACATGCTGTCGATCGGGTCTTCGGCCACGCTGTAAGAAACGTCTTTGGCGATGTCGGCCAGTCCGGTAATGGTCAGCGTCGTGCTCCCGACACCGTCTATCTTCACGCCAAGGGCTTTGAGGAATCCGCACAGCTCCTGCACTTGATAATTCGCCGAGGCATATTTGATGACGCTCGTGCCGGGAATGCGAGATGCCGCAAGCAGGGCGTTTTCGGTAGCCGTATCGCTTGATTCATACAGGATTATCTCGGCGGGCCGGAGCCCTGAATGCTTGATGGAAAAGCGGTCCTTCAGCGCCTCGATCTCCACGCCGAATTTCTCCAGCGCGAAAAGATGCGGGCGTACGGTCCGCGTTCCGAGCGTGCAGCCGCCTGACTGCGGGATCTCGAACGAGCGCGCATGATGCAGCAGCGGGCCGATGAAGAGCAGGATGCTGCGGGTCCGGGTCGCCGCGTCGCGGTCGATTGACCCCAGGGAGAGCTTTCCGGGCACCTCGATGACGACGCTCGTACCGCGCCACTCGACCGAGACGCCGATGGAACGAAGCACTTCGATGAGGCGGTTCACTTCCTCGATTTTTGGCACGTGGTCGAACGTCGTGCGGCCCTTATTGAGAAGGGAAGAAGCGAGGAGCGCGACAACCCCGTTCTTGGACCGGCTTGTCTCGACTGATCCCGAAAGCTCGCGACCCCCCTCGACGAAAAAGTTAACTCCTTCCTCCATACGGGCCATCGTACCATCTTTGCGCGGGAGCGCCGAGCGAGATATTATGGGAGCGATGACTTTCTTTTCTCCGAAACTGGGCATAGACCTCGGAACCACGAATATCCTCGTATTCGTTCCCGGCAAAGGCGTCATCATTAATGAGCCCTCGGTCGTTGCCGTCGGCAAAGCGCACGGCAAGAAGGGGGGCAACAAGATACTCGCCATCGGCGCGGAGGCGAAACAGATGATAGGCCGCACGCCCGACGACATTATCGCGTACCGTCCGATGAAAGACGGCGTCATCGCTGACTACCGCATCACCGAGGCGATGCTCCGCTATTTCATAAAGAAAGCACTCGGCCATAATCCGTTCAAGCCGACCGTGCTCATTTCGGTTCCCGCGGGCGTCACTTCGACCGAAAAGCGCGCCGTCATCGAGGCGGCGCTCAAGGCCGGCGCGAAGAATGCGTACGTGGTGAAAGAGCCGATACTCGCGGCTATCGGCGCGGGCATTCCCATCCACGAACCCATGGGGCGCATGGTCGCGGACATCGGAGGCGGGACCATAGACGTCGCCGTAATATCGCTCGGCGGCATCGTCGCCTCGACGAGCGTGAAATGCGCGGGCGATCGGCTCGACCGCGCCATCATTGACCATGTGAAAAAACAGCACAATCTCTCCATCGGCGAAAAGACCGCGGAGGAATTGAAGATAAAAGTCGGAGCCGCAATACCGATGAACGAAGAACTCTCCATGGCAGTCAAAGGACGCGACCTCATGAGCGGCCTGCCGCGCACCGTTGATATCTCCACGAACGACCTTGTGCAGGCCATGGCTCGTGAACTGCGCGAAATGACGCAGGCGGTGCGCAAGGTGCTCCAGGACACGCCGCCAGAACTTGCCGCCGACATCATCGATAACGGCATCATCCTTACCGGCGGCTCCTCCCAGCTCCGTCAGATGCCAGAGCTTGTGTATCGCCGCACGGGCGTCGTCGCAAAGCTCGGACAGGACCCTTATTTCTGCGTCGCGCGCGGCACCGGCGTCGCGCTCAAGCATTTGGATACGTACCAGAAAAGCATCTTGGCGAAGCAGTGATTCTTTGTATTAAAAGACAAAAAAGTTGCGGATTTCTCTGTATACTCAATGCATGCGGTACTTCACTGACGCTCAGCATCTTCGACACCACGCGTTTATCATCGAGGCGGAAGGGGAGCAAGGGGTAGCGGCGGCGCAGGCGTGGGCGAAGCGGGAGCTTGGAATGAACACGCGGGGGAATCCCGATGTCGTGGTACTGCGATATGGTCTGCTCTCGGTCGAAGATGCGCGGCGCGTTGCGGAAACCGCCGCCGGGGTCCCTTTTGCGGGCGAGTACAAGGTCGTCATCATAGCCGCGAACCGCGCGTATCACGAAGCGCAAAATGCGCTCTTAAAGCTGTTTGAAGAGCCGCCCCCGGGCATGTATCTTTTTCTCGTACTGCCGTCATTGGGAGGACTCCTCCCGACGCTACGCTCTCGCATTCAAATTCTCAAATACGGATTTCGTAAACCGGTATTTTCAGAAGCGGCGGCGGAGTTTCTGAGAGCCGGTAAGGAAAAACGCAGCGCGATGATAAAAAAGCTCACGAGCGGTTCGGACGAAGAGGAGCGGCGCGAGAATCGGGAAGAGGCGATTGGCATCATGAACGGCGTCGAAGCGGCGGCGTATGCGGCAATGCAAAAAAAGAACGGCGGGTCCATTGCGGCGCTGCTTTCCGATATCGCGGCGTTACGAGGCCATCTTTATGACCGCAGCGCGCCCGTCCGCATGATCCTTGAGCATCTCTCGCTCATCACTCCAAAGGGTTTGATATAATGCGCGGATGGTCTACGACTTCTCGAAGCTCAAGGCGAACATCAAAGAGACGGAAGAGTGGCTTGCGCGCGAACTTGCGGGAGTCCGCACAGGCCGCGCGACCCCGACCCTGCTTGACGGCGTAAAGCCGGAAGCGTACGGCACTCGGACGCCGCTTCGCGAACTCGGTTCCGTATCGGTAGAAGACGCACGGACGCTCCGCGTCATTCCGTGGGACAAGGGGCTTCTCAAGGCGATAGAGAAGGGAATTACCGACGCCGACCTCGGCGTCGGCGTTTCAACCGATGATCAGGGGCTCCGCGTATCATTTCCAGAACTCACCAGTGAGCGCCGTTCGCAACTTTCGAAGATCGCCGGCGATAAGACCGAGCAGGCGAAAGTGACGCTGCGCTCGCATCGCACCGACGCACTCAAGGCGCTTGAGGCGGCGGAAAAGGCGGGCGGCATGGGCGAAGACGAAGTAAAGCGCTTGAAAGTGGAGATACAGAAGCTCGTTGATGCCGGCAATGATGCTCTCGCGACTATCCTCGCGAGAAAAGAGGGCGAGATAGCGCAATAAATAATGAGCATAATCATTTTCATTATAGTTATCGTTGCACTTATTGTGGTGCACGAATTCGGGCATTTCGTCGCCGCAAAGCTCTCGGGAATGCGCGTGGATGAGTTCGGACTTGGCTATCCGCCGCGCGCGATGACGATCGCGAAGGTGGGGGAAACGGTCTACACGCTGAATTGGCTGCCGTTCGGGGGTTTCGTAAAGATACTCGGGGAAGATGACAGCCGCCCTTCCGAGACGGACCCGCGCGCCTTTCCGTCCCGCCCGCGCATTTTACAGGCGTTCGTGCTTATCGCGGGAATCGCGATGAACATGTTCTTCGCCTATGTCCTCATCACGGGCGCGCTCGCCATAGGAACGCCGCGAGCCCTCTCACAGGACGAGATACCGAATGCCCGCGCCGCGCAGCTCATTGTGGCGAACGTGCTTCCCGGGAGTCCGGCGGCGCGCGCGGGGCTGTCCGCAGGCGACGTCATCATTTCCGCCGAGGACGGCCATTTTGTTTTTTCCGGGGTAGACCCGGCCGCATTTACCGAATTCGTCGCGAACGGGGGCGGGAATGCGACCATCGCGCTTTCCGTTCGGCACGCAGGCAATGAGGAAAAAACAATATTCATTCGGCCCGAGACGGGCGTCATCGCCGCTGATCCGTCCCGTTCGGCACTTGGTGTCGAAGTGGCACCGGTGGGCGTCGTGCCGCTTTCATTCGGTTCGGCTTTGGTAGAGGGGGCCCGGCTCACGTGGGGCGTGACCACTTTGACTGCCGTGGGACTTTGGCACTTTTTCTCCGGGGTATTCACCTTTTCTGCCGATCTCTCGCAAGTCGCCGGACCTGTCGGCATTGCCGGCGTGGTCGGCACCGCTTCGGTGCAGGGCCTCGGATACCTTTTCTCCATTATGGCCATCATTTCCATCAACCTGGCGCTTATCAATCTCATTCCCGTTCCCGCGCTCGACGGCGGTCGGCTCCTGTTCGTCATCATCGAGAGCATCATTCGCCGACCGATCAAAGCTGGGGTCGCCCGCACGCTGAATGCCGTCGGGTTCGTCTTTCTCGTACTTCTCATGGTAGTCGTCACCGCCCACGATATTTTCAGAATAGTCGGCTGATGGAGCGGGGAAACATTTACCGGAAGGGAAAAACGTGGTATATTCTTGAGCGGCGTTCCTTACAGAAAGGGGTGTGTCATGAAAACGGTCAGTTCCGGATACGGGAATTTCGGTGACATCAGACAGGCCAGTGAGGAGGCCGAGAAAGAAAAACGCTTTCGGTATCTCGTCTTCACCGAAAGCGGCGGCGTTCGCGGCATGATTGGCGGCACTTGGGATTACGAGATCCGCGGTACGAACGTTTTTAAAGAACTGCTCCGGCCGTCCATTCTCAGGCAGAAGAACGAAATCTTCGACACGAAGACGGGCAAGCCAATTAAAAAGGAGCGGCTCGTCAAAGAGTACCTCAGATTCCTCAACAGGAATGAGAAGCGCATGCTAGCCGACGAGGCGCTCATCGCGTTCTTTACCAGGCAAGTTGCCTGATCCGCCCACCGAAGGCCCCGTGCTTTCCGTGGGTTTTCGTTTTATACTATCGCCCATGAAGCAGTCGCATCTCTTCACCAGGACCCGGCGCGAGGCGCCTGCGGATGAGGTGGCGAAGAACGCGCAACTCCTAGTGCGGGCCGGCTATATCCATAAAGAAATGGCGGGCGTCTACTCTTACCTGCCTTTGGGACTGCGTACCCTCAACAACATCATCCGCATCATCCGCGAAGAAATGAACGCCATCGGCGGGCAGGAGATAGTGATGACCGCGCTCCAGGACAAGGCGCTCTGGGAGCGCACCGACCGTTGGGACGACGCCAAGGTGGACAACTGGTTCAAGACCAAGCTCGCCGTCGGCGGCGACACGGGCCTCGCGATAACGCACGAGGAACCATTGACGCGCATCATGGCCGCACACATCTCCTCGTATCGCGACCTGCCGGCGATGGTCTATCAATTCCAGAACAAGTTCCGCAACGAATTGCGCGCCAAGTCCGGCGTGATGCGCGGGAAGGAGTTCATGATGAAGGACCTCTACTCGTTCGCAAAGAGTTCCGAGGAGCACGAAGCACAGTACGCGGCCACGCGCGCCGCGTATATCAAGGTCTTCAAGCGCTTCGGCCTCGCGAAGCGCACGTATCCGACCTTCGCCTCGGGCGGAGTGTTCGCCGATTTTTCCGAAGAATTCCAGACGGTCTCGGAGGCGGGTGAAGATACGATCTATGTGGACGAAGAGAAACACGTCGCGGTCAATAAAGAGGTGCTCACCGACGAAGCGCTCGCCAAGCTCGGTCTTGACCGCGCGCGGCTCGTGGAGAAGAAGGCGATAGAGTCGGGGAACATCTTTCATCTCGGTACGCGCTTCTCCGAAGCGCTCGGGCTCGCTTTCACCGCTGAAGACGGTACGAAGAAACCGGTCATCATGGGAAGCTACGGTATCGGCGTCACGCGTATGGTGGGCATCCTCACCGAGGTCTTTGCGGACGAAAAAGGGCTCGTGTGGCCGGCCGAAGTCGCGCCGTTCGCGATGCACATCGTATCTCTCGGGAAGAAAGGAGACGAGATTTCCAAGACCGCGGATGCGCTGTACGAAGACCTCGTGAAAGCGGGCGTTGAGGTCTTGTACGACGACCGCGAGCTTCGCGCCGGCGAGAAGTTCGCGGACAGCGATCTGCTCGGCATTCCGAGACGTATCGTGGTCGGCAAAGACGCCGTCGCGACGGGCGATTTCGAGGTGGTAGAGCGAGTGACGGGAGAGGTCGCGAAAATTCCGCGCGCGGAGCTTTTTTCATAACATGCCGAGATTCTCAAAAAGCTCCCTGTTCAGCAGTGATATCGCGATAGATCTCGGCACGACCAACACACTTGTCTACGTGCGCGGCCGCGGCGTCGTCATCAACGAGCCGTCGGTAGTTGCAGTGAACGACAAGACGCATCAGATGGTTGCCGTGGGAAGGGAAGCGAAGTCCATGCTCGGCAAGACGCCCGGGCATATCCGCGTCGTGCGCCCGCTCGCGCACGGCGTCATTTCCGACTTTGAGGTGACCGAAGAACTCCTCACGTACCTCATCAACAAAGCGCAGGGCGGCCGTGTCCGGCTCTTCGGGCCACGCGTCGTTATCGGAGTGCCGACCGGCGTGACCAACGTGCAGAGCCGCGCGGTGCGGGACGCGGCCAAAAACGCCGGCGCCCGCGAAGCCATCATCCTCGAGGAGCCGGTTGCGGGCGCCATCGGCGCGAAATTGCCGGTCTCGGAAGCGGTCGGGACGATGGTCCTCGATATCGGAGGCGGAACGACCGACATCGCGGTCATCTCGCTTAAGGGAATGGTCGCTTCCAGGAGTTCGCATGTCGCCGGAGACCGGTTCAATGAAAATATTATCGATTTTGTGCGAAGCGAGTTCAAGCTCGGCATCGGCGAGCGTACCGCCGAAGACGTCAAGATAGCCATCGGAACAGTCGTGCCGCTGCCAGAAACGCTTTCCCGAAGCGTGCGCGGCCGCGATTACGCGACGGGACTTCCGCGCGAGATAGTGCTCACCGATGCCCATATCCGCGAAGCCATTACCCCTTCTCTTGATGCGCTCATGGATGCCATGAAGGAAGTTATCGAAGTGACTCCGCCCGAACTCCTTTCCGACATACTTCAACAGGGCGTAACCGTTTTTGGCGGCGGAGCGTTGCTTCGCGGCCTGCCGCAGATACTTGCAAAGATGCTCGGCGTGCCGGTGCGGGTCGCGGCCGATCCGCTTTCGGCGGTCGTGCGGGGAGCGGGCATTGTGACCGAAGACCCCGGGTCATACGAGGATTTCTTTATCGATGAGGAGGACATTCTTAGCGAAGCGTAACGCGCTCCTGTCGTCCACGAACATATCGTGGGGAGCGCTTGCGCTCGTGCTTGCCTTGTTCCTGCTCTGTCTACGACTCGTCGCTCCGAACCTTTTTTGGTCCGCACTTGCACCGGTATTCCGCCTGTCGGATGCAGTTGCGGCGAGAAGTCATGTATTTTTCAGCAGTTTCGGCAATGCGGCAGCTCTTGCGTTGCAGAACGAAACCCTACGGAACACCAATGCCGCGCTTGCACTCCAAAACCAGGCCTTGCTTCAGAAAATAGATGGTATTTCGGGCCTGCAGGAAGAGCATACGGGTATTATCGCCGGGATTACCGCCCGTCCCCCCGCGAGCCCATACGATACTCTCGTACTTGCCGCCGGTTCCGCAGATGGCGTTCAGAACGGCATGGAAGTATTTGCGGCGGACGGGCGACGCTTTTTTCATCACCGGGAATGTCTGTAAGCGGTTGGGTGGGGCGTGCTCATCTGCCACTTGCGATCAAAGGCGCGGGTGCGGGCGCCATGAACGCTTCTGTTCCGCGGTCTGCCGGCATTGCCGCGGGCGACATCGTGTTTGCGCCCGGCCCCGGAATGCTTCCGATCGGGACGGTGGTACGCATTGACAGCGAGCCCTCATCCCGTTCGATCATCCTGCGCATTCTGCCGGCCCAGAACCCCTTTTCGATCGGCTGGGTCCTCATACGCGATACAGGAACGTCTTTTCGCGCCGCCGTTTCCTCGACCACGCCGTTCATGCCATGATGTCTGGAATACTTACGTTACTCGCCTTTGTCTCCACGATATTTTTCCCGTGGTCGTTTACTGCCGCTCTCGCGATCGCTGTCGCGCTTTTTGAGCCTTTGGTGCCGCTTGCAGTCGGACTTTTCGCTGACACTCTGTATTACGTACCGCATGCGGGAACGCTTCCTGTCTTTACTTTATATGGAGCTGTGGCGACCATGTTGGCATTCTTCGTGCGAAACCGGCTCAATGCGAGTATTATCGGAAGATGATGCAGCGTCGGCGCATTCGGCGGCGGGATCCGGAAATCGCCCCCGATGAAATATTCCTTGACTCATCGAACGCGCCAGCGTTCGATCGCGCACGTTTCGAAGGACGGCTCGAAAAACCTCTTTCGCACAATACATTTTCATATCTCGCGGCCGCGCTTGCCCTCGTCTTTCTGGTCCTTGTCACTCGCGCCTGGAATCTTCAGGTTACCCGGGGAGCCGAATTCGCCGCCGAAAGTGCGCATAACAGCTTGAACGTTACGACGTTGTTCGCCCCGCGTGGCATCATTACGGACAGACGAGGCGTCATCCTTGCGGAGAACGGTGAGAAGGAAGACGGCAGCGTAGAACGCAAGTATCTGCTGCCCGCGCTTGGCCAGATCATCGGGTACGTGTCGTATCCAAAGAAGGACGCGAAAGGGATCTATTACGATACGAGCGAAACAGGCATTGCCGGCCTGGAAGCCCAGTACGACAAGCTCCTTTCCGGCAAGAATGGCCAGGTGCTCACCGAGACGGATGCTCTTGGTCGCGTGCGCTCCGAAGGCACGATCGTGAAAGCCGAGGAAGGGAAGCCATTGCATCTTTCCATCGACGCGGACCTGGAGCGGCTCTTTGCGCGCGCGATCAGGAACACCGCGAACGCGCACGGTTTTATCGCCGGCGCCGGCGTCATCATGGACGTGCACACCGGAGCGATCCACGCCATTGTTTCGTATCCGAGCTACGACCCAAATGTTATGGCGAGTGGCGGACCCGCGAGTACCATTGATTCGTATAATGCGGATCCAGGGCGACCCTTTCTCGATCATGCCGTGCAGGGCGTCTACACTCCCGGTTCCATCGTGAAGCCCTTCATCGCTTCCGGTGCGCTTACCGACGGCATCATCACGTCCGACACGCGTATCGATGACAACGGATTCATTTCGCTGCCGGATCCGTATCATCCGGGGAAATCATTCATCTACAAGGGATGGAAGGCGCTCGGTCCGGTGGATGTAAAAAGGGCGATCGCATGGTCATCGGACATCTTTTTCTACGCGGTCGGCGGTGGCTTCATGGATCAAAAAGGTCTGGGTATCGATCGCCTCAATTACTGGTATCGGCAATTCGGGATGGGGAGCCCGACCCGCATAGCGCTTCCGGGGGAGGCGCAAGGACTCGTTCCCACCCCCGCTTGGAAGAAAGAGGTGTTCGGCGAACCGTGGTATCTCGGCGACACGTACTTCACAGCGATCGGACAGTATTCGGTGCAGGTGACGCCGATACAGGTGGTACGCGCGACGGCGGCGGTCGCAAACGGCGGGAAGCTCCTCACCCCGACCCTGCTCGTCGAAGATACGCCTTCCTACACCACGGTGCCCGTGAACGCCTCTGCGCTCGAGCTCGTACGCCAGGGCATGCGGCAAACCGTTACGACCGCGCTCGCAAACGCACTCAACCTTCCCTATGTGAGCGTCGCGGCGAAAACCGGCACCGCGCAGACGGGCACGCGCAATCAATATGACAACTCGTGGGTGGAGGGATTTTTCCCCTACGACGACCCGCAGTATGCTTTTGCCGTCGTACTTGAACGGGGTCCCGAAGGCGCCGGCGGACAAGCGGTGAACGCCATGCGGGAATTATTCGATTCCCTATACGCCGAAAATTCCCCGTACGTCGGGGGCTTATGAGGACATAACCCCATTTGGGTTTTATACTCATTTCATTCGTTAAAAATCTCGGCGGCGGCACGGGAGAAGACGGCGCAGAGGCGCCGTAGCGCTTGCACTTCGGCGGCGGGCGCGTACAATGCCCACACCCATATGACCGACGTACAGAACGCCGTTGTCTCGCAGGAAAAATTTGACGAGATGATAAAGGAATTGGAGCACCTTAAAACGGTGCGCCGCACGGAGATTGCCAAGAACCTCGAATATGCGAGGTCGCTCGGCGATCTGTCCGAGAACGCCGAGTATCAGGAGGCGCGCGACCTGCAGGCCGCGACCGAGGAGCGCATCAAGAAGCTCGAGGAATTGGTGAAATACACAAAGATCGTCACGGATGGCAAGAAAAAGAACGAAGTCGGCTTCAATTCGAAAGTTTCCATAAAGAAGGAAGGCGTCAATGAGGTGCATGAGTACGTCATCGTCGGGAGCGAAGAGGCCGATATGCGCATGAAGAAGCTTTCCCACGTTTCGCCGCTCGGCTCCGCGCTCATGGGGAAGAAAAAAGGCGATGTATTCACCTTCGAGACCCCCGCGGGCAAGCAGACCTATACCATCGAGAAAGTGACGTAAGAGATAAAATGGTACGATAAGTCCATGCTGTGGGCAGATCGGATAGCCGGCGAGATCCGGGATACGCACACGCCGCGGGACGGTAAGACATTCCTCATCCGCGATGAGAAGACCCTTTCCGGCCGCGTGCACGTTGGGAGTATGCGCGGGGTCGCCGTTCATGGCATCATCGCGGAAATTCTGGGCGAGTACGGCATACCGAATGAATACCGCTATGAACTGAACGATTTCGACCCGTTCGATTCGGTGCCCAGCTATCTTGACGCGGACATATTCCGGGAACACCTTGGGAAGCCGCTATACGCCGTCCCAAGTCCTGAACCGGGATTCGCGAACTACGCCGAATATTTCGGCGCCGAGTTCGCAGCCGTGCATAAAAACGCCGGCTTCGCACCGACATATTATCGCGCAACCGAGTACTACCGCTCGGGAAAGATGGATGCACTTGTGAAGATCGCGCTCGAGCGCGCGGCAGACGTCCGTCGGATACTAAAAGAGGTGTCCGGGTCCGAGAAAGACGAGTCGTGGCTTCCGGTTTCCGTCGTATGCGAGAACTGCGGAAAGATGATGACCACGCGCGCATACGAATACGACGGCGAGACAGTCGGTTATTCCTGCGATGGGAATCCGGACGGGGTGCAAAGCTGCGGACATACGGGGCGCGTCGCACCGTGGAAGGGTGCCGCAAAGCTTTTTTGGAAGGTTGATTGGGCGGCGAAATGGATCGCAGTCGGCGTAGACGTCGAAGGCGGCGGCAAGGATCATTCGACGAAAGGCGGTTCACGCGACGTTGCCAATCACATCTGCCGGGAAGTGTTCGGTCAGGAACCGCCGTTCGACATACCGTATGAATTTTTTCTCGTGGGCGGAAAAAAAATGTCCTCCTCGAAAGGCCGCGGTTCGAGCGCGAAAGATATAAGCGACCTCTTCCCGCCGCAGATTTTCCGTCTCGCTCTCATCGGCAAGGATATCCGCGAGCAGGTCGATGTAGATCCGGCAGGAGAATCGGTCCCGCGGCTCTATGACTGGTACGACGAACTCGGGAATGGTGTGCGGGAAGGGAAGGCGGATGATTACTCGCGGCTCTTTGCCCTGTGCGAGCTCCCGGAGAATCGCGCGGCGCTTTCGGCTCCATGGCAGATGCGGTTCAGGGAAGTCGCGTTCATCGTGCAAATGCCCCATCTCTCGCTCATTGAAGAGGCCGCCAAAGTAAAAGGAAGCGTTCTTTCCGAAGACGAGTGGACCGCGCTCGATGAGCGCGCGCGATATGCGAAGTACTGGCTCACGACGTATGCACCGGAAGAATTTAAATACGAATTACAGGAAGAAATGCCCGACGTCGCCTTGTCGGATGCGCAGAAAAAAGCGCTTACCTCGCTTGCCGGATATTTAGAAGTCGAGCGTACGGGCGAAGAACTCCATGCCCGCCTGCACGAGATGAAAACCGAAGTGCCGATAGCGCCCAAAGACCTATTTCAGGCCTTGTACCGGATTTTCCTGAACCGTGATTCGGGCCCGAAGGCCGGATGGTTTCTCGCCGGTCTTTCTCGCGATTTTGTCGTTGCGCGCTTGCACGAGGCGGCTTTGTAACGGCACGACGGCCTTGCACCCCATTTCCCGACCTCCTTTGAGGGGTCTTTCGATGTGGGGATAACTTCACACAAAATATGGGAAGAAGTGGTATATACTTACCTACCAGTGGGAAGAAGTGGGGAATGGGAGTGGTGGCCCGTTCTCGTGTTCCGACCGCTACTTTTGTCATGTTCATCGGAGAATACCTGCACACTCTCGACCCGAAGAATCGAATCTCGCTTCCGGCAAAGTTCCGGAAAGATCTGGGCCGCGCCGTCATCATGACGCGCGGTCTTGATCGCTGTCTCTTCGTCTACCCGAAGGCGGCATGGCAAAGAGAAGCGGGAAGCCGTGCGGTGCATGCAGGCGGCACGTCGGCGGCGCGCGGGCTGGCGCGACTGTTCCTCGCCGGAGCGATGGAAGCGGAGGTCGATGCGGTCGGTCGCGTCCTCGTCCCGGACCATTTGAAGAGCTTTGCAGGATTGAAGAACAAGACGGTCATCGCTGGCGTCGCGAACCGTGTCGAGATATGGGACGCTGCGGCGTGGAAGAAGTACACGGCCGCGATCGAACGTGATGCCGACGTGTTCGCGGAGAAGATCGGCGACCGTTGATATTGATATGCAGGCGAAACACGAGAGCGTACTTATGAGTGAGGTTCTGCAAGCCCTTGCGGTGCAGCCGGGCGATACGGTCGTGGACGCGACCATCGGAGGAGCGGGACATTTTGCAAAAATACTAGCCGCCCTCGGAGAGGGCGGCATCATTATCGGCATTGACGCTGATCCCGGAGCCGTGGAGCGCGGACGCGAAGCGTATGCCGCGGACCGCCGGCCCGAGAGACCGGTCGCGCATTTGGTAAATGACAATTTCCGCAATCTCGCGCGCATCCTGGAACGGCTCGGCATCGGCTCCGTGAATGCCATAGTGTTCGATCTTGGCTGGAGCGGGTACCAGATCGCCGCGCCTCGCGGGTTCTCGTTCTCTGCCGGCGGGGAAGAGCCGCTCCTCATGACATATGGACTGCCTGCGCGGGCGGGCGAGAGCGGTCCTTCGGCCGGACTCGGGACGGGCCAGACGGCGGCGGACATCGTGAACAGTTTTTCCGAGGCAGAACTAGCCGATCTTATTTTTACCTTCGGCGACGAACGTTTCGCGCGAAGCATCGCGCATGCCATCGTGGCCGCGCGCTCTTCGGGACGAATTCTTACGACCGGAGCCCTCGTTGCTGCGATACAGGCGGGCACGCCCGCGTGGTATCAAAGGAAAAAAATCCATCCCGCGACTAAGACCTTTCAGGCGCTTCGCATCGCGGTCAATGACGAGATCGCGGCGCTCCGAGAGGGGCTCGCCGCCGCCCTTCATTCGCTCGCGCAAGACGGGCGGCTCGTCGTCATTTCCTTCCATAGCATCGAGGATCGTGTCGTGAAAAACATACTGCGTGACGCCGTGCGCGCGGGGCTCGGCTCGGTTTCGCCAAAAAAACCGATCGTGCCGGCGCGCTCGGAGATCCTCGCTAATCGCCGCGCCCGCAGCGCGAAATTGCGCGTATTCAGACGTTCCGCCGCCCCCCTCTCCACGTATGCGTAACGTTCGCCTCCATATGCCGTTCTCCTTGGTATCGCTTATGGGGGGTACGGTCGCGGTGCTCGTGGTCGCCTATCTTGCGCTCATTGCCGTTGTTATGAGTTATGCGGCCCTCACCATCGAATTCTCGCAGTCGCTCCGAAATGACGAGGCATCGGTTGCCGCCCTTGAAGGTCAGTATCTCGCCGCCGTGGCGCACATCACCGCGCTCGATTACACGGCGGCCGGTTATGCACAGCCCGTCCTCAAGACATTCGTGAGAGCGAAGAGTGTGACCGCACTGCGCTAGGGATCATGCGCGCCCAGTTCCGCTCCCGTATCCGTCTCGTTCTCGCATTCCTTATTTTTGCGGCGCTCGGCATCATCCTGCGCCTTTACTTCGTCCAGATCGTGTACGGCGAAGATTACTCGCGGAAGGCGGACCGGCAATTCTCTTCCGGCGGCGGCGAGCTCTTCGACCGGGGCTCGATCTACTTCGCCCGCAAGGATGGCGCGCTTATTTCGGCGGCCACGCTCGGTTCCGGATTCCTCGTGGCGATAAATCCGCAGGTGCTCGCCGATCCTGCAGCCGCTTATTCCGCAATAACGGCCGTTGCCACCACGACGGTGAGTCGCGACGCATTCTTCGCGGCCGCCGCAAAGAAAGCACAGGTGTATATCGAGGTCGCCCACCGCCTTTCCGAAACCAGCGGCCAGGCGCTCGCCGCGAAAGCCATTCCCGGCGTGCAGGTGCTCCGCGAACGATGGCGCCAATACCCGGGCGCAACGCTCGCTTCGCAGACCATAGGCATCGTGTCGTATGGTTCCGGGGACTCGCTCGCCGGACGAACCGGTCTTGAAGCCGTGTATGACGGAACGCTCTCACGTTCGGGGGATTCGCTCTATAGGAATTTTTTCGCGGAACTTTTTTCGAACGTAGGGAATTTGTTGGTGAACGCCAGAGATGCGCGGCACGGTGACATCGTGACGACCATAGAGCCGGAAGTGCAAACGCGGCTCTCGAGCGACCTTGTAAAGCTGACCGAGCGGTATGGGAGCAAGGAATCCGGCGGCATCATCATGGACCCCGCCACGGGGGCAATCCTGGCTATCGCAAGCCACCCGACCTATGACGGGAACAACCTGCAGAACGTCGATCCCTTGCTCTTGGGAAATCCGTTCGCGGAGCACATTCATGAATTCGGCTCTATCATGAAGCCTCTCACGATGACGGCGGCGCTTGATGCGGGGGTAGTCACGCCGGAGACGACCTATAACGATACGGGATGCATCACGGTCAACACGAGGCAGATATGTAATTGGGACCTGAAGGCGCGCGGCGTCATTCCCATGCGGCAGATCATCATGCAGTCCCTGAATGTAGGCGCCTCGTGGCTCGCGACGGAGATGGGGCAGGCGACCTTTCGCGGTTATTTCACGAAGCTTTTCGGCGAGAAGACGGGCATAGACCTGCCGAACGAAACCGGCGCTCTGTTAGGAAACCTCTCGAAGCCCCAGCAGGTCGGTTTCGACACGGCCGCGTTCGGACAGGGAATCGCGGTAACGCCTTTGCAAATGATCCGCGCCCTAGGCGCGCTCGCGAACGGAGGCACCATGGTGACGCCGCATCTCGTGAGCGCAGTGCGTCTCAATTCGGGCATCGTGCGCACGCTCGACTGGGGCGGGCGCGTGCCGGTCTTTGCGACGAGCTCCGTGCGCGAGACGGTCAGCATGATGGGTGCGCTGAATGATGAGATCCTCTACAATGGCAAAGCGAAGATACCGACGATGTCGGTGGCGGTGAAAACCGGCACGGCGCAGCTCACCGCTCCGGGCGGCGGCTACTATACGGACCGCTTTTTCCATTCGTTCGTCGGTTTCTTTCCCTCGTACAGTCCGCGATTCATCATCCTGCTCTACACGAACGACCCGAAAGGCGTACAGTACGCATCCGAAACGCTGGATACCACCTTCCTTGACCTTGTGCACTTTCTCATTGACTATTACGCAGTACCGCCCGATCGGGGCCTGTCTGCGCAGGCAGACCTACCGGCCGCCACACGTTTATGAAATCATTCCTAAAAATGATCGTTGCCAATATGCTCGCCATTGTTGCGCGGGCGGTCGTACATCGCTACGCGCCGCGTATCGTGATGGTAACCGGTTCGGTGGGGAAGAGTTCGACGAAAGATGCGATCGCCGCAGTTCTTGCAAAGCGTTTTTTCGTTCGTAAAAGCGAAAAGAATCTCAATACCGAATTCGGTGTCCCGTACACCATTCTGGGAGTGAAGGATCCATGGGGGACCTTCTTCGGCTGGGTTTCCGTTATGAAGGCCTCGCTCGCCCTTCTTCTCTTACCCAACCACTATCCGAACTTGCTCGTGCTCGAGGTGGGGGCGGACAGGCCCGGCGACCTCGCACGGATACTCTCCATCGCGAACCCGGTCGCAGTAGTGGTGACGCGCCTTCCGGAGGTCCCGGTGCACGTCGAGGCCTATTCTTCGCCCGAAGCGGTGCGGGAGGAGGAATTCTCTCCCGCCTATTCGCTCAAGAACGGCGAGCCGCTTATTCTCTCGGCCGATGATCCCTATGCGCTTGATAGCGCGGTACGGACCTCGGCGCGCATCATTTCATACGGCACCTCGGAGGATTCCATGGTGCGCATAAGCGATATCGGTTTTTACGAATCGGGAGGAAAGGTTGCCGGTATGCAGGCGACTATCAGCATGAACGGGCAGCAAGAGAATCTGGTCGTGAAGGGTTCGGTAGGCACGACGCATCTGTTACCGGCCGCGGCCGCGGTTGCCCTCGCGGGAGCGTTTGACATACCGCTTCCCGAAGCCCTCAAAGCACTCGATGGATACGAGCCGCCGCCGGGCCGCGGCCGCCTTTTTGCAGGGATAAAGGGCTCGATTATTATTGACGATTCATACAACGCTTCGCCCGTCGCAGTCGAGGAAGCACTTTCTACGCTGAAGTCATTTCCGCGCGCGAAGAGGCGTATTGCCGTCCTGGGCGACATGCTCGAGCTCGGACGCTATTCGGCGATAGAGCACGATCGCATAGGCGCTCTCGCGAAGGACTCGGCCGATATTGTGGTCGCCATCGGTGTCCGGACGCGCGCATTCGCCGCCGCGAAGGGGAAAACCGAGGTCATGCTGTTCAATACCGCACGCGCGGCGGCGGAAGCTCTTCCTGCACTCATCCGGAAAGATGATGCCATTCTCGTTAAAGGTTCCCAATCCATGCGCACCGAGCGCGTTGTGGAGGCAATGCTTGCGCATCCTTCGGACGCATTGTTCCTCGTTCGCCAAGAGCGCGAATGGAAGCGAAAGGTATGATTCGTAATCCATATGTATGTAACGAGTGCGGTCTTAAATACGAATCAGAAGAATTGAAAAATAGATGTGAAGCGTGGTGCAAGGAACACCACAGTTGCAATCTCGAGATAATCGAGCACGCAATCAAGGATTAGTTATCTTTCGTTTTGTGACCTCACGGGGAATCGAACCCCGGTTCCATCCTTGAGAAGGATGTGTCCTAGCCGCTAGACGATGAGGCCTCGCTCACAAGTTACGGCCGAGAGCCGTCAATGTTTTATAACAGAAAAATGCGGAAGTGGAAAGACAAATATAAAAACTAACGGCATCCCGTGAGGGATGCCGTTTCAGGCCTTGAAGGCGAGCTGATGACTGCCGTCCTTCTCTTCGAATACTTCGAGCGGCTTGTCGGCCTTCTTTCCCGCTTTCGCCTTGGCGGAAGTGCGGCCGGCCGTGACTTTTCCCACCGCTTTGTCCCGGACCTTTTTGCGAGCGCCGTGGGTCCCGAAATACGAACCCATGACCCAGCGATAGTTGTCGCGCTCCCATTCCTTGCGGATATGGAATTCGTTCAAAGCGCTCCGCAGCGCCTCTTCGAAGCTGTAGTGCAGTTCCTTGTTCGAGTAGAGCTCGGCTACCTTATACGCCAAGGTAAACACAAGCTGTTTATTCACCAGCGGACCCTTTCTTCCTTTCCTTTGGCTCTCTTTACGTATCGCGACCCCCAACTGATACAAATTGATGGCGATGGCCACTCGTTCCTCCTGCTATCTGGTTGTTCTGTGTCCTGCTGTGTATATACGACAAAGCGAAGCAAGTGTCAATGCATTTCCCGTGACTTCTCTTCGAGCGCCAACACGATGTTTGGATCGGGCGGGAGAACGTCCCCTTCTTCGTTCACGTGGTAGAGCTTCTCGCGCTGGGAGAACTCTTCCTTTTCCAGTGTTTTCTTATACGCGCGCCGCAGTCCCGCCCGGATGCCTCCTTCTGCGCCCATTTTGGAGAGTTTTTCGGTATCATCCGCCAACTGCGCTTGTCGTACTTTTTCCGGTTTTCTTTCCATACAAGTTACATTAAGAAAGTATAGTATCCACCACCGCTTTCACATCGCCTCCGTCGGCTTTTCCTTTGAGCTCTTTCATGAGCATGCCGGTGAATTTGCCCGCTTCGGTTTTACCTGAAATGTTCATCTCGGCCATTTTCTTCTTTGCGACGGCGGTTATTTCCTCGCGGCTCATCTGGGCGGGAAGATAGGACTCAAGAATGGCGAGCTCGGCCTTTTCCGGCTCGGCGAGGTCGTTGCGCGACGCCTTTTCGAATTGTTCAATGGAGTCCTTGCGCTGATTGGCGGCGCGTTTTAGAACGACGATCGCCTCGTCATCGGTGAGGAGCTCGTCGGGCTTGCGCTTCTTGGCGACGACTTCGTTGGTCATCGCGGTAACGAGCGAGCGGAGCGTTCGGAGCCGCACTTCATCATGGGCGCGCAGCGCATCGGGAATGGATTTTTTCAGTGTTTCGTGGATAGCCATGGCCGAAGTATACTATACCTACTATGGACACCGCGACCGCCGTCCTCCTTATCGTTTTGCTTTTAGCCACTCAGGGCGTCGTCCTCTATTTTGTTCTGCGCCGCCGCGGATCTCCGCCCGAACAGAGCGGCCTGGTCCTGCTGCAGCAGCAGATGCAGGAACTGGCCCGCACGCTTGATGCGCGCGTCTCGGAGTCGTCGCGCACGATGCAGGAGAACGCGCACCGGCAGTTCTCGGAGTCCTCACGGCTCATCAAGGAGATAACGACGGAGCTTACGTCGGTGAAAGAAATCGGCCGTCAGACGCAGACGTACGCCGAACAGCTCCAGTCGCTCCAGGACTTGCTCAAGAATCCCAAGCAACGCGGTATCCTCGGTGAGTACTATCTCGAGACGGTATTAAAGAACGTGATGTCGCCTGAGGATTATCGTATCCAATACATGTTCAAGAACGGCGAGGTGGTGGATGCGGTCATTGTCATCAATAAGAAGCTCGTTCCGGTGGACTCGAAGTTCTCACTCGATAATTACAACCGTTTCGTAAGCACGCCGGTAGGGACCCCCGAGCGCGCGGCCGCTGAGAAAGTGTTCGTAAACGACCTCAAACTGCGTATCCAGGAGACGGCGAAATATATCCGCCCGGAAGAAGATACGATGGATTTCGCCTTCATGTTTATCCCGTCAGAGGGAATTTACTATGACCTTTTAACCAACCAGATAGGCGGTGGCGAGGACGAAAACCTTATCCAGAGGGCGGCGAGCAAATATAAGGTCATCATCGTTTCGCCCACCTCCTTCCTGGCCTACCTCCAGACGGTGATGCAGGGCCTGAAGGCGCTCCAAATCGAGCAGAAAGCCGTTGATATCCAGAAGCGGGTAGGGGAACTGGGGAAGCATATCGGTGCCTACGAGGAGTTCTACCGCAAGCTTGGCATCTCACTCAGCACTTCCGTCAGCCATTACAACGCGGGCTACAAGGAGCTCGGCAAGATAGATAAGGACGTGTATCGCATCGCGGAATCAAAGATCGGCATCGAACCTGGATTGCTGGACAAGCCGAGCGTAGAATTTGACTAGAATAACGAAGTGATGTATAGTGGGTCTCGGTATTTCGACAAAGGGAGGTGGTATGACCACGTACATCGTTGCATACGCAGGGGCTGTTCTTCTGTTCGGCATCGGTCTTTGCTTCGTGTTTCTCGCGGGCCGATGCTGGCAGCATGTGGATGGTCGCACCGGGAGCGCTGTCTGCATGCTGCTTGCCGTGAGCATGCTTTGGGGCTCGCTTTTCTCACTTCCGGCTGCGACGTGCCAGTGAGGGAGCCGGGGAAACGTGCGACACAAGACGGGTCTTTCGATCCGTCTTGTCTTTTTGCCAGTTAGATGCTACAGTCACGAGACTATGGAAGTGGCCGTAATTAAGACCGGCGGGAAGCAGTATGTCGTCCAGAAGGGCGACACGATCGTTATTGAGAAGCTCCCGGGGGATTTGAAAAAAGGTGACACGGTTGTATTTGGCGAGGTGCTCCTCGTCGACAACGGCTCGGACACGACCATCGGCGCGCCCGCTATCAAGGGTGCGGAGGTCAAGGGCACCGTTGTTCTCGCCGGATTGGATAAGAAAGTCGAGGTGGTGAAATACAAGCCGAAAAGCCGCTACTATAAGCGCAAAGGCCATCGCCAGCCGATCCTGAAAGTGAAGATCGATTCGATTTCTTAAACTCCTTACATTCTTCGAGAACGGACTTCGTTACAAGGGCTTTTTGCCTTTATCTTTCATTTTATTTATCTAGCAGAAACAATATGCAAATAGGGCGTTGGAATCATCAATCAGCAGGGAATCATTCGGGATCTTCAGGGAGTTCGCATGGCGGACGCCCGTATTCGCCGCGCCCACATGAGAAAGGCGCGGACGCTTTTTCGCAAGGGAAGCCGTCGCGGGGCGGCCGGGCGAGCCGCTTCCCATCGCGGGGCGGTTACGGCAGCCGAGGCGGTTATCGCGGACGGGGTGGCGTACGTCGCGGCGGTTTCGGCTCGTTCGGGCAGACGGAAGCCGAGATATCGAAATTCATGAACAAAACGGTCGTCACGACCGAGGAGCCGGTATTCGTGCCCGAACACACATTCTCCGACTTCGACATCAACGAGCATCTGAAAAAGAACATACTTGCGCGCAAGTACGAGCTTCCGACTCCCATTCAGGACAAGGCCATTCCGCACGCGCTTCTCGGACAGGACGTGGTCGGCCTCGCAGAAACCGGAACAGGGAAGACGGCGGCGTTCCTCATTCCGCTCATTGACAAGGTTATGAAGCAAAAAGGCGAGCGTATCCTCGTTATGGCGCCGACGCGCGAGCTTGCCGTGCAGATAGAAAAAGAACTTGCCGGCTTCGCACGGGGACTCGGCTTCCGTGGCATGGTGGCGGTGGGCGGGGCGAATATCGGCCCGCAGATCTCCCAACTGAAGCACGAACCGGCATTCGTCATCGGCACGCCCGGACGGCTCAAGGACCTGATGGAGCGCCGTGCGCTGAATCTGTCCGGTTTTGGGACCGTTGTGCTCGACGAAGCGGACCGAATGCTCGACATGGGGTTCATTGATGACATGCGCTTTATATTGGGAAAGATGCGCAAGGAGCGTCATACGCTTTTCTTCTCGGCAACGATGTCGAAGGACATCGAGCGGCTCATCGGCGACTTCCTCACGAGTCCCGTTGTCATTTCGGTAAAGAAACGCGACACTCCTTCAAGCGTTGATCAGGATGTCGTTCGCATTCCGTCCGGAAAAGATAAATTCGAGGTACTAGCTGAAATGCTGAAAGACCGGGCATTCAGCCGCGTACTCGTCTTCGGGCGCACCAAGTTCGGGGTAGAGAAACTTGCGAAAGCGCTTTCTCGCCGGCATATTCACGCCGAGAGTATCCATGGCAACAAGACCCATGGTGCCCGCATACGCGCACTCGAGGCCTTCAAGAGCGGAAAAGTGAGCGTGCTCGTGGCGACCGATGTGGCTGCGCGGGGTCTCGACATTCCGGCCGTTTCGCATGTCATCAACTATGACCTGCCTTCGACGTACGAGGACTATATTCACCGCATCGGCCGCACCGGCCGGGCCACGCTCAAAGGCAAGGCGCTGACGTTCGTGCAAGGCCGCTAATACCCAAGAACACCAATCAGCAAAATGGCCACTTCGAAGTGGCCATTTTCGTTTTTCTTCAAAACTTTCATAACACTTGGTAAAACGAGAATAATTTTTACTTTATAAATTTTAAATTCAATCTGTCATTTGAACCTTGAAAACAAAGGATTTCTTGTCTCGGATAAGCGTGATTCAAATTCTATCAGCAAATGGTCTTTGCAAGAATTATTTAATAAAGATGACTACATCGTTGTTCTTATCAGGTGATGTATGCCCAGAATTAGTGAATCAATGGAGCGTGTAGACGCTTTATTAGGGCATATTTACTCATATTTCTGCCTATTCTCATAAATGGACCGCCTGCGGATCAAAAAGCGGTCAGCCAAGCAACTCTCCGGCAGAGGCCTCGCCATGTTCAAGATTTGATCCGAGATGCCAAATCTTGGTGACAAAAACTTATCCACTTATCAGATTTATAGAAAATGGAAATAATCAGTTACTATCTGATTAGTTTCGGTATCGGCAATGAAATCAAACCTCTACAAAAAAGATCTGATCACGACACGATTTGCCGGTAAACTTTCCGGGTACACTTCGAGTTATTTGAGGCGCCTTGCACGGTCCGGCGAAATAGAGGGTGTCCAGGTCGGCCGGGTGTGGATGATCAAGCGCAGTTCGCTCGTCCGCTTTCTTGATGTACAAGCAAAGCGCAAGGAAGAGCTATCACACGTTCGCTCTCAAGTTCGCGCCGCTGAATATCACTCGCACCGTCCGCCGTTGCGCAGGCCTGCAAAAACGATCACGAAACCACTCTCGGCATCGTACTTCGGCACCAAAAAAGAGGCGATTATTTTTGCGTCAATTCTGACGTTCATCGTCATCTCTTTCGGAACTGTCGCGCTGCAAGGGGCCAGTATCGTTCCGGCTGTCATCACTGCAGGGAAGCAAACGGCAGCCGTTGTTGGCATGCAGTCCGTCTCAGGCATCGGCGAAAAACTCGCTCTTGCTACGTACGAAACCGTTCAAAGTTTTTTTGATTCTGCACAACGCGCGCTCGCGTCGCTTTTCAAGCCGTCGTCCACCCTGGTCGTGCTCCCAAGTCCGCCGCCCACCGTCATCGCCTCGAACCCGCCTCCTGTGCATTCGGCTTTCACAACGATTGTCGCCACGACGACCCGGCCTTCATATACCACCATCGTCCAGGGCATATCTTCCGCCTTCCTCGACCAGTCGCTCTCCACGCTGCGCGCCGACATCATCGCCACCGTCGTTGGCATGGTGAATCCGGTGGCCGCACAGGTGAATCCCATCTACCATTACTCCGAAGCAGACTCCTTTGACGGCGGTGCCGTGGGCAACGCCGTCACCGCCCCTTCTTTCTCGGCAAGCGATGCTGAGGGCATGAACTCCCTCGCCCTTCTTACCGCTGGCACCACCACTCTCACCAATCTCGCGGTCACGAACACGAGCACGAGCACGTTCGCGGGTCCTCTTTCCGTTGCTGGCGTCCTCACCGTCACCGGAACCACCACCGCTGCCGGATTCATATCGACAGACCTCGGCTCCGCCGAACGCCCCGCCTTCGCCTTCCTCGCCGACCTCGCCACCGGCCTGTTCTCTCCCACCGCCTCCACCCTCGCCCTGTCAAGCGGCGGCACCGAGCGCCTGCGCATCGACGCCGACGGCAACGTGGGCATCGGCACCACCTCCCCCGACGCCCTCCTCTCGCTCCAGCAAGTCACCAACGGCACGCCCTTCTTGAGTGCGTACCGCGTGACCGACACGGTCCCCTCCGGCGACTTCATCTCATACAAGCAGAACGACGGCACCACGCTCTTCCGCGTGGACAACTCGGGCAACCTCCTTGCCGGCGGCATCATCAACTCCGGCAGCCAGACCATTACGTCCGTTTCGACGCCGCAATTCAGAGTCCAGTATGACCCCACCAACGAGATTACCCTCTCGGTGAACTCCCTGGGCACCACCACCATCGGACTAAACGGCACCGCCCCCGGCCTCACCTTCACCCCCCAGTCGAATCTCGTGAACCAGTTCAACTTCACCGACAAGGACAGCAGTTCCGTGCTCTCCATCGATACCGTGAACAAGCGGGTGGGGGTGGGGACGACGAGTCCATATGCGAAGTTGAGCGTGGTGGGGCCGATAATTGCTGAATACTTTCATGCAACCTCGTCTGTTGCTACCTCCACCTTTTCAGGAAAGGTCGGCGTCGGAACCGCGAATCCCGCAAGGAAGGTGCATATAGTAGATGGCACCTCATATGGCTTTGGTTTCGGCGAACAACTGCGCGTTGATGGTTCGAATACGGTTGGAGCCAACATCGGTTTCTATACGTCGCTTGGAGGTGATAGGAGAAATTGGTTGATCGGCACCGACGTGGCTACTGTGGGGGATTTCGGTTTCGTAAGATCGGCAAGCCCCGGGACGGAACCACTGTCTTCCTTAGTGTCTTTGGTCATCAACAACGCCGGCAACGTCGGCATCGGGACGACGAGCCCGTGGGCGCAACTTAGCGTGAACCCGAACGGCATCACCGGCCCCGCCTTCGCCATCGGCTCCTCGACCAAGACCGATTTCGTGGTGACGAATGGGGGGAAGGTGGGGGTGGGGACGGCGGCGCCCGCCTATCCGCTCCATATCACAGGCACATCAGACACAGGCCATCTCGCCGTAGAAGCATCGGGCGGCATCGCCCAAATCCAGCTTCTTGGCAACGCCGGCTCGGCGGACGACATTAATTTCGGCATTTCGGGCGGCACGTTCGCCAATGCCCCGGGTAAAATCCGCTATAACAACGGCTCTTCAGGCCTCATGCAGTTCTATACCAATAGCGAGGCACGCCTCAACATTACCAACACCGGCAACGTCGGCATTGGGACGACGACACCTCAATCAAAATTATCGGTTGTGGCGAGTGAAGCGACTAATGCGGCCATATCACTTTCTGCAGACGATGGGGACGACATCTCGGACACGTGGTTTTTAAACTCCATTGCTAGTGGCAATACCCTCACCTTTACTAACAGCGGTAATACAGCATTTTCATTGAGTGGTTTTGGCGCCTTATCATTACCCCAAACAACTGCACAAGTGACTCTGTATAGCTCTTCTGACTCAACGGGGCTGGATTTGGATGTTAGAGCTTCATCTTTACCGACAGCATCATACATATACACAGCCGATGGGAGTGGGGGTTCCTATCCGTTTACTACATGGGGTAATTTACTTCTTGGCCCGGCAAGCGGAGCGGATATTGTTCTCGGCAGGGACAGCGAGGTGGTAATCAAAGACGGCGGCAACGTCGGCATTGGGACGACGAGCCCCGGACACAAACTCTCCGTCGCCGGCTCCGCCTATTTCGATGGTGGCACCATTACGGCCTCCGGTTTCACCGCGACTTCGAGCATTTCCGCTCCATACTTCACCACGACCGATGCAACCGCTACTTCCACTTTCGCAGGATTCATAGACGTGAACGGCACCGGTTCGAACGCCACGTCGACCTTCGCCTCGAACCTTTGGGTGAAAGGGACGCTCCGCACGGGTACTGGTTCCATATACTTGAATGACACTGGCCTCACCGCGTCAGACGGAAATATCGCCCTCACTCGAAACGGCGTCTCACATATAAACGGCGGCAACGTCGGCATAGGCACCACGACGCCGGTCGGGAAGCTCACCGTAGCGTCGAGCGGCGGCGTCAATACCGGGCTTACTTTGGACATAAGCTCCGCTTCAAGCTACGTTCCCATCGATTTCAGGTCCCAATCGACCCTGGGGGCACAGATCGCGATGACGGGCTCCTCTTTTTCGAGCGGCTCTTCCGGCGCGAACGAGCTGTTCGTTGCGAACGAACTGACTTCAGGAACGTTGCACCTTGCCTCGATCGGGTCGAGCGGAATAGTCAAATTCACTACCGGCGGAAATACCACTGCGAACGAAAGGATGCGCATCACGAGCGATGGCAACGTCGGCATCGGCACGACGAATCCGACGGCAGGACACTTAGTGGTTGGTGACGGAACGACTTCAAGCAATCAAGCAATAGTAATGAACTCTCCCGCTGCGAATTGGGCGGGGATAGTCACACAGAAAGCTGGGACGGAGAAGTGGTTTATAGGGATGGGAGACACCGCAACTTACGGTGATAAGTTGTTATTAAGACGCACAGCTTCGTCCAACGACATGGTAATTGATACCTCCGGCAACGTCGGCATCGGGACGGCGAGTCCAGGGAGCAAGCTTCATGCATATGATAGTTCCACCGCTTCCAATCGAGTTGCCCAGTTTACGAATGCGGTAGACGCTAATGGAGAATTCAGCTACATCGGGATTGGCAGGGAAAGCGGTGAGCAAGCGTATGTCGGCCATACTTATAATTCGACGGACGGAAACAGATATGCGTGGCTCGGCGTATCAGGCGACGGAATCACAGAGAACGGCACAGGTCTTATAGTCAAAAAAGGCGGCAACGTCGGCATCGGGACGGCGACGCCCAATGGAAAATTGGCAATCACCCCAAGTTCAGTTGGGACTCGAAAAATTGTGTTGTTTGAAGGTGCGAATAATGATTATCAGTTTTATGGATTCGGCGTTGAAGGCAGCACATTAGTATATACCACATATACAACAAGCGATGACCACGTATTCTTTGCAGGAACGTCTGCAACCTCACGGAACGAGTTAATGAGAATAAAAGGCACCGGCAACGTCGGCATCGGGACGGCCAATCCTGGATACAAACTGGATGTCAGTGGCTCTTTGAATGCTACTTCTCTGTACGAAAATGGGATCCAAGTGAGTTACCCCATACCTTTAGCGCCGGGTGCTAATAATTGTAGTGCTCAATGGGTGAATCTTGGTACTTTGACAATCGGTCAGGGAGGGCAGAGTGCCTTCATTAAGATGGTATCGAATGCGGGATACAACGCGAGTATAAGTCAAAACTTCGAAGCTTACATCAGATTCAAAACTAGTAACGGGGGTAGCGTTGACAGTAATGGATTCGCCGGTGATTCTTCGTTTTACACGACGGGAAGATCGCTGTTAAATGGTTCCAGTGCGGTGAAATGGGTGGCGAATGCGAGTGGTGTTAGTGCTACTTCGTACACTCTCTACGTTAACTTCGCCTCGTGTTTCGGAGTTGGCAGTTTTTATACTGTAGAAACTTCGGGTGGGTCTTGGGTAGATGTTAGTGCTGGGTCACAATCAGATCCGGGGAGCGGAAGCGCCACGGTTCTCATAGCGACGAATGAATTCAATGTCGGCGGAAGTAGTTTGGTTGTCAATTCTTCTAGCAACGTCGGCATCGGTACGGCGGACCCTGGGGCAAAACTTGAAGTATTCGATTCTACGCCCACGAGCGCCCAGGCAGTAAATTCGAAAGCGAAGATGCTCGTCAATACGAATGGAAATGCGTTTCTAGAATTCCGATCGACTGCGGATAATAACAGCTATCAGGGACTTCTCTTTGCCGACAACAATCAAGGAGGTTATGTGGCATTCAACAACGCCGGTGGCGGCGATGATTATTTGCATCTCGGCGGGTACACGGGCGTCAAGCTTGAGTACGGCTCACAGGATTCAACTACCGACATAGCTCTCAAAACGCTCGGAATGACGCTGAATAGTACGGGAGCGACTTTCGCCGGCGCCGTCGCTGTGACTGGAGCGCTTTCCCACAATGGCAGTACCGTCTGGGACGCCGGCAATGACGGTGCCAGCAGTGGTCTCGACGCGGACTTACTCGACGGCATAAGCTCCGCAACCTTTGCACGCCTTGATAGCGCTGCTAGTTTTTCAAGCACGCTCTATGCCGCGGGAAAGATAACGAGCGGCGTCAATGGTGCCGCCTACTTCTGTGGCGGTGACGATGCCTGTCTCTATGACGTGAACGTTGCCAATGTCGTCGGTATTGTCGGCGCTACAACCGATCGCGGCTATGTACAGTTTGGCAACGGTTCAAGCGCTATTTTAGGAGCAGTGAACGGAGGAGCTCTCACTTATAATGGCAACACCGTTTGGCATTCAGGAAATGACGGTGCCAGTTCCGGCCTAGACGCGGACTTACTCGACGGCGTGAGCAGCGGTTCGTTCGCGCGCGTCGATGCCGCCACTAATTTCACCACTGCGCCGACCATTAGCGGAAATACGGTATGGCACGCCGGCAACCTCACCAACCTTAACCAGCTCACCAACGGCCCCGGCTACATCACCGACGGCAATAGCGGCTGGGATAACGTTTATGGATACATCACCGACGGCAATAGCGGCTGGGATAACGCTTATGGCTACATCACCGACGGCAATAGCGGCTGGGATAACGCTTATGGCTACATCACCGGTTCGAACCCAACATTTTCTAGCCTCAGTATGTTTAGTGGATATAGCGTCTGCATGACCGCACAAACAGGAGGGAATCTTGGTTGGTGCGATCCATCAGACGTGCGTTTGAAGAAGGAGATAGTTCCCCTTCCGACGGCTGCAACAATCGAGAAGCTTCGGGGACTTAACCCGGTTTCATTCAAATGGATCGATGAGGCCGTTAGCACCAGCACCCAGATCGGCTTGATTGCCCAAGAAACGATGGAATTTTTCCCTGAATTGATATTATCCGGCAACGGTCCTTATTATGGAGTTAATTACTCAAGACTGGTTTCACCGCTTATCGTAGGATTCCAGGTGCTTGATAGTCGGACTATCGACATTTCTTCCGACGGTAACGGCAACGTCGGCATCGCTTCGACTTCGCCTTCGGCTACGCTTAGTGTAAACGGCACCGGCTATTTCACAGACAACCTTACCGTAACCAGTGATGTGCGCGCCACGGGCTTCGTGAACACCTCGACGAGGACGCTCAAGACGAACGTCAGTTATCTCTCCGCAAGCTCCTCGCAGCGGATGCTCGCCGAACTCCTCGACCTTAAGGCCGCCACCTACCGCTACATAAGCGACTCGCCTGTTCTAGGCGGAGCCGAAGGTCTCCGCCTCGGCCTCATCGCCGAAGACGTCGCGGCCATTGCCCCCGAGCTCCTCTCTCTGGACGGGAAGGGAATAGACCTCTACAAACTCGCCACCTTTACGCTCGCCGGCGTACAGGCACTCGCGATACGCATCGAAGGGCAGGAGACACGCCTCACCTCGCTTGAAGCGCGCGTTGCCGCTCTCGAGAGTGGGGCGGTGAGCACGGCGAGCGGGACGATGTTGACCGCGTCCTCTACGCAACAATGGATAACGAGCTGGTTCGCGAGCGCACAGAACGGGATAGGCGACCTGCTCGCAAAGACATTCCGTGCAAGCGAGAAGATATGTGTTGACGACCAATGTCTGACCAAGGATGACGTACATACCTTGCTCCAGATGGTGAGAGCCCAGGCCACGTCAACGGCCCCAACCAGCACGACTTCGGGTGGGGAAATATCCATAATCACGACCGCATCCTCAACACCGACGGCCGACGCAGCGACGGCCAGTTCGACCGCGCTTATTACCGCAGACACGGCGGATACGACCGCCACGAGCACGCCAGCGGATACGGCAACAACTACTACACCGATAGAGATAACCGACACCCCGCCGACGACGGATACCGCGACAGACAGTACCGTGGTAATCACTGACGTTTTGCCAACGACAGATACAGCGGTCTCCACTGATCAAACAACGGCCACATTGGAAACTTCCAGCGAAGTTCCAACGGAGCAGGCCACCGATAGCTCAACCGCGCCTGCAACCGACACCACCACAACAACCTCTCCTTAAACCCGCCTCATTAGCGCAGCCCACTTAGCGGTCGAACCCCTAAGTTGCACGATGATAAGATGTGAGGATGGGAACAAGGAAAAAGTCTTTTGCGAATGGAGAGTTCTATCATATTTACAACAGAGGAGTTGATAAGAGGGTTATCTTTGTGGATGAAGAGGAGATTCACAGATTCTTCCAAAGTATGGTCGAATTCAATGTTGTCGATCCCGTAGGAAGTTTGTATCAGAATTCATTCCGCCAACTTAGCGGTCCGACCCCTAAGTCAGAAGACATGCTGGTTGATATCATTGCATATTGTCTGAATCCAAATCATTTTCACATTATCCTTGAGCAGTTGGTGGAGGGCGGTATCAGCGAATTTATGAAGAGATTGAGTGGCGGCTACACATGCTTTTTTAATCATAAAAATGAAAGAAGTGGGTCCTTGTTCCAAGGAAAATTTAAGGCTGTCCATATTGATTCGAACGAATACCTGCTTCATGTAAGTGCGTATGTGAATCTGAATGACCGAGTACACGTACTTAGCGGTCGAACCCCTAAGCTGATTGCAAGCAGATCGAGCTGGCAAGAGTATATGGGTAACGGGGTTAGAGGGATTTGCGAAAAGGAGATTATCTTGGGACAGTTCAAAAATATAGGTGAATACAAAGAATTTGCGCTTGAATCTCTCGAATCAACTAGACAAAGAAAGCAGGAACTAAAGGATTTCGACGCATTCCTTCTTGAATAACTACTTAGCGGTCGAACCGCCAAGTGGTCAGGCCTCTTTGCGGTTCGTGAGGGCTGCCCGGAGCGTTTCTGCGTCGGAGTATTCAAGTTCGCTGCCTGTCGCAAGTCCGCGGCCGAGCATGGAAACCTTTATATGATCGCGCCATGGCGCAAGGAGCTCGCGCACGCGGTCGGTCGTGTGCTCGCCTTCGCTCGTCGCCGACAGCGCGAGCACAACTTCCTTTAATCCTCGCTTCAGATGATTTTCTATCGCTTTCGTCAGCTCCTTTTCACGAATGGCTCCTTTGCCCGAGAGGGTCAGCACGCCGCCGAGGACGAAGTAGCGGCCTTTGTAGGTGCCGGCGCGCTCTACCGCGGAAAGGTCCTGGTCTTTTTCAACGATCATCAATTGTGCGTCGTCACGCGCTTTATCGGTGCAGTAGTTACAGATGGCCGCATTCGTTCCGTTAAAGAAACGCAGACATTCCGGGCATTGCCGGACATCCTTACCCAAGGAGGCGATGAGCTCGGCAAGCGTCGTCCGCTCGCTCGCGGGCGCGGCGAGCAGGTAATAGACGAAGCGCTTTCCCTGGCGGGGACCGATACCGGGGAAGCGGGCGAGGACTCGCGCGAGTTCTTCAATATGGTCCATTTACATTAAAATTCCGCGACAAGTTCTCCCAAATCGGCTTTCTCCATCGACTGGAACGTGGCGCGCTTCTCGTCGAAATAGAGGTCGGTCTTGCCAGTAGGGCCGTTCCGGTGCTTCTCGATGAGGATTTCCGCGATATTTTGTCGGTCACTTTCGGGATTGCGTTTGTCCTCACGGTGGATGAACATCACGATATCGGCATCCTGCTCGATGCTTCCTGAATCACGCAGGTCGGAGAGTCGCGGTTTGCCGCCACGCTGTTCCACCGCGCGCGAAAGCTGTGAGAGGGCGATAACCGGCACTTTGAGCTCGCGTGCGAGCGACTTCAAGGAGCGGGAGATCTCGGTAACCTGCTGAACGAGCGAATCGGACGACTTCGTCGACGTCGGAGACATGAGCTGGAGATAGTCCACGATGATAAGCCCGATGCCGCGTTCGCGCTTCAGTCGTCGGGCGACCGCGCGCATAGCGAGGATGTTATTCCCCGGCTTGTCGTCGATGAAAATAGGTGCTTTCGAGAGCGACTCGAGCGCGTCTCGGATACGATTGAAATCTTCCTCCTCGCGTACCTGGCCAGTGCGCAGTTTCCATGAATTCACGAATGATTCAGCCGCAAGCATACGGTCGATGAGCTGTTCAGAGCTCATTTCAAGCGAGAAAATGCCGACGGGAACGTTATGCCGCACCGCCGCATTCCTCGCGATGTCGAGCGCGAGAGAGGTTTTACCCATCGAAGGCCTCGCAGCGATGATGACCAGATCGGAGGGATGGAAGCCCGAAAGCAGATTATCGAGGGAAGGAAAGCCCGATGGCACGCCGCGTATGCCGCTCTCTTTCTTGGAGAGCGCTTCAATACGATCCCATACTTCGTGGACTTTGTCGCCGATGGCGGTGAATTTATGCGCAGCCGACGCGTCGCCGATGGCGTAAATGCTTTTTTCGGCCTCATCGAGCACTTCCATCGTATCGCGCGCCTCGTCATACGCGGATTCGCTGATACTGTAGGCGGCGTCTATCAAGGAACGCATGAGCGACTTGCGGGAAACAAGTTCTGCGTAATGCGAGAAGTTGCCCGGAGCGGGCGCCGAGCCCGCGAGTTCGGCGAGGTAACTCCTGCCGCCGGCGCGCTCGATGAGCCCCTGGTCCTGCATCCGCGCCGAAAGAGAGAGGAGGTCTATCGGCTCACCGCGTTCGGCGAGCTCGTGCATCGCGCCGAATATAAGCCGATGCTTTTCGGCATAAAAGGATTCGGGCCGGATAAGATCCAGGACGTCGTGGATGGCGTCCGGTTTGAGGAGCAGGGCGCCGAGGAGCGCGCGTTCGGATTCGAGCGATTGGGGCGGAACGCGATCGGAAGAGGCCATTGCCCTGATTGTATCACTCATCTCCAAAAGCAGGGTAAAGGGTGCGTTCCGGCGAGGGAGGTCACGTCCAACGCCCGTTTTCCCGCTTTTTGGCTCTATTTCTTCTTTCCCAGTACCGGACCATGCGAGCTGTCATCCACATGATATCCACTCTTTTCTATCGCGCCTCGGAGGCGGTCGGCCTCCGTGAAGTCCTTTGCGGCGCGCGCCGCTTCGCGCCGCGCGAGCATGTCGCGCACCTCAAGAGGGATGTCCTCTTGTTTTAGGGCGTCCGCGAGAGGAGGATGTACGAGTGAAAGGCCGAAATGCGCATCGGCATCGAGAATGAGCCCCCATTTCTCTTCGGGCGTATATTCTTCGCTTCGAAGCGTATCCCAAAGAATGCCAAGCGCCTGCGGAGTCGCAAGGTCATCCCGAAGCGCCGCGAGGAGGCGCGCGCGGACTTCCGAAGGGGCGCTTCTGCGTCCCGATTCGGCGGCGATCTCGGAAGAGGCATTCCAAAGTCGGTCAAGCGCGCCAGCGGCTCCCGCGAGAGCGTCCCACGAGAAAGAGAGGGGGGTACGATAATGCGCCTGCAGGAAGAAATAACGCAAAGAGAGCGGATGGAATCTTTTTTTCGTGACATCAGAGAGATAGACAGCATTTCCCGTCGATTTTGCCAATTTTTGCCCCTGCAGGGACAGGTGCGCATTGTGCATCCAGTAATGCACGAAGGTCCGGCCGCTCGCCGCTTCCGATTGGGCTATTTCGTTGTTGTGATGAGTGGCGATATGTTCCGTGCCACCCGTGTGCACATCGATTTCCGGGCCCAGGAGCGAGCGCGACATCGCCGAACATTCTATATGCCATCCCGGATTGCCGCGGCCCCACGGGCTGTCCCACTGTTGAAGATCGTTCGGCCGCGCAGTCCTCCAGAGTACGAAATCGGCGGGGTGTCGTTTGCCCTTTGCGACTTTCACGCGCGCGCCCGCCTCCTGCTTCGCCATGGAAACGCCGCCGAGCTTTCCGTATGCGGCGAATTTTTGCGTATCAAAGTAGAGACCGTCCGGCAGATGATAGGCAAACCCTTTTTCTTCCAGCGTCCTGGCAAGCGCTATCTGTTCTTTGATGTATTCGGTCGCTCGGGGGAACAGGATGCTGTTCGTGTCTATATTGAGTTCGTCCAGGTCTTCCAGGTATATTTTTGTGTACCGGGCGGCGATGACTTCGGGAGTTGTGCGTTCTCTGGCAGCCCCGACCGCCATCTTGTCTTCGCCATAGTCGTCGTCGCTAACCAAGTGTCCCACGTCCGTAATATTCAGCACGCGCCGCACATGATATCCGGCGGCGTTGAATACGCGCGCTATCGTGTCGGGAAACACGGCGGCGCGCAGGTTCCCGATATGTTGACGGCTATAGACCGTCGGTCCGCACGAATACATTGTCACGATGCCCGGTCTTTGGGATATGAAAAGTTCTTTCATACCCGAGAGCGTGTTGGTGAGGAATATTCTCGGCGGCCGCCGAGCCGACCTGTGCTGCAATTTTCCGAATATACGAGCAAGGAAACCCATAGGTCAAAGCCAGCGCCGTCTAATAAAGAACGTGGTGAGTAACAGCGCGACGCCGAGCATGAGACCGAGCACTATCCAGAAAGAATTTGGCGACTCGATGAGCGGCATGCCTTCCGTGCGCATGGCAAATGTCCAGCTGATGAGCCCGAGCGGTAGAAAAATAAAGTTGACGATCGTCAGCGTTTTCATGATCTCGTTCTGGCGCGCTCCGAGCAAGGCGACGTTGGTTTCGCGCATTTCCGTTGCGATGGCACGATGCGTTTCCACTATCCCTGCGGCATGCGTCCGCTCGGCGAGGATGCGAAGCGAGCGTTCGGCGAACGAATGGCCAAAAAAACCGGAACGGTCGACGGCATCGAGGAAGCGTTTAAGCGCTTCCTCCTGGTTCGCAAGAACCCCTTCCATATGGAGGAACTCACGACTGATGCTCGAGATCGAGCCGACCGTCGTTCGCTCGCGGCCGTCGAACATTTCTTTTTCGACACGAGAGAGCTTCCCGGCGACATGGTTCATGTGGTCGCGCATTGCGGTATACAAATGCGCAAAAAGCACCTCAAGAAGAACATCGGTCGTAACCGGCACTTTCCCTATGACGAGCTGTTGTGCCTCAATGAGCTTCTTGAGGTGATGCAAGGGTGCGACGACCTCATAGCGCACGGTGATGATAAAATTCTTTCCAACGATGAAATCGACTTCCTGGCTTTTCGTTTCGCCCTCTTTCTCGCTTTGAGAAGGGAAGTGGAGAACAAGAAGCAGCATATCGTCACCGGCGACTACCGTGGGTATGGGAGTCGGCAAGAGAAGCTCGCGCTCCATCCGTTCGTTGATGGAGAATTCTTCCGCTATCTGCCGGATTTCATCAGGGCTTGGCTGTTCCAGATCGATCCAGATGCCGCCCAAATATTCGTGCCGGAATATCATGCGCCTAGAATACCATGTCCCGCATCGGGACACTGTCGAGCGCGCACCCGACGGTGTGACGAAGCGTCATGTGCTACACTCTGCAAAATGGAATCCGACACGGCACGCGGGCAGAGCATAGTTATGCGCGGTATTTCTTTCGCGCTCGTGGCGGCGATCGCGTTCGGCGCAGGCGTCGCGGCAGGCAGCAACGGCTCTGCGGCCTCTATTGCTTCGCATATTCCGCTCGTGGGTGATGGGCTCGATGCGACGCCCGATGCGAGCGTCGATCTTGCCAACTTCTGGAAAGCATGGAACGCACTTGAAGAGCACTATGTCATCACGCAGGCCTCCTCCACGCTTCCAACGGTAAAAGACCGGCTATATGGCGCAATAGAAGGTCTTGCCTCCTCCTACGGTGACCCCTACACGGTATTCTTTCCTCCGGAAGAAGCGAAGCAGTTTGCCGACACCATTTCCGGCAGTTTCGCGGGTGTTGGGATGGAAATAGACGTGAAGGACGGTGTTTTGACCGTCATCGCTCCGCTCAAAGGAACGCCGGCCGAAGCCGCCGGCGTCAAGGCGGGCGATCAAATCGTAGCCATCGACGGGAAGTCGACGGACGGCCTCTCCATCGATAAAGCGGTGACGAAGATCCGCGGGCCCATCGGAACGACGGTGGAAATCACCGTTGTTCGCGGCGGAAAGACGTTCAACTTCAAGATCGTACGCGACACCATCCAGGTTCCCGAAACTGACGATGGGCTCGACGCGGCAAGTGGCGTGTACCGCATCGCGCTCTACGAATTCACCGCCAATTCCGCGAATTTGTTCAATCTGGCGTTCGAGCGGTTCAGGAATTCCGGATCCAAAAAACTGGTCCTCGACCTGCGCGGCAATCCGGGTGGTTATTTGGATTCCGCGGTCGACATCGCGAGCCATTTCCTCCCCAAAGGCGCGGATATCGTCACGGAAGATTTTGACGGGAAGGAGCCAAAACAGGCCCATACCAGCTTGGGCTACTCCGATGTGCCGCGAGGGACCAAAATCGTCATGCTCATCGACGGAGGGTCGGCTTCGGCGTCCGAGATACTCGCCGGCGCTCTGCAGGATAATCGCGCTGCGACCTTGATCGGTACCCGCTCGTTCGGTAAGGGTTCGGTGCAGACCCTGCTTGACCTTGACAAGGGTTCGTTGAAAATAACCGTCGCACGCTGGATCACTCCCGCCGGCCACTGGATCATGGGCAACGGCATTACTCCGGACATCGTCGTGCCATTTACGCAAGAAGATGCTGCGGCCGGGAAGGATCCGCAAATGGCGCGCGCCGTACAATTTTTGACGACGGGGAAGTAAGAGTCACTTCGGGGCAGGCCTGTTTACTTTGGTATACTTGCCGGAAATGAGCATCCAGAGCCGTAGGAATGGTCTTCTGCTGCATGATGTACTTGTTATCGCCCTCAGCATCGGCATTGCCGCAGTTCTGGTAAAGACCGATGTGCTGGTGCATATATTGACGTCCACGCAAAAACTGGAATTAGTGGGAAGTTTTATAGCGGGCCTATTTTTCACTTCGGTGTTCACCACCGCACCGGCCATCGTCACCCTCGGCGAAATTGCTCGCCTCAATTCCATACTCCCGATGGCTGTCTTCGGGGCATTGGGAGCGGTATGCGGAGACGTGCTTATCTTTCGCTTCGTTCGTGACAAGTTCGCCGAACATATCCTGGAATTGATACGCCACCGAAGCGTAGGAAAAAAAATGGGCGTGCTATTCCGACTCAAGCTTTTTCGATGGCTCTCGTTCTTCGTTGGGGGTCTGATCATTGCTTCTCCGTTACCGGACGAGCTTGGGATCGGACTGTTCGGTTTTTCAAAAATGAAGATGTCGTGGTTCATCCCCCTTTCCTTCACCTTTAACTTCATCGGCATCGCGCTCATCGGCCTCATTGCACAAGCGATATGACTCATACGGGAATGGCGAGCGAAATACAGAAAAACAGCCCTTTTTGGACGTTGTCTCTGCCGGATATCTCGAAAGAGATGCACACGAATATTCAGAACGGGATTTCGCAGGCGGAAGCGCTGGAACGACTGAAAGTTTTCGGTCTCAATGTGATCGAAAGGCCGCAGCGGTCGCCTTGGCTTCGGATTTTCCTGAACCAGTTCAAGAGCCCCTTGATCCTCATCCTGCTGTTCGCGAGTAGTGTGACGTTCCTTATTGCCCATTATCGCGACGCCTTTTTCATTTTTATCGCCGTTCTGGTCAACACTATTCTTGGCTTTTATCAGGAATTCAAGGCGGAAAAGGCGCTGTCAGAACTCAAGACGTATCTTAAACAACGCACGCGTGTCATTCGTGACACGGAAGAGCGTGAAATAGACGCCGCGCGGATAGTGCCGGGGGATATCATACGCCTCACGCAAGGGGACCGTGTCCCCGCGGACGCGCGTCTCGCGTTCGTGAACGACTTCCAGGTTGACGAGGCGATCTTGACGGGAGAATCACTGCCGGTATCAAAGTCGGTCGAACCGGTGGGCGCGGCTGCTGCCCTCGGGGATCAGCGGTCCATGGTGTTCGCCGGAACTTTGGTCACCCAAGGGGTGGGGACGGCAGTGGTATGTCGTACGGGTTTCTCGACCGAATTGGGGAAAATAGCGGCCCTCGTCGCCGAATCACAGCGGGAGGAGACACCGCTCCAAAAAAAGATAGCGACGTTCAGCCTCCAGGCAGGATCTTTTTTGGGAGTGCTCACGCTCGCCATTTTCGGCGCCGGCATCGCCCTCGGGTACTCATACGTGGACATGTTTCTTACGTCGGTAGCGATCGCGGTTGCGGCGGTTCCGGAAGGATTGCCCGTGGCGATGACGGTCATACTGGCCATCGGGGTACAGCGCATGGCGCGCCGCAAAGGAGTAGTGAGGAAACTGATTGCAGCGGAAACGCTGGGAAGCACCACTATCATCCTGACCGATAAAACCGGCACGCTGACCCAAGCGAGCATGGCCATCAGCAAGATCATTCCGGCCGAAGGAAAGGAAGCGGGAACACTGCTCGAATGGGCGCTTCTGAACACAAATGTCCTTGTGGAAAACCCGAACGATCACCCGTCCGGATGGCGAATGAACGGTCGGGTGATCGAGAAGGCACTCGTGCAGTCGGCCGCACTCCGGGGAATAACGGTCGAAAAAGCCAGACATAAAAATCCATTGCTGAATTCTCTGCCGTTTAACGCGGTTAATAAATTTTCCGTTTCGCTGATACGCAACCATGAGAGGGATGTGCTGGTATTTTTAGGCGCACCCGATATCCTCGTAGCCCATTCAACGCTTGATTCGAGGCAGCAAGAAGAAGCTTTGGGAACCATACATGCCCTGGCCAAATCGGGCGAACTTGTCCTAGGGGTCGCGATCAAAGAAAACGAGGGAAGAAAGGATTTTTCCTTCTCGAAGGACCTGAAACTCGCGCAACTCTCTTTTCAAGGTTTGCTAACACTGAACGATCCGGTGCGCCCGCGCGTCAAAGACGCCCTCCGTCGCCTCGAACAGGCCGGAATAAAGACAATGATCGTGACCGGCGATCATCGCGGTACGGCGGAAGCGATCGCCCGCGAAGTCGGCATGCGGATCGACGAGCGCAGCGTCTTGGATGCTTCGGAATTGCGCCCCCTGTCAGACAAGGAACTGAAAAGTCGGTTGCCTCACCTACAGGTCATTTCACGAGTATCTCCCCTTGATAAAATGCGAATGGTACGGATCCTCCAGGAAATGGGGGAGGTTGTGGCGATGACCGGCGACGGCGTTAACGATGCTCCCAGTATCAAACAGGCGGACGTCGGCATTGCTATGGGCTCGGGCACGGAAGTGGCTCGCGACGTGGCCGATCTCGTACTACTCGACGATAATTTTGAGACGATTGTCGCCGCCGTTGAAGAAGGGCGGCAGATGATGAACAATATCCGCAAGGTGCTGGTGTATCTGCTCTCTTCGGTGGCAGACGGACTGATTTTGATAGGAGGTGCTCTTGCGACCGGTGTGGCGCTTCCATTGAACGCTCTTCAGATCTTGTGGGTGAATTTCTTTTCGGACAGTTTTCCCGCTGTCGCATTCGCTTTTGAGAAAAACATCGACGGGATGACCCGCCGTCTCCAGCGTACGAATACCGGACTCTTTAATCCTTTGATGAATTTCCTGATCCTCTATATAGGCCTCTCCACCAGCGCACTGTTGTTCGTACTGTACTGGACCATGCTACGGGCCGGGTTTCCGGAAGATATCGTGAGAACGTTTATTTTCGCAAGCTTCGGCACGTATACCTTATTCCTGGCTTTTGCACTGAGAAGTTTGGAAAAAAGCATCTTTACCTATTCGATATTTTCAAATCTATATTTGGTCGTCGGCGTCGGCGTCGGCGTCGTCCTCATGGGCGCGGCGATTTATATCCCGTTTTTGCAGTCGGTATTTAATACGGTTTCTCTGCCGTTTTTCTGGCTCCTTGGTGTCGTGGCGGTCGGCATACTTAATATCGCCGCCGTGGAATGCGGAAAATGGTTTTTCCGCCGCAAGCAATTGATGGCCCGCAACGAAGGCGCATTTTGACTATTGCGGTCCGGCTCTCTTTGCAGTAGGGTGGTGCTATGAAAGTCATTTTGCTCAAAGACGTAAAAGGCATCGGGCGCCTTCACGAGGTAGTGGAAGCCAAGGACGGGTATGCCTTGAACTTCCTCATTCCGCAGGAGCTTGCCATTGCGGCCACTCCGGCGGCTCTCAAGGAAGCGGAAGTGCGGCGAAAGAGGAACGCCGAACGCGCCGAGCTTGATGCCAAGCTCCTCGCGCAAAACATTGCTTCACTCGCCGATGCGCGCATCGTGGTTACAGCGAAAGCGAATGAGAAAGGTCATCTGTATGACGCGGTAGGGGAGTCCGAGATACGCGTCGCGGCGAAAGAACAGGCCCGCATCGATATTCCCGAGGGCGCCATCAAATTGGACAAGCCGATCAAGGAGTTGGGTACATTCGATATTCCCGTCACGACCGGCGAGACCTTTGGAAGATTTTCCATTACTGTCGAATCGGAGGCGTGATTGTCATGACGCTGGAGGAATCTCTCGCAAGGAAAGATATCCCGAAAGAAATCAAACAAGCACAAACATTACTCGATATTCCGTATCTGTCGTTTGAAGGAACCGTACGAATGGGGCAACTTTTGGTCCATACCGATCTCGCCCGCGAGATTCAATGCATTTTTGAGGAATTACTTGAGCGTAAATTTCCGATAGAAAAAATGATCCCCGTCGTCGCATTCGATTGGAATGACGACGCGTCGATGGCCGCAAACAACACGTCAGCGTTTAATTACCGCGTCATTCACGGCACGGACCGGCTTTCGAATCATTCCTTCGGCCGCGCCCTAGATATTAATCCCGTTCAGAACCCCTATGTACGTCCGGACGGCACAACCGTGCCCCAGAATGCATCCTACGAATCCCGGAAGCAGGGAACGATAACGCACGAAACGGCAGATCTCTTCAGATCACGCGGTTGGGAATGGGGAGGAGATTGGCGGCAGTTCAAGGATTGGCAGCACTTCGAAAAACCGGCTTAAACCACCTCGGCGACTTTCTTGGAGACGATACGGCCGGTAAAATTGGTCTTGCGACGAGTGCGATAGGCAACCGTGCCGGAGGCAAGGGCGAAGAGCGTATGGTCGCGTCCCACCGCGACGTTTTTTCCGGCCTCTATTCTCGTGCCGCGTTGGCGGACGATGACCATGCCCGGACGGGCAGGAGCGCCGTCGGCGAGCTTCACCCCGAGGTATTTCGGGTTTGAGTCGTTAAGGTTTTTGGCTGATCCGCCGGCTTTTGTTGACGCCATGGTGATATAGTTTTACCGTATGACTATAGCAGAAGCTCGCAGAAAATGCAAAAGTTTTACCGAATGTATCCCGCGAGACCTGCTCATTCTCGCCCTTGTCGTATCGGCTTCAACGTTCAGCTTCGGCTTCGGTTACCTCGCGGGGCTTGATGCGGAACAAGAAGACGGCGTACGCCTCGAAAAAACCTCTGGTGTCGCCACTTCCTCGCAAGAGCAGGTTGTGGCTTCAAAATCTGGCATGAAATATTATTTGCCATGGTGCGCCGGAGTCGAACGCATCTCGGACGCCAACAAGGTCTGGTTCGCATCCGCTTCGTTCGCGCGCGCGGCAGGTTATGCCCCCGCCGCCAATTGCAAAGGCCTGTGAACTGGTACCATAGGAAGACATGAACGACGATTTGACGCGTCTGCCGGTTGCTCCGCCGCAGCCGTCCGTACGATATGAAATGGCTGAACGCCTCGCACGTTCCGTGCACGAAGGAAGCCGGACCATGCCCGCGGACCGCCCGATGCTCGTCTGCAGGCCAAAAAAAATAGAATCATGGCGGGGGTTCAAGATAATGTCGGAATTCATCGAAGGGTTCGACATCATCCGCCGCTACGGCCTCGCCGCGAGCTTTTTCGGTAGCGCCCGCGCATCGCTTGAAGACGACGTATACCGGCATGCGTCCGAACTCGCCGCCCGGCTGGCGAAGAAAGGGTTCGCCATCATTACCGGCGGCAGTTCCGGCGTCATGCAGGCGGCGAACAAGGGCGCATTCGAGGTCGGAGGCGTATCGGTCGGACTCAACATCAATTTGCCGGACATGCAGGTCTATAACCCGTATCTAACCGAACGGTTCGGTTTTGACCACTTCTTCGTCCGCAAGGTCATGCTGACGTACGCTTCGGAAGTCTACATTTATTTTCCGGGCGGCTTCGGTACGCTCGACGAATTCTTTGAGATCGTGACCCTGGTGCAGACGAAAAAGATACGTAAGGTCCCGATACTCCTCTTCGGAAAATCATATTGGGAGCCGCTCCTCTCCTTTATCGAAAAAACGCTGTACAAGGAGCGCGGCGCCATTGACGAAGCCGATATGGAGCTCTACACGCTCGTTGATTCGGTTGACGAAGCGTATGATTACATCCTCGCGCACGCTTCTTGCTAGGTCCGATTTCCCCACCGACGGGAAGGGAAGAGGTTGCGGCGGTGGTATGCTGTCCCTATGCATGTGAAGCACCCGAGATATTCCGCCCGGCGTCTTCAGGTCTATGCGTTCTGGACCGGATTTTTAAGCACGCTCATCAGCTTGTCGCATGTCGTGAAAGATATATTGTGCGACTCACTTACCTACGAACTGCTGTACGTAGGTAATGAACAAATGCCAAAGCTGTGAAAGGAGATAGAGCAGATAACCGAAGTTCGCCTGGCCGGCGGGAGAATTAATTATCGCTTCAAGGGAGATGCCGAAGAAGGATAGGCCGAGGACTAGCACAAATATCCATAAGATGAGATTGAGCATGGCCGCATTATACAACAACATGAAGAAAGGGCGGGTGTTAAAATCTCGGCATGACGAGCCGCGCCATCGCATTGAAGCATTTTAAAAAAACAGATCCCCATTTCCACGACGCCACGCGGGCATACCACTCTTCCCTGCCCGTGCGGCTTGTCGGGAAACGAACACGCAACGCGCTTTTTGAACGGCTCGTGCGCACCGTTATTTCTCAGCAGCTCGGCGTTGCCGCCGCGCGGAGCATTTTTGCGCGAGTGAAAAAGGTCTGCAATGGTACCGTAACGCCCGACATCATCATGAAAAAGCGACTTGCGGCGTTCCGCAACGCCGGACTTTCGGCAGCAAAGATCAAAACGCTGAAAACCATCGCGCGAGCGGTGAAACAAGGCGAGCTCGATCTTGTTTCATTGGGAAAAAGTTCCGAGGCCGATGCCACCGAAAAATTGCTGGGCATCTGGGGCCTTGGTCCGTGGTCGGCCGAAATGTTCCTCTTGTTCGCGCTCGGCCGAGGCGATGTGTTTTCTCCCGGCGATCTCGGCCTCGTCCGCGCGATAGAGGCGCTCTACGGCCTGCCGAAAGGCGCGTCCCGCGAGAAACTCCTCGCCATAGCGCAAAAATGGTCCCCGCATCGCACCTACGCTTCCCTACTCCTTTGGCTCACGAGGGATGCAAAAGACCCAATTTAGTTATAGATATGAAAGCGGATTTAGGTATGCGTCGAGAGTTGCGACCGGCATGACGGCGGAAGCGCAGCCAGTTTTCACGCCGTCGCGGAAATCACCGAGGCGCATTATCTTGGTCCCCTCGGTAGCGTAGACGCCGAAGTGGAGATGCGATCCGGTCGCGTAGCCGGTTCGGCCAGAAAGGCCTATCGCCTGTCTGGTCGAAACCTTCTGCCCTTTTGTTACATCGATGGCCGAGAGATGCGAGTAGAGCGTGCTTAAGCCATTGTAGTGCTCCACCATTATCCATTTGCCGAACGAGTAGCAGTTCGACACAAGGTCGGTATTGCCGGTCGCGAGCACCGTGCCGGAGAGCGCGGCGAGAATTGGAGTGCCGTCCGGCGCACCGACGTCAATAGCGTTGTGGCCTTTGCCGTTGTATACCTGCGGGTTGGCGGTTGAAAAAGGCGTCGTGCCGAAATACTGGGTGATGCAAAAAATGTTGCCGAACACTCCTTTGCGCTGCGCGCAATTGTTCATGAAAGAACGCGGGAAAGGCCACGAAAGAACGCCCGAGCCGACCTTCGGCAGGCGTCCGGGATGCACGATGAGATCCAGCTGGCTGCTCAAGTTCGCGAGCTCCTGCTCGAGCGCCTGCTCGGCCGCCTGCTTTTGCACGATAAGTTTCTGGTAATTCGCTTCCTGATTTTTCGTATCTGCGAGCAATTTCTGCTGCGCGGCTTTGTTCGCGTCAACGGAGCGTTTCTGAACCGTAAGCTCGCTCTGCAAAGCGAGAAGTTCCTCCTTTTGCGCGGTCACTGCGTCGCGATTGTCGGAAAGCTGCTTGCGCGCGCTCCGAAGGTCCGCGACATCGTCACCGAGCGCGCGATTGAGCTGGATGGCGTTGTCAGCGGCCCGCCACGCGTCACCGAGGGAATCGGAAGAGATCAGATGGGCCACCAGCGGAGTTTGTTCATCCTGCGCGATGCCCCGGAGCGCTTTGGCGATGGCCGCCTGATCGGCCGTGATGGTCTTCTCCTTGTCCCCGATGGACAGCGTGAGCCGTCGGATTTCCAAATTAGCCGAGGAGATCTTGTTTTGGGTCGCTTGTATCTGTGTGGCGAGTTGTTTCTGGGAGATGGTGAGCGAACCTATGGCGGATTGGAGGGTATTTTTCTTCGTTCCGAGCGTATCCAGATCTTTTTGAAACGCGGCTATTTCGGCTTTGAGAGTGTCGAGTCGCTGATTATTCGCGGTGATCTGGGCCTGGAGGTCGGAAACGGTGTCAGCGAGTGCCGATTGCGGAAACGAAAAAGCAAAACCGCTCACACATACGAAAAGAAGCAGGAACCAAAAACGCGTCATTATCCCCCAAGTATAGCCAGCACTACAATATAAGCAATTTGCTCGCCGGAATTTATCGCTCGGGACTAGTGCTGGCCACAGCAATTGCCCGTTGTATGCGGGAAACCGATTCCCCAGGACCCAGAATGGAGATGAGTGTGAAAGGGTCCGGTGAGCGTTCCGCGCCGGAAAGCGCGTACCGCAGAGGCCAGAGTACCGCCCCTCTGCCGCCCTTCCCCTTCGCCTCCTCCGCGTTGGCAAGGGGCATAATCGCCTCTTTTAGCGCTTCTGCCGAAACACCCTCGGAAAGGGCTTTTATGGCCCCTAAAAGGCCCTGTAAGGCCGTTATTGCCGTGCCAGGACGTCCGGGCGGCTCCTTGGCGAGGAGCTGGTTTTTATCGAGTTTTGGCTCGTGAAAAAGGAAAGACAGTTCGCCGGAGAGCATTTCGCGTGCCTCTCCAAAGGTCCGTGCGCGCTCTTTGAGAAGAGGAACGATTTTTCGCAGTTTTTCGGTATCGGGAGCCGCGAGATTCCCGCGCGAAATGAAATCATCCGCCGGGAGCTGGCGCATCCAATGCTGATTTACCGACAAGAGCTTCACGTCGTCGAAGATGGCACTTCCCTTTTGCACGCGAGCAAGGTCGAAGGCCTCTATGAGTTCGTCGTGCGAAAGGTACTCGCGCTCGTCTCCCGGATTCCAGCCCAGGTAGGCGAGATAGTTGAGCATCGCTTCGGGAAGGATACCCCGGTCGCGGTATTCGGTCAGCGCCTTCGCGCCGGTGCGTTTACCGAGTTTCTTGTGCTGGCTATCGAGGATGAGCGGCAGATGCGCATAGAGCGGCGCCGGGAAACCAAGCGCGCGCTGAATGAGCATCTGCCGCGCCGTGTTCGATATGTGGTCGCCGCCGCGGATGACGTGCGTAACACGCTCGTCCGCATCATCCACTACCACCGCGAAATGGAACACGGGCTCGTCGAGCGAGCGGGCGATGATAAAATCGCCCAGATCGGTCACGTCCGTCGTGATCTCGCCGCGGATGACATCGCTGAACGTGACGGAACCGCCCAGATTCTTAAAACGAATGACCTCTTCCCTGTCCCCCGGCGCCTGCGGTTTCTCTCTCGAGACGTATGCGGTGCCATCCGCGATGAGCTTCTCGAGCAGTTGGCGATGCCGCGCGCGATGGTCGCTCTGTCGATAGGTTGCATCCGCCGGCAAGTTAAGCCAAGCAAGCGCCTCAAGGATATTCGCCTCATATTCCGGCTTGGAACGCGCTGCATCTGTGTCTTCGATGCGGACGATGAAAGAGCCGCGGTGGTGTTTTGCGAAGAGATATGCGAATACGGCGGTTCGGTAATTGCCGGCGTGGAGATATCCGGTCGGCGAGGGGGCGAAGCGAGTGACGACGGGGTTCATGATTCGTGCGTGAGCGAGATGGATATCATTTCGGCCGCCAGGATGCGCGCGGCATTCGGGTCGGTGAAACCAGCGGCGCTCGCGGACATCCGTTTTCCCAGTTCCAGATCGCCCGAGATGCGCTTTATCTCGGAAACGAGGAGATGCGGCGTGAGATTCCCTTCCTCAAGCACGATGGCGGCTCCGGTGCGGGCATACGCATACGCGTTGGTACGCTGGTCGTGACTCACCGATTCGGGGATGGGAACGAGGATAGCCGGTTTCTTCCAAAGGCCTATCTCGGCAATCGAATTTGCGCCCGCGCGCGAAACGATGATGTTCGCAGCGCCTGCGGAGCGTTGGAGCGATATCTCGTCCAGATACTTGAACGGATGGTAGCGCTCTTTCTGCGGATGTGTGGTGAGCACGACGTGCGCCACGTCTTCTACGTTCTTGAAATTCGCCGGTCCCGTCTGATGGATAATGTTGGCGAAGGAAACGAGGTCCGGAAGCGCGGAAAGGACGATCTCATTTATGTTCTTTGCTCCTTGCGAGCCGCCCAGGATGAGCACGGTCGGTATGCCCTGTTCGAGGCCGAGATACTGCCGCGCACCTTCTTCCTCCGTCCGCATCAGGGCCTTGCGGATGGGGATGCCGGTACGAGCGATCCTGTTTTGCACCCGTTTGGGGAAATATGCCGCCGCGCTCTCGAAGGAAATGGCTATCCGTTCGGCGAATTTTGCGGCAAGAAGGTTTGCTCTCCCGGGCTTCGCGTCCGATTCGTGAACGATGACCGGTATGCCGAGGAGGCGCGCGGCCAGCACCGTCGGCACGCTCGCATAGCCGCCCTTGCTCATGACGACATCCGGATATATGCGGAACAGTACGAAGATCGCCGAAAATATTCCGACGATGGTTATGAAAAAATCGGTGACATTCGCGAAGGAGGCGTACCGGCGCATCTTCCCCGCCGGTACGGAGATATAGGTGATACCGTTCTCAAAGAGCGCTTTCTCATCGAACGGCGTCGGCGCCACATAATACATTCTTGGTTCGACGAGGTGCTTCTCGCGGACGAGGTCGCGCAGCGCTTCGCTTACCGCGATGATCGGATAGAAATGCCCCCCGCTTACCCCGCCGGTAAACACGATTACCATGCGTAAACTATATCAGTTTTTCACGCTCTGCGGTGCGCGGCCACGTTCAGGATGAGGCCGCACATGATGAGCGACGCGAGAAGCGCGGTGCCGCCGTGCGAAATGAACGGCAGGGGCAATCCGGTGAGCGGAACGATGCCGAGCATCGCCCCGATGTTCACGAAGGCCTGCAGAATGATGATGAACGAGAACCCGAGCGCGACGAGCCCGCCGAACAGATCATGCGAACGACCCGCTATCACGATGCCGCGCGCCGCGAGCGCGAGGAAGACCGCGACGAGGATGGTCGCGCCGAGAAACCCCGCCTCTTCGGCGAACACTGCGAAAATTGAATCGCCGTCGGGCTCCGGCAAATAGTTAAACTTTTCCACGCTTTGGCCGAATCCCCTTCCAAAAAGGCCTCCTGAACCGATGGCGATGAGCGACTGCTGGATCTGATATCCGCTCGACAAGGAATTCGCCGACGGGTCGACGTAGGTTTTGATCCTCTCCAGCACATACGGTCGCGCCGCAATGACGAGACCGAGAGCGACGATAATGCCGACGGTCAGAATGCCAAAATCGCGCCACGGTGCTCCCGCGGCGAAATACATCACCGCGCCCGTCGCAAGAATGAGAAGCATGGTCGACGTGTTCGGCTGCGCGAGCAGAAGAGCGCTCGGCAGGGCCAGCAGAATGCCGAAAGGAATGAGCCCTTTCCGTGGGTTCCCGAGCTGACGGGCCCGCGGAGCAAGCCAGCTTGCGAGCAGGAGCACAAAACCGATCTTCAGGAATTCAGCCGGCTGCACGGTCGTGAAGCCGACATTGATCCATCGGGTGGCGCCGCCCGCGTTGAGCCCGACGCCGGGTACGAATACGAGCGCAGTAAGGAGTATCGTCGCTCCGTAGAGGTAGGGAGCGGCCCGCCTGAACCATGCAAGCGGAATGGCGCGCGCGGATAGAAGCGCGAGAAACCCGAGACCGAAGCCCAGTCCCGCCTGCAAAAGAATGTCTTTCGAGACAGAGCTGCTTTCGCGGGCAAGCAGGCCGAGTGCGGCCGAGGAAAATATCGCGAGACCGGCAAGCACGAGGCCGAGCATGAGCATGAAGAACATTTTATCGCCGGAAGCGAACCTCATACTATTTCACGAGAGCAATGGTCATCCCTATGATGGCGAAAACGATCGAAATGATCCAATACCGCATCGTAACCTTGTACGAAGGCCAACCGACCGCCTCGAAATGGTGGTGCAGCGGAGCGATGAGGAACACTTTCTTTCCCCGGACTTTTTTGGAAACGACCTGGATGACGTTCGAAAGCACGGTCACGACGAGCGGGAACGCTATGACGGGAAGTGCCGCAACGCCAAAGCCGTTGCCTGGTGTATCGGTCATGAAAGCAATAACGGCGAGCGTGAGCGTGAGGCCCATGGTTCCCGTTTCGGTCATCCAAAAACGCGCGGGCGGTATATTGAACCAGAGAAATGCAAGTATCGCGCCGGTCAGCGTCGCACAGAATGCCGCCAGGTTTATCTGATTTTGAAAATAAGCGATGCCTGCGTACGCCATGAAGGCCGAACTGAAGATGCCGCCCGCAAGCCCGTCAATGCCGTCGATGACGCCGCCCGCATACAGTGAAATGGAAACGAGTATGAAAAGCGGAACAATGAGAGCTCCCAGATACAGCGTTCCGTCTCCGGGGATGCCGATTGCGTCCATGCCGAGCTTCGCATAGAACCACCAACCGATGAATCCCGAAATAAGCGTGACGAACAGGAGCCGTGTGCGGAGCCGTATCCCCCGCTCCCCGGAAGGATGGATATCGAGGAAGTCATTCGCAAGGCCGATAAGCGCGCCGGCGATGAGCGTGAACAGCGGCACCCAGGTCTGGCTGCGGCTCAGGAAATCGAGTTTTTCCATAAACGGCAGCGGTACGACGCGCGCGAGCACCCATATGGCGACGGTCACGAACACAACGGTCCCCCAGATAAGGATGCCTCCCATGCGCGGCGTCTGCGTTTCGGTGCCCGCATGGATGGTGGTTCGTATTTTCTCAAATTCGACGGCCGGTTTGCCGTCAAGTGCGATCTTTTGTGTCGTCTTCTTCCAGACCCTGTGTTTATAAAGGTAATGCGTCAGGATAGGAGCGAACAAAATACCCATGACGAACGCCGCAGACGCGGGAATGAAGACTTTGATGATACTGCTCGTTATCATACCCTCCACATAGCGAAGTTTACAGTAAAGGATGTGGCGGGTATCGCCCGAGTAGGGCAAGAATGCGATGCTGTCTTGGTGTGTCGGGTCATAGCGACGCGACGCCGGCGAAGTGCGCAAGCGCGGCGGCGACAAGCGCCGTGCCGTCGGTAAAACGCGCCTTGGGCGACGAACCGAGGACGACCACGGCGACGGGATGCCCGATTCCGGCGTCGAAGACAAGCACGAGATTGCCGCCCGCAAGGTCCGTATAGCCCGTCTTGGAAAGGAGCAGTCGCGGGACCGAGCCGATGATGGGGTCGGTGTTCTTTACGGAAAAATGCGTGCCGCCCGCCGAAGTCGCCTGCGCCGAGCTTTGGGTCGTTGCCCATGCAATGCGAGGCGAGCGTTCGACAAGAGCACCGGCGAGACGGGCAAGGTCCCGGGCGGAACCATAGCCGCCCGAGACCGCCACACCCTCGTCGAGACCGCTTCCGTTGATCGCGTAGGTCTGGGAAAGACCGAGTGCGGAAGCGGCAGCCGCCAGCATCTCGCTCTCCGAATGATTCCCGCGGACGGCGGTCGCGCTCGCGATCGCAACGGCACCATCATTCAATGAGGCGGTCAGCGTGAGCCGTGCGAGGTCGTCAAGCGAGAACGTCTGCCCTACATTGAACGTACGGGGTCCTTCGACCGCCGCGGCGTCTTCGGGGATGATGACCGGCGTAGAGGGAGAGAGTTCGGCGAGCGCGGCGTATACCGTGAGCAGTTTCGTAAGCGATGCGAGCGGAAGTTGCGCGTCGGCGTTTTTCCCGTACAACGTCTCTCCGGTCGCGAGATCATAGACAATGGCCGCCTTTGCTTCGAGCGGAACGTGAGCAAATGCGTCCGGCGAGGCGGGAGCTGCGGACGCGCCGGCAATCGGCGCCGGCTGCTTCGACATAAACGGCACGAAAAGGAAGAACGCAAGGATGCCGGAAGCGACGAGAAGCGTTATGCCAGCCTCGCGCATGATGCGGGCGTGCTGGGCGAGCTTTTGGAGTTCATCCGTGTTCATGCGGCTGTTTCTTTTCCTTCCTCAACGACCGCGTGGGCGGCGGCACGCAGTTCTGCAAACCGCGGAAGTTCTTCGATGTTTCGGGCGCCGAGATGCGCGAGTGCCTCGGTCGTGATGCTGTAGCGCACGCGCCGCTTATCGCGCTCATCTTCTCTGCCCTCAATGAGGCCGCGCATAAGGAGTGTACGCAGCGACGCGGATGAGTTAACGCCTCGTACCCAATCTATTTCTCCGCGTGTGGTGCCCGTACCTCCCTTGTCGGTACCTCCGGTCTGATACGCAATGACCGCAAGTGTCTCCAAACTCGCTTTTCCGAGGTCCCGGGATAGCTCGCTTTCACGCAATTTCTTCACGATCGGGGCGGCTTCCGGGGCGGTGCGCAACTCTACTTCGTCCTCGCTCTGAACCAGCGTCGTCCCGCTGTTTTGCAGCGAAGTATCCAGTGCGGCAAGAGCAAGTTTGAGTTCCGCGCTCTTGATGCCGAGTAGGGATTCAAGCCGCTTTTTCGAAAGCGGTTCTCCGGAGGCAAGCAGGAGCGCGTGGAGAGCGGCGGGAGGCGTAAGCATTCTTTTCAGTATAATCGCGCCCCTCCCCTAGGGCAACGTCTCCCGTTGCGGTCTCGAAACGCTTTTGCGTTTCAGATGGGCGAACCATCCCAGAATGTTGATGCCCATGTAAAGCCCGAATAGCGCAGCCGCGACGATCTGGAGCGTATAGATTTCGAGAGGGTACGCAAGAAGAAGCAAAGAGGCGATGGTAAAACCGAGGATGGACAAAATGATATCGAACAGGCTGTTGAGGACCGTTTCCCGTATGTTGGCGAGTTTTTCGTAGACTTCCCAGAGCAACGCGCAGATGACGACAAGCGCAAATGCCGTTAAGGAAGATATCCCGAATAACTGCGGCAGCATCGCGCCAAGAATGCCGAAAAGAAAATGGGGAACGGACCAGAGATCAAGTCCCCTACCCCGTTCCCATAACCGCCGTTTGTATATCTCCTCCATTTATCCGTAATGCGGAACGACCGTAGCGGTGTGGCTGATGCGAATGTCGCCGTGGACGCCGTATTGCTCGGCGGCGACCGCTCCCTGCTTCACGAGCTCGAGGAGTGCAAGGAAGGAGATAATGACCTCGAGCCGCTCCTTGGAACCCTTGGAAAATTCCTTGAAAGAGAGCGCGGTGGCGCTCTGGACGCGCTCCGCGAGCCGGTCCATCATTTCTTCGATGGTGACAAGCGGCTTCACGCGCGCCTCCGGAAGCTCTTCCGCGGCCTCGCGCGCGGCAAGCACGCGCGCCAGCGCCTCGGCAAGCGCTTCCTTCGAGAGGTCGTTTGACGGAGCGAAGGACACCTCCGGCGGGCGTTCCCCTACCGGCACCATCACCGCCTTTCCGAAGACGCGGGCAAATTCGCGGGCGGCCTCGCGGACTTTTTCATATGCGGCGAGGCGCCGCTTCAGGTCTTCGACGTCCGAGGTCTCTTCATCGGTGAGGGCGAGGTCCGGAATAAGCGACTTGGACTTGATGAGCAGGAGCGTCGCCGCGATCTGGATGAAGTTCGCCGTTTCTTCCATCGGGAATGCGGCTTGGGCGCGCACGTGCTGAATGAAATCTTCGGTGATGTTCGCGAGCGCAAGGTCGTTCACCAGAAGCTTGCGCGCCTCGATAAGGTCGAGCAGAAGCTCGAACGGACCTTCGTATGAGCCGGTCTTGATGGAAAACCCGGTTTTCGGAAGTGTGGTGTCCATCTACTTTTTATCCACCTTGAGCCCGAGCTCTTTCAGCTGTTTGTCGGTGAGAGGTTTCGGGGCCTTCATGACCGCCGTTTGGCCCCCGCGCGTCATCGGAAATGCCTGGACTTCGCGCAGATAGGTTTCGCCGGTAAGGTTCATCACGTTGCGTTCGATGCCGAGCGCGATGCCGCCGTGTGGCGGCGTGCCGTAGCGGAACGCCTTCAGCATATGCCCGACGCGCTCCTCAAGCTCTTCAGCCGAGAAACCCATGGCTTTATACGCCGCCTCGAGGATTCCCGGCTTGTGCGCGCGGATAGAGCCGCCACCCGACTCGAAACCGTTGCAAACGAGGTCGTATTGCGTCGTGAGTATCTCGCCGATGCGTTCCCCTTTCATGAGCCACTCGAGATGTTCGGGTATGGGCATCGAGAACGGATTATGGGTGAAGGTCCAGCCGCCTTCGTCCGTTTTCTCAAAGAACGGAAAGTTCACGACCCACGCGTACGCGAGGACGCCTTTTTCTTTTTCTTCGGGCGTCCGCATATCGAATTTGTCGGCGCCGTATTTCTCCATTGCATCTTTGTAGGAAATGCGCGGGAACGGCTTCTCCTTGATGGAGTAGCCCATCGCTTCCACAACGGTCGTCATCATATCCTCAACCGCGGCCATTACGTCCTCCATCGTTACGAACGACATTTCAAGGTCTACTTGGGAATGCTCAAAGCCCCGGTCGGCGCGGAGATCTTCGTCACGAACCGCCCTCGCTATCTGGAAATAGCGTTCAAATCCCGCGGTCATGAGAAGCTGTTTGTACTGCTGGGGCGATTGCGGGAGCGCATAAAAGGAGCCGGGATGCAGGCGCGAGGGAACGACGAAGTCGCGCGAGCCCTCGGGAGTCGATTCGGTGAGAAGCGGCGTTTCTATCTCGATAAATTGCTTGCTGAACAGGTACTCGCGGCAGCGGCGGACAAATTCGCTTCGAACGCGCATGTTCTTCTGCATTCGGTTCGAGCGAAGGTCGAGATAGCGGTATTCAGCGCGAACGGATTCATCAATACCGCCCGTGTCTCCTGAGATATCGAAAGGCATCGCGTCCGACGGGTTCAAGACCTCAATGCTTTTTACCTCGAGTTCGATATCGCCGTTCTGGCGGCCGGGCTGAACATTTTTTTCCGGGCGCTTATTCACCGTCCCTTCGACGCGGACGACGTACTCGTTCCGGATGTCCTTTGCCGCTTCCATCGCCGAACTTCCCGGAAGAACGACGCCCTGTACCAGCCCGCTTCGGTCGCGAAAATCAAAAAATACCATTTTGCCCTGGTCGCGCCGCACGTCCACCCACCCTGATATCGAGACCGCTCTGCCGGCATAGCTTCCCAGCTCCCCAATAAGCGTCCGCTCCATACGCTTCAGTATGCCACACCGACCGCCCGTCGCACCTGCGCCATCTTCGCCTCGCTTACTTCACGGGCCTGCTGGCCGCCCTGCGCGAGAACCGTGTCCACGATGCCCGGGTCATTTTTAAGTTCTTCGTATTTCGCCCGTAGCGGCGCGAGATAGCGGTCGAGGTCTTCAATAAGCAGTTCTTTGAGCATCTTGTAGTTTCCGCGATATTCGTCATACATCTTTCCCAGTTCGCTTTCGCTTCGCACCAACTTGTGTATCGCGTACACATTCTTCGGGGCGACCTGCCCTGAGCTTGTCGAGGGATCGCCGGAATCGGTCACGATACTCATCACGCACTTCGCAAGCTCGTCATGCGAAGCGAAAAGCGGGATGACGTTCCCGTAGCTTTTGCTCATCTTCTGGCCGTCGGTGCCGGGAACCACTGCCACGTTCGGCATAATGTATGCCTCGGGGAGCTTGAAAATGTCGGTTTTGAACGTACGGTTGAATTTTTCGGCCGTATCGCGGGCTATCTCTATGTGCTGTTTCTGGTCCTGCCCTACCGGCACCACCGCAGCGTCGTAGAGGAGGATGTCGGCCGCCATGAGCATCGGATAATTGAACGTGCCGACGCTGATTTCTTTGCTCTTCGCCTCGGCATCCTTGAACGCATGTGCGCGCATGAGATACGGCATCGTCGTGATGGTATTGAGAATCCAGGCAAGCTCGGTGTGCGCCGGCACGTCCGATTGCTTGAAAAAAACGACATCTTTGGGGTCAAGCCCGATGGCCAGATACGCGAGCACAAGCTCGCGCGTGCGCCGCCGCATCTCCTCGGCATCCTGCATCGAATTTAAGGCATGGTAGTCGGCGACGAATATAAAAGGACGGTACTTCCCCGTTCGGATGAGCTCGATAAATTGGCGCATCGCGCCAAAATAGTTGCCGACATGCAGGTCGCCGGTCGGCTTTACGCCGGAGACAAGGACGGACGCGGTGTCGGCCATGCCTCTACGATATCACGAGGATACCGCTTTGGCATGTCCGCTTTTCACGTCGCCACGTCCTTGACCGCCTTTTTGCCGCGCGAATAAGCGCGTTTACCTGCCGTTTTTATTTTTCGCGCGGCGTTCTTTAGCGTCGCTCGTATCGATGTTCTCTTTTTTCTTTTTTTCGCCATATGGATTTCTGCCGAGCGACAACCGCATCCATTACACCTGTGGAAAACCCGTATTCCTCTATTGCGCTCGGGCGCACGGTTGGTATTCTGAAAACTTAAACGCTTACATTCTTCCCGCTGGCTCATGTTACATAATCCGAATCCTCACGAGGCCGATTACTTTGGCCAGGAACTCATTATCAATCTTTATGACTGCGATCTCGCGAAGATAGCTTCCGAAAAAGAGATACGGAAATTCGTCGTGACGCTCTGCGACGACGTCATCAAGATGGTGCGCCACGGCGAGGCGCAGATACCGCACTTCGGCCACGACAACCCGATAACCTCGGGGTATTCGCTCGTCCAGCTTATAGAAACAAGCTCGGTTACGGGGCACTTTTCGGAGCATAAGCGCTCCGCGTATCTCAACATTTTCTCCTGCGCGTGGTTCGACGCCGAAAAGGCGGCCGCATTCACCCAGGATTTCTTCGGCGCGAAGCGTGTCGAAGTGACGCTTTTGAAACGCCCGTAAAACTGATATACTCGCCCGTATCGCGTCGGTGGCGGAGTGGTCAATCGCAACAGGCTGTAAACCTGTCGGGCATAGCCCTACGAAGGTTCGAATCCTTCCCGGCGCACAAAGCGAACATAGAGAAATTTGTGCGCCGGAGCAGTGCTGGGAGCACTGCGTGAAGGATTCGAAGACCTTGCGAGCATACCGAGGAGTCCGCGACGAACGTATCCGCAAGGTGTACTGAAACGGTACGTTTCGAAAAGCGTACTCGCGGTCCTTCCCGGCGCACAAAAAACTAAAACCCCACCGAAGCGGGGCTTTAGCGGTGTAGGAACTTACGGGAAAAGAATTGCCGCGGTCCAGAGGCCCACTGCCACCGCCGCTCCTACTATCGCCACCACGAGGAGAGCAGAGAGGATGAAACTGCAGAACAAACAGCCCCTCTCCCCCACCTCTAATTTCTGAAAGATCTCGTGCGTGCGGTCCATTTCCACCTCCTTGTTGAATGGATTCTGCCTATCTGAAATCTACCTTATAAAATCAAATTATCAATATACCCTTGTGTAGAAACGGATCATTTCAAAACGAGAATGAGAACGCCCTGCTTGCCTTTGCGCACGAGCGCGTAACCGTTAAAGAAATCTCCGTTAAAAACTTTCTGGTCGGGATTCTCAATGGTCTGGCCGGAAAGAGTGATGCCCTTTCCCAAGATAAGGCGGCGGGCATCGCCCTTTGAAGAAGCGAGGCCGCCGGCGACGAGCGCTTCGGCGAGCGGAGAGCCGTCAGCAACGTCTTTTTTCGTAAGGGTGACCGAAGGGGCTTCGTTAAGTGCGACTGCAAGCGCATCGCGGGAAAGTTCATTAAAAGGAGTATCGCCGAACAGCGCGTCGGCCGCGGCCGCCGCTTGCGCGGTCGCGGCCGGACCATGCACGATCTCCGTTACGAGCCGCGCCAGGGTTTCCTGGGCCTGCCGGTCGCCCGGGCTGCGCGCGTGCAGTTCCATAAGCGCGGAAATCTCGATAAGCGACAGGAACGTGTACACCTTGAGATACTTCTCGATGCTCTCGTCGGGCAGGTTTATCCAGAATTGGTAGAAGCGGAAGGGCGAGGTCTTCTTCGCGTCGAGCCAGACGGCATTGCCCTCCGACTTGCCGAACTTCTTCCCTGTCGCATCGGTGATGAGCGGCATCGTGAACGCATACACGTCTTTGCCGAGTTTCTTATGGATGAGGTCGACGCCGGAAAGGATGTTCGTCCACTGGTCACTCGCGCCGAACTGCAGGTCGCATCCGTACTTCTCATGCAAGACGAGATAATCAAACCCCTGGAGGAGCGTGTACGAGAATTCAGCATACGAAATGCTCTCGTCAGGGGTTTCGATGCGCTTCCTGACCAGGTCGCGCTTGATGAGGTCGTTGACGGTGAAAAATTTGCCGACCTCGCGCAGGAACGGAAGCAGTTTTACTTTTGAGAGCCAGTCGGCATTGTCCACTATCTTAAAAGGAACGCTCCCGAGAATCCTTTTAATCTGGGTTTTGATTGCGCGCGTGTTCGCCGCAACCGTCCTCTCGTCTTGCATTGGTCTCTCCCCTTTTTCCTTCGGGTCGCCGATCTGGCCGGTGCCGCCGCCGACGAGGAAGATGAGCGTATGCCCCGCCTCACCAAGGCGCTTCATAGTCAGAATAGAGGCAAGATTACCTATCTGCAGCGAGTCGGCGCTGGGGTCGAATCCGTTGTATGCAACCCGCGGGACGGAGAAAATCTTCTCTGGCGCCGTGGAGGAATGCTCAATAAGGCCGCGCGCTTTCAGTTCTTCAGCGAGAGTCATGCAAAAACTATACCACTAGCGGGCGAGGAAGAAGAGGCCAACGGCGGGAGAAACGAACCACCAGAAGAAATATCTTTCCGGGGCGAACAGGATGTCGAGAGCCGGTGTGAACTGGTACACGGGGGCGACCGGAAACATGTGGTACGCAAGCGCGAGCAGGAACGCCGCGCCAAGGAAGGAGAGCGCAATGACTCCGAATATGCCAATGTAGAGGAAATCGGAAACGACAACGCGCCGGAGGACGATGTAGAACAGGAACGCGAGGCCGGCAAAGAGTCCGGCCTGGGCGAGAAGCGCGGTCATCGCCGGGGCCGTGGGTAGAAGCGACTTGTAAGGAAAGGCGATGTAGAGCGCGTAGGCGCAATAGAACGAAAGTAGGACCGCGACGAGCTGGCCGCGGCCGACGTACCACGCAAAAAGAAAGAAAACGGAGAGTAGGACGAGAATGATGAGAAAATCGCCCGCGGCGTTCCACGCCGTGAGCGCGGTGTGCGTTGCGAGCGTATTCACCTGCGCAAGTCCTTCGGTGGCAGTCATGCCCCCAGTATACGGCCTAGAGCCCTTCGGATTTGAGGTCGTCAACAACCTTGCGGGCTTTGCCGGAGAGCTTCTGCGGAAGCGCGACTTCAAGCCGGATGATAAGGTCGCCCCGGCCGCCTTCAAGCGGTATTCCCTTTCCTCCCACCCGCAGCAGCTCCTCCGCGCGTTTCATCGGCGGTATCTTCACCTCGAGCGCCTTTCCCTCCAGGGTTTCGATGGAGACGGTAGTGCCGAGAAGCGCGTCGGTGAGCTTTACCGGCAAGCTCATAACGAGATTCCCCCCGTCACGACGGAATTGCGGATGCGGCTTCACGTGTATCTTGACGTACAGGTCGCCCGCAATACCGGTCTTGACCGCCTCCCCCTTCCCCTGCATGCGTATCATTTCCCCGTTATCAATGCCGGAAGGAATGCGAATGTGCACTTCTTCCTGCTTGCGCCGTGTGCCATGGCCTCTGCATTCGGGACATTTCTCCTTCGGTATCTTCCCGCTGCCCTCGCAGGCGGAACAGACGCGGACGGTAGTGAATTGCCCGAGAATGGAATTGCGCGTCTCGTGGACGCGGCCACTGCCGTTGCAGGTGGAACACTTCTCAAGCTCGGTACCCGGCTTCGCTCCCGAGCCGCGGCAAAGGTCGCAGGTGGAAACTTTTGCGATGAGGACGTTCCGGGTCGTGCCGAAGATAGCGTCCTTGAACGCTATTTCGAGGTCAATAGAAATGTCGCGTCCCCGGGGAGTCTGCTGACGCGCGGCCCTGCCGGAGAATATGTCGCCGAAGATATCGCCGAAATCTCCGCCGAATGCGGGTCCGCCTTCGGTGGAGAATTCAAAATTACCGTTCCGGAACATGTCATTGAAATCAAATCCGCCGAATGGATTGCCACCCGCAGGTCCTGAACCCCCGGCGAACGCTTGGCCGTACGCGTCGTACTCACGACGCTTTTTGTCGTCGCTTAAGACCGAATAGGCCTCGGTAATTTCTTTGAACTTCGCTTCGTCGGTGCCCCCCTTATCGGGATGGTATTTATGCGCGAGCTTCCGGAAGGCCTTTTTGATATCCTCCTTGGTGGCCTTCCGGTCCACCCCGAGCACGTTGTAATAGTCCTTGGTCATGGTTTTTCTTTAAATTCCGCGTCGGTCGGACCGGAAGATTCGGGGGGAGGATTCTGCGTCCCTCCTGCGTCGGGACCTGCGGCTGCACCTCCGGTCTGCTGCGCTTTCATGACCGCTTCGCCTATCTTCATCATTGCCTGCGAAAGGTTGTCGGTCGCGGTTTTGATGGTCGCGGGGTCCTCGCTGTTGCGAGCGGTCTTGAGGGCGTCTATCTTGTCCTGCACTTCCTTCACTATCTCGGCCCCTACTTTTTCACCGTTGTCTTTTATCGCCTTCTCGGCGGCATACACGGCCTGGTCGGCGACATTGCGCGCCTCGACAAGCTCCTTGCGCTTCGCGTCGTCGGAGGCATGCGCCTCGGCATCGGCCGCCATCTTCTCGATGTCGGTCTTCGAGAGGCCCGTGGAGCCCTCGATGCGGATACTCTGCTCTTTGCCGGTCGTCTTTTCCTTCGCCTTCACCGTGAGGATACCGGAGGCGTCCACATCGAACGTCACTTCGATCTGCGGCATGCCGCGCGGGGACGGCGGGATGCCGTCGAGCATGAATTTGCCGAGCGACTTGTTGTCGGCGCTCATCGCGCGCTCGCCCTGCGTGATATGGATCTCGACCGACGGCTGGTTGTCGGCGGCGGTAGAAAATACCTGCGAGCGGCTGGTCGGGATGGCCGTGTTGCGCTCAATGAGCTTGGTCGCCACGCCGCCCATCGTCTCGATCGCGAGCGACAGCGGGATAACATCAACGAGCAGGATGTCTTTTACGTCGCCCTGCAGGATGCCCGCCTGGATGGCCGCGCCCACCGCAACAACCTCGTCGGGATTAACGCTCATGTTCGGCTTCTTGCCGAAGAATTTTTCGACTTCCGCCTGGAGCTTCGGCATGCGGGTCTGGCCGCCGACCAGGATAACCTCATTGATATCGGCCACCGTAAACGGCGACGCGTCCATCGCGCGCTTGGTGATGCTCATTGCGCGCTCGATGAATTCCGCAGCAAGGTCTTCGAGCTTCGCGCGTGTCATCTTGATGAGCATGTGCCGCGGGCCGGAGGCGTCCGAGGTGAGGAACGGGATATTTATCTCGGTCTCCATCGCGCTTGAAAGTTCTATCTTCGCCTTCTCGGCGGCCTCGTCGAGCCGCTGGCGCGCGAGCGCATCGCCACGCACATCGATGCCGCTCTCTTTTTTGAATTCGTCGGCAAGCCAGTTGATTATCTTCTGGTCGATATCCTTGCCGCCCAGGTGCGCGTCGCCGTCGGTACTCTTCACCTCAATGACATCGCCGCCTACATCGAGTACCGAAATGTCGAATGTTCCGCCGCCGAAGTCGAAGACCGCTATTTTCTCGTCTTTTTTCTTGTTGAAACCGTATGCAAGCGCGGCCGCCGTCGGCTCGTTGATGATGCGCTTCACTTCAAGCCCGGCGATCTGCCCCGCGGCCTTGGTCGCGCTGCGCTGGTCGTCATTGAAGTACGCGGGGACGGTAATAACGGCTTCGGTTATCTTTTCGCCCAGCCTCGCTTCGGCGTCGGCTTTGAACTTGCCGAGTATCATCGCGGATATCTCTTCCGGCCGGTACCACTTATCCGTCATCTTGACCTCAATGCCGCCATTGTCCGCTTTGCGCATTTCGAACGGCACGGCCGCCTTGTCTTTCTGCGCTGCAGGTTCGTCAAAGGAGTGGCCGATGAAGCGCTTGATCTGGAATATGGTGTTGAGCGGGTTCGTGACCGACTGACGCTTGGCAAGGGTGCCGACGATCCTCTCGCCGGTCTTCCCCACCGCCACAATGGACGGGGTGGTACGGGCGCCTTCGGCGTTCTCGAGCACGCGTGGCTCGCCGCCTTCGACGATAGCCATCGCGGAATTGGTCGTGCCTAGATCTATACCGAGAATTTTTGCCATAGTGTTTTTAAAGTTAGGAACCTATTTTACGTAAATCTTCATTCTCATGCAACATTCAGGTCTGCTTGCCGGCGACCTGGTCGAAGTGCCCGACGCGAACTTTTGCCGGACGAATGACAGTGGGGCCTATCCTCCATCCTTTTTCCAAGAGTGCCGTGATGGTGTTGTCTGCCTCCATCGAATCTACCGTGTCTTGTCCGAATGCCTCGTGAAGCGCAGGGTCGAACATTCCGCCAATGTGGCCCACCTCTTCAAGACCGAGCGCGGCGAAGGCACTCTCAAGCTGGCGCGCGATCGCGAGAAAGCCCTGTGATATCTCCCCATGCTCCTTGGCGCGCTCGAGGGCGTCAAAGGCCGGCAGAAGCGTCTCCACCGCCTTTATCTTCCCGGCGAGTTCCGCCGTTTTAACGTCTCCTTCGAACCGCTTGAGCGCGTTTATGTAATCGGCTTTGGCCCTCTGCCATCCGTCCATGTATTCCTGCTTTTCTTTTCGGCACGCCCCAAGCTCCTCTCGAAGTTTTTTTACCTTCGCGGACGCTCCCTCGGGGGACTCGGGATCTTCGGACCCGCCAGAAGCTTCTGGGTCCTCGGCTATGATTTTTACTTCGTCCTCATCCATTTCCCTACTATGCCCGAAAATGCATGCGGAGTCAAAAAGATAATCGCGGGACCGAACGGCCCCGCGATCGTTAGCTTTGTCATACATGGACAAGAGAGTAGCCAATCCCACGTTCGGTTTTTATCGCGTAGGGACAGCCATTCAAGAACTTCCTGAGCCGCGTCACAAGCGCGTCCACCGCCCGCTCCTCAATGAACACGCTCGGTCCCCATACCGCGTCCAGGATGGCTTGCCGGACATGGAGACGGCCGACGGGATTGGCGAGGAAGCGGAGCAGATTATACGAACGCGTGCGGATGACGTCCCGCCGAGGATTCGTGACGCCAATTTCCACCTCAAAATTGTCGTAGACGGTTATTCCCTCGAGGATGAGCAGAGGTCTTGACCCGGGTTTCGGTTCAGGCGCGATAAGAACTGTTTCTTTGTGCTGTTCTTTCGACCTGTCAAGGACCAGAAACCCCCGGCGTACTGCCTCAATTACCGCACAAATTCTGTTCGGCGTAGAGAGTTTCCCGAGAATATGCCCCACGTGATTTCTGACCGTTTCCTTGGAGATCTGGAGGATGGAACCGATTTCCGCATTGGTTTTCCCCTCCGCTATCCACCTCAATACGTCCTGCTCCCGCGATGAAAGCAAGGATGGCATGTTTCCTCCCTGAAGAATTGTTTGCGTAAAGGGTTTGGGTGCTGATTTTGCTGCGGAGTTTTCATGATCCCTTTGCTGATCCTTCTGTATAGGACAGATCGCGCTCAATGTGCGCTCCAATTCCGCCATGTGCATCTCAACCTCAGAGCCACGGAAGATAACAAATCCATGGGAGGTCGCTTCCTCCACGACACGGAAACGCTTCCGGACCGAAAACGCCGCAAGGATATTGTGTACATCCTGGGCAACTTTATTTCTGGAGATGTCGAGGATCTGACTGATTTCGTCATTTGTTTTCCCCTTCGCCATCAGCTCGAAGACCCTGAGGCGGCGGTGTACATAAGGTTTCATTACGCCTCCCTGACGAATGTATCCAAGCGGGATTGCCTGGTCTAAGATGAGGTATAGCATAAAAAATCGCCGTGGTCGGTACTAACCGCTGCACGGAGTAAAAAGAAGACCCCCGCTGAAGCGGGGGTTCCCATTAACGGCCGCGCGGTGACTACCCATCGGCGTCGTCCAGTGCGCACTGGTTGGAGCAGTAGACGGCGAGGTGTGCCGGAGAAAGTGGCACGTCACAAGCTCCGTTCATGCAGTGCCTGCCCGCCGGGTGATTCTGGGGAACGAGCCATCCTCGGCCGAGGCATACCTCGCACCCATGTCCTCCGCAGGGGTCGCATTGCACGCTATCCGGCGGATAGTTTTTATCCTTCGGAATGCTCGTATCCATCTCGGTTCTCCTCTCAAAAAGAGTTTGCTGGGCGAATGAGCGTCGCATCCGGTTTTCCATTGATCTTGGTGCCGACGAGTGCCGACGGTACCGGCTCCCATTTCCCGGTCGTGGAGTCGTATACGTCGGTTTTCTTCAGCTCTTCCCCGGCGCGAAGACAGCGTCCAAAAACCGCTTCTTCCTGGTTCCGGGGATGCAAATGCAGAATGTTCATTCCGTTCATGCTCTCCCTTTCTTTCAAGGACTGGAACTGTCCAGGCGAACTCTATTCCTGCATTTACACCAAGTCAAATCCCATGGCGGGCACGTAGTGCCCGCCATGGGATGCGGTCCAGGAAATTAAAAGCCGAGCTTTTCGTTGACGAAGATAACGTGGACTCGCCTGTTCTGTTTCTCCTGATGCAGTATCACGGTCTTGCTGTGCGCCGTGTGAGAGCCGTATTTCTTCAGTATATTCACGTCTTCGAGCGGCAGGATGTACGTATCTATCCGTTCAAAAGCATCTGGTAAATCCCGGACTATCTTCTGCGTGCCAACGACAAGTATGATGTTCGGCGAGGTATATACCACGTGCGGCAGCTGACTGCCGGTATTGGACGCGATGACGATTTCCCCGGCCTCGGTGATGGCGTGCGCACTGCCGAGGTAATAGTCCGAAATGACCGATAATTTGCGCAGTTCCTTTTGCCGTTCCGGGTCCTTTTCGACGAGAACGGCCGCGTGGAGATTATTCCAGCCGTGCGTGCCGTTTTTCAAGTACTCGACAAAACCGATTTCCTCGAGAGTGCGCGAGGAGCCGTTCATGACCGACGCCCCCGCCGGAATGAGACGTGTAATACGCGCAAGCGCGTCGGCACTCGTCGGAGCTACCTCAGGCAGGAATCCCCGCCCGGCGAGCCCTTTCGTTACTTTTGCGAGGACCTCTATCGGTGCCAATACGTCAAATGTTCGTGTTTTCATATCCCTTCACTATGCCCTATCTAAAAACCGGGGCACCCTGTGGACAACTTTTGAGGGTAAAAAGAAGCCCCGCTGGAAGCGGGGCTTTAGTTTTCCGAACTCTGTTCTACGCGGGACGAATGAATATCATCTCCGCGTTTTCCGGCACCGGGGTACCAACAGCTTTCCCGGATATCGACTGCCATCCGCTTATGGAGTCGTATACGTCGCCTGTCTTTCGTAGCTCTCCTGGCCCAAGGCGACGTCCTAGAACGACGTCTTCGTCGAAACGTGGATGATGATACTTTCGTGCATCCATTTCTCCCTCTCCCTAAAGTGGGCAATTGACCCGTCCTGACTTTATTCTGACCTCCCCATCAAGTCAAATACCACTTCTTACGCCGCTTGAAATGCGGTATGGTGAGAAAAGACAGATAAAGGAGTATGTCCGTGGAAAATACGCACATCGTCGATGGACGAATGTTTATGGAGCAGGCGCGGGCCGAACGAGTAGTGAGCGCTCATCTTGCCTGCCTCCGTTGTGAGCAGGGGGTTTTGAGCAAGGACTACCCTTGCTCACGACGTTAGGGCCTGTGGATTATAAGATGCCTCTCTTTTTCAGTTCCCGTTCTCGAATCCGTCTCTCAGCTCGGGTTTCTCCCAGATTATTTCTATGAGCTTCAGGAATGAAATCGATTTCTCTCAAAGATGGTTGGCAGTAAGAAAATGTTGTTCGTCCATTGAAATTTGTGACAGCAAAGTCACCTGCCCCAATAATATCCATACCAATCAGTACCTGTGTATGATCTTTCTCGTCAGCTCCATCGTCTGGGATTAAATCCGCTTCTGTGACACGGACTTGTCCGAACATAGACCGACTCGGTAACCCGATATTTATAAGATACGTATTTGTCGAGGACTTTCCTTTGGCATGACGTACCTCTGCTACTCCCGAAGGTTTCAGTCCCAAATCTCGTACCACCCTTTGAGTGATTGCCGAATTAGTTGCTCCCGTATCCCAAATGGCCGTATATTCTCGAAGTTGATACCCTCCTCTTTCCACCTCCTCTAGCGTCGCTGCCTCTCCTATCTTCACTTTGTTTGTAAGCACACGCACACGACCTGAGATTTTTGTAGTGAAAGCAAGATGCTGTACCATAACCCGAACTGTTAACGGAACAAGGCTCTTGAATGAAATGTTTGGGTGTAGGATTCTTCGCCAGGACGACACTCCTGAATAAGGAAAGTACCCAGATCAAATCTCTCCTTGGCTTCGGTATAAGCTTGGATTTCAGAATCATAATCACCCTTCACTTCCTCGTCCTTGATGACGAGAAATTTCCCTTCATATTTAGAAACCAACTCAGCTTGATGTCTCTTAAAATATTCAAGTTCTTTCTGAAGATTTGGTACGTTCATTTTTAGAGAATAGCACAATAGTTGTTAACGCTTCGACCACTGCGGGGCGTTGTGGACGACTTACGCCGCAATTGAAAGTCCAGAGGAGATCTTTACTGGAATCCCATTACGCATGTTCTTCTGAAGTTGATTGCCTGCATCGAGAAGTTCAATACCCAAAATATTTCCCTTCTTGTCGAGATCAACGATAAGTTGCTCTTTCATTTCCACGGTTCTAGCCACCTTGCCTTTGCGCAAAGTCATATAAATAGCATCCGCCACCTTGTCGTAGTTGATGTTCATAGATAGTAAGCCGTGCTTATAATGTATTCATTACTTTTGTCTCGAAAACCGTCCTTCCAGTATACCACAACTATTGTTTTTGAGCCGATTTTCTTACGAACTCTAGTTCTTCCTTCGAATACAGCTTCTTTTAAATCAGGGTCACGAATTGCCTTTTTTACATGTTCAATCTGGATATTTCGTTCCTGCATTCGAACTTGAAAGTGATTTGTAAGACGTAATTTCACTTTCGACATACGAATTCTAACGTTTAGACCACTGTGGGGCCTTGCGAGCCTTTTTGAGACCGGGTTTCTTGCGCTCTTTGGCACGCGGGTCTCGCTTGAGGAAGTGCGCCGCCTTGAGCACTTTGCGGGTCTTCGGCTCCGCCTTTATTATGGCGCGGCTGATGGCGTGGCGCAGTGCGTCTGCCTGCGCGGCGACGCCGCCGCCCTCCACGTGCGCGACCACCGCGTAGTGTTGTGCGCTCTCCGCTGTGGCGAGCGCCTCTTCGGCGACCTTGGCTCGCTCGTCCGTCTTAAAATATTCTTTCGGGGTCTTGCCGTTCACCGTCACCGTACCTTTGTCCGCGGGCGTCATGCGAACCGTCGCGATGGCGGTCTTCCTGCGTCCGACTGCGGTAACAAATTGAGTTGCCATGTTATTCGTTGACGATGAGGTTCTTCATGCGGGGCGTGCGGAGTTTGTTGCGCGGGATCATCCCGTCCACCGTCTTCTTCACGACTGCCGCGATGCCCTTCTTGGCTATCATTTCTTCCATGCTCATGGAATAAAGACCGCCCGGATAGCCGGTGTAGCGGGTGTAGACCTTGCCTTTCGTGCGGCGGGCAGGCAGGTGCATCTTGCCCGCATTGTTCACGGTGACTTTGATAGGCAGCGCCTGATTCTTCGCGAAATGCACGGAACGCTTGCCGAGAAGCGCGTGCGCCGCCTCGCTCGCCACGCGCCCGAGCGTGCGGTCGGTCGCATCTATCGTATAGGTGGTTGCTTGCGGTTTCGTGTTGGATGTCATATTAATAATTGAACCTTACACTACGCTCCACTTTTGCGGAAGTGCCCGCAAAAGTCTCGCTCAGTGTTAAGTGAAATATAGTCGTCATACTCCTTATTTCTCTAAACGAACGCGATATACGCAAGTGTGCGGGCGTCGTTGCTGCCGCGTTTCGCGCGCTTGGTCACGCGAGTGTAGCCGCCGGCTCGGTTGGCGTAACGCGGACCAATGGTCGAAAAAAGCTTTTTCACCGCTTCTTTGTCGCCGAGACGACTCACGGCGAGCCGACGGCTCGCGAGCGTGTTCTTCTTCGCGTATGTCACGAGGCGCTCCACGAACGGGCGCAGTGCCTTCGCCTTCGCTTCGGTGGTCGAAATACGCTCCTCAAGCACGAGGGAACGCGCGAGCGAGCGGATAAGCGCGCGCCGCTGTCCGGCCTCTCTATGGAACGTCTGTCCTTTCGTAGTGTACGCCATGATGATTATTCGCTCTTGAGAGTGAGGCCATGGCCCGCGAGCGCGACCGAGATCTCCTCGATGGCCTTGTCGCCGATGCCGTCGAGTTCCTTGAGTGCGCTCGCCGACTTCCTCGCAAGGCCGGCTGCGCTCTTGATACCCGCGTCCTCGAGCGCGGAAGTGATGCGCGCCGAGAGATTGAGGTCGGCTATCTTTATCTTCGCGCCGGAGGGAGGCGCCGTCTCGGCGGCCGAGGTGCCTTCAAGTGAAACGGTCGGGACGCTCTCCTGGAAGCCGATGATGGCCTGCAGTTGATGGATCATGGTCTCGATGGACTTCTCAAGCGCCTCGCGCGGAGCAACGGTGCCGTTGGTCTCGATGAGGATGCGCAGACGGTTGAAGTCGGTGCGGTCGCCGACGCGCATGTTCTCCACTTCGTAATTCACGCGGCGGATGGGAGTGAACGTCGCATCAAGCGCGATGGTGCCGATGTCTACCTTGTCCTTGGTCAGCACTTCCCGCGATACGTAGCCAAGCCCGCGCTCAATGGTCGCTTCAAGCTCGAGAGATGCCTTTCCTGAAAGATCGGCGATGTGCTGGTCGGGATTCCGTATCTCGACCTGGCTCGGAAGTTTGAAATCCTTCGCCGTCACCGCGCCCGTGCCCTTTGCCATAAGCGAAATGACCTGCGGCTCGTCGCCATGGAGCACGAAATGTACGCGCTTGAGGTTCAAAAGGATTTCCATAACCGTCTCGCGAGCGTATGGCCGTAGCCCGGATAGAGCGAATCTATTTCGTAGACGCCTTGCATGCCTTCTTCAGAAACGATACGGGGCTTACTCGGAAGTGTGATGTGGTATTCCATAACGCAATCGTAATTACCAATTATTAATGGGAACGTGCACTGAAATAATACTACCTCGTATAGAACGAGAGCACCGCGACCAGATCGCCCGCCGGGTCTGCCGACGCGGCCGTCGGACGCTCCTTGACCTTCCCTTCCATAGACGACGGATTCCACAAAAGCCATGAAGGCAGGGGGCGCTCCGCGAACCGCTCGGCGAAGCCGACGAGTACGCCATGCTTTTTCGAGCCCTCGCGGATGCTCACGGTGTCGCCGACCGACAGCATGTGCGACGGGACGCGTGTCTTTTTCCCGCCGACCATCACGTGCCCGTGCGCGACCATCTGGCGCGCGGCACGGCGCGTCGGCGCAAGGCCGAGCCGCCAGACGACATTGTCGAGACGGAGCTCGAGAAGCTCGTGGAGGCGTTCCGTCGGCTGGACGGTATGGGCGGCGGCGAGCGACTTGCGCACGTAATTGCGGAACTGCCGCTCGGGCAGTCCGTACGTCATGCGTACCTTCTGCTTCTCGAGCATCTGCTTGCCGTATTCGCTCTGGCGTCCGCGGCTGCGGCGCTTATTTTTCGCGCTGCGGTCGGCAGAGAGCGCGAATTTCTGCGTCTGCGCTTTCTCGAAGACGGAGGCGCCGAGGCGTTTCGCTATTTTGTATCGTGGTCCGGTTTTCATAGATTAGATGCGGCGGGGCTTCGGCGGACGCGGGCCGTTATGCGGCACCGGCGTCATGTCCTTGATGGAGCGTATCTGCACCCCCTTACCGGAAAAAGCGCGCAGCACAGACTCGCGGCCGGCACCGACGCCGCAGATAACGACCGACGCCTCTTTGAGCCCTATCATCATGCCCTTCTCGCCGAGGAACTCACCGACCTTCGCCGCCGCGTATGGCGTGGACTTCCTCGCACCGGAGAAGCCGAGCGCGCCAGCGCTTGAGGAGACGACGGCATTCCCCTTCTCGTCCGTAAGCGTGGCCTTCGTATTATTGAACGTCGCCTCGATATGCAGGACGCCCTTTTCCAGATGGCGCTTGGTGACTTTCGAGAGGGCGCGTTCTTTGCGCCCTGCGTCGAGCCCGCGACCGCTCTTTTTGATGATGCGTTTCTTTCCCACGTTAGTTTTTGTTAGCGAGTCCGCTCGCGTTACTAAAACTTACGCCCCGCCCTACTTTTGCCTGACAATCGTCCCGGCGACCCGCGGGCGAATAGCCCGCCCCTATTCGGGGCAGGGTCGCCAGGACCTTGTTGGGATATTCGTAATTGTGTTGAGTAGGTGACATAAGGTTTTGCAAAAGTAGGGCTGGGGTTTCCAAAAACGATTACGTTTTCTCCAACGTACGACGGCCCGAGGTCATCGTCTTGCGGACGTTCCCTCGGCGTGTGCGCGAGTTCGTCTTCGTGCGCTGGCCGCGCACGGGGAGCCCGCGCGCGTGACGGTCGCCGCGGGCCGAATGGATGTCTTTCAAACGCTTGATGTTCTGACCGATTTCGCGGCGCAACTCGCCCTCGATGGTAAATCCTTCGGCAAGCGAGCGTATTTTCTGCTCTTCTTCACTCGTGAGCTCACTGCCCTTCTTGGCCGGACTGACGCCGGCGGTTTTCAGGATGTCGCGCGCGCGCGTCGGTCCGATGCCGTAGATAAGCGGCAGCGCATACGCGAGCTGTTTGTTATCGGGAATGGTGACTCCGGAAATACGCATGCAAAAAATATTATCCCTGGCGCGCTTTGCGGCGCGGGTTTTTCTTATTGATACGGTACAAATGCCCGCCTCTGCGGACGAGCTGATCTCCCGGCTGTTGTACCTTGATCGACGCGCGAACTTTCATCTTTGATGGCTTAATTATTATGTTAAACGACGCACTATCCGCGCTCGGCCGCCATACGGGTCGAGCACCATATCTACCTGATCGCCGACGAGGACGCGGATGCGGTGCAGGCGCATCTTGCCTGCAAGATACGCGAGCACGAGCGGTTGTTCCGCGCCCTCCTCCCCTTCTGCGGGTTGCAGACGAACCCGGAAGAGCGAATTCGGCAATACTTCCTCAACGGTGCCGACTGCTGTCGGCCTAGCTTCTTCGCCTTCCTTCATTTATCCGTCTCTCTCCATATAGATACCGTATCAATCTAGCAGAGGTCTCTGAAGTCGTCAAACAAGCGATGTTTCATCGTGCCTTACGGCGTCTATGGATTGATCGTCACGACGGATATCGAGGAAGGGTCCTGCGGGAAGGTCTGCCTCCAGAACGGCCGTAGGATGATGACCGCGCGCTTGACCTCCGGGTAGTTGGAGACGGCGACTTCGGCGCCAGAGCGTGTCTTTCCCGCGACCGCGGCGGCGATGCGGTTAGAATCCACGCTGTAGATAAGCGACGCCGTGCCGGCAAGCGTGAACGGGAAGGTCTGTGCATCAGGACCGGGCATAGTCACCGCGGCCAGCATGAGATTATCGGCCGAAACCAGCGTGAGCGGCTCGCCCTGGTATGAGAGTCCAGCGACCGAAGACGCGATGGTTTTTGCGAGCGCGGGGTTGGGGAAAATAACCGCCGTGATGGTGCCCTGCTCCTTCACTTCGACCATGCCGGTCGTCGCGGAAGATGTCGGCGTGAGCTCCTCATAGACAGTGGTCGCGGCGCCAGGCAGGAGCACGTACCCGTCGGGAACCTGCGTTTTGATGCTTGCGGCAAGATCGGGACCAAGCGCGGCCTGCAAAGCGCTTCGCGTCTGCTGCTCAAGCGCCGCATCAACGACCGGTACGGTCCCCGAAGCGCCGCCTGTCATAGTACTCGTCGAGCGCGCGTACACCATGGTCTCCTGCGGAGTTCCGGCGAACCCAGGAACGGTGAACGAGGTCGGGCCGACGTTATACGAGGCACCCGGCTGATCGGCATAGACCTTTGCCGTTATGCTGCCGGGTTTTGCCGTCGTACCGCCTGGAATGGTTATCGCCGTGCGAATGCGGAAGATAAGCCCCGCAGCGGTCGCGAAACGCGTATTCGCAACGAGTCGTTGCTCCTTCGCCTGGGTATTGTAGATCGTGATGGTGCCGGATGCCGAAGAATTGACCGTTTTTGTTCCGCTTCCTTTCACGCTCTGAGACGCGATCTTCTGCGCGGTAATGGTCTCGAACGGGAGAACACCGCTGCTGCGGTTGGCCGTGAAAGAGGTCTGGACCGCGGCCGAGACCGCGCTCGGGGTTACTTCGACTTTGGCGGTGGAAAAGTAAAACAGCGCTCCCACGGAAACGACGATGACGAGCAACACGACGACCATCGTCGTATACGGAAACCGCGGCGGTCGGTCTTGGGAAAGGTCAAGCGATGCTCTGCCCGGAGGACTAATAAGCGGTCCCGCGTCTTTACGGCGGGACGGTGGGATAATGTCATTGAATGTACGCATGGAAAAAGTATACCACCTTCATTTGTCAAAATGATACCGCCAGTAAAGCGCCATGAAGAGAAGCGGGAGATCGGGAGAGGCGGGAGCCGCCTGCTGAACGAATTCGCTCAAGTGACTCGGCAGGACTGAGACAATCCTTGGAGGATTATCGGAGAGCCAGAGTCCGCCGAGCCGCACCGCCGTCAGCGCCTCCTCAAGCGAAGGAATATCTTGTTCCTGGGCAAGCAGGAATATGGTGCGCGGCAGCGGGTACCGCTCCGCGAGCTTGGTAAGCTCGCTCACGACCTTTTCCGTCCACCGGTCGGCGCTCTTCACGGAAACGCTCTCTGGCATTTCGGTCACCGCCACCAGAAAACCCTTCCGCACGAGCGCAATGGAGAATAGTGGACCGATAATGTCGAAAATGAGCGCGTTGCGCTCATGCGGGAAGGCAGCGCGCATCGCCTGATAGCGCAGTGAACTGCCGGCGATCGAAAAAAGACTTTTGGTATGAAAGAGGCCTCGCAATATCTGAACGATGCCTTCGGAGACCTTGGCATCTATGAACGAGGTCAGGACGATGATGGTCGCCCGTGTTACTTTTTTTCCGTAGGGCTCGCGTGTCTCGTATCCGTTGAGGGTGGTACCGATGACGCTTTCGTCCGCGAGAACCTTTTCCGGCACCGTGATGCTTGTTTTCTCGAGCGCGGTGGTGACCATGCTTTTCGTGAACGTAAACGGGGTCTTGCGCTCGAATGATTCGGTGCGCACTTTCGTTTCCTGCCACGGGGCATCCACCGAAAAAAACACTGCGTCGGCGCTTCCGCTTCCCGTGTGGCGCATGAGTATCGGCGCCCCTTCGCTGATAAGCGCGGAACCGAGCGCGTTAAGAGCGCGCAGCATCGCGCGCTCATGCGGTTCACCTCCCTGTATCTCTATGGGAAGGCGGCGCGAATACAGCAGGGCGGGCGGCGCACCTTCTTGGTAATGGGCATATCCCCCGGCGACCGACCCAGAGCTGATGTCTATGAGCACGAGCGACTGCGTGCGCGCGGAATGAAAGAGCTTACCGAAGAAACCCATCCTCTCATTCTAACACCCCATTAGAGACGCTCGCGAACTCGCGCTCTAACGGGACAGGCCGCTTTTATTCCAGAACCGCTTTTATTCGCCGCACTCCCGCAGAGGATGCTTCCTCTTTTAGTATTTTAAAGGTAGCCCTCCGGTCGGAGCCGTCGGGCTCGCGAACACTGCCGAGCTCAGCAGTGTTCGCGACATGCGGCCCGCCGCAAAATTCTATGGAAAAGGCGTTCTCAAGGGGGCCGACCGAATACACGCTCACCTGCTCCGGGTACGAGGCACCGAATTCATGTTCAGCGCCGAGTTCCTCTGCTTCCTCCTTCTTCATCACCGTGCGCACGACCGGCAGACCTTCGGCTATCTTCTGATTCACGATACGCTCGACTTCGGCTTTCTGCTCCGGCGTCATCTTCTGCCCATACGAGAAATCGATGCGGAGCCGCTCACTCGTGATATTGCTCCCCCGCTGGTGCACCTCCGGCCCGAGCACCATTTGAAGCGCTTTGAGAAGCAAGTGGTGCGCGGTGTGGTAACGGACGGTCTGCTCGGCGTGGTCAGCGAGTCCGCCAGCGAATTTCTGCGCCGCTCCCATCCGGCTTTTCGCTTGATGCTCGTCTATCCGCTTTTGCACCGTTTCCATGTCTACCTTCTGTCCACGCTCCGCCGCTATTTCTGCGGTAAGTTCTACCGGGAATCCATAGGTAGTGAAGAGCATGAAGGCATCAATGCTATTCCCCATCTTTTCGAGCTCGCGCATGCCCTGTGCGAGCGTCTTTCGGAACTGCTGCTCCTCTTTTTCGAGTTCTTCCCTTATGCGACCGGCGCTTTTATATATGAAGGGGTAGTGGTTGCGATAGGCGGCACCGAAGCTCTCGGCGACCTCGGCGAGTACCGTTTCCTTGATGCCGAGCTTGTCCGCCTCGCGGATGGAGCGGCGGATGAGACGCCGGAGCACATAGCCCTGTTCGGTGTTCGAGGGACGGACGCCGGAAGCGATGATGAACACTGCCGCCCGCATATGGTCGAGAATGATGCGAAATGAACGCGTCGCGGAATACAAGGTGGAACCTTGTACGCCAGAATTCAAGGTTCCACCTTGTACTTGGTACTGCTTGCCGGAGCGTTTTTCAAGCACGGTGCGCGCGGCGTCAAAAGCGTCAATGAGGAACACGTCGGAATTATTGCGCGTCGCGGCAGTAAGGCGCTCGAGGCCGCCGCCGAAATCCACGTTGCGCTTCGGCAATTTCCCGAACGAGCCACTAGCGTTCTTGATATATTCCATAAAGACGGAATTGCCGATTTCCATGAACCGCCCGCAGTCGCAATTGGGATGGCACTCCTTCCCAAACGCCGGGTCGTGCTGAACGCTCGTGAATTCATAAAAAATCTCGGAATCGGGGCCCCCGGGTTCCCCCGCCGGCATCTTATCCGGAGTACCGGAGCGGCTCCACCAATTTTTCGTCGCATCGTAAAAAAGTATCCGTTCCTGTGGCATTCCTATTTTCTTCCATATTTCCTCCGATTCCGTATCCTTCGGCAACCCAAGAGATTCGTCTCCTACGAAGCAAGTAACCCAAAGACGGTCCTTCGGAAGTTTTAATTCTTCCGTGAGGAACTCATAAATCCACGGTAATTGTTCTTTTTTGAAATAATCACCGAGAGACCAGTTGCCGAGCATCTCGAAGAAGGTCGTGTGGCGGTTGTCCCCCACCTCTTCGATGTCTCCCGCGCGGAACGAGAGCTGGGAATTGGCGAGACGTTTTCCTTCTGGGTGCTCCTGCCCGAGAAGGTATGGCACCAAGGGCTGCATCCCGCTTGAGGTAAACAGTGTTGTCGGGTCGTTCTCGGGCACGATGGGCGCCGAGGGGATGATGGCGTGCCCCCGCTTGGCGAAGAAATCCAGATATCGCTTACGCACCTCGCTGACGGTCATACCGAAAAAGATAGCACAGATCATTATACGCCGATGGATCTGAGGAACGCCTTGTTGTTTGGCTTGCGGCCGAGGAATCCGCGGACGAGATCTATTTCCTCCTGGCTCGAACCTTTTTCCAATATCCAACGGCGGTAATCTCTGCCGGTCTTTGGATTCAACACACCCTCTTTTGCGAACCGGCTGAACATATCTTCGGCATAGACCCGAGACCACAGGTAACCGTAATACCCGGCATCGTAGCCATGCGCGATATGGCCGAAACCGGCGAGCATGAGTTGGCGCCTCGGTGGCGCGATGCCGATCATCTCTCTGCTCAGTTTTGCGTATAGCGCCACGGGGTCTTTAGAACCTTTGGTATGGACGATCATGTCGAGCGAAGCGAGCACCAACTGACCTCGCACGTTCCATGCCTCGCCGAATGGACGCGCCTTGATAATACGCTTGATAAGGTCCGTCGGTAACGGACGACCGGTTTTATAATGTTTCGAAAGGCGCTTCAACATCTGGGGGTCCCACACCCAGTTCTCAAGCATTTGCGACGGCGCTTCTGCGAAGTCCCAGGCCACATTGAAGCCCGCCTGCGCTCGATAGCGCGCTTTTGTCAGAGTGAAATGCATTACATGTCCGAATTCGTGGAAGAAGGTTTCCACCTCGCCATGGCTCATGAGCGACGGGTTCTCGGCGCTCGACTTCGGGAAATTCGCGACCATCGCGGCGAGCGGAGCACGATACGATTTTCCCTCTTGGCGTCCGTAGGTTACATCGAAGACGGCTGCATGTCCGTATTTTCCTTCGCGTGGGTAGAGATCGAGAAGAAAGCTCGAGAGGTACCCGTCGCGTTTGTCGTACACATCGTACATTTGCGCGTCGCGGTGCCAGAACTTCACGCCTGACCGCTTTTTGAAAACGACTCCAAGCAATGTCTGGTATGTGGCGAGTGTCGCCTCCTTCACGTGCTCGAACGGAAAATATTCCTTCACGAGGTCTGAATCAATATTGAATTTTTCCTTTCTGATCTGCTTGAATAAATACGCGATATCGTGCGAACCCAGAACTGCTTTCGCGTTACCGGTGCGACGGCGCTTATCAGCGTTAAGCATCGCCACGTCCTTGGCAACCCGCTTCTTCGTTCGTCGCTCAAGGTCGTTGATAAAGCGCCACACATTACGGGCAGATTTTGCCATGCGAAGCTCTGTTTGAAAGTCCGCATAGGAGCGGTAACCGAGCTGTCGAGCGATTCCACTGCGAAGCTTGAACATTTTCTTGAGGATGGAGATATTCTCTGGGCCGCCTCTTCGGAGGAATTTCTCGAGAAGTTCACGGCGGCGGTCTTCGTCATGAGCGCCGGCCATGTACGGATGGACGTCCGGATATGCCATCGTTACTTTGTACTTCCCGTCCACTTTCGTCAGGTTGGCACGATAGCTCTGTGGCAGTCCGTCGAGCTCCGACTCAGTGACGAGAATATAATCCTTGTTTTCGTTCAGATTTCGGTCGAAGGCGAGAGCCAATTTCCCAAGCATCTTGAGATTCGCCTTCAGTTTACTGAGCTGTGCCCTTGGTAGATCGAGACCCATGCGGGCGTACCCTTTCATCATATCTTCAAAGAGAATTTTTTCCGGACCGCCCAGCTTCTCTCTTTTCTTCGCATACTCTTTCAGCGCTCGGTACATCCGCGGGTCAAATTCGATTTCGACAAGTTTCTTCTGCAGTAGTTCGGCGGTCTCGGACGCCGCGGCGCGCACTTTGGGATCGGGGCTGACCTCTTTCAAAAGGCCCACGCGATAAATCTCGTCCGTCGTCTGGTCATCGGACGCTTCGAGCGCATATACCGTATTCTCGAACGTACGCTTATCCGCCGGTATAGCGCGAATCCTCGCATAATCTCCTTTCTTGCGGCGAACGATTCCGGCAAGAATTTTCCTAAAATCGGACTTGTTCCATTTTACCCATCTAAAATCCGTTCTCGTATACGGTTTACGCTTCATAATTCGAAAAGCATATCACATACCTGTGTACGAAACCATTTTGATAATCTGTAGTATTCTTAGCCCAAATGTACACCTCATCCCCGGTCATCGCGTTTGATTTCGACGGAGTCATCGCATCATATTCCGGGTTCATAGCGCATGACGATGTGCAGACGCCGAACGCCGAAGTGGTGAAAGCCATGAAACTGCTACGGGGACAAGGTTGTAAGATACTCATCCATTCCACTCGCGGGGATGAGTTCCTGAGGAAGTACTGCGAAAAATTTTCGATACCGTTCGATTACATAAACCGGCGACCGGACCTCGAGGGCGAAAATCCGGGGAAGCCTATCGCATCCGTCTATGTGGATGACCGAACCATCTGCTATCGCGGAGAGGACGCGCAGACGCTGATAGCAAAGATCGCGCAGTTCAAACCGTATTGGAAAGAATAGCCGCCTCACTTGGCGGTGAGACCGCCAAGTGAGTTATAGCCAATCAATCGGAGTTTTGCCGTGAGCGACGAGGTACTCGTTCGCCTTGCTGAAGTGCTTGCAGCCGAAGAAGCCGTTCGCGGCGGAAAAAGGGGACGGATGCGGCGCTTCGAGCACGAGATGTTTGTTCCTATCGATGTGCGCGCCTTTTTGCTTCGCATAGTTGCCCCACAGCATGAAAACGAGATGTTCCCGGCAATCGGAGAGCGCGCGGATGGCGGCATCGGTGAACAGTTCCCACCCCTTGCCTTGGTGGCTTCCCGCGCTCGCCGCCCGGACGGTCAAAGTCGCATTCAACAACAGAACGCCCTGTCTTGCCCAGCGCGTGAGGTCGCCCGTTCGGCCTGCTGGCCTCAGGACTTCCTCGCTCTGCGCTCGGTCGCCCCCAACATCGTTTTGTATTTCCTTAAAGATATTGTTAAGCGAAGGCGGGATGGGTACATGTTCGTCCACAGCGAACGCAAGGCCGTTGGCCTGCCGCGCGCCATGGTATGGGTCTTGTCCCAGAATAACGACTTTTACGTTCTCGAATGGGCACAAGTCGAATGCGCGGAAAATATTCTTCGGCGGCGGATATATCCTGTCTCCCGCATATTCTTTCTTCACGAACGCCGTGAGTTCGGCAAAATACGGCTTTTCGAACTCTGCCGCGAGCTTCTGCTTCCACGACGGTTCGATTTGTACTTCCATGCTAGAGGCGCACCCCTTCCGCCTTGAGCAAGGCGCGTTTTTCGGCGAGGCCGCCGCGATTGTAGCCGCCGAGCGCGCCGTCGGCGCGGATGACGCGGTGGCACGGCACGCTTGGATCGTAGTTACGCTTCATCACCATGCCGACCGCACGTGCCGCCCCGGGGTAGCCAGCGGCGCGCGCAACGTCGCCATAGCTCTTCGTCTTCCCTTTCGGGATCTGGCGGACGGCATCCCGGACGCGGCGTGCGAACGAAGTTTCTTTCATATTAGATCTATTCCTTCTTTTTGTTCCTGCTGTGAAGCTCGCGCAGTATCCTTCCGGCATTTTCACGGTACGTGCAGTATTCGCACGGTCCTCCGCCGAACGAAGTGCCGATGGCGGGAATTTCCTCGCTCATGAGCATCTTTTTCAAGTCGAAAATCGCCGGCTCGACCCACGTGTCGCTCCCGGTATACGGGATAAGCTCTATGTCGAACTCGAGCTTCCCGTCGAAGGCCTTTGCGTCAGATTTTCCGTTCACGTATACGAAATAGCTGGTCGGCGAAACCGGAAAACCGCTCTTTCGGAACAGCCACTGATAGATCTCCATTTGCCGCTTGTACGAATCATAGAGGTCGTCCTCGGTCGTCGGCCCCACCTTTTTACTGGTCGCCTTGTAGTCCACGATGATGAATTCTCCCGCCGGGTTGGTCCAGACGTCGTCGACACCTCCTCGCACCAGAATATTCGTCGGCGCGTGCAGGAAGCTCACGCCTCGACGAAGCGCGTCGCGCCATTCTTCCATCCGTTCATCGGCGAGCGGTACCGCATCGAGCCCGTAGCGCTCCATGAGCGGGTGCTTGGTGCCTTGCGCGCGGTGGGTATCGAATTCGCGTTTGAGGAGTTCATCAACCGCATTGTTGAGCGTGAATGCCGGCATGGAAGGACGCTTCACGCCAAGCCGCAGGTCGAGATAGGCGCAGCGCGGGCACTCGGTAAAGAGGTCTATTTTTGAGCGACTCACCCTGAACGGCTCCGGCAGGGATGGATCGAACGGTCCGCCCCGACGTCCCTTCGGCGAAGCCGTTTTCGCTGCGTGTTTCGGTTTTGCATGTGATCCCTTCATATCATCTGGCGCTGGAGGGGGGCGCCGGGCATAACATGCACGGGCGCCGCAGGAAGTTCGAGAAGTCCCTCCGCTTCAGCAAGAAGCTCCCCCACTCGTGTGCTTGAAAGGTGAAGAGGGTTCAGCGTACGACGGTCTTGCACGATCTCATCCACTGCGATGGTGCCGCCTTCGATTAGGATCCGCTTTTCAGCGCGCGAAAGCCCGGTGAGCGTCGTGATCGGATATATCCGGGCGCGGCTCATGCGTACAAAAAGGTTATCGTCGGCAGGATGGCCCCAGCCCAAGAGCTCGACTCCGGAGCACTGCGCATACGCGATCGCCTCGGAGGTGAATTTCGTGTTGGTGATCAGGATGCCGCGGTCGATGGAACATGCGCGGACCTTGGGGTCGCAGTTGAAAATATCGTCGAAACGGCTTTTCACGTACAGCGCGACCTTCAGGTCGGTCTTGTAGCCCGGATCGTTATGATACTTGAGCTCGGCGGCGAGGAATTCGTTTTTTTCAGGATGCGAGGCGTAGAAATCGACTTCATGCGGCACGCATTTCCCCCGGATGACCTTGCGCGTCTCGACCTGCCAACCTTCTGCACGATACAGATGCGAAACAAAATCTTCAAAAGGGTGCCCCGACGGGCCAAGCTCAAGAAGAGCCCTCCGCAAAGCATATCGAGCGGCAACGGGGCGTGCCTCTCTGCGCAGAAGTGCGAACGCGCGCGTATAGACCTCTCTCGAAGAAGTGTCCGGTACGACGCTGCCGGTAATGACCCGGGCGATGCGCTGCGCCGTAAAAGGCCTCGCGCCCGAGCGCTCGAGCGACACGATAAGACGCTGCGGATCGAAGATCTCTTTTGAACCGTCCGCTTTGACGATGAGGGGAAGTGCGGTCATGACGGAGTCGTGCTTGCGATGGAACCGTTCACTGTCGCCGTTATCGGGAGTGCGGCCGGCGCCGAAACCGTCGTCTTGAAATCGGCGCGCGTGGGAACCTGGAGACAAACGCACGAATCGCTCTCGAGGATAAGAGCGACAAGGATCCCCTCGGTGTTCGAGGCGCTGCCGGAAACGCTCGCCGAAGCGGAGACCGTCGTGCATGCATCCGGTGTTTCAACCGAGCCGGTGATCGTGTGCGTGCCGTTCTTGAACGCATCCCGGAGGGCAACCGTGGGCACCGTTGCCGCAGGAGCGATAGACGCGGATTCCGGCCCCAAATCGCGGGTGTGCGGAACCGAGAGAGCGAAGGCGACCAGTATCACGAACGCGATAATGGCGGCGGAGATCCAAAGGCGCATGCGATTCATCCCGCTATGATACCACCGCCGACGAGTTCGTCATCTGTATAGAAAACGACCGATTGGCCGGGGGCGGGAATCTCGGGAAGTGCGGTATCGCTTACAAAATAATTGTCCTCGCTTATATGACCTCTCACGCGCGGCCCGCGATAACGGTACTGCGCTTCTTGTGCGAACGCCGGGGACTGAAACCAATTAGCATCCTTGAAACGTATTGTCTGTTCGGAGGACGCTCGTGTTTTCGAGACCTGTATCTCTTTTTTCTCGACGTCCTTGCCGACTACGTACCACGGTCCCTTTTTCGCCAGAGCTTCGGAGGGCAGACTTTCAGAACTGACTCGTTGGCCGATGGTATATAAAAGCGCGGGATTATCGGTTCCGAGCTCCGCCCGTAAGAATTCTTCGATGGAAACGCTGCCGAGAAAACACACTCCCTGGCTGTCCTTTTTCTCGGCAACCGGCAGACGAAACCGTTTTGCAAGCATCCGCACATCTTCTTTTCTATGGTTCCCTACCGGAAATATCGTCGCGGCCAGGATATCCCTCGGCACGGCCCAGAGGAAATAGCTCTGGTCTTTCTCGCCGCTGCGATAGTGCCCGGTCGCGATGGTGTCCGCGCCGTGCGCTTTTGCGAAGCGATAAAATGCCCCACATTTCACTTCCCTATTGCACATAACGTCGGGATTCGGCGTCCGTCCGGCGCGGTACTCCTCGACCAAATAATTAATAACGCCTGTTTTGTATTCCGCGCTTGCGTCAAGCGTGAGGAACGGAATGTGGAGTCGCGCCGCGACCCGCATCGCGTCGCGTCGTTCCGCCGCCCAGGTGCAAGGCATTCCGGGCGGATACCACCCCTTGATGAACACGCCTGTTACTTCCGCGCCTGCTTCTTTCAACAGTGCCGCTGACACGGCAGAATCCACCCCGCCTGACAGTCCCACGAATATCTTCTTCCCTTGTACGTCCACCCCATTAGAAGTCCGGCTCGCATGCGAGTCGGCAGACATTTCCAATGTCTTGCTTCTAACGGGGTCCATATGCGTCATCTAATCACGTGCCGCAGAATTATAAAAGCGAGCCACCGATCCGATGCATGAGAATAAGACTCGGCCAAGCGGTTCGGAGCGGCTCATGCACAACATATGCGGCGAAGCTGTTTGGTTTACCGCAAATACTTCGCTTGGTTCGCCTGATGGGCGGCGTAGGTCATGGCGTAATGCATCACGCCATTTCTGTCGGTGAGGTAATACAGGTAATCGGTCTTCGTCGGATGCAGGGCGGCGTTGAGAGCATTGAGCCCGGGATTGTTGATAGGGCCCGGCGGGAGTCCGACATGGGTATAGGTATTGTAAGGAGAGTCCACGGTGAGATCTGCGAAGGAAGGCGAGTAGGTATCGCGATTGAAGATGTAGCCGAACACAGCATCGACTTGGAGCGGCATGCCGAGCGCGAGACGATTCCATAAGACGCCCGCGACGAGACGTCTGTGTTCGGTCGTGCGCGCCTCCTTTTCGATGAGAGATGCCATGATAACGACGGATCCGAGTGAGTGCCCCGACGCTCGTATATCGGGAAGCAGTGGGCGTATCTTCGCGTCGAAGTTCTCCCGCATGGTGGCGACTATTTTTTCAATGGTCGTATCGGGGGGAAACAGATAGGTGTCGGGGAATAGGTATCCTTCGTTCGGCTTTCCCGCTCGTATGAAATCCTCCGCAGGGAGAAGCGGCAACGCGCCTGCGACCCGGAGCGCCATCTCACGCACCGTCGTGCCCTCAGGAAAGGTGATGCGTGCCGGAGGGAGGTCATACGCGCCCACGGCCAGCCGGTACGCGACAGTGAGCGCATTTTCCGGTGTTCTGAAAAAGTACGCACCCGCCTGCACATGAGAACCGGCGCCCGAGATCCGCAGGACGAAGCGCAGGACCTCGGGATGCTTGACGATGAGGGCGTCGGAGAGCTGTCGCGCTATGTCGGGCACTGACGCTCCCTGGGAAATGGAAATGATATCGCCGGAGGGAAAGTCCCGCGGCGGCGCAAGCACGAAGACGTACCCGATAACGAGAACGAAGGCAAGAGCGAGTGCTCCAACCATTCGGATATTCCGCTGTGAAAAATCGAAGCGGTTCACACAGGCAGATCAGGAGGGGCTTCGGCCGTCGGCGACTGAATGCGACGGAGTCCGGGCGTCGCAACGGTGCTCGAAGGAACGTGAAAAACAGTGGCGATCTCCTCCGTGCTCATGACCATTGCATTGTCCATGGCGAACGGTTCGTGGAAATACTGCCGGCGACGGAATGCCTGCACGATCTGCCTGCGGAAAGCATCCTTGCGACGCTCATTTCCGAACTCCCAGGGATAATCGCTGAACTCCATGCCGAAGTGGGTCGCTTTGACGCCGTTCCAGCCCTCCGAGTTGAACGCTTTGAAGAGGCTGATCATGCCGGTGATGAAGGTAGGATTGAAATGCTTCGGTTCAGCGATATAGACACCGCGACCACCGACGTCAAACGCGAGTTTTGACACATTGCGCTCAATGGCGGCGATGGTCTCCGACTGTCCTTTCGTCGGGTTCGGAAAGCCTTCGGTTTCGATCATTTTTCCGCTCGCCGAATCGAAGTATTTGAATTTCCTCGTCGTCTCGCGGCGTATCTTGTCCACTTCTTCGAGCGCTTGGTCGCGCCAGGTAAACCGCTTACCTTTCTCGTTTTTCTTATTGTATTTCTCGCCCGCGTGCACGCGGATGATGAATTGCAACCAGAAATACTGATGCTTTCCTATCGAACCCATGAATTCGACGATGCTTGCGAAAGGGTCTACCTGCTCGGGCTCCTTCTGCGTCTTGTCGAGGCCGTACTCGACATATGTCTTGATCGGGTACGCGTCGATCGGCTGTGTGTGTTTATAATCGCAGCCCCATACGCCCCACTCTCCGGGTTCCGCGCTGATGGTGCGCGTATAATCCATCGCCTCGACCATTTGCACGCCGGGATACTGGGAATAAAACGCGTTCTCGACGAGCTTGCGGAAATCCGCGCGCGTCCACACGAAAAAATGTATCTCTCCCTCGAACGAAGCGATCTCCAACGACCAATACGGACGTACCTGGCCCTGCCAATATATCTGGAACCAGTTGCTCTCGCCCTTCGTATAGTGGATGCTGGATAATACCGTTTCCATGGCAAGCGGCGTTTTTACCAAATTTCGCGGCAGCTTGATCTCGAGCAGGACATATGGTCGGGTCGCGATGAATTCGGAGCGTATGTACACGAGCCACAGCGTGAATGCGCCGCCCACGAGAAGGAACGGCAGCCACAAGGGCGCAAGGAAAAGCGCGAGCGAAAGGGACGCGGCGACCTGGGCCGGGAAAAATACGTAGGCGAGGAAGAGGAGAGTTATTCCCGCAATGAGGGGTGGCCACCGGAACGGGCGGATGCCCACGGTGTCGCGCGCATCGTTGACCAGCTTCGCAAGCTTGTCGTAGAAAGGAAGTAACATGCCGCTTTAGTATACCACCACACTAATTTCAGAATCATATTGGTGCGGTGGTATACCAACAAAATCGGCGGCGCTGAGTAGCGCCGCCGATTTGCACGGATAAAATTTATACGGCCGCGTAACGACCGTCGCGCAAACGCTTGAAGTAGCGTGAATCATTCAGGTTCACGAGGATGGTGTTGTCCTTCACGAAGCGTGCTTTCTTGACGTGCTTGATTATCTCGTCTTTCTTCAGAGGACCGGTCCGTTCGAGGGTCTCGCGAATGACATCGCGCACGACGCCCGGTGTGTAGCCCCATTCGGTGAGCGCGTACAACCCGCGGCCCACCAGAACGAAGCGCGGGTCCTTAATGAGTTCGTTGTGCGTGGTGGCGATATGGGCTTTCTTGGAGAAAAGCGAGCCAATCGCCGCGGCGACAGCGGAAAAGTGCATCGGAGCGCCGTGACGCTTGATGGCGAGATAGGCGTAGTCGCGAACGCCTTTGATGCGGATGGCGGGTGCCGTGGCGCGCCCCCATTCGGCGAGCGGATTTTTGCTGATGCGTTTGGAAAGCGAGAGCCAGCGTTTTAGTACTTCTTCGTTCTTGTACGCATCGTTGACGTCTTTAAGCTCCTCAAGAAAGCGGTCGAGGAGTTCTCCCTCCGGCATGACTTCGTCATCGGACAAAGAAGCATACAGTTTTGAGAGCGCTTCGTGAATATGCTTCGCCGTGGCGTGGTCAACGTGCCAGCGCGCAAGAAAATCGTTCGTTTCGCGCTCGCGGAAAAATCCCGAATCGAGCATTAGAAAAAAACGGAACCGATTGCGGCTCTTCTCGTCCTTTCCGAGCACGGACAAAAGCGTTTCCTCGGGTATGACGGCGCCGAGCGACTCGATGTACCGAGTGAGTTCGCCGAAGGCCGCGTTCGCTTCCTTGAAGGCCTTGCTTGCGCGTACCGCCTCGAGTCCGGCCGCCTCTATCTGACGGACGCGCTCGCGTGTGATGCCCGTACGGTCGCCGATGGATTCGAGGGTTTCGCGTTCCGGAGCTGCGCCGAGCCCGAACCGGCGGATAAGTATCTCGCGGGCCCGTTCCGGAGCGGCCGAGAGGAGCTTCTTCGTGAGGGCGGCGCTGTCAAACGAAAACGAGGCGGCCGGGGCTGTGCGGTTCTTCGCCTGCATGCTTGTTTTGCTGACCTGATTCATGTGGTCTAATTTATAGCAAACGCACCATAAACAGTCAATGGGTTCGGTTTACGCTACGAGATTAACGATTCTGCCCGGCACATACACGACGCGGGAAGGGGTCTTCCCCGCCAAAGCGGCTGCGACGGCTGGAAGTTTCAAAGCTTCAGCCAACGCGTCAGCTTCGCCGGCCTCGTTCGGTAACCGAATGCTGCCTCGCTTGCGGCCGGCGACTTGTACAACGACTTCCGCCGTATCCGAAACGAGGTGCGCCGGATCGTATGCGGGCCAGGACGCAAGGTGGATGGAATACGGTTCGCCAAGCCGCTCCCAGAGTTCCTCGGTGATGTGCGGTGCAAATGGCGCCAAGAGCCGTAAAAACGCGCTCCACTGTTCATGACCGATCTTCCCCTCCTTCTCGACCGCGTTGAGGAAAATCATCGCCTGACTCACCGCCGTATTGAATTTGAACGTTTCGATATCTTCCCCTATCTTCTTGATGGTTTGGTGGACAAGCGGGTCGAGTGCCGCAACCGGAGCATCAACGACGAGTTCCTGCCCGGCCCACAGCCGTTCGAGGAAGCGGGCCGTACCCGCGATAGAGGCCATGCTCCATGCCGTCGTGTTCTCGAACGGACCCATGAACATCTCGTAGGCACGGAATGCGTCGGCGCCGTACTGTGCGACGACGTCGTCAGGATTGATGACGTTCCCGAGCCGCTTGCTCATTTTGCGTCCGTCTTCGGCGAGGATGAAGCCGAGGAATTCGAGGCGCGCGAACGGCTCGCTAGTGCTCACGACTGCGATGTCGTACAAAAATTTGTGCCAGAAACGCGCGTAGATGAGATGGCGTACGGCGTGGTCGCCGCCCACATAGACGTCCACCGGCGCCCAATGCTTTTCATTCTTGGCAGAGACCAATTCGTGGTCGTTATGCGGGTCCATGAACCGGAGGTAATACCAGGAGGAGCCCGCCCACTGCGGCATGGTGTTCGTTTCTCGTGTCGCGGGACCGCCGCATTTTGGGCAAGACGTGTTGACCCAATCATGTATCGCCGCGAGCGGTGATTCGCCCGTCCCGGTCGGTTCATACTGGTCGACGTCGGGAAGCTGTACCGGCAGATCTTCATAGGGGACCGCGACAGCGCCATCCTTCTCGCAGTGGATGATGGGGATCGGTTCGCCCCAGTAGCGCTGGCGGGAGAACACCCAGTCGCGAAGTTTGTACCGCACGACTTTTTTCCCGCCTACCGCTCCGGTCATTTCCCACTTCGCCTCATCGCTGTTCCTGCCGGTATACTCGCCGGAATTAACGAGCGATCCGGTTCCGGTATACGGAGCCGGCCCGTTCTGCAAAAGACGCAACGAGTGTTGATGCGTCTCCGGCGTGAGGAATTTCGCAAGCTTGTCGGGCGTAAGCCACAATAATTCGTGCTTTGCTCCTTCTTCGGGTACCACGTCTTCCCGAGCGTCATCGGCAAGCTCGACGGAAAATATATGTGCATGGACGAGCTGATTTTTCTGTTTCGGCACGTGATAGAAAAGCCCGTCCACGACCCCGAGTTTCCCCGCGATCCTCGCGTGCAGATAGCCCGTTTCTTCACGGATTTCTTTCAGCACGGTTTCTTCGGGGGTCATTCCCTCTTCGACACCGCCGGTAAGAAATGTACCCCAGGTGACATCCTTCCATTTGAGCCCGAGATATTTCTTCTCCTTCCAGTGCCGAATGATGGCGATAACGCCATTCTTTTCCAGGATCGGTTCGCCGGGACGATAGACGCCCGGCTGCGTCGTCTGAGTGTATCGCTGCGCGATGACCTGCCGGATAGGAAGATCCATCGCGCGTGCAAATTCGAAATCGCGCTCGTCGTGCGCGGGCACGGCCATGATGGCACCCGTGCCGTATGAGCCAAGCACGTAGTCGGCGACGTATATCGGTATTTCCTCCTTGGTCGCCGGATTCGTCGCCGTGACGCCTTCAAGCTTCACGCCGGTCTTTTTTTTCCCTTCCGCGCCGCGTTCTATCTCCGTTTTTGCCTCGGCGGCTTTGATATACGCCTCAACTTCCCTTGTATTCGCGATGCGTTCAAGGAGCGCTTGTCCCGTGGGGCCCTGGCGGAGCAGCGGATGCTCGGGCGCGAGTACGAGGTAGGTCGCGCCGAAGATCGTGTCCGGACGGGTGGTGAAAACCGTCACGGATCCGTCACCTACCACAAACGGTATCTCCGCGCCTTCGGAGCGGCCGATCCAATTGCGCTGCGCCTCCTTGATGTGTTCGGGCCAATTGAGCGCGTTCAGGTCATCGAGCATGCGGTCGGCGTACTCGGTGATCTTGAGCACCCACTGCGGCAGGCGCTTCTTGATCACCGGCGTTCCGCAGCGCTCGCACACGTTCCCGTCAAGGTCTTCGTTGGCGAGTCCGGTCATGCACGACGGACACCAGTTAATGGGCTCGTCCGACTGGTACGCGAGTCCTTGCTCGAACAGTTTCAGGAATATCCACTGGGTCCATTTGTAATAGGCGGGGTCCGTCGTGTTTATTTCCCGCGTCCAGTCGTAATCGAAGCCGAGATGCGCAAGCTGCGCCTTGAAGCGGGCGATGTTCTGTTCGACGGCTTGGCGCGGGTGCGTTTTATTCTTGAGAGCGAAGTTCTCCGCGGGCAGGCCGAACGCGTCCCAGCCCATGGGATGCAACACCGAGAATCCCTGCATGCGCTTTTTGCGCGAGAAGACGTCGGTTGCGATATATCCCTTCGGATGGCCAACATGCAGTCCTTCGCCCGACGGATACGGGAACATGTCGAGAACGTACACCTTCTCTTTCTCCGCGTCTTCGTTCGTGCGATAGAGGCCGTCCCGCTCCCAGCGTTCCTGCCACTTCTTCTCAATAGATGAACGGTCGTAGGCCATTTCGCCAAGTAGGTGACACCAGCCCGCCGTTAGAGTTGTTTGGTGAGCGGCGGATAGAAGCTAGGGTCAATGGTGCGGTCAAAACAGACCTGACCGCTCCCGTGCTGCCAATTGTCCTGCGCCATTCCCTTGATGCCCTCCGGCACTGCCGGAACGGAACGCGCATAGTTCACCCGACTTTCCTTGTTGAACTCCGCGCAAAGCTTGAAGGAAAGCGCTCCGGTAGCCTGATAGATATACTGCTTTCCGGTCTGCGGGTCTGTCGGCAAAGGGCCGTAGGAGAGAGGGTCGCTTAGAGCCGCAAGCGACGACGGCAGCTGCCGCTTCGCCTGCCAATAGCTCGTAACACGCGACTGGATGTCTTGGAGACCGGACACCTTCTGCGCATCGAGCCGTGCGAGGCGCGCATCGGCCGGAGTACCGACGATGAAGAAACCCGACAGTATCGTTACGAACGCGAGAACCCCGACGCCGATGCCCACAAAGCGTTTCCGTCCGGGGAATCGCTCCCAATACCCCTTGAGGTCGGCGCTGAAGTGCATAAAAGCGCCGGCAGCAATGAGCAGGATGACAAGTACCTTGAGAAGAAATGCGGTTGTAAGCTCCTCTCCGTTGAGGAACGTGGTGAGGAGCATGATGAGGTCCACCGCTATCGCTACGCCAGCGACAAAAAGCGTGAGAATAAGCGCCCAGCGGCGCACCCAAATGTCCTTGCGGGACGGGTCGCGGGCGATATCTGCGCGAATGAGCCGCATGAGGAACATATAGAGCGGCAGAAGGACGATGACGGATGCCATCTGGTAACTGATACCGCTCTGGTACGGGTCGGAGGGATAGTACGTGAGTACGTTCGGGAACGTGTAGTCGATGTAATTGAAAACAAGGAAGATGAACGCGATAATGCTCCAGTAAAATGCGACCATCGCGCCCGCCCACAAAAAGAAATCTTTTGCAGTTATTTTCGGTTTGTCCATAGAGGCGGATTATACCATAAAAATGATTCACCCCACCGTCCGAGTCCCTGTCGGGGGTGGGGTGTTTGCTACTGCGTCTTGCGGCGAGGGAGCGGGCGGTCATCGTAGGCCGCCCGCGCCCAGCCGGCGCCCGCGGTTCAGCGGCGTAAGCCCTGGACGGCGACCGTCATGCCGAAGTTCATCGAAATAAGGCCTCTGGCGGTGCTGTTGCGCGGCGGATCCGTTGTGTGCCTTTTCATCTTCTCTCCTTGAAAGAAAAAGAACGCCGCTCCTCCCACATGGCGATGTGGTAAGCGACGAAGATATAGTACAACGGTCATTACCTATTTGTCAAGTGCGTCAGCCGTGGAGAAAAATTACGACGTCGCCGTCCTGTACGATATAGTCCTTCCCTTCTGTGCGGACTTTCGCCGCTTCGCGCGCGGCAATCCAGCTGCCTGCGGCAAGCAGATCGTCGGTGGAGACGACTTCGGCGCGAATGAACTTTTCCATGAAGTCGTGGTGGATAGCGGCGCCCGCGACGGGCGCCGCGCTCCCGGCGGGCACTGTCCACGCGCGGGTCTCGTCCTCTCCGGTCGTGAAAAATGAGATGAGGCCGAGCGTGTCATACGCGCCGCGGATAAGACCGGCGAGACCGTCCTCATTCACGCCGAGCTCCTGCCGGAAACCCTGCCGGTCGCTGTCGGCGACATCATTCAGTTCCCGTTCGGTCGCCGCATCAACCATGACGAAACGCGCGTCGAGTGATTTGATGAGTTCATAGGCGCGCTCCGCGCGACCGTCGACAAGCTCGTCGAGGTTATGCCCACCGTTCTTCTGATTGAGCGCGTAGAGAACGGGTTTCATCGTGAGGAGATTCAGGTGCGCGACGCTTTTCTTTTCATCATCCGTGAGCGCGGCATGAAGCGCGAACGTTCCCATAGAAAACGCCCGTTCGAGTTTCGTGAGTGCGGCGTCTTCAATTATCGCCTTCTTGTCGCCGGACCTGAGGTCTCCGGCGAGCTTATCGCGCCGCTTCCTCACCTGCTCCGCATCGGCAAGCACGAGTTCGAGATTGATTATTTCCATGTCCCGATAGGGTTCAACATTCTCTTCCACATGGAGCACGTTCGGGTCATCAAAGAAACGGACGACTTGCAGTATCGCGTCCGTCTCGCGGATGTGCGTGAGGAACTGATTCCCGAGCCCCTGACCTTCTGCGGCACCCTTTACGAGCCCCGCAATATCCACGAATTCTATGGCCGCCGGAATTGTTTTCGCCGATCTGGAAAGTGTTGACAGTTTTTCCAGCCGCGCATCCGGGACTCCCACTATCCCGACGGACGGGTCGATGGTGCAGAACGGATAGTTCTCCGCCGGTACCGAGGCCTTCGTCAGTGCGTTAAACAATGTCGACTTCCCCACGTTGGGAAGTCCTACGATGCCTATTTTCAGCATGGAGCTACTATCTCATACCTTCAGGATTTATTCACCCACTCCCGATCTACCGGGGCGGTCGAGTTGCCCGACAGTCGAGCTCGTGAGGACAGAACGACTATTTCTGCATCAGTGCGGTAAGTTCGGAGCGGTATTTTTTCATTACCTCCATCGCCGCCTTCATTTCGCTCTCGCCGCCCTTTTTGCGCCGCTCAATCTCCTCGCCTATTTTTTTGAAAAGCTGCGGGTCCTTGGTAACGAGCGCGGTCATCTGTTCGCGCTGTTCCTTCGGCACGTCTTTCATTTTCCACTTGGCGTACAGGTTGAGAAGAAAACTTTGAAATGACATAGGGGGATATGGTAGCACGCGAATCGAAACGGTGTTAGAACCTTGGTCGTTGGGTGATGCCGCGAATGGTGCGCGTACTCAAATACAGGGCGACAAGCGAAAGGATCGCGAGTATCTCGACGTACAGGAAGGATGGTTCGAACAAACTTATTCCCGCGCGATAGTGACTCACGGCGGCGATACCGAAAATGAGCGTGCCGAGAGCGGCCAGGATCCCGTTGAACCAGTGAATTCCCCGTTGAGCCGGGTTGGTAACGCCCGCCGCAACGACGAGTATTACGGCCGAGAACACCGCGCCGGTGGTCGAAAGCGGAAGCTCCGCGCCGGTAGACTGCGCGACGATGATGAGAACCGCGCCGACCACGAACAGCGCCCGGACCCCGTCGCCGTGATAGTGCGGTATCTCCCGTCGCGGTGGGACGCTCTCTCCGCCATCTTCGCCGAAGGCCATATCTCCCCAAGTATACGCCTGTCAAGATATGCGCAAGCCCCCATGGGGATAGCCAAAAAAGACCGCGACGCGTGGTCGCGGCCCGTCCTCCGAGGATATCAGGCGCTTAGGAATATCCGGTTGTCTTCCCAAGCGAACTGCCCGCCTCTTTTGACGCGAATCCGCCTGCCAGGTCCGCGCTCGACGACAAGGTACGAGCCTTTCCTTGGGTGCAATTCGGCGACGATGGCCATGAGGAGCGCCCACGCGGCTTTCGAATTGTCCTTCGTGTAGTTGCAAAGCTGTACTTCGCCCTGCAGGTGAAGGTCCTGCGGCCACGTTTCGGTCCGTACATGCGATTCCTGGATCGATTCGAACACCGACATCGCTCCCGGTTCCCAGCCATGACCCTCGTCGACGAAACCCGAGCGCCAGGTCATTTCGACCCGTTTGATCGCTTCGCGGATGACCCGGCGGAGATTTTCCCGCTCGAATATGCCGAAGCGCTTTGCGTCTTCCGCGGTGAAGTACAAGTCGAACAGGATGTTCGTACTGCCGCGCCCGCGTTGGCGCGATGTCCCTTGCTCCATGATGTGTCTCCTTCCGTAAGGACATCCGCACCATTGCGGATGCTGACTATACTAAGGAGTAGTATAGGAAAAATTACAGAATACGTATGCCCAAAGGCAACGCCTGTGGACAGCGTGTTGCGTATCGCCCAAGGGAGTATACTGTACGGGTCTGTTAGCATTAAGAAATAAACCCTGCACTATGGCAATGAATCCAGCTCTGTCTAAGCCGCTTAATCTCTCCGCCGACCTCGAAGCGGTCGTCGGCAAGGGACCGCTCCCGAGAACCGAAGTGGTGAAGAAACTGTGGGAGTACATCAAGAAGAATAACCTTCAGAATCCGCAAAATAAGAGGAATATCCTCGCGGATGACAAATTGAAGGCGATATTCGGCGGCAAGAGCGAAGTTACCATGTTCGAGATGACCAAACTCGTCTCGGCGCACATGAAATAGCGCCGATAGGCATACGGAAGCAAAACCCGCCAAAGGCGGGTTTTGCTTTTACGGAACGGCCTGCGTGCAGAATTTACAGCGCTTTGCGGTGATAGGTATCTCGCTTAGGCACTCCTGGCATTTTTTGGTCGTTGGGTCCGCCGGAGGCCCTTTATGCGAATGGGAAATAAGCAGGTTTATCGGTTTTACGATAAAAAAGAAGACGGTTGTGGCGATGAGCAGGAAGGAAATGAGCGCGTTGAGGAAATGTCCGTAGAGGAACTTGCTGCCATTCACCGTGAAAGAGAGGTCGCTAAAATCAGGGACCATGGCGATAGCCGCGATGAGTGGGGTGATGAAGTCCGAGACGAGCGCCGTCACCACCGCTCCGAAAGCCGCGCCGATCACGACGCCAACGGCGAGGTCGATCACGTTCCCGCGCAATAGGAATTGTTTCAGTTCTTTCAGCATGGGGAAAGTATACCAGGACCGATCCGTTCACTGAATTTGTGGACCCGAGGGGAATCGAACCCCTTGCCTCGTGCATGCCATGCACGCGCTCTACCAAGTGAGCTACGGGCCCTTTTTACTAAAACTCGTCATCACCTGTTGGGCTATTCGTTTCAGTTCCAAATCAACGGCCGAAGAGAAATAATCGATGCGGCATACTCCTTTGTACTCTCTCTTCTCAGAGACTCGTCCCAAAGTCCGTTTATCGACCCGCGCTCCGTAGAACTGACTAAGAGGAATTCTCGTTGTTTCTGACCAGAACTTTTCAAGTTTTTTGATATCCTGGTCGGCCCTACACTGCAGGGTGCAGCGGAACTTTCGTTCGTCTAATTTGTAGCATTCTCTCATTAAGTTTACAAACATAAGCACTATCGCTGGATCAGAATTGCCGAACATCAGCGAGCCACGAGATGATTTGGACCCTTCGGCGAGATAAAGGACGGCTAAGACAATCTTTCTTGTGCGATTGTCTGCGGCAAAAACATGGAGTAAATCCTTATTTTGCGCGTCCAAACTTTCAAAGAAGGCTTGTTGGCGCTCTTTTCTCTTTCTGGAGGAGATCTCCTGGGCTTTGGCGAAGTTCAACTTGTTCAGCTTTTGTACCTTAACGTGATAACTTCTCGGCAAAGTGATATTCCGGCACCAGTAACTCAATGTGCTCTTGGGAATGTCAATCTTCAGAAGCCTCTTGATTTCAGAGTACGTCTTGCCTTTCCGACGAAGCTGCGCCGCTCGTTCTTGCGATGATACCGGCAACATGGGAATATTGTACCCCTAATACCTCCATCGGCACTTGCGCACCGTGTACAATTTGTGGACCGTAGCGGATTTGAACCGCTGACCTCGTCAATGTTCACCCCGTTAGATATCTCTTCGGTGGACCTGGGGGGATTTGAACCCCCTACCTCGTCAATGCGAATGACGCGCTCTACCAATTGAGCTACAGGCCCATATTATCTAACGGGGCGCGTGACGCGCTCTACCAGCTGAGCTAACGGCCCAAACATGAACAGAACGGACTGGCGGGCAGGCAGGTAAGGATAACGCGCTCTACTGCAAGAAGCGAGGCGAAATAAAATTCGATTTATTTCTGCCGAGCGCCGCAGCAGAAAGCCCGCAGGGCTTACCAGCTGAGCTAACGGCCCGTGCGAAACATGCTAACACGCTCGAATATTATTTTCATCGGGCCACCGGGAATCGGTCACGGATAATTTTCTCGCCGTCGCTCGAAAATTTCCTCGACCCCGTCTCGCCGTTCGGCTTGCTAGCCGAACAGTGCTCCGACTTTCGATTCCTTTCGGGCTACCGGGAATCGAACCCGGACTGCATGACCCCCAGCCACGCGTACTACCACTATACGATAGCCCGTTTTCGGAGATGTTCTGTGTCGGGCCGCCGGAAATTGGTCACGCAGAATCCCGTGCTCGGGATTTGCGCGACCCCGCCTCGCGCCGTCGCGCTCCGGCCTTCAATTCCCGACGACATGGCGCCCTCTTCGGGAGGTGTTCTCTGTCGGGCCGCCGGGAATTGAACCCGGTCTACACGCACCCGAAGCGTGCGTACTACCGGCATACTCCGGCCCGACACAGAACACCTCCTTGTGGTCACGGATAATTTTCTCGCCGTCGCTCGAAAATTTCCGCGACCCCGCCTCGCGGTTCGGCCTACTGACCGAACATCGCTCCGGCTCGCACAAGGGCACGAGAAACATGCTTCTCGTGCCCCTTGTGCGCTCTGGAGGATTCGAACCTCCGACCTTTCGCGTGTGAAGCGAACGCTCTAACCAACTGAGCTAAGAGCGCGATGCACGGCTTACCTTAGCAAGAAAAAGAAGCTCCTACAAATCACATGTACCCGCGAGGAGCGCGAAAAATATGAGTAAGGGAGTCCTGGTGCGCATGGCCATTGTGCGGCGCTTCATGATAGCAAAGAGGCCGTTTGTTATACTCCCTGCCATGAACACAAACGCATGGGCGGTTCTCACCGTGCTGATTATCCTGGTCGGTCTCGGGATTTGGATCATCGCGCCGCAAATCGCCGGGCAGCCGGGCGGCCCCTCCGCTACGACAACGGCGACCGGCACGAGCACTTCCCCTACTTCGGCCGATAACGCGCCACCGGGGAGCATCCATAACCTGCCGGTGCCACAGGCGGTTTCCGCAGCGCGCGCTTACGCCGCCCGAGCGCTCGGCGTCTCCGAAGGGCTCGTCATCGTCATGACCGCGTATGAGAAAGAGTGGACGGATAGCTGTTTGGGCCTTGGCGGGCCGGCCGAGTCCTGCGCGCAGGTCATCACGCCGGGTTACGAGGTCACCGTTCAGGCGAACGGAAAACAGTACATGTACCGCACGAACGCGACCGGCGAAGTTATCCGTCAGGCAAAATAAACTTCAGTGGACCCGACCGGACTTGAACCGGTGACCCCTTCATTGCAAATGAGATGCTCTACAGCAAGGAGAGAGGCCGAAGGACTTACCAGCTGAGCTGGGGATTCAAAACTTGGGTGGACCTGACCGGTTTCGAACCGGTTACCTCCTCATTGCAAATGAGGCGCTCTACCAATTGAGCTACAGGCCCACCCAAGTTTTCAATCTTATTTCTTGATCCTACAATATCATTTTCGGCCGATTATTTGAAGCTAATTCTTTCGGCTGATAAAATTGAGGTAATTTTTAGAACGGGGCTTAAATTGCTCGAAGTACACGACGGAAAAACCGTGTTCGCGCAGCAGGTCCTCAACCTCTTTTTTTCGATAATAGCTAAACCAGCGCGGCAAATGCACTCCTGAACTCTCCTTGTACTGCTCGACGTCACCCTCTATAAGCCCCAATCCGAACGTCCCTCCTTTCACGAGAACACGGGCCACCTCCGAGAGAGCCGCGCCAACGTTTGCCTTCGGCACATGCAATAAGGTGGTATACGACCACACGCCCCCGAAGCTTTCGCTCGGGAACGGCAGTACGCTGAAATCGCCCAGCATGGAATTGAGACCTCTGGACGCTGACAAAGCGACCATCGCCTCGGAGGCGTCAAGACAAACGATGTCCAATCCTTTCTCTTTCAGAATAAGGCCGTCCCGCCCGGGGCCGCTTCCCACATCCAGCACCCGTCCGTTCGTCATGCGAGCGAACGTGTCTATAACCGTCCGCGGGAACAAATCCCAAAAGCCGGCGGTCTCGGCGTCATAGGCAAGTGCAGTGCGGTTATAGGTGTCGATCGTAACCTTATCCATGGCCGCAAACGTTCTGCATAGAAAGCAAGTATACCAGGATGGGATACCGCGTGAGAAAATGAGTGACGGCAGATTATCTTCGCAGATAGGCGGTCATGGAGAACGTCGTGCTACCGATCGTAAGCAGCGCCCGTATTCCTTCCGGTCCCGGTCCCGCGGCAGGGATACCCGTAAACGTGAGATCACTCACGAACACGTTGCTGCTCGTAAGCGGAAGGAAATCGCCGTCTTCTTTCATTTCCACCTTGGTTCCGTTCAGCTTCACGTTCACGGTCGCGCCGCCATATCTTGTTACGACGAGCTCGTGAGCGTCCGGGATGCTGAAACCGGATGCCGAAGAAAGCGCCCACCCTATCTTTCGCATGACAAAATCCCCTTCTTCACGCGCGACGGCCATCGCGCTGATGCGCCCGGAACTTCCGGTGAGGTGGTACGCCATAGCCACCGCGCCGCCGATGATGAACGCGAGGAGCGCGATGTACAGCATGGTCTCTACGAGCGTGAATCCTCGCATATTCATGGAGTGGTAATGACCGATAGTGAACCATTGTTGCCCGCATCGTTCGACGCGGCATAGAATGCGTTCCCTTCGCAGTCCATGGACGGTTCGTAGGCACTGCCGCTTGCAGGCAGGGCGACGGAAGACAGTTGGGCGGTGCTTGTCGCGCTCACGACCGTGAAAGCCGCGTTTGTCAGGACAAAAGAAAGGAAATCGCGCGTGACGAGCCCGTTTATGCTGCTGCCCGTTTCCTTGGTGAGCGGGTCCGCGTTCGCACTCTGGATGGCCGAGGGATCCGCTATGTTGAGTTTGTAGTATTCAGGCCCCGCATTCGGTGCGGTCTTCCCGAGAAAAAGGGACGTACCGATCGCGTACAAGCTCTTGCCATTGCCGCCTCCGACGGGCGCGTTGAATCCCGCGACATACTGCGGAGATGCGGGAACCGCGATATTCAGAACCGTGACCTCTTGCGCCGCCGGCGACGCTACGTAGGCGTAATGCCCGCTGATGGCGATGGCATTCACGTCGTGTCCGCCCGAAGCATAGCCGCCGACCCACACGGGAGCGGAAGGGTCCTGTACGTTGATGATGTCGAACTCGTCGCCGCTGGTGGAAGTGAGACCGAGATAGACGTACCCATCGCGGTACGCAAGCGCATTGCCGAGGCCCGCAGAGGGGACATGCGTGAGCGGTATTTTGTAAGTCACCAAAACACGAGGGCGTGCCGCACCCGTTACGTCGAATACTTGCAGCTGGCCGCTCGCAAAACTGCTCGCGCTTGCGGCAAACGCGTATACGACGCTGGCCGCACGGTCTTCGACAATGCGGACGGCGGCAAGGCCGCCGGTATTCGCCGGCGCATTATCGAGTGTGCCGAGCAACACCGGATGAGCGGGGTCGGCTATGTCGAAAATGAAAAATGTCGGGTCCGTTTTGTACGGCGTGCGCGCAACCGACACGTAGAGTTTCCCGCGATACGCATTGACGTCGCTTATCGGGTACGGCCCCGTGCTCGTCGCGATGAGGTCCAAAAACGGAACGCTGGTGAGGGCGGGGCGTGTCCAATCGCCGGTGACGATGGAGCTGCATGTGTCGTCGGAGAGCGAGCGCGAGTCGGTCAGTATGGTGGCGAGCTCGACGGAGAACGGGCGTCCCGCGCTTTCCCACGTCACCGTGCTCGTCGCCTGCTTGGTAAAAAAGTCGCTCTGCGATACTGCGACCGATGCGTTGTAGACGAGTGGCCCCGCCTCCACGACCGTCGTGGTTGAATTTGCCAGGCGGAAATCCTGCCGCGCGAGCGCCCTCTCTTCTTCGAGCATTTTTTGAGCGAGGGAGAGCGCGGGACCGCTCGCTTCGGCGTCAACGATGAGTGCTTCGTCTCCGAACGCAAGCAGAATGATCGCTGCAAGGCAAAGCGTGAAGACACCGAACGCGATCAGCATCTCTAATGTCGACATGCGCGCGAATGGACGCCCATCGGGCCATTGTAACGCGGTACCGTTCGCGTTATTGATACTGGATATAGATGGGCGCGGGAGTGAGTTTGAGGACTTCGGCGGGGGTCAGTAGGCCGGTCGAGGGTGGTTTAATATCGTTCTTGTAAAAAAGCTTGATGCCCGTGAACTGCACCGGCTCGGGTGCCACGACCCTGTTGTACGTCCCGTACTTCTTCTCCTTCGAGCCGAAACCGTCCATGTCTATCACGATCTGGACCTCCGGCAGAGGCGTTATCTTCTTGTAGTTCGTCACCATCGCGGAAGTGAAGCGGTGCACGACGAGTATCTTCGGCGGCAGATGATATTGCGTTACCAGCTCCGCGAGATAGCGCGCGGCGTAGTTCACGTCGGCCGCGTCGAATGTGCCGATGACCGTTCCGGGCGGGTTGCCGTATTTCATCGAGAATTCCGGGTCGATGGCCAGATGCACCTGCGGCATCCGGAGATACTTCTCCAAAAGCGGCAGTTCGCGTTCAAGCGAACTCATTCCCACCTGTATATCGAGGAAGACGATGCCATGTATCCGTCGTGCCAGGTCAAGTGCGTGGTCGATCTGGTCGTCCGGCATCCGGAGAATATAGTTCCCTTCCCTGCCCGCGCTCGCCTGCGCGACCACCGCGATGTAGTGGATAGCGGGTATGGTCGGCGTCGCGGGGTCGGCGGCGGCCCACATCTCGCTTGTCGAAGAAAGCCTTGCAAGTACGATGTCTTCCGGATATTCCCCGAGCACTCCCATGCCTCTTGAATAAAAGTTCCCGTAGTAGGCGACGACGCGTTTGAAAGGCAGAATGGCCCCCGCGTTCGGATACACCGTTTTCACCGGCCAGAGAAACGGTGTGGAGGAAGCGGCTGGCGCTTTGCCGGTGAATACTGCCGCGGTCGTGGTGCCGGCGTGCGCGAGCGCGAGAAGCCGCGCGTCGTACTCGGCGGTGTCCAGGGTCGGCAACGGGAAAAAACGTTCGGTGACCTGCGAACGGTACTCGCTTGAAGCGAGCGGCGAGAAACCGAACGCATAGACGAGTGCGAGCGCGCCGACACCCGCCCCCGCCGTTCGCCACAGTACTACGGACATGATGGACCTATTTTAGCGGAAATGCCGCGAAAATGCTAAATAACGGCGTCCGAACTATTCGTATCGCAGGGCGTCGATCGGATTCTTTCGAGCGGCCTGGCGGGCCGGATACAGGCCGAACGCGATCCCTGCGATGCCCGACACCGCGAGTCCGAGGACAACGGAAGAAAGGGGGAAGGCGAAGACCCAGCCGATCGAGGGGAAAAACGTCGTGAGAACGAAATACGCCAGGCCAACTACGCCGGCGCCAAGGGCGATGCCGATGATGCCACCGGCGAACGTGAGCAGGACCGACTCGATGAGAAATTGCTGCAGAATATCGCCATTGGTCGCGCCAACCGCTTTGCGGAGCCCTATCTCGCGCGTGCGTTCCGTAACGGCGACCAGCATGATGTTCATGATGCCGATGCCGCCGACGATGAGCGAGATGGATGCTATCGCAGCGAGAAAAAGGGTGAGGACGGAAGTGATGTTGCCGAGGAGCGAGAGAACGTCTTCCTGGGTCCGTATGTCGAAATCGTCCTTGTTCGGGTTCGTGATGCCGTGATTCTGGCGCAGTACGGAAGTGATGCGTGCTTTCACGAAGTCCACGTCGTACGCCGCGTCGCCCTCGACGATGATATCGTTGAAATAGGTGATGCCGAGGAGCTGTTTCTGCGCGACCGAGATCGGCATGATGACCAGATTGCCCTGGTCAACGCCGAAGGGCCCGCTTCCCCCCTTGCTCAAGACCCCCACGACGCGGAACGACACGTCTTTGAGCCGCACCGTTTTGTTGACGGGCGAGACGGTAGTGCCGAATAGCGTCTCCGCGAGCTCGGGACCGAGCACGACGATATGGTTCCCCGAACTGATATCTCCCGCCGAGAGGCGTTGACCAACTTTCACATCGAGATTCCTGATGGAGAAGAAATCGGACGTCACTCCCTGGTAGCCCACGGTGGCGCTGTTGTTTCCGTATACCACTTCGGCTTGTCCGCGCACTTCCCCCGCGGCACCGCTTATCGACGGCTCGCGCTTGAGCGTATCAATGTCCCTTTGCACCAAACTGGTGATGATGATGCCCTGAGAGGACGCGGGCGGCGCGAATTTCCCGTTCGCGGGCGCGCCCGGTATCACGATGATAAGGTTCGATCCGATGCCCTGCACCTGGTTGAGGATGATGTCCTGAGCCGATCGACCGATGGACATCAGGATGATGACGGACGCGATGCCGATGACGATGCCGAGCATCGTGAGTATCGAGCGCATCTTGCCGTGCGCCAAACTGCGGGTAGCGGTTTTGAAAGCGTCTCGTACCAGCATATTTATTTCAGCGTCCCGCGCCGAAGGCGGTCCGCGGTGATTGGATTATCGCTTTCCACCATCCCGTCCTTCACCCGGATGATGCGGTCCGCGAACTCCGCGGTTTGGGTTTCGTGCGTCACGAGGACGACCGTCCGCCCCTTTCTGTTGAGTGACGCGAGTATCTCCATGACCTGCAGGCCCGACTGCGAATCGAGATTGCCGGTCGGTTCGTCCGCGAAAATGACGTTCGGGTCGGTCACCAGGGCGCGGGCGATGGCGACGCGCTGTTTCTGGCCGCCGGAAAGTTTGCCGGCCTCCGTATACAGTTTTTCTTCAAGACCGACGGAGCGGACGGCTTCCTCGACCAAGGTGCGGCGCTTCTGCGCCGGAATGGTGGAATATAGAAGCGGTATCTCGACGTTGTCATAGACGGTCAGGCGGGAGAGCAGATTGAACGATTGGAACACGAACCCCATGTCTTTGTTGCGGACCTGTGCGAGCTCCCGGTCGGTCATGTCGTCAATACTGCGGCCCAGAAAGGTGTACGAGCCGCCCGTCGGACGGTCAAGGAAGCTTAGAATATGGAGAAGCGTGGATTTGCCCGAACCGGAAGGCCCCATGACGGAAACGAATTCTCCTTTTTCAATGGAGAACGTCATGCCGCGCAGCGCCCGCGTCGGCGTCTCTTCTTCCGGATATTCCTTCTGCAGGTCCCGTATCTCTATCATTGCGACTTGAGTCCGATATTGAGCACCTCTTCCCCGAACCCGACGCCGGAAAGCACTTCCACGTTCCCGTTCTGGTCCTGGATGCCGAGCACGACGGGATGCTTCTTCACCTCCTTATCTTCAAGCGTTTCGACGAACGTCCCTTCATCGTTCTGAAGGATGGCGTATTGCGGAAGGATGAGTGCGTCGTTTTTGTGATCTGTCTCTATATCGATATTCGCGGTGAGTCCGCTCTTGAGACGCGGATCGTTCCTGTCGAAGGAAATTTTCACCTCGTAGCTCACGACGCCCTGCGTGTTCGTCTCCGCCGGCGCGATGTAAAAGACCTTTCCGGAGAATGTCTCATTGGGGAATGCGTCCAGTGTCATCATTACCTTGTCCCCCATCATGATCTTTCCTATATCCGTCTCGGACGCACCGGCGTCCACTTCGAAGCCGCCGGTGCCGATGATGGAAACAAGCGGTGTGCCGGGCGCGGCGAACTGGCCGACCTTCGCGTCCTGCTTCGTGATGATGCCGCTCATGGGCGCGACGATGCGTGTGCCCTGAAAATTCGCCTCCGCAGCGGCGACGCCGGCCTGCGCCTGCTCGACGCTCGCATCGGCGACCGACGTCGCCTTGGAGCTGTTCGTTCGGTACGTGTCGCGGGCGGTCGAAAGCGTGGCGAGGAGCGTCGTCACGCTCGAGCGCGCCGTCGCAAGGTCGGTGAGTTGGGCCGCCGTGGCGCCCGAATTGATGTCGGTTGCCGCGACGGCGAGCTTGTCGAGGAACGTATTCACTTCCTCGGTGACGACGCTCGCCGCATCAAGAAGCGCGAGCGGGTCGGTCGAGCCCGCATTCGGAAGGGCGTCCGTATAGTCGTTCATCCGCGCGGCAATGACAGCTCGGTCGCGCGACAATTCGCCAAAGGCATACATGGGCGCGGCGATGAGCAGCTGCGGGCCGTAGGCGCCCGAACTGCCGAAGAACACATCTACGTCGTTCTCAAGCGCGGTATCGAGCGTCGTGTAGGCGGAAAGATAGGCATTGCGCGCCACCCTCTCGGTTTCGGCAAGCGAAGTCGAAGAGCGCGATGCGAGCGCGGAATCATACGCGGCTTGTGCCTGCTGGAGCGCCGCATACAAATTCGCCGTATTCAGCACGGCGATGACTTCTCCCGCGCCCACCGATTCGCCGAGCCCGCGATACACGCGCGCGATGGTGCCGGCGTTCTGGAATCCGAGCGACACGCTCTGCGTCGGCGCCGTATTCCCCGTGAGCGAAACCGTTTCGGTGATGGCTCCGCGTTCCACCGTTATGAATTGATAGTCGGGAGCGTGGCGAAAAAAAGTGAAGTACGCGCCCGTGATGAGGATGAGCGCGCCTGCTATGCCGAGCGCTATCTTGGACCGCATGAGATCTTGCAAGGCGGAAGGGAGCGCCATAATGCGGAATATTTTATCAGATTATGACGCGAGAGTCAAAATTACCTTATCGGGCGGCAGTCCCGTTCTCTATTCCTCGTCAGGAAGTATCGGGATCTTCTCTCCCTCATACATCGGCCTCCGGTGCGTGAGGAGGTCGAACGCGGCCTTTTCATTCGCGAACACTTCGCGGACGTAGTTGCTGAAGAGGATATGGCCGACATCGGTGTTCACGCCGTACGCTTCCATCCCGAGGCGGCGCGCAATGAAGATGGCGCGCGGCAGATGGAACGACTGGCTTGCGATGAGAACGGACGAGACGCCGAATATCTCCCGCGCGCGGTACATGGTGCTGTAGGTGTCGAAGCCCGCGTGGTCGAGGAAAATGTCTTTGTCGGGAATCCCATTCTGAAGCAGGTAGTCGCGGACTGGGTCGACTTCATTGTGGCCCGCCGTTCCGTTGTCTCCCGACACCAGTATTTTCGGCGCCTTGCCGCGCGTATAGAGCTCGATGGCCGTGTTCACGCGGTCTATAAATACGGGCGCGGGCGCGCCGCTCGGAAGCACGGGCGCGCCCGGAATGAGTATCACACCGGCGTGCGGTGCGGCCGCCGCGTCGTTATAGAGATACGGCCGCGCCTCGCCGTACACGGCCGCGTTGACGGCGAGAATAAGCAGCAGCAACGACCCGAGGCCGAGTGCGGCGAAGGAAGCGAGGCGTTTCATCCCGCTAGTATACGCATTTTCCCGGCTGCGGCACCGGTAAGAAGGGGGTGGGCGTTCCGTCGCCTTGTGTAGAGGTCTGGTTGGGTACGCCCGCGCCGGCCTTGAGGCGGTGCTGCATGCTGCACATTGCCCTTTACGAGCTAAATAAAGGAATAATGAAAAACGACACGCTCAGGACGCTGCTCGGCTATGTGCTTGCGGCGTCGCTCGCGCTTTCTCCCGCCATGGCATTTGCCAAGGAAAACGGACGGGGAAACGCGCGAGCGAGCGTGAGCGCAAGCGAGCGCGCGGACGTGCGTGCGCATACTGACGCGGATGAACAGGAGGATGCGGATGAAAACGGACGGAAAGACGGGCGCGCGAACGTCGCTACGTGCCTGACTGCGTTCGGGCATCTCATCGCACCGGGATGGATAAAGCATCATGGAACGACGACCGTCGCTTCCCACTGCTTCCTTCCTTTCGGCATTGCCAAGAAACTCGGACTTGAACGCCCGTCTCGCCCGGCAACGACCACTCCGCAGGACATGACCGCCCCGTCCGTCTTCGTCGTAACGTCGGGCACGGGAACGACCACGGCGACGATAACCTGGTTCACTACCGAACACGCCGATTCGCAAGTCGCGTACGGCACGACCACGTCGTATGGCTCGGTGACCGCCCTTAACTCGGGCATGACTTTCCTCCACTCGGTCACCATCACCGGTCTTGCTCCCGCGACGACCTATCACTTCCAGGTGAAGTCGCGTGACGCAAGCGGCAACCTCGGCACCTCTGCCGACGGCACCTTCACGACCAAATCACTCCCCGACACGGCCGCGCCGGTCCTCTCGGCGCTCTCGGTCTCCGGCCTCGGCTCCACGACCGCGACGATATCGTGGGCGACCGATGAGCCGGCAACAAGCAAGGTATATGTCGCTTCCGGCACGTCGCTCGATCTCGCAACTGCCGATGCGGTGCTGAACACCGACCTCGTGACGAATCACGCGATAACGGTGGGCGGCCTCTCGGCTTCGACGACCTACAGCTTCGCTGTACGGTCGCAGGACGCCGCGGGCAACACTGCCACCTCAGGAACGAGTTCGTTCGTGACTGGCTTATAGTCGGTACCTGAAACGAACGGGAACAGGGCGCCCTCCGGGCGCCCTGTTTCTTTTTTACTGAAAAAATAAAAGAGCGGGAGCCGTGCGGCTCCCGCGAATCACTCGAATTTCGTTCTTTTGAAATGATGTTACTGCGGCCCTTGGTTCGTGCGCCTCCGCATTTCCAGGATGCTCTCCAGGTGCCGTAGCTGCAGACAGAAGAACCACACGGCCGCGATGACGGATAGCACCGCGAGCGCCCAGTAGAGCACGGCGACCGGAAGCAGGTCCGGGAAAGCGATGCGGACGTACATTCCCCGGTTGTAGAGGCCGATGGCGAAGGCCATCGCTACGCCGAAAAATGTGATCCAGGCCACGTCTTTCAATTTCCACCGCAGGAGGTCCGCAACCGCGAGGGCGACAGCCCACCAGACGGCGTCGGAAAGCGCCATGACGGTCATCTTCGTGATGACGGGCGGGTTCGCCCAGACGGCAAGCCCGACGAACGCCAAGAGGACGATCCAACAAACCACGATGCCGTGAATCCAGAAAAGAACAGCTGTCATCTCCTGCCGCATAAGACCTCCCTTCCGGTTAGGAATACTGGCACGATTTCAGTGCTGTGATTATATTAAAAATTCGCTTGCTGTCAACGTTCGCGGTGGCCGGCGCGCCTCACGGGGTATACTTGAGCGAATGCGGAAAAGAAGATCTGCGCCGCCGAAGAAGTTCTTTTGGAGCATTGCGCTTGGCGGCCTGCTACTCGTGGGCGTCGGCGTGTCCGCGTGGCTTGGTGCCGCGGGCGACACGGAGGAGGCGCTCGGCTCGACAACGCAGGCGGTGCCGTATCCGGCTCAATATTCCGACGCGCATATCACCGAGAATGCGGTGGTTGCCGATCCGCGATTCAAAGATATCGCTATTCCACGGCGGATAAGTTTTCTGGCAAGCGTTCTCCCGGGATTCCCGCCGTCCAGGAGTTTCGCGCCGGACACTTCCGAGCCGGAACAAGGCACGTGGCTATGGACCCCGACGCTCGACATCACCCCGCAGTACCGGGACGCCGTCATCGCCGAAGCGCGCAACAACGGCATCCGGAATATCTATCTCTCGATAGATTCCTATCTGGACATCTACGTCATGCCGGACGGGCCGGAGAAATACGCAAAGCAAAAAGCGTTCGACAAGGTGCTCGAGGACTTCATCGCCACGGCGCGCGCAAGCGGCATCGCGGTTGACGCGGAGGGAGGGTGGAGGAATTGGGCGGAAAAGGGGCACGTGTACAAGCCGTTCGCCCTGCTGGAGTACGTCAAAGGATTCAATGCCGCCCATACCGAGAAATTCCGCGGATTCCAGTACGACATCGAGCCCTATCTCCTCTCCGAATATCAGGGCGATAAGAGACGGGTGTTGAGCGACTATCTCGACCTCATGGGCGAGACGGTGGCGCGGCTCGACAGCACCGATCTGCTGTTCTCCGTCGTCATCCCCTATTTCTACGATGACGGTGACGAAACACCCCGGTTCGTGTACGGCTTGCGCGCCGGATATGCGCTCGACCACCTGTTCGCGATACTCGAGCGCCGGCCGGGGAGCAAGCTCATCGTAATGGCGTATCGCAACCATAGCGACGGCGCGGACGGGTCTGTAGAGATCTCCCGCGGCGAGATGAAAATGTCGGAACGTTTTGCGACCAAGGTCGTCATCGCACAGGAAACGGGCGATGTCACGCCGTCCTTCGTCACCTTTTACAATACGTCGCGTTCGCGCCTGAACGCGCAGCTGCAGAACATACACGACGCATTCGCCGAGAACAAAAGATACGACGGCACCGCCATTCACTATCTCAACGCCCTGTTGGCGCTCAAATAAAAAAGGGTTCGCCGATGGACCGGGAGGTCTAGTATTCGATGACTATCGGGAACGAGACGGAGGCGTCGTTGGCGGGAAGGCCCGAGGGGTTGTCCTTGTTCAGGACGATGGTTGCCCGGCCGATGTAGGATTCGGGCACCGAGACGTCGACGGCGAACGGTACGAAGTCGGTGGTCATCCAGTCGCTTCCCGCCTGGGCAACGACGATGGCAAGCCGCTCGCCGTCGTCGCCGAATACTTCTATCGGGAACGACGCTTCGAAGAACCAGTTGCCGCGGGCCTGTCCCGAGATCCGGAACGTCTTGCCGGTCACCGAGCCCGGCTGGGGCGTATCCACCTTGATAAGGTTTGCGGAAGCATTCCGGTAGGTAAAGGCGCGAGGTTCGACTTTGAAGGTGAAGCGGTAGTCGGAACTCTTGAGCGATACGGTCGAGACCTTTGCTGGTTCGACCGATACGAGCGTGACCGCCTCCACCTCGGTCGTGACGGGCTCGCCAACCAGGAATACCTGGTTGGCGGTGCCGAGGCCGCTCGAGAGCGTCGCGCGCAGGCGCACGCGCCCCGCCTGGATGCACTGCACGTCCGTCGGACAGCGGCTGTCCTCGACTACTTCGCGCGGCGTAAGCGTCACTGCCCCGACCGAGCCGGTCTCGCCGAGCGCAAGCGTGATAAGCCCGCCCTCTTGCTCGTCGGTACTGGCGGCCGGAGGCGCTTCCCCGCCCTTCCGATATGTATTCCAGGCGGACCATCCGCCGACCACCATCGCGATACCGATCGCCGTCGCCAACAGTATTTTTACGTTCGGGGTCATATGCGGTTATTCTACCAAAAACGTTCCCATATCACACGCGAAGCGTCTCTGGCCTCGACGCGTGACGTGGGAATGAGCGAATATCGACCGGTCCATTCTCGCCTGTATCGCATGAGATTCGGATGAACTCGACGATTAAAAAAGCCCGCGTCCCTCTTGACGCGGGCTTTGAGGATGCCTATTGCTTTTATTCGACGAGGTGTGCAAGGACTCCCATTTCGTCCGGTTCGAGGAAGACCGTGGCGCCTTCGAGCATTTCAGCGAAAGCATGGTCATCGGGAATTTCCGCCTCGAAGGTCTTTTCGTATGGTTCTCCTTCTTTTCTCCCGGCCATTGCCGCTTTCGTTGTCTCAAGCTGTGCATGGTCCCTGCTGAGGGAAACCACGACTCCCTTGCCGTAGATCTGCCACTGCTGCACTAGGACTCGCATGGGTTCCCCTCCTTGCGCAATTTCGCATATGTTTCCGACTTCAAGGTATCGAGCGGATTCACGCGACCTCCTAAGAAGAGTTTGAGTGTACGTATAACCTACTCTGCGTACAGAGATATCACGAGGAAAGCCAGAAATCAAAGGAGGGCCGGGCGTGTCAGAGTGCGCTCTTTTCGGGCGCGAGCGGGACGAATATCCACGCGGCGATGTAGGCGATGAGGAACGCGCCGGAGAACATGAGGCCGAACGTGACGAGCCGGACGATGATGGGGTCAATGTCGAAATATTCGGCAAGCCCTCCCGCCACTCCGCCGATGATTCTGTTGGTCCGCGAACGATAAAGTTTTTTCATCCTGTAGTGAAATTTTGGTTTGTTAAATCCTTCGACCTTTCCTTATATAGGAACTCTTTTAATCTCCTCTTTAATAGTCTACCACCTTGGGTTGTCTTCAAATACCCCTCTCGCCTTTTGGCATCAACGTCATCGAGACAAGCCTCGTAGTAAATAATTTGCCATGGTAGATATCGCTTGGTCGACGGATTTAACCCTTGATTATGTTCTGCCAACCTTCTTTTTAGGTCGGTAGTATACCCGACATACAACTCATTATTTTTCTTACTCTGTAGAACGTAGGTATAGAACATAATCAAACCAAAATTCTACTACGGGATTCATGCGTACAGTATACCTCAGTCGGCACTCGCTTTATTCGCCTTCGCTTTTGCCTTTAGCATTCGCTGTATGACTGTCGCCGGAACTTTTTGGTCGAATCGTATCTGTACGGTTTTACTGCCGGTCGTATAGCCCTTCTTTTCAAGCGCTTTGCGGTCTTTGTTTGGGAGCGCGGAGGCGAAGCCGAATCCGGCGTGATTCTTGAACGCGGCAAATCCGGCAAGAAGCCCGTGATATTTGTAGAACGGTATGCCCCAGCTTATTCCCTCTTCCGCTTTCGGAATGGCCGACGTTATGACTTTCCGGAGCTCTTTGAGCGTCGGACGGGCTTCTTTGCCCGAACCGGCGATGTAAGCGTCAACATCTTTTGCGCGATAGTTCCTCATATGCCTGGTCGGGTGATTTTACCATTTTGACCCTCTTCGGAATTTATATTCTTTCAGTGTTCTGAACTAAGTTATTCAGTTCTGCATATAACCTTACGAAGAATTTTTTCATATCTAATTTGTGAGTTTCGCCAATTGGAACCTTCGACTTCAATATTCCGCCAACTTGTTTACTAAATCTAGAGTTTGTCTTACCGCCTGAATGTAAAGTAATATTTCTTAAAGCGTTGAGGAGTTTCAGCCTTTCGAGATCCTTCTTAGTTTTAAATATTTTTATGCCAAAACGTTGTGTCAGAAAAGTGGCCCAAGTATCTATATCTTGGGATTTTTCAATGGCTATGGAATCAATAAAGTAGTTCTTGACCTCTAAAACCTTTTTAAAATCCTTAACATCTTCAAACTTGAGAACTCTTTCCGACTGAAACGATGACGGGTATTTTTTAAATAATTCTTTTAGTATCTCAAACATAAAACATTCAAAGTTTGCAAATAACGCTATAAATCCTAGTTCGTAGAGCTTCACCATTTGATTGTCGTTAATTTCCAGGTATTTTTTAAACTGTCCGTATCCCGGGTGAGTTTTTGCCTTCGTAAAATCAAGTAGTTGCTCGGTTGCTCCAATCTGCGCCTCTAACGCATGAATTAGTAGGTATGTCTCCTGAACCTCTTTTTTTAGGTTGATTAAGGATTTTAGATTTTTAGAGTTAATTTTTTCATAAAATTCTTCGGAGTCCGAAACTATCTCAAACGGCACATTCGGCCTACTGGCCTCAGTACACCTTCGCTCTCGCTCAGTTGCTGCCCGATGGGATTTGGTCATATATAAGGAGGATTACTGAGAGAAATCTTTTAGTTTGAAACTGATCTCATATAGAAAGACTTCGATATTGGGGACCATCCGGAGTGCGTAATCTAGACGTTTGTCGTAAGATCCGGCGACTATAACTGCTTTCACATTATCGTCTCCCTTATTGGCCTTTATCCAACCCATATATCGCGTAGCTTGCCCAACCGTGTCATCACTTGTTTGATTCCGCTTTAGTTCAATGACCACATGGCTACCAGTCTTTTTATCCTTTGCGAGAATATCAATCGGACCTATATCCGTTTTGTATTGCTGGCTCATGAGTTCTCCATCTTCAACAATTAAGTCGAAGCGTTTCCCAAGCTCTGTGTTATCCCAATTATGAATTAGAAAGTCCTCAAGTTGCTTTTCCATGTAAAAAAGACCTTGGCTCGTCGGGGATTTCTCGTCCCGAATCTTAAGAGAAGCTACTTTGCCATAATATTCGAGCAACGTCTGAAGATCTGATTCAAGTTCTTTATCTCCAGCTAACTCTCCGCTTTTAGCGTATACGATTGCGAAACTATCACTGTGTTTCGCAAACTGTAATTGATATACCTTGAAAACAAAAGAATCTCCGTATCGAGGAACCTTCTCTCCAAAGAAAGCTTCAATAGTGTTAGCTTCATTTTGTATTTCCACTGGCCAAGCTTCTGCGTATGCTTCAGTCTCGCTCACTCCATATGCAAGAATTAGTGTTTGACGATCTTTGTAATAAAGATATACGGGGTAAAAACCCTTACTCACTTTCATTTCCGGAGTAGTGAACGCAATCCAAGGAACTCTTGCGGGAGATCCCATACCAAATGACACCTGCATCCGGAAATCGGCTAGAGTTCTAGGGTAAATAGCTGTTTTAAGTTCCGTGGAATTAGCTTGAACGATAAAGTCTCTAAGGGTTTTGGCAAAGCCGTCCATCATATAATTTCCAATCTAATCCGCCCTAGTCACAGGTACGGTGTCCCGATTTGCTGCCTGCGATTCCTGTATCTGATATCGTCTCCAGCATATGGCAAAATCATCCCACAAAATCTTCATTTTTGCGACTCCCCCGCCCTGCAGCGGGTATCCCCAAGTAGGAGAGTTCACTTGAATTTAAGAATGCTTTTGGCTATAATGGGGGCATCTTTTGGTCCTCGGACTGAAAGGGTACTACATCCAAGAGCAGCCCTCCTCACGGAGGGCTGCTTCTATTTTTGCCGGTGCAGGAGTTGCCTGCCCCAAATATCATCTTCAATAGTGAGGATATCGGTATATCCGTCCCCACCGGTTTTGAGTTCGCGCGAAATATTGTTTTTCGAGGAAAAGACATATGTCTTTTTGCCACCGTTGCGAAGGTATCTGACAAGAGCTAGGAAATCCGAATCGCCGGTAAAGAAAACTGCTGTGCTGTAGGAATCGCGATGATGCATTGCATCGATTGTTATCTCGACATCCATGTTCCCTTTTTCTTCAAATGAATCGCCATTCTCGCCATGGATAGCGATGCGCTTCAGTTCTTTCTTTCGGACAATAAAGCCAAGTCCTTTTTTAAGATAAGTATAGAATTTATGTTTGCCTTCGAGACTATAAGTCCGTGTCCCTTTTGCTGGGTACGCAGTATAGAAAAATATCCTAACTAATTTTGGTTTGAATCTATTTTGGAGATATTTTTGCAATTTCTGATAGTCAAAGACCCGGCCTTTCGCTTTCTGAGCTTCCCACACATTTGCCGCATCAATAAAGACGGCGATGCTATCGTGAATTGCCCGCGCCATACATTAAATCATCCCACAAAATCTTCATTTTTGCGACTCCCCTACTGCCCGACAGGAACCGCGAGTACGCCTTGTGAAGGTGTCTTCGGCGGAGCTACCCTAAGTCCAGCTTTCGGAGAACAGCTTGTGTGTCATCCTCCTGTTTTCTGACTTCCACCCATGGATAACCGTATTTCTCGACATCTGCCTTTAGCAGATGGCTGAATAGGGTTGCCCACTCAACCTCTTTTTCCTTTACTTCGTCGGGATACGTCCGTGCGCCATCCCATAAACCACGCTTAAAGATGACTTCGCGCATCCTGTCCGCATCCTCGTCTACTAGGAAAACCGCTTTAACATGAGGAGTATTGCTGAAGTCCCTTGCGACTAGGTGCGGTAAAATGGCGACGCCCTCCACGACAAAACCCTTGCGCCACGGGTATTCCTCTTCAATAAGCTTCTTTACCCCAGGCCACGTTGCCTCTCCCTTCTCCATCTCCATGCGCACTATTTCTTGGGCCGAAAATTCGGTGAGGAACTTTTCTCCTGAATAGCCCTCGTCGCTGAAAAGGTTCGGTATTTCCGAGGGGTTAGCAACGGTCCGCATTATTTCCTGTACTTGGTCCGTTGATATCCAAGGAACATTCAGATGCGCCGCAACTGCTTCGGCAATAGTTGACTTGCCGACCGTAGGAGCACCGCCTATCAAAATAATCTTTCTGTCTTTCATATACGTGATTATATCGCACCACCAAAATCATGTATTTGAACGCGTCTGCAACGCAAGAACCTATCCCAAACTGGTACGTTCGGCCTGGGACGGTATTGGAACTTCACCCGAGTCTAATGAATCCTAAGTTAGGATGTTGCTCACGTACCGTGAAATTCTATCGTACGCATACATGACGTCAAAAAATACCATTTGCCTCTGGTTTGATAAGGATGCGCAGGGCGCAGCGGACTTTTATGCCGCTACGTTTCCCGACAGCAAAGTAGGTACTGTTTTCCATGCACCCAGTGATTTTCCTGATGGCAAAAAAGGCGATGTGCTTACGGTAGAATTTACCGTCTGCGGAATTCCGTGTATCGGTCTGAACGGCGGTCCTGCGTTCAAGCAAAGCGAGGCATTTTCTTTTCAAATCGCGACGGATAATCAGGAAGAGACGGACCGCTATTGGAATGCAATCGTGGAAAACGGCGGAAAAGAGAGCGCGTGCGGATGGTGCAAGGACCGCTGGGGAGTATCATGGCAGATTACGCCGCGAACGCTCACCGAGGCACTCGCCGCTGGCGGCGCAGAGGCAGAGTGTGCCTTTAACGCGATGATGACAATGAGAAAAATAGACGTCGCCGCTATTGACGCCGCCCGACGGGGTTAAGAAGAACGTCCTGGGACGATGTTTGAACTATGTTAACCAAACGCGAACGAAAAATAAAGGGCGGCCATCTTTCGAGTGGTCGCCCCTTGTCACACGGCGCGTATGGACTTATTTCTTTTTCGCTCGCCTCCGCGAGTTGGTCACATACTCCCTTTCCGCAACCTCGAGAAGATGTTGGGTCAGCCTCAGTAGCCACTCATTACCATCGGAGCGTCCGTACAACTGGAGGAGACGTTGCTGGAACGCCGACAAGCCGTTCCAATTCTTGAACACCTCGTCAGTCGCACTGGGCTCGACGCAATGCTCGAATTGAAACATTGATCCGTCGATCGTAAAGCGAAGGCCGAGCCGGTAATTTTCATACTTCAAGAAGAAAGTTTGGGGCATATCACCTCCGCAGTTGCCCAATGTTGATAATGAAACCCTGCTGTTAGCATACATTATTTAAACATGATGTCAAGTTTTGCTGCCGGGTTTGGATTCGAACCAAAATTAGAGACCTTCAGGGAAAAGCAACTTTACGGTCGCTTTAATGATTTCCTGGTGGTCGCCTTGTGCTTGTTCGAGGGTGACGGCAACCTGATCGAGGGTAAATCCCTCGAACCTGGGTTTCAATTCGTTAATGTCGCAGAGGGTAAGAAAGCACAGCGTCGCCGTTCTCTTGTTTCCATCGGTAAACAGGTGATCATTGATGAGGAAATAGAGATAGGCAACCGCCTTCTCCTCGGGAGAGGGATACGCTTCTACTCCGAAATATGAGTTATTTATATTCGCGACGATCGCGTCGGCCTTGGCCTCCGCATCTTGCGTCAGTGGGAACGAGACAAGGCCTCGGCTATGAAGCAGAGTGTAAATCTTGCAAACGCTGCTTGACGTTAGTAGTTCGAATGTCTTTCTTGCCGGCGTCATAATCACGCAGGGATTCAATCACGTCACGGTGCCGATTGAGCTGCCGTTCAGCAACCTTCACGACCTCTTTTTGAGGGGTCTGTTTATTCTTCGTAGATTTGAGGAACCCTAACATGCACTAAGTATACCATAACGCCCTATAACCGCTAAACGAGGGCTCTCCTGCACACAGCTGGGGGACTTGGAATCGAACCAAGATACTGGGCTTCAAAGGCCCATGTCCTACCGTTAGACGATCCCCCAGCCGTGCGCACGAATTTCAAAGGCCGCTCGGATAAACTCTACACTATTTTTGCTTCTCGTCCGCGAACAGTTCGAGGACGGCGAGCTCCAAGGGGAGCGCAGGGATGGGCGCGTAGCGGATGCGCTCGGCGGCGGTAAGGAACGCGAGCATCGCCGCGTGCGTAATGCCCCCTGCCCCGAGCTTTGTCGAGGGGTCCTCTTTGCCTGCACTGAGCGGAGTCGAAGTGGCGAATTTCTCAAGCGCGGAAAATTCGTCCGCGCCGAGCTCGTCGGCGAGCGAGGCGCGCAGCTCGGGTGCGTAGCGGATGAGGAGCGTGGCGCGCAAGGCCTCAAGCACGAGCTCCAGGAAAATCCTCATATCCACGTCGGCTTTCGCCGCCTGCTCGATAGCCGCAAGCGCCTTGCCGCGCTCGCCGCGGGCGAGCGCGGCTATGAGCGCGTGTACGTGTTCCCTCCTCGGCGCTCCGGTAGCGGCTTCCACCGCCTCGCGCGAGAGCGCCTTCCCTTCCGCGCCGGCAAACACTTTCTGCAGTACCGAGAGCGCGTCGCGATAGGAGCCGTCGCCCAGGATCGCGATGAGCTCGGCGGCGTCGCTCGCGAGAGCATATCCTTCCTTCTTCGCGACCACCGATGTCATTTTGGCGAGCACGGCGCGCGTCGGCTTCTTGAACTCGAACACCTGACAGCGCGATTGCACCGTGTCCGGCACCTTCTCGAGCTCGGTCGTCGCGAGGATGAAGACCGCGTGCGCAGGCGGCTCTTCAAGCGTCTTCAAAAACGCATTCCACGCGCTCTTCGAGAGCATGTGTGCCTCGTCGAGGATATACACCTTGTAGGGAGAGCGGAACGGCAACGTGTACACGCCCTCGGTGAGCGCGCGAATATCCTCCACGCTGTTATTGCTCGCCGCGTCTATCTCGTAGAGGTCGTTTTCCTTGCAGCCGATGGCCTCCGCGAAAATGCGCGCGACCGAGGTCTTCCCGAGCCCGCGGCTCCCCGCAAACAGATACGCGTGGCCTATTTTTTTTGACTTCGCCGCCTCCTCGAGCGGCTTCGTGACCTGTTCCTGTCCCAGCACATCGCTAAACGCCGCCGGGCGGTAAACCCTATAGAGTGCCTGATGCGCCATGACGGAAGTATACAGGGCGTCGGCAAAGCAGGATAGGCGTACAAAGAAGCGGCCGGCTGGTTTTATCCAGTCGGCCTTGTGCAGGAATGTCTAACGGGCGGCCCTGTGGCGCATCTCGGCCAACGTCCCCTCGACAATCGCGCTTATCTTCTCGACCAGTTCCTCGGCCTCCGCAATTTCTTCCAGGAGCAAGGCTTGGGCCGCCTTGTTGCTTTCCGGGATGTAGTAATGGCCGTTCTGTTCATCGAACGCTTCAAGGGCCGATAGTTTTGATTTCAGCTCTCTCACTTCCCCATCAAGCCCGTGAAGCTGTGCCTGCTGCACACGAAAGAGATGAGCGACATTGCCGACCTGCAGCGGCTCTTCTTTCTGCCCCCTCTCCGACGATAGTGCTTGAGGGATGCGTCCTCGCGTCCGTGTGAAAAACGCCGTCGCCATGATGAACCTCCCTAAAATGTTCAGTCGTGCCCGGGGAGAGTGTACGCTCCCCTTATGGGTTCCGCAATATGAATGAAACAGCCGACTGCTCGTGCAGTCGGCCGCAGTGCAAGCACCGCTTAGTTCGAGATCGTCGACTTGACGGGCATGTCCAGTTCGGTAGAGGGGCTGGCGATGCTAAGCGTCCTGCGGATCGCGCCGACATGAAAAGCCATCGTCGCCGCCCACTCCCGCGTCGCACCGGCGACCAGAGTCCTGTCGCTGGTTTCCTCGATGCGTTTGGCAAGCTTATCGAGCTCGCCTAACGAATGCAGCAGAGTTTCCGTGTTCATCGTATTCCCTCCTCTCGTTGTGTACCGTCCGCACCCAACACTATCGGGACGAGGCAGTGGCGTCAAGCACGATCTTTTCTATCCCGTCCGCGTCGTCGGCTTCCATCAGTTTCGCGCGCAATTCGGCGGCGCCGGGAAAATCGGCGACGAACGCTTTGGTGTGCTTTTTCAGGACGGCGAAATGCTTCGGCGGTGAAAGTTTCTCGAAGCCGTGCGCGAGCTCGACAAGCGCGGCGAGCTTTTCGGAAAGCGGTATCTCCGCGCCGTTCTTGCCCACAAAGACCCATGGATTGCCGAACATGGCGCGGCCGAGCATCGCGCCGTCGCATCCCGATTCGCCTACTTTCAGCCGCGCGTCGCCCAGGTCGCGCACGTCGCCATTGCCGATGAGCAACACGTCCGGATTCACCCGGTTGCGTATCGCCACCGCCTTTTTCATCTGCTCCCAGTCGGCCGATACGAGCGACAGCTCTTTGCGCGTGCGCAAATGGAGCGTGATGGCCGCCGGCGAGGCCTTGAGAAGAACGGTCAGCCACTCATCGAGCGATTCTTTGTTGTATCCGATGCGCGTCTTCACCGACACCGGCAGCGGGCTCGCCTCTTGCGCCGCGCGGATGATGGTCGCGGCGAGTTCCGGATTCTGTATCATGGCCGCTCCGGCTCCTTGCTTCTCGATACTGCGGTCCGGACAGCCCATGTTGATATCCACGCCGTCGAAGCCGAGCGCCGCGGCGAGCTTCGTTGCGTAGGAGATCATGTCGGGCTTCGACGAGAATATCTGCGCGATGATGGGCCGCTGGCCGGCCTCGAACGAGAGTTCCCGCATGAGCGGATTTTCGTCATCCTTCATTTTTTTCACCTCACGCGTGTGATACAGGCCGTCCGCCGAGACGAACTCGGTCCAAAACACGTCCGGCTTGCCGCGCGAAGCCACGAGCGCGCGAAAAGCGGCATCGGTGACGTCCGCCATGGGAGCGGCGACAAAAAACGGCCTTGGGAGCTTTTGCCAGAACGACATGCCGGTAACACTATCAAAAATCCCCGCCTCGCCTAGTGCCCACCCGATTCCGTGCCTCCCTGCGGGAGGGGTGCGGGGGCGGCCACCAACGCACGAAACAGCACCGGAGCCGCCGTTTATGGCGGCCTGGCCCAAGGGACAGTGACGACCGGTTCTCGGTCCTCTCCTGTCCCTTTTTATTTTCTTTTTACGTACACTTTGCCGTCGAAACGCAGGTCAACGTATTCAAGAGAACCATCCGAGAGGTTCAGATTTTCGCGCGCGGAGACAAGCGCGGTAAAGGCGTCCTGCTCATGCCCGAGCACATAGGTCACGCGGGTACCGCTTGCAAGATAATCATTCACTTCGCCGTCGTGGATAGCGATGCGCGTTGTCGGTGAACCGAGCGTCGCGAGTTCGCGCGCGAAATCGAACACGGCGGGAAGTTTTTCAGCGTCCGCAATGGTTGCCTCGAGCGGTTCGGTTTCGCTCGCCGCAGGCGGCCCGCCCCGAGCAGGATCGAGGGGCGCGTATACGGCGAAAGCGTTCACCGTCTGGGTCGAAGACGCGGCGGCATAGATAAAGCCGCTCGCGTCAAAGACGTAGCACTGCTCTTCGGGCGGCCCCGCCTGTGGCGGGGTCGCCGAACCGCACCAGCGTGCGATGGGAGTCCGGGTGTCTACTTTTAGCGAGAGGCCGGTAAAGCCGTTCCGGAATATTGAAACGGCGGCGATATTCCGATGAGCGGCGAGGATGCCGGAACGGATGCCGTCTTCAGGGAAGAAAAAAATCGAATCGCGCGGGATGATGCCCCAATACCACCCATGCATCGCGTCGGTCACGTAGCGCGAAAGCGAGGCATCCGCGCCTGCCTGCCCTGCATGCGCAGGCATGGCAGACAGGCCGAATATCTCGACATGCGAAATGCGCACGGCGCTCTGCCGCAGGCCGTATACCGTCGCGAAAAGCAGGACCAAACACAGTACGAAAAACGCGAAGAGGACGCGGCGCCGCCGGGAGCGGCGGCGCTTAGCAAGCCGTTCGATGCTACGCTCCGCCGATGATGCTCTTCCCAACATACGGCACGAGAGCTTCCGGTACCCTGATGGTGCCGTCTTCCTGTTGATAATTCTCGATAATGGAGACCAGAATGCGCGGTGTAGGAATGGCCGTCGAATTCAGGGAATGGGGGAACCGCATATTTCCTTCGGAGTCGCGGTAGCGGATGTTAAGCCGGCGTGTCTGGAAGTCGTGGAAGTACGATGCGGAGCTTATCTCGCGGTATTTTTTCTCTCCGGGAACCCAAAGCTCGATGTCGTATTTCTTGACCTGCCCAAGTCCCAAATCGCCGCCGCAGTTCGCGACCATGTGATACGGGATTTTCAAGAGCTCGATGAATTCTTCGGTATTGCGGTTCAACCATTCGTGCGTGCGGACCGATTCGTCGTGTTCCGCTCTGCAGAGAACGACCTGCTCCCATTTGAAGAATTCATGCACGCGGATGAGACCCCGCACGTCTTTGCCGTGCGCACCCGCCTCTCGGCGAAAGCAAGGGGAAAATGCGAGAAATTTCACGGGAAGCGCGCTCGCCTCAAGCGTCTCGTTCATGTAATATCCCATCGTCGCGACTTCGCCCGTGCCGGCCAGGTATTCGCCGTCCTGCGTTTTGTAAAGGTCTTCTTCGCCTTGCGGCAGATAACCGGTGCCCATAAATGATTCGCGGCGCACCAAACTGGGCACGCTCATGAGCGCCAGTCCCTTCGCGGAGAAATGCTTTAACGCCAACTGCCAGACCGCATTCGCCAAGAGGACGCCGTCGCCTTTAAGAAAGTATCCCCGAAAGCCGGCGACTTTCGCGCCCCTCTCAAAATCGGCGATATCGAGCGCCGTCATGAGCTCCACATGGCTTTTCGGCTCGAACGAGAATTGCGGGAGCGTACCCCACTTCCTGACTTCGAAGTTGTCGGCATCGCTCTCGCCGTCGGGCACCGACATATCCGGCACGTTCGGCACCATGAGCATCAGCTTTTGCCACTCGGCCATCACTTCCTTCAGCTTCTCCTCCTGCTCGCTCATGCCGTTTTTCAGGTGCCGCATCGCCTCGAGCAGTTTTTCGCGCTCCTCCCCTTCTGCGTTCCGCATCTCGCTACTGCGCCGCGTCTGTTCCGCGCGCTTGGTATCGAGCTCGAGCCGGATGCGTTTGCGCTCGTCGTCGACGGCGAGGAGGCGGTCAATATCGACGTCAATGTGCTTCTTTACGGCGCCCGCTTTCACGATGTCCGCGTTCTCCCGGATAAAATGTATGTCGAGCATGTGCCAACCAGTATAAAACGAAAGCCCACGAGAAGCACGGGGCTTTCGTGGACAGGCGGTTCATCGTACGGCGGGCACGCGGCGCCAAAACGGCGTATCACAGGTAATCGTGATCTTGTGGCCGCCTACGCCTCCTTCTTGCTCGACAACGAGTTTCTCATCATCGAGCATGATCTTGCAACGTTTGGGATCAAGACCGTAGCTCGCTACGAACGTACGCCCGGACATACGGCCGGGTATGCGAGAAGCTCTCCACTCCGAAAGGAGCGCGGTAATGATCTCGAATTCTTCCAACTTGAGCGTCAGATCCGGATCTGGCATCATCGTCTCTCCCGCAACGGCATTTGTTTGAAATAGGAGCGGATACCTTAAAAGAACTGCTCAGTATCCGCGCACTATGGTAAATAACGCATCATAAATATACGATGAGCTCTCCTACTTGGCGGTTCCACCGCCAAGTAACTGCCACGGGGAGGAGATGATTTATACTGGTCGCATGGAAGTACGGGAATTGAGACGAAGCGAATGGCCGAAGCAATTGCAGGAGATTCCGCAGCCGCCGAAACGGCTCTGGATACGGGGCTCCCTGCCGGCTGCCGGAACGAAGATCCTTGCGGTCGTCGGTAGCCGTGCGATGACGCGCTACGGGCAGGAGGCCTGCGAAAAGCTCATCGCCGGGCTTGCGGGCTACCCCATTTCCATCGTGAGCGGGCTGGCGCTCGGCGTGGACACCTGCGCGCACAAGGCGGCGCTCTCCGTCGGCCTCCATACCATCGCCATTCCCGGTTCGGGGCTCGACGATTCGGTCATCAGCCCGCGCACCAACCTGCTCGTGGCGAACAATATTCTCGCAAAAGGCGGCGCGTTGGTGAGCGAACACGAGCCACGGTACGTTCCGCGCGCGTACGATTTTCCCTCCCGCAATCGCATCATGGTCGGGATGAGCGACGCGGTCCTCATCGTGGAAGCGGGACCGAAATCCGGCACGCTTATCACCGCGCGCCTCGCCAGCGAATACAATCGAGAACTGTTGTGCATACCTCACCGCATCGGCGATGTACACGGTTTCGGACCGCACCTGTTCATCCGCCTCGGCGCCGCGCTCGCGTCCGACTCGCTGCACATCCTCGAGGCGCTCAAGATACCGCCGCGCGAAGCGCCTGCGGGCGCGGCGCCGAGCGACCTTGAGGACACGGAGCTCGTTATCTGGAATATGCTCGAAGAGCCGCAGACGCGTGACGAGATACTTCGCGCAAGCAGCCACGGCGCAGGCGACGCTCTCACCGCGCTTGTCGCGCTCGAGCTCCGAGGCCTTATACGCGAAGAATTCGGCGCATGGCGCAGGATATAGTTCGACTACCCCCACTAATACAATGACCATTTATTCCTGGAACATCCTGTACCGAAATCGCCGACTTGACCGCGTATTCTCATTTATCGCGCAAAGCGATTTCGATATTTTTTGCCTACAAGAGGTGCCGGAATATTTTCTTAAACGGCTGCAAACCCTTCCCTATTCCATCGCGTACCGCACCGACGTCGAGCGGCTTTTCAAGCGGGATATCGTCCGCAATTTCAACGTCATACTGTCTCGGCATCCCATCACTGCGCAGGGTGAAATACCGCATGACGAGTACTGGCCGCTCCTGCCGTTCTATACGCGCTTTTTCGTGCGCCTCATACCGTCGTTCAGCAAGGTCCGCAACCGCGGCGGCCTGTACGCCGATATAACAGCGAACGCAGTCTCTCTGCGCATCTTCAATCTCCACCTCATCCTGGCCCATCCCGCGTGGCGGCTGAAAGAATTCGAAGCGGCGATGGCAAAACGCGATGCGTCCCGGCCGACGATCGTGTGCGGCGATTTCAACACGCTTGAGGCGCGGCATATCGCCCCGCTCAACTGGATCCTCGGCGGCCGCATAAGCGATGCGCTGTTCCATAGGCGCGAGCGCATCCGCATTGAACAGCGCTTCGTCGAACACGAACTGGTCAACGCTCTTTCCGGAGAGATCACTCACCCCTTCTCCCGCTCTCAACTGGACCACATCCTCGTTTCCCAGTCGCTGTCCATCAAACATGCGGAGGTGTTGCGGGACCGCATGGGCTCCGACCATCATCCGATACGGGTCGAACTTGCTCCGATGTAACGCGGGCGGGGCTTGACCATATATAGGTATACGCGCTATGAGTGGATTGTGACCAAACGACTGCTTATCGTGGAGTCGCCGACCAAGGCGCACACCATTCAGCATTACTTGAGCAAGGATTACACCGTCCTTGCTTCGGTCGGCCATATCCGCGACTTGCCGAAATCAAACAAGGACGCCGTTGATATCGAAGGCGGGTTTGTCCCACGGTACGTCATTCCCGCCGGCAAACGGGAGGTGATAGAAAAGATACAGCGCGCCGCGGGCAAGGCCGACGAGATATACCTCGCGACCGACCCGGACCGCGAGGGCGAGGCGATCGCGTGGCACATCAAGGAAGTCGCGGGCCTCGCAAAGCCGAAGCGCGTCGTTTTCCATGAGATAACGAAGGCCGCGATAGAAGAAGCTCTTGCACACCCACGCACGATTGACGAACATTTGCGTCGCGCGCAAGAAGCGCGGCGCGTGCTCGACCGTATCGTCGGCTACGACCTTTCCGGTCTTATCTGGAAAAAAGTGCGCTACGGCCTTTCGGCCGGGCGCGTGCAGTCGCCGGCGCTCCGCATCCTCGCGGAGCGTGAGCGCGAAATAAAGGCATTCATACCGGTCACGTATTTCGTGCTCTCCGCGCTTTTCAAGTCAAAAACGGGCGAGATCGCCACGGTGTGCGTGAAGGAACCAGAATCAAAGGAGGAGGCGGAACGCATCGTGCGGGCGGGCAGAAGCGCGAAGTGGAGCGTCGGAGATGTCACCGAAAAGGCCGAGGAGCGCAATCCGCGACCTCCCTTCACCACGTCCACCCTCCAGCAAACCGCTTCGACGCGCCTCGGCTTCGCCCCATCGCGAACGATGCGCGCCGCCCAGAAACTCTACGAGGCCGGCCATATCACGTACATGCGCACCGACTCGGTGAATCTCTCGAAAGAATCGGTCGCGAAAATGGCGGGAGTCGTCGAAAAAGAATTCGGTAAAGAATATCTCCAAGTGCGCGCATACAAGACCACAAGCAAGAACGCTCAGGAGGCGCACGAGGCCGTCCGCCCTACGGATCCGACGAGGGAACGTGCCGGCGGCACGGCGGATGAAATGGACCTCTATGCGCTTATCCGGACGCGCGCGCTCGCCTCGCAGATGGCGGCCGCGAAGATCATGCGCACGACTATCACGGTCGAAGCCAACGCCGAGATCCCCCTTTTCTCGGCGAACGGTTCACGCATGCTCTTTCCCGGCTGGCTCGCACTCGACACGGCCGCACGCGGCGAGGACGTCGAGCTTCCAAAAGTCGCCGCCGGCGACGTGCTTTCTCTTTTGTCCCTTTCTTCCGAAGAAAAGCAAACCGCGCCGCCGAACCGCTATACCGAAGCGGGGCTTATCAAAGAGCTTGAGAAACGCGGCATCGGGCGTCCTTCGACCTATGCCTCCATCATGAAAACCATCCAAGACCGCGGCTACGTTGACAAGGTCGGACGTTCCCTGAAGCCGACCGCGACCGGCATGGTCGTCTCCGGCTGGCTCGAGGAGCATTTCCCCGAATACGTGAGCGATACGTTCACGGCGGAAATGGAGGACGAACTCGATGAGATAGCGCGCGGAGAACGCGGGTATACGGAAACCATGGCCGCCTTTTACGGCCCGTTCGAAAAAGCGGTGCACGCGAAGGACAAGCTTCCGAAAGCCACGGCGCTCGGCGACGCGGGGCCGGAATTCCCTTGCCCACTGTGCGGCGGACCGATGGAATTCAAGCTCGGTCGCGGCGGCGTTTTCATGAGCTGCAAACAGTACCCCGATTGCCTCGGTGCGCGGACCGAAGAAGGGACCGAATTGAAGAGCGACGAGCCCATCGGCATGCATCCGGAAACCGGAGCTCCCATTTTCGTAAAAACCGGACGCTTCGGTCCGTACGTGGAAATGCTGTGGCCCTCCGAAGCCTCAGCGAAGGGGGTGCTAGAGGAAAGACCCCACTCCGCTAAAGCTCCGCGGGGCGCCGCCAAACGTGGAAGACCACGAAAGGCGGCGAAACGCGCGAGCATCCCGGCCGGCACCGACCTCGCTCAGGTAACGCTCGCCGACGCGGTGAAGTATCTTTCCCTGCCGCGCGAACTGGGAACGCATCCTTCGACCGGCATGCCGGTGTTCGCGTCGACCGGACGCTTCGGTCCGTACGTCGGTAGTGGCGGAGAATTCCGTTCGCTCAAAGCGAAGATAGGCGACCCGTATACCATCACGCTTGACGGGGCGCTCGCCCTGCTCGCCGAACCGAAAAAACTTCCCAAAGGCGTGGGTGTAGCGCGGGAGATCGGAACGCATCCGCGCACGGGGAAAAATCTCGTGCTGTACAAGTCAAAACAGGGATTTTTCCTGAAGAAAGGCCTGCGCCGTATCTATCTCCCCGAAACGGTCGATCCGAACGGGCTCACTCCCACCGAAGCCGCCGAATACCTGAAATGAGCGCGGAGTTCCGTTCTTTTCTCGCTTCATTTGGTAGTACCCGGTGAAGGTGTATAGTGGTGTCCTATGACCACCGTCAAGGAAATTGTCGCGGAAATGACGGGTGCGACATCCGAGGATATCGCCTTCGTGGAGAAGGCGTATGAATATTCAAAAAAGGCGCACGAGGGCCAGACGCGCTATTCGGGCGAGCCCTACTTCGTGCATGCGGCGGCCACGGCAAAAACGCTCGCCGAATATGGCATGGATGCGGTAACCATCGCGGCGGGCCTCCTGCACGACGCCGTCGAGGACGGCCGCGTCTCGCGCGAAGAAATGGAAAAAGAGTTCGGAAAAGAGATGCTGTTCATCGTGGACGGCGTGACGAAGCTCGGCACGCACAAGTATCGCGGCGCCGAGCGCCACGCGGAGAGCTTGCGGCGGCTTCTCGTGGCGACCGCGAGCGATATCCGCGTGCTCATCGTCAAGCTCGCCGACCGCAAGCACAACATGCAGACCTTGGAGCACGTGCCCGAACACAAGCGCCGCCGCATCGCGCTCGAGACGCTCGAGATCTACGCTCCCATCGCGGATCGTCTCGGCATGGGAAAAATGAAAAGTACGCTCGAGGACCTCGCGTTCCCGTTCGTGGACCCGGACGCGGCACGGCACGCGGCCGAAGTCCGCAAACTGAAGACCCAGGAAACGGAAAGCGGGCTTGCCAAGGTGCAGAAAGAACTGAAGCAGGAGCTCGCCAAAAAAGGCCTGACCACTTTCCGCACCGACATCCGAATGAAAGGCCTCTGGAGCTTGCATCAGAAGCTGAAGCGAAAGCACGACGACATCAGCGTGATACACGACATCGCCGCCCTGCGCATCGTCGTGCCGACCATCGAGGATTGCTACACGACGCTCGGCACCGTGCATGCGCTCTTCAAGCCGCTGCCGGGCGAATTCAAGGACTACATCGCGTTCCCGAAGCCCAACGGCTACCAATCGCTCCACACGACGGTGGTGACGCCGGAAGCGGGTATCGTCGAGATACAGATACGGAACGAGGAGATGCACCGCCGCGCGATGTTCGGCATTGCATCGCACATGTCGTATAAGCAGCTCGGCAAAGGGGTCGAAAAACTCGGCACGGAAGTCCAAAAAAGCCGGTTCTCGTCGCTTTCCTTCTCCTGGGTCCGCTCGCTCATCCCGTCCTTGATGAAGATAACCAAAAAAGAAGGGGAGGTGAAAGGCGTCACCGAGGTCCCGCCCTGGCTTGCCGAACTTTCCGAAGCGCACGCGGAAATGGCGGGTTCCGAAGAATTCGTGGAGGGACTCAAAGAGGACTTCTTCTCGCACCGCGTGTTCGTCTTTACCCCGCAGGGAGACGTCATTGACCTGCCGGCGGATTCAACACCCATCGATTTCGCCTACGCGATACACAGCGACCTGGGCGACCATATCCAGGGCGTGAAAGTCAACGGCAAGCTTGTTCCCTTTGACACGAAGCTCGGCAACGGCGAAGTCGTCGAGATACTGCGACGCGATTCGGCGCATCCCTCGTCGAAATGGCTCGATATCGCACGCACGTCCTTGGCGCGCCGCAATATCCGCGCGACGCTCGGCATGACCGACACCAGCAAACCGAAAACGCCCCAAAAACGCAAACGTTCTGCAGGAAGCAAATAGGCCGGTCTGCGCGCGCTGTTAAACAGTAAAGTTGCTTATCGAGTAGAGATCGTTCTCATCCGGATCTTCTTCCGGCGCGGCGCGCGCGATGGGGTCGTCTGCCTGTGCAGACGGGTCTGAAAGCTGGGTCGTGTTCTTAAACACCGGCATGGCGGCGTCGGCGACGGGGTCCTGTGACGCCGGCTCGGCGGACGGATTGGATTCGAGCTGGCTGGTGGCGAGCGCAGTCGCGATGACCGAAAGGTCTTCCGGCGAAAAGAAGTCGATAAGCAGGCGGCCGCCTTCGGCGTTCGTCTCGATGATGACGCGCGTGCCGAGCGCCTCCGTCAGCGATTTCTCAAGCTGGACCATCTCCGGTGACTTGCGGTGATATTTGCGCACGCGCTCCTGCGCGATGGAACGCGCGATGCGCTCGGCGGCGCGGACGGAAATGCGCTTCAGGATTATCTCTTTGAACAGCGTCTCGCGCTCTTCGGGGCGGTCGTTGAGCGCGAGCAAGGTGCGTGCATGACCCTCGGTAAGCTCCTTTCCGACGATGGACTGCTGCATGTGTTCGGGGAGTGAAAGGAGGCGCACGCTGTTGGAGACGTATTCGCGGCTCTTGCCGATCTTTGCGGCGGTCTCCGCATGGGAGATGCCGAATTCGTCAATGAGCTTCTGCAGCGCCTTTGCCCGGTCTATCGCGTTGAGGTCCTCGCGCTGGAGGTTTTCTATGATGGCAAGCTCGAGCTTCGTGAGGTTGTTCTCCCCCTGGCGGATGACCACCGGTATCTGCCTGAGGCCGGCGAGCTTGCTCGCGCGCAGGCGCCGTTCGCCCGCGATGAGTTCGTACTTGCTCTCCAGGCCACCATCGGACTTTTCAACGTCAATGCGGCTGACGACAAGCGGCTGGAGCACGCCGTACTGGCGGATGCTCTCGGCGAGCGAAGTCAGGCCCGCTTCGTTGAAATTTTTCCGCGGCTGCTGGGGGTTCGGCTGTATCCGCTCCACGTCGATCCAAAAAACCGAGTCGTATTTTGTCGGGATATAACGCGCGTCGTCCTTCATGCGGATATTTTAACATATGGTATCGTGCAATTCATCGCCGGGGTGGCGGAATTGGCAGACGCAACGGATTCAAGACCCGTCGTCGCAAGACATGAGAGTTCGAGTCTCTCCCCCGGCACCGAAAAAGTGAGCAGGTCTTGTGCCTGCTTAATTTTCTGGTCGAGAGAATTGAAGGCCGGAGCGAGCGCAGGCGAGTGAGGCGGGGTCGCGGCCCCGACGGGCACGCCGGGAGCCGTGACCGAGTCTCTCCCCCGGCACCGAGAACAAGGCGGTGCGAGAGGTGTGAATATCGGCATTTTGACATGCACGTGGCATATGGCTACAGTATCGGGAGACCGAACCGGTGTGGTTCGGCAGTGAAATTGAAAGGAGGCCGGCCCTATGGCCGATATCAGCGAACAGCAATTCCAGGAACTGTTCCAGTCGAAGCTTGGTGTGTCGACGGATCGGGCACTGGACCTGTTCCGCCGCTACGACGTGGAGCTACGGCGTTCTTTTGTAAACGTCCTGCTTCACGCAAGCGAGCAGAAAAAGATCGAGGAAATACTCGGCATGCTCGAAAAGCAGTACGAGAGCGACCACCGCGCCCGGCGCAGGAACATTCCCGCGTAACGAGACCGGCTTCCGCCAATCGGCGAAAGCCGGTGCTTTTTTATCTACAGCTTCCCCACCAAGCCCAGTCCCGGTTCGAGCGTATCGGAACCCGGCTCCCACGAGGCGGGACATACTTTGCCTTTGTGCGTTTCCACGTATTGTGCGGCCTGGAGCTTGCGCAGGGTTTCTGCGCCTTTGCGGCCGATGGAATTGTCATTTATCTCCGCGGAGCGAAGGACTCCGGCGGGATCGATGATAAACGTGCCGCGCAGGGCGAGTCCCTCGTCCGGGGTCAGCACGGCTTCGCCCCCTTCGATAAGGACGCCGAACGCATAGGCGAGTTTGCCGGAAGGATCGGCCGCCATCGGATACATGATCTCCTTGATGCCCTTTGACGTGTCATGCCATGCTTTGTGCGTATACACGGTATCGGTCGAAACCGATATGATCTCCGCGTTGAGCGCCTGGAACTTCGGGTAGAGCTTTGCAAGTTCTTCAAGCTCCGTCGGACAGACGAAAGTGAAATCCGCGGGGTAGAAGACCACGATGAGCCATTTCCCGCGCAGCTGCGACAAGCTCATCGTCTTGATCGCATCATGGTGATACGCCTCGAACTCGAAATCGGGGACCGTCTCCCCCACCTTTACCATTGACGTGTAGTCGCGCTGCGCGTCATGAAATTCGCCGCAATGCTCGCAGTAGTTGCTTTTGGTTTCTTTCATACGGGTCATTAATTAGTGCGGAGCTATGATACCATCGCGGATAATGGTCGCACAAATTAAGCACGGCGAAATCCTGAGCGGGTCTTCCCGCGGACGGACGCGGATACTCTGCATTGCGGGACCGACCGGCTCGGGCAAATCCTCCCGCGCAGTTGACGAGGCGCTCGCAAGGAACGGAGAGATAATCTCCGTGGATTCGCGCCAAGTATACCGCGGGCTCGACATCGGCACCGAGAAAATACTGGCGAAAGAGATGGGGGGGATTCCGCACTACCTTATCGATATCCGCGACCCGGAAGGATCCTATTCCGCCGGGGATTTTGTCGCGGATGCGACGCGGCTCATACAAGAAATAGCCGCGCGCGAAAAGCTGCCCATCCTCGCCGGCGGCACGCATTTCTACTTCGATGCCCTGCTCCGCGGCCTCCCGCTCGGCATCGGCGAGAACCCCGAACTCCGGGAACGGCTCGCGGAACTTTCTACCGCGGAATTGTTCGCGCTCGTACAGGAGCGCGACCCGCGACGCGCCGCCGAACTCGACCCCAAGAACCGTCGCCGGCTCATTCGCGCGCTCGAGATAATCGAAGCGAAGGGGAAAGTGCCTGTTCGTTCCTCGATGGACTCTGGATCACTCTTTCGGGTGAAATGGATAGTCATTGACCCGCCGGGCGAAGAACTCCGCAAAAAGATAGATGCCCGATTGGCAAATGCGTTTGAACGCGGGCTCGTAGACGAAGTACGTCGTGTACGCGAACGCGTAGGCGACGCGCGACTCAATGAGCTTGGTCTTGAATACAAAATAATCGGCGAATACCTGCGGGGCGAACGAACGGAACGCTCTCTCTTGCCCGCCCTTTCAGCGAAACTTTGGCAATACGCCCGCCGCCAAAAGGCGTGGCTTCGCAAATTGGGACATCAGACCTCTTAACTCCCTACTGACAACTGCAGGAGGCCCTTAGGTTGTAATGGTATGGATCATCAGCGTAGTTCGCCCAGTCAAGACACGAGGCCGCGGCGGCTTCCTGCACTGACACGCTGGCGTGATTGATGCCGCCAATATCGACTCCTGTTCCAGCGGTATGGCGGGAAGTTGAGCCAACAGCGCCACAACTCCACGTAGAGCCGAAATGCTTGGTCACCTCCGTCGACACGGAATTCTTGAGGGACTGGCATACCGCATTCGCGTTTGTCTTTAATCCCTGCGTGCACCATCGGTCTCGTATTTCCCACAAATGCGTCTGATATGCCTGCGGCCTGTAGGCGGAAGTAACCCTGCCTCCTACCCTTCCAATAAATTGATTGGCACACGATTGTAGCCGGGGGTCAGTGTTAGTCCATACCACCGCGTCTCCGGCTTCCATCTGCGACGCAAGAGGATCTGTAATGGCCGAAAGTGATGGTGTGGGACAGGCAGTCACCAGAGTCGGAGGCGGAGCAACGGCCGGCCGCAAACTGCCCGCAAGCGGGATGCAAATATCGGCGCCACCCGTTGTAATGAGCTGCGACCACGTTCCCAACACCGTCGTCGTACCCGGTACTGTCGCCGCCCTGTTATAAAGGACCGCCATCACCGCGTCCACTATCATCCAGCCGGCAAGAGCGACGACAATGCCGACGACGGTGTTGAGCAGGATGCTCTTTGCTTTTGCCTTTCCGCCCGCGCTCACCGGGTTCACCACGAAGAGAAATCCGGCATATGCGATCATGAGCGGCGCAACGAACACGATGGCGAGGGTTATGCCAAAGCTGATGATGTTATTAACGACGACCATGATGAGACCCCATCCCGCGGCGCACTGATTCGTCGATTGCGGAATAATGGGGCCGAAGAACGGTATCGCCGCAGAAGCGGCCATGGGGAACGACACCAGAACCGCTACGGAAACGAAAAGAAGAGTGCGCGACCGCATATCCGTATCATACCGCCCTTACTCTGCCTTCAGGACGGCTTTCCCCACTGCCTTGTGTCTGTTATCGTTCTCTGACGGGCCTATCGTATAGTGGTAGTACATCGGTCTCCAAAACCGACAGCCCAGGTTCGATCCCTGGTGGGCCCGCAAAGGCGAAACAACCGCGGAAGCGGTTTTTCGCTTTGCGGGAGCCGAAGCGATGTTTCTTCAGCAGACAAAACCGCGAGGCGGGGTAGCGGAAAATTCTTTGCAACGGCAAAGAATTTATCCGTGACCGCCAAAACAAAAACCGCCCCCTCGGGGCGGTTTTTGTTATTTCTTCGCTTATTTTAACCGCCCCTGCCCTTCCACTTGATTTCCTTGAAGAGGACGCGCTTCCGGACGATGGGGTCGTATTTCCTGCACTCTATTTTGCGCTCCACGCCTTTCTTGTTCTTGCGCGTAATGATGACGTGCTTGGAGGCCGAGGACTGCAGCCGGATAATGCGGTCTTGTGACATGTGAGTAACCTAGCAGAATCGCCCCGATTACGCAACGGATGCCTCTTTCTTCGTGCTACTCTTTGCCGCTCGCGACGCGCGCTTTTTTACGTCGAAATAGACCTCGTCATTTCGTATTGAAACGGTGACGGTGCCGCCTTCCATCACGCCCTGCGACACCATGAGGGAGGCGAGCGGCGTGAGTATCTTTTCCTGTATCGTGCGACGCAGCGGGCGGGCGCCATACTGCGGGTTGTATCCTTTCTCCGCGAGCCAGGTGCGCACCTCCGGCGCGATGGTAAGCGCGATACGCTTGTGCGTGAGCCGCCCCATCACTTCCTCTATCTGCGTATCCACTATCTTGGCGAGCGCCTCCTTGGCGAGCACGTCGAAGATGATGATGTCGTCGAGACGGTTCAAAAACTCGGGGCGGAAGTGCTCTTTAAGCGCATCCATGACTTTTTCCTTGGTTTCCTCGTAGCGGCTCGCGTCGGTCGCGTTTGCCGTGCCGAATCCGATGTGCGCGAGCC
>Ga0075905_12_pt4 | contig 112672 bp, 119 predicted proteins | sample RifGroA1_FD_68324 | JGI IMG/M metagenome (GOLD analysis project Ga0075905, IMG submission 68324) | Parcubacteria bacterium GW2011_GWA1_56_13
TGTGCGCGAGCCGGTCTATGAATTCTCCGCCGATATTCGAGGTAAGTACGATGATGGTATTTTTGAAATTGACCTTGCGACCCTTGCCGTCGGTGAGGTGTCCCGAGTCGAGCACCTGCAGAAGGATATTGAACACCTCCGGGTGCGCCTTCTCTATTTCGTCGAAGAGCACCACCGCATACGGGCGGTGCCGGATGCGCTCGGTCAACGTGCCTGCCTCCTCATAGCCGACGTAGCCGGGCGGCGCGCCGATGAGCTTGGCGACCGAGTGCTTCTCCATGAATTCGCTCATGTCGACGCGCACCAGGGCATCAATATCGTTGAACATGAACTCCGCGAGTTTCCGCGAGAGTTCGGTTTTCCCGACGCCCGTGGGTCCGAGGAAGAGGAACGAACCTATCGGACGGTTGGGGTCGCTAATGCCCACGCGGGAGCGTTTTACGGCATCGGTTACCTTTTTCACCGCATTGTCCTGGCCGATGATGCCTTTCTTCAGCGTTTCCTCCATGCGGGAGAGTTTCGCCGCTTCCTCCTCGAGCATTCGGGCGACCGGGATGCCGGTCCAGCGACTTACCACCGCCGCGATATCCTGCTCGGCCACCTCCTCGTTCAGCACGCGGCGCGACTTCTGCAACGTCTTCAGGCGCTTGAGTTTCGTCTCAAGCTCTTTCCGCAAGTGCGGCATCTTGCCGTAGCGTATCTCCGCGACCGTGCCGAGATCGGCGGCCGCTTCGGCGTTATCCGCTTGTATCTTGAGCGCCTCGAGCTCGGTCTTGTTCGCACGGATGCCTTCGAGCACCTCCTTTTCGTTCTTCCACTTGAGCCCGAGCTCGCTCGTTTTCTCCTTCAGATCAGCGACCTCGGCGTCTATATCCTTGATGCGCTCCTTGATCTCTTTCGTACGCTCGCCGTCGAGGTCCTTTTGAAGCGCCTGCCGTTCGATCTCCAGACGGCGTATCTTGCGGTCGGTCTCCTCCAAGAGCGGCGGCTTATTCTCAAGCGCGATGCGGAGCCCGCTCGCGGCCTCGTCAATGAGGTCGATTGCCTTGTCCGGAAGGAAGCGGTCGCTGATGTAGCGAGCGGAGAGTTCGACCGCCGCAACGATAGCGCCATCGGTGATGCGTACGCCGTGAAAGAGCTCGTACTTGTCCCTGAGTCCGCGCAAAATGGCGATACCGTCTTCTATGGACGGCTCCTGCACGAACACCGACTGGAATCGGCGCGTGAGCGCGGCGTCTTTCTCTATGTATTTCTGGTATTCCTTGAGCGTGGTCGCACCGATGACGCGTATCTCGCCGCGCGAAAGAGCGGGCTTGAGCATATTCGATGCGTCGAGCGAGCCCTCCGCGCCGCCCGCGCCCACGAGCGTGTGAAGCTCGTCCACAAAGAGGACGACCTTCCCTTCCGCCCGCTCCACCTCTTTCATCACATTTTTCATGCGCTCTTCGAATTCGCCGCGATATTTCGTTCCGGCGATCATGAGGCCGAGGTCGAGCGAGAGCAGCTCTTTGCCCTTCAAGGATTCGGGTACATCTCCGGTCGCCATGCGCGCGGCGAGCCCTTCGGCGATCGCCGTCTTCCCCACGCCCGCTTCGCCGATCAGGACTGGATTGTTCTTCGTACGGCGCGCAAGGATTTGGATCACCCGGTTTATCTCGATGTCGCGGCCAATGACCGGATCAAGCTTGTTCTCGGCCGCGAGCTTCGTCAGATTGCGCGAATACTTGGCGAGCGCGCGGAAACGCTTCGGCTCCACTGTTTGCCCGTCTTTCGAGCTTTTCAGTTCCTTGAGGATGGCGAGCGCGGCATCGCGGCCTATCGAGAAGCGGGCAAGGATGTCTCCTGCGGGACCCGGATGTTCTATGACCGCGAGGAACAAGTGTTCGGTGCCGACGAACGTGTCGTTCATCCGCGCAGCGATCTTTCCCGACGCTTCGAGCGCCTGGGCGAGGTCGGGAGTGAGGTAGATCTGATACGAAGGCGAGAGCACCGTGGCGCTCTCGGGCGCCTCGAGATTTTCAAGGACTGCGTCCGCGAGCATGATGGTATCGACCTCCATCCGGTCGAGCATCGAGAATACCAGCGATTCTTCCTGGAGCACCAGGGCAGCGAGCAAATGGAGCGGCGAAACATGATTTTGTCCGCGCTCTATCGCAAGCTCGTGCGCTCGGCGCACGGCTTCCTTGGCTTTGGTGGTGAAGTTATTAAACGGCGGCATTGTGGGGTTATTCTAGGTCGCAGGTGTTGAAGATACGGTGAGGAGCGCGGTTATCTTGTTTGCGGGAATAAGGAGCCCGGGCGTCCCTCCCGCACTGATGCCGATGAGGTTGCCCGAAAGGTCGACCGCCGCGCTCCCCGCTCCGATGTCCGGCAGTGTGGTGTGAATGCCGCCCTCGCTCACGCGCGCGACGATGCCGGTGGAAGCGGAGCCGTCCGCCCCTATGGCGAGAACCGTCTGTCCGAGTTTCAGGTTGCTTGCGGTGATGAGGACCGGCGGGGTCACCTTCGGTAATGAGGCATTGTCCGCAAAACCATATACGGTGATTCCTTCACCCGCTTGCGCAAGCGACGCGGCAACATATATGCCGCCGGGAAATTCAATGAGTGCTTCCTTCGGCAGAATGTCCCGAGACGCGGTCGCAACGACCCGGGATTTGGGAAGATAGGTGCCGACGGAGGCGATCGGCGTCGAAGTGCCGGTCTCAAGCGCGTAAATATTTACGGCGCGTGTCGCGTCCGCCCCGAGCGCGGCGGTCACGAGATCCTGATTTGACGGCGCGGGGGCCTGGACGATCGCCGCGGGCGCCGTAGCCGCGACCGTTTCGATCGTGCGTTCGACGACGCGATTCACGGTCTGCGTCACGTATGCCGGCGTATGGTCGAGCAGAGAAACCGTCAGGATGCCGGTTGCGACCGATGTCACGAAGTTCACGAGTATCGTGAGCAATATGAGCTGGGCTTTCGAGAGTTCCTCTATATTCATACCACTATAATGCTACCCTTGGCCGTTGGCGTCAACCCCGTACCACTTTCGGGGAATGAATAAGGAATAAAAGGTTCCATACCTCGCGGGTATGCAACAGTCATTATGCAGCCGCGTCTCCCGAAAGTGGTGCGGAGTCAATAAACGCGACGGCTCGCGCGAGTGCGCGGGCGAAACGGACGAGTTCGGAAGAGCGGGTATCCGGCCCCCAGGAGATCCGTAGCGTCGCGCGGGCGCGGGCAGGGTCCCCAAAGAGCGCGAGAACCGCGCGAGACCCTTCCTCCGAATCGGTTTCGCATGCGCTTCGGGTAGAAACCGCGAACCCGGCTTCGTCCATGAGAGCGACGAGGTAATCGGTGTCCCGGCCCGTCAGCGAGACGTTGAGGATGTTCGGTGCCTGCGAACGTCCTTCATTTATATGCACGTCCGGTATGGTTCCCGTAATGGCTGAAATCAGCGCTAGTCGCTGCGCTTGTGCGGCGGCATGGAATTGTTCGCGGCCCCGCGCGGCGGCGCGAAGCGCCGCCGCGAAGCGCTGCGTGAGTTCATACGCCTCGCTTCCGGAACGCAATCCGCGTTCCTGGCCCCCTCCTTCGTAGAGCGGAACGATGGGTATTGTCCGGTGCGCGACGAGCGCGCCGATACCGCGGATGCTGCTGACTTTTGAAGCGTCGAATGTGAGCATATCGGCACCGAAATGCGCACGGGTTATCTTTTGGGTTGTCGGCGCCTGCGATGCGTCCACATGCAAAATGGCATGAACTTTTTTCAATGCCGCCGCGACCTCGCGCGTATTCCATACCACGCCGGTCTCGCCGCACACCGCTTCCATGGAAACAAGCGCCGTATCATCTCTCACTACCTTCGCAAGCGCTTGGGTATCCACGCGACAATCTCTGATCGGCAGCGGCTCGACGGCGACTCCTTCCTGTGCGAGCAGTTTCGCATTTTCTACGATGGATGCATGCGCGCTTGGTAAATAGAGCACATGAACGCTTTTCGCTCCCCTTGCCTTGAGCGCCCGCGCGTGCCCCAAGAGAGCAAGCGCGTTCGCCTCGGTCGCGCCGCCCGCGAAAATGACGTCATCCGCCTGCACTTCGGCGAGCCGGGCGATGACGGTGCGCGCGCTTTCCAACATCTGCTTCGCCCGTCTTCCCTCCTCATGAGGGGAGGAAGGGTTGCCGCTTACGCCCGCTGCGAAATCCAAATATGCTCTCTGCTTCCAAAACATAACAGGTATTCTACATGAGATGCCTCCATGTTGGTCGGCACAGATTGCAGTTAGGTCATTTTTGTGATGAAATAGCGTCATTATGGCGCGGGAGGCACGACCGCCCGTCATTGCGGTGATGGGCCACATAGACCACGGCAAGTCATCCCTTCTGGATTACATCCGGAAGTCGAACGTCGTTGCGGGCGAGGCGGGCGGCATCACCCAGCACGTCGCCGCGTATATCGCCCTCCATAACGGCCGGCCGGTCACCTTCCTCGACACTCCCGGACATGAAGCATTCAAGGCACTGCGGGAACGCGGCGCCGCCGCTGCGGATATCGCCATCCTCGTCGTCGCCGCAGACGAAGGAGTGATGCCGCAGACGCTCGACGCTCTCGCCGCGATACGGGAGGCGAAGATCCCGTTCATCGTCGCCATCACGAAAATAGACAAGAATAACGCCGACATCGAGCGCACGAAGCAGTCGCTCCTTGAGAATCAAATATTCATCGAAGGTATGGGTGGCGACATAGCGTACGCACCGGTGTCTTCCAAAACCGGCGAGGGAGTATCGGAATTGCTTGACCTCGTCCTCCTTTCGGCGGACCTTGCGGAACTTACCGCCGATCCCGAAAAGAGTGCGACCGGTTTCGTGCTCGAATCAACGCAGGACCCGAAACGGGGCGCCTCCGCCACGCTCATCGTGAAGGACGGCACGCTCGCCAAGGGAGGATTCGCCGTCGCGGGAGATGCGTACGCTCCCATACGCTTTATCGAGGACTTCCGCGGCGCGCGCGTGGAGCATGCGGGACCGTCGCAGCCGGTCCGCATCTCGGGATTCAATACCTTGCCAGCTGCCGGCGCACTGTTCAGTGTCGCGGAAAGCAAAAAAGAGGCCGGGGCGCTCGCGGAAGAACAGGCCAAAATGCTCGCCTCCTCTTCCCAACGCGATGCGGCGGCGGAGGGAGTCGTCGAGCTTCCTCTTGTCATAAAGGCGGACGTCGCTGGTTCCGTAGACGCCATCGCTCACGAACTTCTAAAGATAACCGACGAGCGCGCGTCCATCCGCATCCTTTCTTCGGGCGTCGGCAGCGTCTCGGAGAGTGACGTCAAGGTCGCGCACGCCGCCGACGGAGTCATCATCGGATTCAACGTATCGGCGGACCCCATCGCAAGCGAATTGGCCCAGCGTGATTCCGTCGGTATTTTTCTCTTCTCCATCATTTACGAACTTTCGGCGAAGGTCAAAGAATTGCTTGCGGCGCGCGTGCCGAGCATCGCGATCGAAAAAGAGCTCGGGCGGGCGCTCGTGCTGAAACCCTTTTCCTCCGGCGCGAAGAAGCAGGTGCTCGGCGCGCGCTACGTCTCCGGCATCCTCACCGTCGGCGACCGCGTGAAGATCGTGCGGAAGGAAATCGAGATTGCGCGCGGCAAAATAGCGAATCTTCAGCAGGCACGCGCGGACGTAAAAGAAATAAAAGTGGAAGGCGATTTCGGCGCCGAGATCGAGGCGCGCGAGAACGCGGCGTACGGCGACGAACTCATCGCGTTCGTCGTTGCCGAATCATGAACCCGGTCCCGGGACCGCAGGATCGCCGGCGACAGAGCGGGCGCGCGACCGAGATAGTCGCGCGCAAAGCGGCGCGCTTCATCGCGCGGGAGGCCGGCAGCGACTCTCTCATCACCGTCATTCGCGCGGAGACGCGGGCGCACGGTGAACACGTCCTGATCTTCGTCAGCGTCTTCCCCGTCGAAAAAGCCCGCGCGGCACTGGCCTATCTCGAACGCCAGCGCGGGGCATTTTCGGATTATTTAAAGGAGCACTCGCACCTGCGCCTCCCGCGCGTTGATTTTCTCCTTAACAACGGCGAACAATCAGGAGGCCCGGGCGGGAATTGAACCCGCGCATAACGGTTTTGCAGACCGTCGTGTTACCACTTCACCACCGGGCCTTACTACGACAATAACAGAGAAGATAGTATCATCAAAAGATGCCGAGGTGGCGAAATTGGTAGACGCGCGACGCTTAAAACGTTGTAGGCCCTAATCGGCCTATGTGGGTTCGACTCCCACCCCCGGCACAGATAATGCAAAAGAGAAACAAGCGTATAGGGATTTTCGATTCCGGATTCGGAGGATTGCACGTCCTTCGCTCGATAGTGAGTGCACTGCCGCAGTACGACTACGCGTATCTCGGCGATACGGCGCGCGCTCCGTACGGCGACCGACCGCAGGAGACGATATACGCATATACGAAACAGGCCGTGGACTTCCTCTTCCGGCATGAGTGCGGTATCGTCGTCATCGCGTGCAATACCGCCTCGAGCGAAGCGCTCCGCAGAATACAGGACGAATATGGCGCCGCGAAAAAGGTGCTCGGTGTGCTCATTCCCGCCGCAGAGGTCGCCGTGGAGCGGACGACAAAGGGGCGTATAGGCGTCATCGCGACGCACGGAACCGTCGCCTCGAACAAATTCGTCCGGGAACTCACGAAGCTCGATCCGACCGTGCGCGTGTTTCAGAACGCGTGCCCCCTGCTCGTGCCCCTTATCGAGTCGGGAGAACACGGCTCCGCCGAGATGGAAACCATTCTGAAAAGATATCTTGACCCGCTGCTGCGCAAAAAAATCGACACGCTTATTCTGGGCTGCACGCATTACGGCATCCTGGAGCGGAACATACGCAAGGTCGTGGGACCAACGGTGCACATCGTCTCGGAAGCAAGAGTCGTTCCGAAAAAATTAGCGGCCTACTTTAAAAAGCATGGCGAAATAGAGGCGACGCTCGGCAAGCGGTCGAACATCCACTTTTACTCGACCGACCGCACCGATAATTTCAAAATTCTCGGAAGCAAGCTCTTCGGCAAGAAAATCCAGGTCAAAAAAGCCACGCTTCGATAAAGTCAGTAGTGCTGGGGGAGAGACTCGAACTCTCATGCCTTGCGGCGTTAGCTCCTAAGGCTAGTGCGTCTACCAATTTCGCCACCCCAGCGCTTTCAAAGCATACTATGTTCTGTTATATTTTTCTTTACGAGGAACTACTTACTATTCCTCACCCCGCGCCCATAGCTCAGTTGGTAGAGCTGCTCCCTCTTAAGGAGAAGGTCCCAGGTTCGAGTCCTGGTGGGCGCACTTGACAAGTACGTAGTTTTGTGTACCATATACGCCAGAAGTCTGGCTCGATTCCGAGCTGGATACGTACATTCCAGGAGAAACCAATGCTCCGAATATTCGTGGAAAAATTCGTGGATAAGGAACACAAACTGATCAGGTGGAAGACCCTCTTCGTATGGGGGCCGATTCAAGCCCTCCTCGGTTTTTTCCTGTTCTACTTCATCGCTTCATTCGCCTTCGAGTTCCTGAACGGGAGCTTGGGTGCGAAGTACTTCGTCCATAACAGCATCACGGTTGGGGCGACATTCTTTCTTGCTTTCGCCTACTTCTATCTTCTGGCGCTTGCGAAGGTAAAAGAAGCATATGTTGGCCAACCAACGCTTCTCGGCGCTCGGCGAAATGAATTCGTTCTACCGGAAGGCTATTCTCTTATCTTGCCGTGGCCATTCATGGGTTACAGCGAGATTCCGGTTCAGCCAACCACAACCGAGCTTAAGGAGCCGATGGAAATCCTGGTGTCGAAGCAACCGGAAAAAGACAATGACGGCACTCAACCCACGCCGCCGGTCCAACCGAATCCAAACGAGCCGCCAGCTTATCAGGTGCGGATGAAAATCTCCATGTCAATTCTATGGGAGGTTGAGCCCGAAAACATCCTGAGCTACACGGCTGTCGATGGAGGAAGGGCCGGTGTTGAAAAAGCTCTGGTGGAAGTTATGCGGCGCAGCATTCGCGAAAGGGCGCAACATCTCTCTGACACGCAGGTCTTTACCGGCCAGGAGGTCTTTGCGACAGAGGTTCAGAAAGCGCTTGAAGAAGACCTCGATAAGAACAAGCCTGGGATGAGTCTTGTAAAACGCCTCGGTATTAAAATCATCAAGGTACAGACCGTGAAGATCGTTCCGTCGGATGAGGAATTGACGAAACGGTATGAACGGCTTCGTAGCGAAGACCTCGACAAGCAGGCCGAAACGAACCAGGCAAACCATCTCGCGGACAACCTGGTGGACAAATTCAAGTCGAAGGGAGTCTCCGCTGACATGGCGTTCCTAGGTGCGCTCGCGATGACGAAGGACGCGAAACTTGTGGGGGTCGTTGGCAACGCCGGCGATTTCACGAAGGGACAAGTGGCAGCTGGTGAAGGAGGTGGGCGATGACGTTCTACCAAAATATCGGGACCCCCGTTCGGTCATCGGCAAAGTATCTTCTTGTCTTAGGGGTGGTCCTGCTCCTTGTCGGAATGGGGTACAGCGCGTATCTCTATAACAAAGCACGTGCTCCATCCACGCCTTCGCAGAACAGTGGCGTGCGGCCGGAAATCCCGCTTGCAGGCAGTCCGCGAGCTTCAGGAACGCTGGTCATACCGGCAGGCGGAAAGTCGGATCTTATCCCGCCTCTAGAAGGCAAGTATCCCGAGTTCACGGGGTTCGGCAAGTTCCTGACGCACAACGTGCGTCTGGACGGGACCGAGTGTGCGTTTGGGGAGGCGGGTTGCGTGAATGGCCCGCGTCTCAAGGGCTATTACATAAGCAACGAATCGGGCGCGACGATCACCGTTACGTTCGAATTCAAGCCCGGGTGAAGTTCTTTCGGGCGCAAAGGTCGCACGGGTTATTCCGAGCGGCCTTTTTCTTTTTGTCCGTTCCCTACTGCGATATCTTTGTGACCGGCTTGACGTTTGGATTATCCGGGAAAACGGCTTTAAGCGCGAAATTAATGATGCCATACGCGCCGAACATGATGACGAGCCCGATAAGTCCCCACAGAATGGCCCGTTTCCCTTCCGTGCGCTTCGTTTCGTCCGCCGCATGCGCGATGAACTCAAACACGCCCCAAATGAAAAGAACGAACGCCGCACCCGCGAGGAGCAGGATAATCGGATTAACGATCTCGACGACGACCTTTCCGAGGAATTGGTCGAGAACAACCATTTACCTGACCTGAACGCCTGACGTCGGGACGCCGCCGGTAGGACCCGATGTATTGCCGAAGCTCACCGTGCCGGTGAGGATGTTCACGAGACCCCAGATGGAGACCATCACGAAGAAGCCGATGAGACCCCAAAGCATGAGATTCTTTCCTTTCTCTCTCACCTCTTCGGAATTTGCTCCGAAAATAAAGGTGTAAAACGCGCCCCAGAGGAACACGATGAAGGCGATGGCGAAGAGCACGGGGACGAGCACGTTGTTTATGATGTTGATGATGAAAGAGCCGGCGTCCGCAACGTTGTTGATCGCGGCAAACGAAACGAGCGGCAGGGCGAATGCGGCAAGGAGGGCGAATGCTTTTTTCATAATATTGGTAAGCGGATAACAAAGTAATTGTAACGTTCCTCCTGGCGCGGTCAAGGCGCTCCTGCGCGCCGTGTGGATAGTCCGCCGAGACGCTTCTGGGCTTGGGAGCGCGAGCGTATGGGTCTCTTACAATCTCGGCGGAGTCGGCGGAGCCGCCATGATGGACAGGCCGAAGGTCGTCATCACTATGTATACGAGCGCCCACACGGACAGGATGACAACAAAGCCGATAATGCCCCACAGCGTGAATTGCCGCCCCGTCGCGCGCTCGGCCTCATCATCGGCGCCGAGGATGAAATACTTGTATACGCCGTAGAGGAACACGATGAAGGCGACCGCGATGAGTACGGGAACGAGCAGGCTGTTAATGACGCCGACGATGCTCTGTGAATACCCCTGGAGATACGTCGGGTTGATGCCGGTCTGGGCAGACGCAATGAGCGGAAATCCGGAGGAAGCGACAACGACGAGAACTGTAGCGAGATGAGAGAATTTGCTCATTGTATTCTGTACGATTGCGGCGGCGGCGGCGCATAGGAGCCGGCAAGGCCGAAGGTGTTCGCGACGACATTCACGAGGCCCCAGAGCGATATCATGACCACGAAGGCGATGAGACCCCACAGCAGGATTTTGTGCCCCTCATCCACCTTCCCCGGGTCGCCTTGCGAGAAAATATACTTCAACACGATGCCGTAGAGGAACACGATGAAGGCGATGGCGAAGAGCACCGGCACGAGCACGTTATTAATGATGTAGAGGATGGTGGATGCGACCTGGCAGATATTGCTCGCCCCGCACATAAAAGGACCTCCGCTTCCAAAACTTATGGAGAAATTCCTGTTGGAGAACTGGAAATTGCCGCTTGAATCGGAATAGATGGATGTTTGGGCAAGGGCGAGCGACGGCGCCAAGAGTACTGCCGAAGCGGCCAAGACGGTGACGAAACGAGTCATTGATTTCATATGCGGTTCAGTATGACACATCACCTAGCGGGCGCGATGCCGAGCGTGGATAACAGCAAATTCACGAGGCCCCACACCGAAAGGAGCACTACCATGCCGAGAATGCCCCAGCCGATGAATTGACGTCCTTCCGAGCGCTTCGCCTCATCCCCTCCGTGAAGGAAGAAGTAGTTTATGACCCCCCAGATGAAGACAACGAACGCGAGCGCGAAGATAAGCGGCACGATGACGGTATTGATGACGCCGATGACGCCGGTGGAGCCGCTGCCGACGAATTGAGCGAAGGTCATACCCGTCACACTAAACGGCCTCGCAGGCTGTACTGCAAGCGACGTTTAAGCGCCGCTCGCGCTCCTTGGGAGGCCTTCAGGCGAAACTCTCTTCCTTTTGCATCGGTTTGCGACATGTACGCTTCGTAGTATATCAGTTGAAATGGCAGGCGGGATCGTGTTGACCGTGCAGTTCCCATAGAATGCCCAGCGAGACGGCGTCGTAAGTCAGTTGTGAATCCAGTGTAGAGTCGGTTGTCTTTCTTACTGTGTAGAAGATATACGTAATACATGGTCGTCTCGCAAGGCCGTTTTAGTGTGTCGGGTCATATTACTGGCCGACCGAAAGCGCTTGCACCGTCGCTTTGATGCCGATGGCTATCGCCTGCGAACCAAGGAGAATGAGCGCTCCGACAACGGTCCATAGGAGGGCGGCTCGCGCCTCGGTTATCTTTGACTCGTTCCCCCGAGCCGCTACAAAAAGGTAACCGACGTACACCATCATCAAAATGACGACAATGGTGCCGATACGTATGACGAACGCCAGGATATTCAAGAGGAAGCTCTCTAGATTCCCTCCTCCTTGGAGCGGGTTGAGGAGCGAAGTGTAGGTGACGGGCTGTGAGAGACCGGTTTGGGTGGTGGGGCTCGTGAGGCCTTGTTGGATATTAGTGCGCGGATCTATGGCACTGCACGTTCCATCGCTCAACCGCGGTCCGGTGACTATCTGTCCGTTAACCGTCGTCACGCAGTCGGTATCGGCATGTACAAAAAACGGCGCGCCGAATGATGCGACGAGCGCGAAGGAAACGATGATGGAGAAACGCATACTTATTGTTGCGAAAGGAGGGCGCCCAAGGAGCGCTCGGCGGAAACGAGCGCGGCTTCGGGCGTGGAACGACCGCTTATCACATTCCCAATCATACTCGAGAAAACCGCATCGGTGTCCAACGGCGCTGGGGACAGCCACCCTTCTGTGTACAGGGCTTCGGCATAGCTGACCGCCTTCGCAGGATCGACGGGCATCGTCGCGAGTACGTCGAGAACCGCGGGAGTGAGGCCGGCCGCGTCGGCGGCCACGACCTGCTCGGTCGAGTTGGAGAGGATCGCTGCGGCTTGATAGGCGCCCGCGGCATTCTTCGCCCCCCGCGGGATCATAAATGCGTACATGAGGCCGTAGGCCTTCTTTGTGGCGGCGGTCGCGGGCTGCGGTAGCGGCGCGACGTCGAAATTGAGATTTGGATTCGCAGAACGCAGGTAGCGCGCTTCGGACGAATACCCGAGATAGAGCGCCAGGTCGCCGACCAGGAACATCTGCCGCGAATCGGACAGCGAGCCGTTCCATGTGTATGAGACCTTCGACGGGTCGGCGAACTGGGTGTAGAAGCCGAGTACCGCCTGGCCGGGCGGCACGCCCTCTGACGCCATCGAGCCGAGATCGGCAATGGGCGCGCCGCTCGCCGAGTAAGAAGAAAGCGGCGCGCCCGCCTGGAGGAAGAGCGCCGAGAGTATTCCGCGAGCGTCATGGACATTGCCATAGGTGCCGAGTGCGATCAGTCCGCGGGTGATCTGCCTTGCCGGAGTGAGGATCGCGACGTTTGGCACAAGGCCGGTCATCGCTTCCCAGGTCGCGGGCGGTTTCGCAATGCCATTGCTCGAGAGGATGGAGCGATTGTAAAAGAGCACGAGGGGGTCAACGAGGAACGGTATGCCGTAGTAGCCGTCCGGTCCCGTGAAAATCTCCGTCCCCTGCACGAAGGTAGAGGTGAATGCCCTTGGGGGCAGCGTATCGAACCCTATCGGCGTGATGAACTTCGTAAGCGCGAAAAGCACTTCCTGCGAAGCAAGAACCAGGTCAGGGGCGGCGCCGGTCGCTATCGCGGAGGCGAGTTCGGAGGGGAGGGTCGCCGGTTCTTTTTGTTCGTACGAAACATCCTTGAGGACCGAATTCGTTTGTGCGACCGCAATGAACATCGCACGCATATCGTCCTTGGGGAGTGTGCCCCACACGACGACCGAACCAACCGCATCCCTGCCGCCGTTGCTTGAATATGTCGCGAAGACGAACAGGCCGATGAGCGCGCCTAGTCCGAAAACGCCGAGCAAAATTCCTTGGAAAAGGGATAGCCTCATAATTCGACGGGACTCACTATGGCCCTGAATAAAATTGAATGGGTCATGGTGCGGTAAAGATAACGCCATAATGATGCGGTCCGGCGCGCAACGACTTCACTTTATGGAAGCCGCCGTTGATGAAAAGCGCTTCGGCCTGATGCTCGGACACGACTCGCTCGGGCGTGGGACCCATCCCGCCGTAGCTTCCTGCCCAATCAATGACCATGAGCTTGCCGCCTGTTTTTAGAACGCGCTTTATTTCCGCGAGAAGGCCGTCGCGGTTCTCTATCTGAAAAAGCGTATTGGCGAGTATGACCGCGTCGAGCGATGCGTCGCGCAGATGACTACCGCCCAACGTTTCGACATCGCCCCACACCGTTTCAATGATATGCCGATGGTGCTCGTGCGCATTGAGCTTGATGTGCTTGAGGACGTCCTCTTGCACGTCGATCGCGTAGACCTTGCCGCTATACCCCACGATCGCGGCCGCCGCGCGCGCGTAATGCCCGCTCCCGGCCCCGAAATCGGCGGCCTTCATGCCTTCGCGTAAGCCGAGCTGGAGAATGTTCTCTCTCGGAGAACTGAAATGAGCGTTCATAATCGCGAGCAAATCGAAGAGCCCATAGGTATACCGTACCATGCGCGACCCGCTACGGGCCGCGTAATTAACACTATGAAAAAGATGAGGGCCGCTCCTCCGGCGCGGCCCCTTCGTGGGTTTCAGTGAAAAATGTATTTGGTCTGCTCGGCGAGCCGTTTGCGCGGCGTCATCACCGTTTCTCTCACCGCCAGATACTTCGAGAAAATATCCTCGAACGCTTCTTCCTCGTCCTGTCCGAGTCCGATGATGTCATGGGTTGATTCCTGCGGTTTGCCGTCGATCTCGAACTCGTTCGGCCCCGGCACCCGTACCACCGTCACTCCGGGCCTATGAAGATATCGTAGGGAACGTCAGCCACCCTCGAGAGGCCCAGTCGGGACGCAAGCTGCTTCCTGAAGTCATCCCACGCGTTCATGATGTTCTCCCGTTAGAACTTCGTACGCACCCCACTACATAATATCTCCGCCCTCGCTCCCCCACAAGAGCGGGATGTGCGTACTAAAAATAGGTATTACAGCGCGACCATCGAGGCAATGGAGTCGCTCGGGCGCAATTTCATCACGCGGACGCCCTGCGTAGCGCGGCCGAGCGAGGGAATCTCGGCGACCGAGGTGCGTATCACCTGTCCTTTTTTGGAAATGACGACAAGCTCCTCCTCTGCGGCATCGCCAATGATGACGCGAGCGCCGATGATCTCGCCGGTCTTCGGTGTAACCGCCGCGGTCTTGATGCCCGAGCCCCCGCGGCCCTGGACTTTGTATTCGGAGATTTTCGTGCGCTTGCCGTAGCCCTTGCTCATGATTACCAGAAGCGACGCGTCTTTCGCTCCGCCCGGAATGATCTCGGCGGAGACAATCGTATCGCCTTTTTTCACGCTCATGCCGCGCACGCCGCCGGCGGTGCGGCCCATTTCGCGCACGTCGCCTGCTTCAAAACGAATGCTCTGGCCCTTTGCCGTTACGATGGAAACGGTATCGCTCTTGCCGGCCAGGCTCGCCGAAACAAGCGTGTCGCCGCCCTTGAGATTGATGGCGATGATGCCCGAGCGGCGCACGTCGGCGAAGTTCTTCGCCGCGACCCGCTTCACCGCGCCCGCCTCGGTGACGAACACGACCGAAGACGCATTGAGCGCCGCGCCCTTCGGCACGGCGAGCACGCTCGTGACCGACTCTTCGCCCGCGAGCGGAAGGAAATTCATAATGCTCTTGCCCTTGGTCGCGCGCTTCCCTTCCGGAATGTCGTACATCTTGAGCTGATACACCTTTCCAAAGTTAGTGAAGAAAAGAAGATCGCTGTGTGCCGAAGCGACGAGGAAGTGCGTTACGATGTCTTCTTCCTTCGTCGCGATATCCACGACGCCGACGCCGCCGCGCTTCTGTCGCCGGTACTCGCTCGGGTTCGTCCGCTTCACGTAGCCGCCCGCCGTCAGCACGAGCATGGAGTCCTCGTCCGGCACGAGGTCTTCGGCAGAAATATTCTGCACGCCTCCTTTCACTATCTTCGTCCGACGGTCGTCGCCGTACTTCTCGCCAAGCTCAAGGAGTTCCTTCTTTACCACCGCGAGGATGGTCTTTGCCGACGAGAGTATCCCTTTCAGGGCCGTGATGAGCGCCTGGACTTCCGAGAGCTCGTCCTCGATCTTCTTGCGCTCAAGGCCGGCGAGCTTGGAAAGGCGCATTTCGAGGATGGCGGCCGCCTGGGGCTTGGAAAAACCGAATTTTTTCTGCAATGCGAGCGAGGCCGCCGGAATATCCGCCGCCTTCTTGATGAGCGCGATGACCTCGTCGATGTGGTCGAGCGCTTTGGAGAGGCCGAGGAGAATATGCTCGCGCTCCTGCGCCTTCCTGAGGTCGAATTGGGTGCGGCGCTTCACCACTTCCTGCCGATGCTCAATGAAGTGCTCGAGTATGCCGTGGAGAGAAAGCATCTCCGGCACGCCATCCACGAGCGCAAGCATGTTGTAGTGGAACGTGCTTTCGAGCGGCGTGTGCTTGTAGAGCGCATTTAATACCGCCTGGGGATGTGCGGTGTTTTTGAGCTCGACCACGACGCGGATATCGCCGCCGGCGGATTCGTCCCGCAGATCGCGGATGCCTTCGAGCTTCTTTTCGCCGACCAGTTCCGCGATGCGGATAATAAGCTCGCTCTTATTCACGCGATACGGGATGGACGTAATAATGATGCGAGCATCTCTCTTGCCATCGTCGACGACCTCAGCTTCCCCGCGCACCACCACCGGCCCCTTTCCGGTACTGTAGGCATGCCGGATGTCCGCCTGATTGAACGCGACGCCTCCAAGCGGGAAATCGGGGCCTTTGATGTGCTGGAGCAGGTCCTCGGTCGTCGCTTCGGGATTCTCGATGAGATGGACGGTCGCGGCGACCACTTCGCGCAGGTTATGGGAAGGAATTTCGGTCGCCATGCCGACCGCGATGCCGAATGTCCCGTTCAAAAGGAGGTTCGGGAGCGCGGATGGGAGCACCTGCGGCTCTTCGCGGGTCGCATCATAATTCGGGTTCCATGCGACCGTCTCCTTTTCGAGATCGGCCAAGAGCGCCTCGGCGATGCGCGAGATCTTGGCCTCGGTGTAGCGCATCGCCGCCGGCGAGTCGCCGTCGATGGAGCCGAAATTGCCCTGCCCGAGCACGAGCGGATAGCGATGGGAGAACTCTTGCGCCATCTTCGTCATGGAGTCGTACACCGCCGTGTCGCCGTGCGGGTGATATTTGCCGAGCACGTCGCCCACCACAAGAGCGCTCTTGCGGAACTTCGCGCCGGGAAGAAGTCCCAACTCCTTCATCGCATACAAGATGCGGCGGTGGACCGGCTTCAGTCCGTCGCGCACATCCGGAAGGGCGCGACCCGTGATGACCGACATCGCGTAATCGACATACGACGTGCGCATCTCCGAAACGATCGGTTGGAGGATGACATTTGCGGCGACAGGTGTCGCCGCGTTGCTGTCCTGATCTGTTTTCCCGCGCGCCATGGTGATACAAGTGTCTGATTAGAAAGGAAGTATCGTCTGCTCCGCTTTCTTGCCCGCCGTCGCCGAGGAGTCCGCATCGACGATCTCTATGCGCGCCGGTCCGGACGTATTTGATTGAACCGCGGCAGCGGTCCCGGCAAGATTTTGCGGCCCGGCATTGCCCGAAACGGTAGGCGCCTCCGCCTCACCCGCGTTCCCCGCGAACGAAGTGTTTTTGAGCGCGAATGCGCCCGTCCCGATCGAGCTCGCGAGCCACACGAGCGCTATGAGCGCCGTGCCGGCGGCGGCGGCACCGAACGCGACCCGTCTGCGGATGTGGTGCGGCTTGCCCTGTATGTGTTCAATGTGTTGAAAGACGGTCCTCATGAGCTTTTTCTTAGCGAGTAATCGAGCTTAGTAAAAGCTCACCCCGCACCACTTTTGCGGAACGGTCGTTCCAGCGACCCGCGGGCGAATAGCCCGGCCCTATTCGGGCCAGGGTCGCTACGACCTTGTTGAAATATTGGTGATTGTTTCGAGTCGGTGACATACGGTTTAGCAAAAGTGGTGCCGGGGTCTAAGAGAATCTAATTCGCTTTGCTCATAACATTCTCTAAGACCAGTATACTCCCCGTTCGGCCAAGCAGGTCCTTTTTCTTCAGCGTGAGCTTATCCGCCTTCTCGCTCCCGTTGCCCGCCTCCTTAAGGAACGCTTCCAGCGCCTTCGGCTGCCCGATGCCGCTCCAGTGCATGGGGACGATGATCTTCGGCTCAAGGGAGACCGCGAGTTCATGCGCCTTGGCTCCGGTGAGTACGCCGCCGCCGCCCACCGGCACGAAAAGGACATCTATCTCATCAATGCTCTCGCGTGCTTCCTGCGAGAGTTCGGTAGTTGCGAGTGCGCCGAGGTGCACGAGCGTCATGTCTTCGAGTTGGACGCTATATATCGTATTAATGTACCCCGGACGCTCGCCCTGTGCGGCCTTGGCCGAAGCGGGATAGGCGCTCTGCGAAAGAAATCCCTGGATGACGACGCCGGCGCGCTCGTACTCGCCGGGGCCGGTGATGGCAAAGGGAACCTTATCGCCGTACGTCACCTCTTCGATGCCGTTCATGTCAGGGTGGTCTCGGGAGACGAGCGCGATATCCGCGCCGAAACGCACGGGCGGTAACGTCCCGTTCTTACCGATGGGGTCGAACGCGAGCGTCAGATCGCCGAAGGTCACCTTGAAGCACTGCCCGCCGTGGTGCGTAATAACCATATTTACCCTCCATTTTAGCATGAAAACCGAGCGTGCGGTAGTGGATTTCCGGTCAAAATAATGAGAGGTCCGCAATACATACCGGAGGCGGGGACCCGTTGTCGAAAAACAAAATTCTGGTATATTCAGAGGTGGACGCCGTGTCGGAATTGGCGTCCCTGTAACCCTCAACGGATGAGGAGCAGCCGATGGACTACCGCTACGCGCCAGGGCAGGCACAGGGGGTCTGATTCCTTGGAGCGCGTGAATACCTCCCAAAGATGCACATTCGGGACCTTGCTTCGGCGGGTCCTTTTTTTTCAACAACCCGCATGCTATAGTGCGCCCGTTGCGTGCCGGAGAACTAGGGGCCAGCTAACCCTTGCGCCGCGTATCCCAAGCTTGTCGAAGGAAACGGTTCAAGTACTGCCCGCGAAAATCCGCACCACTTTTAATATATGTCCGAAGTGAAAGATGCGCTCGCCGGTGGCGGACCCGCCACCAGCGGGAAAGCCCTGCCTGCGCAGACAGGAGCCCCGATACCGACCATCCACGTCGCTGAAGGCCATCCGATGGCCTCCTTGGTTGACGCCATTCCGGCGCCGCCGGTGGCGGGTGACCTCGTCGAGGGCACCATCATCGCCATCAGCCGCGGACGCGTGTATATCGACCTGCCGCCGTTCGGGACCGGCCTCATTTACGGCCGCGAATACCTCAACGCCGCGGACGTCCTGCGCAAGGCGAATCAGGGTGACATCATCAGCGCGAAGGTCGTGGACCCGGCGGGCCGCGATGGCTATATCGAACTCTCCTTGAAAGAAGCACGGCAGGCGGCCATCTGGGGCGAAGCCGAGCGGGCTATCGTCGCACAGACGCCGTACTCGCTCACCGTCGAGGAAGCGAACAAGGGCGGACTTATCCTTTCATGGCAGGGCATTTCCGGATTCCTTCCCGCCTCGCAGCTCTCCAAAGAACATTACCCGCGCGTGCCGGAAGGCGACAAGGAGAAGATACTCGGCGAGCTCATGCGTCTTGTCGGGCATCCGCTCTCGGTGCGCATCATTACCGCCGACGCGAAGGAGGGCAAACTTATATTCTCCGAACGCACGGGGAACGAAGCGGAAGAGAAAGCATCGCTTATAGATAAGTACCAGGTCGGCGACGTCGTCGAGGGCGAGGTGACGGGCATCGTTGATTTCGGCGTCTTCGTGAAATTGGAGCCGGGGCTTGAGGGGCTCGTCCATATCAGCGAGCTCGACTGGGGCCTCGTGGAGGACCCGCATATGTTCTCTTCCGTCGGCGACAAAGTGAGAGTCAAAGTCATCGAGATAAAGGACGGCAAGATCTCGCTCTCCATCAAAGCGCTCAAGGAGAATCCATGGCACACCGCGGCCGAACGCTACAGCAAAGGCATGGAGGTGCCGGGGGTCGTCATTAAATACAACAAGCATGGTGCGCTCGTCTCCATCGAGGAAGGCGTTGCCGGCCTCGTGCATGTGAGTGAATTCTCAACACCGGCGGAACTTCGCGAGACCCTGGAGCTCGGGAGGACGTACCCCTTCGTCATTTCCCTCTTTGAACCGAAGGAACAGCGCATGACGCTCACGTTCGCAGGCAAGAAAAGTAATCTATAGGTCAGGTATGAACGAAATCACGCGGCGCCGAGGCACCGCGTGATTCTTCATTCTGCTCCTACGCCGCCGTACGAGTCGATGGCCGCAATGCAGGCCGAGAGCTTGTCTCTCGTTTTCTGGTGCTCCGGTGCTTGTACTTGGTCGCTATCGAGATAGTCCTTCAACCTCTTTTTTAGCTCGGCCCTAACCCCACCGTCATGAGGAATCAGGAAATTCCCCTCGAGAAATTCTTTATCGAAATAGACGTTCGGAACTTTCAATGGGATCTGTTCGAACATGCTACAAAGTGTATCAGAACTATTGGCGCGTGTTCGCGAATTGAGTGGCCGAACTGATACCTTCGGTCGCGAACAGGCGCAGGGCTTCGGCAGCCTTCTTGAATATCTTTTTCGCGGTCGCTTCCTCGCCGGGCTTCCACTTCCCTATCACTTGTTTAATCACTTTTTCTTCGCCCTGCACTTTTTTTGCCTGATTCTTTTTGCCCGGAGCAGAAATGCCGATGCGTATTCTGGCGAAGTCCTGTGTCCTTGCTGCGCGCATGACGCTCTCGACCCCTTTGTGTCCGCCACTGCCGCGCCCGAATACCATCTTTATAGTGCCAAGCGGCAGGTCGAGGTCATCGTGGACGACCAGCAGGTTCTTCGCGGCTTTCGGCGACTTCACGAACGCGGCTGCCGCCTTCCCCGAGTTATTCATCATGGTCTCCGGCAAAACGAGCGTCACTGCCTCTTTCCCTATTCTTCCCGCGACGACGAGTGCGTTCGCTTTTTTATTGAAATCGAATTCTCCGAATCCCTCCTGCTTCGCAAGAAGCTCCACGGCGTTCCTTCCGGCGTTGTGCCGCGTCTTCTCGTATTCCTTCCCCGGATTCCCGAGCCCGACGATAATAAGTGCCATGCGGAGAATGCTACCACGAATGAAACTTGCGCAGTTTCTACCTTTAAGTACAATGCCCCCATGTCTGACACTTGGAAGGATCTTTTCAAAGATCTTTTCACACTCGCGCTCCTTATCGTCGTCGTGGTCATCCCGATCCGGGTCTTTGTCGTTTCGCCGTTCATCGTCGACGGCGATTCCATGCATCCCACGTTCGAAAATCTCGATTACCTCATCATTGATGAACTTATCTACAATTTCAAGGCGCCTGAGCGCGGTGATATTATCGTCTTCCGTTATCCAGGCGACCCGTCCATTTTCTATATCAAGCGCATTATCGGGCTCCCCGGTGAAACGGTTTCCATCAATCGCGGCGCTGTGACTATTACTAACGCAGCCGGGGAAAAAATGACGCTCGATGAGCCGTACATCGTGAACGAGGACGCGACGTATACTAAAAGCGTTTCGCTTCTCCCCGGAGAATATTTCGTCATGGGCGACAACCGTCCAAACTCTTCCGACAGCCGGGTTTGGGGACCGCTGCCAAAAAAGGACATTATCGGCCGCGCTGACCTGCGGCTTCTGCCCATATCGAAAGCTGCGTTCTTCCCCGGTACCGCGTCATACGCGAGCGACGACAACGAGGCCGCGACAATTCCCGCGGCACTATGACCCACGCAATGCCATTCAGGGTCATAGTGAGTCATATCGAACTATGACACGCGACACCATCCCGGCCGAGGAACTGTTGCATAAGGCGCGCGCGATCGGCCAGTATTACGGATTTACACCGCTTTCGCACGTAACGTCTTCCGCGCGCGGAAGCGCCCGTTCGAAAGAGCGCTATCCGGACGCGGTCACCGCGCTCGCGCTCGATTCGGTCGCCGACACGGTCGCCAGCTTCTTGCGGCAATGCCAGAAAGCCGGGTGCACGCCCACTACGCGGCAGCCGCTGTTCCTCTGGCATACGAATATCGCTCCCGGACGGCCCGCGCAGAAGCGCGCGGTCATCCAATTCCATGCGCTCGGCTCCGATCGCGCCATCGCGGACGCCGTCGTCATTCGCGCGCTCCTCGCGCTGGCGCGCGATCTCTTCCACGAAGAGCCGACGCTGCATATTAATTCGATGGGCGATAAGGAGACGCGGGCGCGTTACGCGCGGGAACTGGCGATTTTTTTCAAGAAGCGTTCGGAAACGCTTCCGGAGGAGTGCACGGAGCGTGCCAAGCACGACGTCTTCCTTGCCGCCGAATTCGCCATCCTCCGCGAATGCGCGGAGGACCTTCCCGCACCGACCGAACATCTCTCGGACGCGAGCCGAAAACGCTTTGAAGACCTGCTCGAATATCTGGAAATGACAGAGACGCCCTATGGGCTCGCACGCACGCTCATCAGCCGCGGCTCGGTATGGAATGATACTTGTTTCGAGGTGCGTGTCGGCGGCAACCGTGTCGCATGGGGTTCGCGCTATAACGACCTCGCGCGCCATTTTTTCCCCAATGCTCCCTTCAGCGCGATCGGCGCGGTCTTCCAGGCGACGAGCGAAGGGAAGGTCGTGGTCAAGGCGAAATCCCCGCGTCTGCGATTTTCCTTCGTCCACATCGGCGATGAAGCGAAACGGCTTTCCATCCGCCTCGCCGAAGAGTTCAGGCGAGCCCACGTCTCGCTCGCGCAGGATATCGGTGTGGAATCGCTTACCGAACAGCTGCACCTCGCCGAACGGCGTAATAGTCCGTATCTCCTCATCATGGGGCGCAAAGAGGCGCTCGAACACACGGCGATATTGCGCAATCGCCAGACCCAGGAAGAGATCATTCTTCCGCTCAACGGTCTCGCCGAGCGCCTCAAATCGTTTGCGTAAGTCCGCGGAGATGTGGTAGAGTCCTCCCACATGACAGCAGGCACGAGAGTGGAAGTGCGCCGCGGAAAGAACGAAAGTTCGACCGCGCTCATTCGCCGATTCACCCGCAGAGCGCAGGGGCTTGGTCTCGTGCGCGAAATGCGCGACCGGCGCTATTGGCAGCGTTCCAAGTCAAAGAACGTCGAACATAAGCGCGCGCTCATCTCGAAGGTCCGCCGCGAAAAATATAATGAGCTCGTGAAGCTCGGGAAGATCGACCCGGCGGCGAAAAGGGACTCCCGGGGTAGGGGCGGTAAGCGCTAGGAATGTCCGGCATTTCGATAAAAAATTTCACCCGCCGACATTCAAACGTGTGGGCGGATTTGCCGTTTGCGGCAGTGGCGAAGGAAATCCTTCCTGACTGGGACATTTCTCTTGTCTTTGCCGGGGCGACGCGCGCTCGCGCGCTCAACAAAAAACTGCGCGGCAAAACATATGTTCCGAACGTGCTCTCGTATGTCGCGAACAAGAATAGCGCGGAAATCATCATATGCCCGAGCGAAGCGGGAAAACAGGCCCCCGACTTCCTGCTTCCCGCCTCCAGTTTCCTGCTCCTGCTCTTTATCCACGGCGCACTGCATATAAAGGGGTGGGCGCATGGTGCTAGGATGGAGAGATGCGAACGAGATTTGCTGGCGAAATTCCTGTCCGCGCCCACCGACGCGCTACACGCGGGTGCCCATGAGACGACGCATCGCCACCGGCATCGACATCGGGACGTACCAGGTAAAAATGGTCGTCGTCGAGGAGCTTTCCGATAAGCGCACAGGCGCGCGGCAGCTCCGTATCCTCGGTACCGGCCTCGCCGAGAGCAAGGGCCTGCGGCACGGCTACATCGTCAACAAGGAAGAAGTTTCAGCGAGCATTCAGAAGGCGAAAGAGGAGGCCGAATCGGTCGCCCGGGTGCCGATACGCACTGGCTTTCTGGCCGTGGGCGGCATATCGCTCGACGAGGCGCGCGCGACCGGCTCTGCCATCATCTCGCGCGCCGATCAAGAGATAACTATCCTGGACATCGAGCAGGCGGGCAAGATGGCGCGCGAAGCAGCAGCGCCGGGATTTCTCAACCGGCACGTGCTCCACAGCATTCCGCTCGAGTATCGCGTCGATGGTGCCAAAGTGCTCGGCGATCCGCTCGGTATGCGGGGCGTCCGGCTCGAAGTCGATTACCTGTTCGTCACCTGCCTTGCCCAGCATGAGAACGTGCTTTCGCAGGCGGTCGAGGATGCGGATATCGAGGTGATCGACCGGATGGCTTCCCCGCTCGCGGGCTCCTACGTATTGCTCGAAGGCGACCAAAAGATGAAAGGATGCGTGCTCGCGAACATCGGTTCGGAAACCATCTCCATCGTCGTCTATGACGAGGGCATTCCGGTCTCGGTCAAAGTATTTCCGATGGGCTCGAGCCACATCACGGACGATATCGCCTTGGGACTGCGCATCTCGCTCGAGGAAGCCGAGCGCGTGAAGATCGGCCGGCTCTCCGGAGCGATGTATCCGCGCAAGAAAGTGGAAACGCTCATCCAGAGCCGCCTTATGGACATGTTTGCGCTCATTGATAAGCACCTGAAATCGCTCGGGCGCCACGGCCCGCTGCCTGCCGGCATCATCATCTCGGGCGGCGGTGCGGGCGTGGGGTCCATCAGCGAGATCGCTCGGGGGTCCCTGAAACTCCCCGCACGGCTCGCGGAGTTCCGTCTTCCCGCCGATGCGAAGATTCGCGACGCGACATGGGCGGTCGCATACGGCCTCGCTATCTGGGGGCTCACGGGCGACACGAACGCGCCGAAGAAGAGTATGGGCACGGTTATCGCGAAATTCTTCCAGCAATTCCTTCCATAAATGACGAGCCGTATCCGCGGATTGTCAATATTTGCATATTGTTCCCTTCTGCTATCATAACGAACACATCATAATTTTCTTATATGTCCAAACGCATTGAGCCAGAGGTTGAGACGTTTGCACGGATTCGCGTCGTTGGTGTCGGGGGGTCTGGCAACAATGCGATCAATCACATGATCACGTCGAAGGTTCGGGGTGTCGAGTTCGTTGCCGTGAACTCCGATGCGCAGGATCTTCACCGCTCGCTCTCGCGCCGCAAGATCCACATCGGCAAGAATCTCACGCGCGGGCTGGGTACGGGCATGAATCCCGACCTCGGAAAACGCGCCGCCGAGGAGACGCGCCAGCACATTCAGGAGAGTTTGCAGGGATCCGACATGGTGTTCATCACCTGCGGCATGGGCGGCGGCACGGGCACGGGCGCGGCGCCAATCGTCGCGAAGATCGCGAAAGAGGTCGGGGCGCTCGTCATCGCCATCGTCACCAAGCCTTTCGGATTCGAAGGCGCGCAGCGCAAGGAGATCGCCGAACGCGGTCTCGCCGACCTCAAGAAAGAAGTTGACGCGTACATCGTCATCCCCAACGACAAGCTGCTCGGTGTCGTCGAGCAGGCACTTTCGCTGAAGCAGGCCTTTGCGCTTTGTGATGAGGTCCTGCGCGAGGCGGTTGAGGGCGTGTCTGACATCATCCGCACCCCGGGCGACATCAACACCGACTTCAACGACATCAAGGCGGTCATGGAAGGCGCCGGCCCGACCCTGATGGGCATCGGCATCGCCGAGGGCGACGAGCGGGCGAAGGAGGCGGCGAAGCGCGCGGTCAATTCTCCGCTACTCGATATTTCCATCTCCGGCGCCAAGGGAATTCTCTGGGTCGTCGCGCACTCGGACGATCTCGGCATCATGGAGGTGCACGAGGCCTCGAAGATCATCAGCGAGTCGGTGGACAAGAACGCCAAGATCATTTGGGGCGTGATGAAGGACAATAAGCTCAAGAAGGGACAGGTCCGCATTATCGTCATCGCCACCGGATTCCCCGAAAGCGCGGTGCACGCCTCCCACTCCGCAATGGAACGTTCTCTCTTCAGCATGCCCGCGGAGAAACGCGAGGACGAGCGCGGGCGTATTTATCACGAAATGCTGAAGCGGGACGATAAGTCCGAGGCGAAGGAAGAAAAAGCCGCGCCGATGCCAAAGGAAGACCCTATCGTGACCGCCATCCCCCACAAGCGCGAAGAGACCCCTCCCGCTCCGGAAGACGACGAGACCTGGGGCGCCATTCCGGCATTTTTGCGCAGACACAAGAAATAGGTGGTAGTGAGTAGTGTGTAGTAGAATACAAAGATGTTTGATTTGATGATTATCGGCGGGGGGCCCGCCGGAGTGGCGGCTGGCGTGTATGCGGCGCGCAAACGATTAAAGACCGTGCTTATTGCCGAAGAGATCGGTGGGCAGTCCGTCGTCTCTGAGGGGATTGAGAATTGGATCGGGTCGCCGAAGGTACATGGGACTGAACTCGCGAAAATGTTCGCGGCTCACCTTGATACGGTAAAAGGCGATGTCGTCACGCTTGAGCTAGGTCAGCGCGTAACTAAACTTGCAAAGATCGAGGGAGCTTTCAAAGCAACAACGAAAAACGGGTCGGGGTACCGTGCAAAGGCGGTGCTCGTCGCCTCGGGCGCCGGGCGGCGAAAACTCGATATTCCGGGAGCGGAAAAATTCGAGAACAAAGGCGTCACCTACTGCGCCTCCTGCGACGGCCCCCTTTTCGCGGGTCAGGACGTCGCGGTGGTCGGAGGCGGCAACGCCGGCTTTGAAACGGCGCTCCAGCTACTTGCGTATGCGAAGTCCGTCACGCTCATCCACAAGCATAAAGAATTCAAGGCCGACCCGGTAACCGTCGAGAAGGCCCGAGCGCACCCGAACATGCGTGTCATTGCCCATGCGGAGCCGACTGAGATCATGGGCGATCAGTTCGTGACCGGCCTTAAGTATTTGGATAAGGATTCGGGAGAAGTGAAAGAGTTCGCCGTCTCCGGCGTGTTCGCCGAAGTTGGCGTCATCCCGAATACGAGCTTCGCCGAGGGGTTGCTCGAGCTTGATGCGATAAAACGCATCAAGGTGGACCCGCGCAATCAGCGTACGAGCGTTGACGGAATATGGGCCGCCGGGGACGCCACCGACGAGCTCTACCACCAGAACAACATCGCCGCAGGCGACGGCGTCAAGGCGCTCGAGGACATCTACCTCTGGGTCAAAAAGCATTAACTGTATAAAAAATCAGGGCAGCGACGTGTCGCTGCCCGGTTAGGCATGTGCCCGAAGATTCTTACCGCGTCGCCCAGAGCGAGAGACCGATGAGCGCTGCGGCGAGTCCTCCGAGCGTGAACGCCGTGGGGAGATCGACGATCGGCCCCGTCGGGTACCAAATCGGGTTTCGAATGGCGACCCATATCTTGAACGGCACGTGCGTGCCAATCACGAAATGCAGGAACAGGAGCCCCGACACAGTCCAGACTTCCGCGGGGGAATGTATGGACGGTGCTAGATAGAACAGCACGAGTACCGCTATGCCGGCAGTCATGTAGAACAGGTGGATCCAGCCCGCGGTAGTCAGCATCCCATCATGCGTATGCGCTTCCGGGATTTTCATCCCGCCCGGCACATAGAGATACATGTGCATGGCGTAACTGGCAGCGAGACCGAAGGCGAGGGCGATGAACAGGAGCTTCCATTCCCATGTCCCTCCATGCGTGTCGATGATGTACGCCATGAGCGGCGCAAACAGAAACACGTCCGACCACATCCCGCCGTGATAGAGGAACGGCAATCCGTACGTCTGGCGGAAGAGGACGTCCGTCGGCGTGAAAAAGTCATCCCTGTAGGCGAACATTCCCTGCAACAGTACCGGTACGACGAAGACAACAAGCCACGTTTTAGAGAACACTTCACACCTCTTTTTCGGTTAGTGAATTACAAACAGTATAACAAAACGATATTGTTTGTCAATGGCGTTGGCGATGTGTGAGAATGCACTCATGCGCGAGTATTATTTTGCGGAGCGCGGCATCTGCTATCGGACGAATGAGTTTCAGACTGGTAGACAGACGCTGGTCTGGATTCATGGGCTATCCGGCAGCGCGTCCGCGTGGTTTCCCTACGAACGGATTTTTGAGAAATATAATCTGCTCACATTTGACCTACGAGGACACGGCAAGTCTGGCAGGCCTAAACACTACGAGGATTATGGGCTGAAAGAATGCGCCGATGACGTGTATGAACTGCTTGAACATTTGCACATTGATACATGCATTATCGTGAGCCACTCGTTTGGCACTCTCATAGCGCTTGAGTTTGAGAACACATACAAGAGAAAAGTATCTGCACTTGTTTTATTAAGTCCGACGTCATTTTTATATCAAATCAGATTGCACAAGTTTGTAAGGATTGCAGTCCGAGCCGTAATTAGCATTTGCAGGATTCTGCCGTTTCGCACCATGAGGCGGGGCCGCGTAGATTATTCTATATTTTCATATACCGGCGATTGGGACCTGCGGAGGATAGTACGGGACATTTACAACACAACCGTTCATTCGTATATATATTGTCTCAGTCAGATGTATGCAAAGAGCTACGATGAAGACTGGAAAAGAATTTCGGCACCTACATTGATAATGCATGGCATAAGCGATGGATACGTTCCCGTGCAAAATTCAGTGCGGTTAGCAAACGAAATTCCACAATCCGAACTTGTACTACTAAAGGGAGCAAATCACATCATTGTTCTCAACAACATTGCCGAAGTTTCGGAAAATATTGAACGTTTTTTGACTTCCACTAGGTCTTAAAGTCGTCTATCGCACTCTCGTAAATATTTTCCCATTCTCGGGCGATAGTGTCGGGAGAGAATTGCTTGACGAAGTTGCGCGCGCCGGCGCTCATGCGCTCCTTGAGCGCCCGGTCGATAAGCAGCAATGAAATTTTTTCCGCGAGCGCCCGGTAATCGCCGGGTTCTACCAGAAAGCCGCAGTCGCTCGGCGTGTAATCGGGCAGCCCGCGGGAGCGGGCGCAGACCGCCGGAATGCCGCTTGCGTATGCTTGCATGAGCGCGATGGATTGGCTGTCAGAGGTGGACATCATCGCGAACACGTCGGCTGTTTTATATACGTGCGGAAGGGTCGCGCGGGAAAGAAATCCGGTGAACTGCACGTGCCTGCTGATGCCGAGCTTCCGCGTGAGCGCTTTAAGTCCCGGTTCGGCTGCGCCATGGCCGGTCGCGACGAACATGAGTGTCGGGAATTTTTTTACCAAAAGCGCGACGGCGCGCAATACGACGTCTATCCTCTTTTCCGTGCCGAGGCGGCCGACAAAGAGCACCACGGGACCCGTGAGACCGAATGAACGCCGGTGGTCGGCTTTCTCTCCCGGGGTCGCCGGCAAGAAAGCGCCGAGCTCCGCGGGGTTGGCGACCGCGCGCGCCGGTCGACGGAACCCCTTCTCCCGCATGCGGGTTATGAGCCCCTTGTATGGCGTGGTGACAAAACCGCAGTGGTTGTAGTACCACGCGTCGTATGCGCGCATGATCGGCGGCACGGGGAAGAAATCTTCGATCGCGGTATGGTTCGTGCCGATAAGCGGCACGGAGAGGCGTCGCGCGGCGTGCAGGGCTTCCCAACCGACGCCGTAGGGGCTCTGCGTGTGAATGAGGTCGGGTTTGAACGCCGCGAGAAACGCGAAACTCCCGCCAAGCGGAAGGACGAAGCGCGACTGCCCGGTGGGAGAGAAAGGCAGAGGCAGGGACGGCAGCCGCACGATCGGCATACCGTCGATAGTGTCGTCTTCCCTTCTCTCTGGATGCTGGCGTTTGGCGATGCGGTAGTCCCTCGGCGAATAGTGCGGGCCGACGTAACATATCTCGTACCCGCGTCTTTGTAATTCTAGGCCGGTCGTGATGATGGTGTCGGTGATGCCGGAGAGTTCCGGGTAAAAGTTATCGCTGAAGAAGGCGATGCGCATCGTTAGAGTATACTACCGGCATGAAAGTAAGTTTCTCCATCCCGGCCTATAACGAAGAGGCCGCCATTGGGGGATGCCTGCGCTCGGTCCTCGCGGAAATAGAACGAAGCGGGGTCAGTGCCGAGGTCGTCGTCGTCGACAATGCCTCGACGGACCGGACGAAAGAGGTCGCGTCGGGCTTTCCCGGAGTGCGCGTGGTTTCTGAAGCGACAAAAGGGCTCACGCATGCACGGGCCGCCGGCATGCGCGCTACTGACGGGGACATCCTCGCGAATATCGACGCCGATACGCTGCTCCCGCCGGGATGGCTTACGACCGTCGCAACGCGGTTCTCGGCCGACCCTCGCCTCGTGGCGCTTTCCGGCCCGTTCATTTATTACGATCTCTCTCCGTTCGGCCGCGCGCTCACGCGCTTTTTCTACGGCATCGGCTATCTGTTCCACCTGTTCAATCACTATGTCCTGCGGACGGGTGCCATGCTCCAGGGCGGTAATTTCGTCATTCGCCGCGACGCGTTCGAACGGGCCGGCGGGTTCGACACGTCCATCGTGTTCTACGGAGAAGATACGGACGTGGCGTGCCGGCTCGCGAAAGTAGGAAAAGTCACCTGGACGTGGCAATTGCCCGTCTATTCCTCGGGCAGGCGCCTCAAGGCCGAAGGCATCGTCACGATGGGCTGGCGGTATACGCTGAACCACCTTTCGGTCATTTTCCTCAGACGCCCAGCGACGACGCACTACAAGGATGTCCGTGAACGGAAAGTGCCGAATTGATATTACGATTTCGCCCCCCCGCCGGGCGGCGGCATATTTTCGGCTTCTTTTTCCTCTTTAAGGAATCGCCTGCGCATGCGCCAGCTCAAAATGTAGTATCCGGAGATGACGATGCCGATGAACACGGCCGCGTATTGCACGTTCTCGATGATATTTCCGATGCTTCCTCCGAGCGAGGCCCCCAGGAAATACCCGAGGAAAAGGAGCGTGCCGTACTGCAGGACGGCTACGACACTGCCGTAGGCGAAGAATGTGCGAAGCGGCATCTTCACCATGCCGGCGACCACGATGAATGCGGAAGCGATGCCGTAGGAAAGTTTTCCGATGAGCATTGTCATGCCGGGACGCCGTTCCCATAATACGCGCACGTGCTCCAGGTGGTCCGGCGTGACCCCGATTTTGGCGAGCATGCGTTTCGCGAAATCCGTGCGGCCGCCGAAGTGGCCGATGGCGTAATACATCAAGTCGAGTCCCACATCGCGCACGAAAAACAGCGGCGCGAGAAAATATATGTTGAAGTAACCCAGGGCCGCGAGCGTTCCGGCGACGAACGCGACCACGGGGCCTTCGATAAAAGACAGCGGGATGAGTATCCAGTAGCGGTACTGAAGAATGATTTCCGTGATCGAATCCATCGGCATGGTTTGCGGTCAGTATACTACGCGCGTCCGCGCGGAACGCTCTCTGGTCTCATCGGATTTTCACCCCGCATGCCCTATCCTACCCTCTCCGTCTCACCGTATGACCCGACGAAGACATGCTCTGCAGATGATCGGTTCGGCCGTGGCGCTCTTTTTTTTAGCAAGCACTCTTAGCCCCACTGTCATTTGGGCGGTCTCCAAGCAGGGCTATACGCCCTCCGGACTCGTGGACACGAGCGGCAATGTCCTGTACGTCGAGAGCAGCACGACGCCCGACGTCTATCGGGCCGCGCCAATTCCCTCATCCACGTTTACCACTTCTCCGACTTTCTCGGCTCTTTCGACCAGCTCGCTTTCTACGCAGAGCGCTGCCGCACTCGGGCCGAACCTCATTCCGAATCCGTCGCTTGAAACATCGGACGCAAGCGGCTTGCCGACCGGATGGAAAAAAGGAGGGTACGGGACCAATACGCGCGTGCTCACCTACCCGACAACGCCGGCGCAGGATGGTGCCAGGGCCGCACAGGCGTCCATCACCGCATACACGTCCGGCGATGCGAAGTGGTATTTCAACCATATTCCCGTCACTGCAGGCCAGACGTACCAATTCTCGGATTGGTCCTTCTCGAACGTGAGCTCCGAAGTGGACGTACAGGTAAAAATGAATGATGGAACATTCAGGTATATCGTACTCGCGCACCCCGGACCGAGTGCCTCGTACCAAAACACGACGGCGCAATTTACCGTGCCCGCCGGTGCCGTATCGCTCACCGTTTTTCATGTCATCAAGCAAGTCGGTTCGCTCACCGTTGACAATTATTCGCTGAACCAGGTCACATCCGGAAATTCGGGAAACCTGGTGGTAAACGGCGACTTCGAGACCGTCGGTTCCGGTAGCTTGCCTGCGAATTGGAACAAGGGCGGCTGGGGTACAAATACCCGCTCCTTCTCCTATCCCGTTTCCGGCGTCGGCGGGAGCAAGGCCGCACGGGTTTCGATTACGAATTATGCGTCCGGTGACGCTAAGTGGTATTTCACCCCCCTTTCGCTCGCAAGCGGATTCTATACGTATGCCGATTCGTATCAATCAAATATCCAGAGCATCGTGGTCGCGCAGTATCACCGTACCGACGGGACATTCACGTATGATGACCTCGCCACTGCGCCGCCGGCATCTACCTTCACGCGGCAATCGGTTAATTTCGCCGTGCCTGCTGGCACGCAGGATGTCACAGTGTTCCGCGTTATCAAAGGAGTCGGCACGCTCACGCTGGACAACGTATCTATCGTTCCGAGTACCAACACCGCAATCGGAGCTTTCCCCAACGGTGCTGTCACGCTTTCTTTCGACGACGGGTGGCTGTCGCAGTATCAAAACGCCATCCCCTCGATGAACGCGCACGGATTCAAAGGCACGTTCTATATCGTTTCCCACCGGTTTGCCGATACCGGTTTCCCCGGGTTCATGAGCAAGACGCAGATCCAGGATCTGTTCCGCATGGGCCATGAGATCAGCGCGCATACAGAGACCCATCCGCACTTGACCCAGCTCACTGCCGCCGAACAACAGCAGGAAATCAGCGGCTCGCGGCAAGACCTGTTAGCCATGAATGTGGGCCCGATCAATGCTTTCGCATATCCCTACGGCGAATACGATTCGACCACCATCCAGATAGTGAAGGACGCCGGATTCTCAAGCGCCCGAAGCACCATTAACGGATACGCCACCGCCGCTTCGGATCATTACCAGCTGCCTCGCCAGGTCATACTCAATACGACGACCGCGAGCCAGGTGCGGGGATGGGTCGATCAGGCGGTCTCGCAAAAATCCTGGCTCATCATCGCGGTCCATCAGGTTGATGGGAGCGGAGAAGCGTACTCGACCACCCCGGCCACGTTCGGCCAAATCGTGGATTACCTGGCGCAAAAAGGAGTGCCGGTCATCACTATTGATCAGGGGGTGCAGAAATTGGCGCCATGAGCCGCCGCAAAAATCGCCCGGCACAAAGCCGGGCGATGGCGCACTGACCTACGGAGAACGGAATAGGTTCCAAATGCCTGAATCTTCCCCGCCGAGCCGCCAAAAAGCGAATTTCTGGATGCCCAGCGCGCGAGCTATCCGCACTTTTTCCCCGACGCTCTGCGCGTTCTCGTACTGCACGATGCCTCGCAGGTCGGTATAACGGGACATCTTGCTCGCCGCATCCACCAAGGGCGTGATGCGCTGCTCGTCGGCGCGCACTTGGTACTGCATCCATGTGCCGCTGCCCACGTTCGGGCTCCAGTCCAGGCCGTAGATGGCGATGCCGTGCGAAAGCTTCTGCACCGGTATCGCCTTGAGGGCGCGCTCCAGATGCAGGCGCATTTTGTCGAGCTCCATGATCGGTCCGGGCCTCGCCGGCTTCGAACCGTACGTCATGAGGCGCACGGAATCCGCGACCTTGCCGATGCGCATCCATGACGGAATAACTCCGTCGCTTCCCTGCACTTCAAGCGAAACGGCAAGCGTCTTCCCTTCCCGGTGCAATGCCGCCGCGAGTTCTTCGACAAGCGACGCTAACTGCTCGAGCTCCGGCATGCGGATGCCTTCGTAATCGAGGTCAATGCCGTCGTAATGCCCCCAGACAACGAGGTCCGCCAATTCCTTTGCGTGTGCGGCGCGGCGCGCCCGGTCGCGCAGTATCGGGAGAACGGATTCAACCTTGGTGTCGGCGGTCCCGACAAGCGGCCGTAGGATGATGCCATTGGCTCGCGCGATATCAACGAGCTGCGCGTCATTGACGAACGCCTTCGGTATGGCGATGACCCTTCCCTCCGGCGAGATCATGTACCACGCCGGCGCGACTTCGGCGATGAGCTTCGCATGTTGCTGTACCGATTCCACCGCGGCAGCCCAGTCCCGCTGATGCAGCCACGCAGTGACCGTTCGCGCATCCTTGGCTTCATTCACCTGCGAGAACAGCGCCACCGCGATCGCTAGAAACGCATCGGCTTTTTTGGGCATCACTATACTCCTTTGGTCATGTTGTTGAAGAAGGAACGGAACGCATACACAGTATGCGTTCCCGGGGCACAGGGTATATGAGGGATAATGTCATTTTGATTAACTCCAAAACCCGGCATTCCTGTGCAAAAAATCACGCCCGCTCCACAATACAAGGTGGAACCCCACAATACAAGGTGCCCACAATACAAGGTGGAACCTTGTATTGTGGATTCGCCCAACGGAACCCCAACGCGAGGACGGCTCGGCAGGAGAGGTTGGGCTCTCAATGGTGCGGTGCCAAGCCGCGTACCCTACAAACCGAGCGACGCCGGGTCGACCTTAATAATGCGGTCATCGGAAGCTATCGGATTCCCGCGACCGTCGCGATTGTTGGTGAGCACGTAGAGCATGCCGTCCGGGCCGAGGGCTACGGTGCGCAGCCGACCGTATGTTCCCCGCACATAGGCCTTCACGTCGGCTGCTCTGCCGCTTGAAATGTCGGCAACGTAGAGCGATGCGCCGCGCAGCCCGGCGAACAGCACATGTCCTCGCAGGTACGCCATGCCCGATGGTGCCCATGTCTCGGACGGACCCGAATTCACCTGCGGGCTCACCATACCTTCGCGCGATTCATCGCCCTCTATGACGGGCCAGCCGTAGTTCGCCCCTTTCACTATTTTATTGAGTTCGTCGTAGCCCGATCGTACCCCCGAGCGCCCGTGCTCCGTCGCCCACAACTGTCCCGTATCATCCCAGGCGATGCCTTGCACATTGCGATGTCCGTATGAATAGACCGCATTGCCGAAAGGGTTGTCGGAAGGAATGGTGCCGTCACCGTTCACGCGCAAGATTTTCCCCGCGAGTGTCTTTGTGTCTTGCGACCTGTTCTCATCGCCCGCGTCGCCAGTCGTAATGTAGAGCATGCCGTCCGGGCCGAACGCGATGCGCCCGCCGTCGTGATTGGCGGCGCCGGGAATATGTTCGATAATGACGGTCCGTTCGGAGAGTATCGTCCCGCGCAGTACGTAACGCTCAACACGATTCATGAGACCGTCGCCGCTCGCGGTCGTCATGTAGAGATAGATCCAGCCGTTCCTCACAAAGTCGGGATGAAGCGCGAGGCCAAGCAGACCACCTTCCCCGCGATGCGCGACACCAGAGACCTCGATGGCACTCCGTCCCGTCCCGATGCGAAGCATCCTTCCGGGTCGCTCCGTCACTAACAGGTCACCTCCCGGCAAGAAGGCGATCTCCCACGGTATGTTGAGTTTGTCGGCTATTACTTCCTCGTCCTGCGCCGCGCCCTCCGTTTTTCCACTCTCAAGCACGCTCCCCGTCGGTTGGAAGAGGTAAGAACGGATTTCGGCCCGGTACGCATACAACGCGAACACGGCGAGGAGCACCAGCAAGGCAAACGTAATGTGCGTCTTTTTCATCGTACGATTTTACCAAATCGGGTTCTTACATTTTAGCAAAATGGTTCTTAATAATAAATGCGCGACCAGATCCTGACTTGAGATATCTCTCAAATGCGAATGCTTTGTATTTGTCTTCGACAGCAAAGTAAAATTCTAGAGTCACCGGTAAACGGTTAGCGGTTGCTGGCACATTGCCTTTTTGATGCCTCTCTAAACGGTCTGCGACATTGTCCGTACAACCAACATAATGCCCGTCATTACATCGTAAGCTGTAAATGTAATACATAATTTTCTTCCCGCCTTCGCTCGTCTTGGCGGATTTCATCACGCCGAAGCCGAGCTACTGCGAGGCGAAGGCGGAGAGGGTGGGACCGTGAGTACACTTTCGGTCACACATAAAATCCTGCTGGATTTTTGCGCGGCCCCGCCTCGTCCTTCAACAACCTCAGGACTCCGGCTTTCGAATCCCACCCTCTCGCGCAAAATATAATCGCTGGAAGCTTTCGCTTCCGACTCGTTATTTTGCGGAGAGGGTGGGATTCGAACCCACGAGGAACTTTCGCCCCTGCTGGTTTTCGAAACCAGTGCATTCGACCACTCTGCCACCTCTCCGTGTGTGCCGCGATTCTAGCATTTCAGCAGAAAAATGGTAAGGTTTTAATCACGGCTAAACCATTCCACAAAGCGGAATGGTCGCCCAAATAAATCAAGATTTGTTTTATGGCCCTATCGTCTAACGGTTAGGACGAGAGCTTTTCAAGCTCTAAACCCGGGTTCGACTCCCGGTAGGGTCACACAAGGTATACTTCAATTCGTGAAAATAATCTTTCTCAATGCGTGGGGCGGAAAAATGAAAAAGGAGTTGCGCGGCTTTTTTGAACTGCAGGTACAGGTCTGCGATAGAAAGGTTCGATATGGCGACGTACGTTCGCAAGACAGTTCCCGTGCGGCACTCCGAACTCGCATTCCACGATGGGGAGAGAATGTCGGGGATGGGTATATGCACGGAGATCGAATACCGGGGAAACCTCCTCTATGTCCTCAATTACGGCGGCATATCGCGCCCTGGAAAACTCGACACGCCGGAGCGCATCCGGCAGTCGAAAAAGATTCTTGCGTACTACGGTACAAAACAAGGACCGAAGATACTCGGCGGCGACTTCAACGTACTGCCTGAGACGAGGAGCATTCAGATGTTCATTGAGCACGGATACCGCGAACTCGTCCACGAATTCGCCATACCGACGACGAGGAACCATTTGGCATGGGACAGATTCCCCACGAAACTGCTGTTTTCGGACTATGTGTTCGTCTCGAACGATATCGAGGTGAAAGATTTCAAGGTGCCGGATATGGAAATTTCCGACCATCTGCCGCTCATCCTAGAGTGCGACCCTCCGCCGGCTCGGATTATGGGCAGCTCTGTTGGCTCGTGATATAGTCCAGGTCACGCGCGGTTAGCTCAGTTGGTAGAGCACTTCCTTGACGTGGATGGGGTCATAGGTTCGAGTCCTATACCGCGCACTAGCGACACCTGACCAGGTCCCGTACATCACTTGATTTCGTGCTATAACATTATCTAATGCGTCCCAAACGGCACGGCACATACGAAAAAAGAGAGCGGCCTGCGCACCGCTCATCCTCTCCCGGAAAGATACATGTGTACGGCAAGCACGCGCTCATGGAAGCGCTCCAGCATAGCCCGCAGGTCATTCGCAAGGTGTTCCTCTCGCCAGGCCTGCGCGACACGGAGTTGAACGTCCTCCTCACGAAGCACAACATTCCCACCGCTCCGCTTGCGCCGGGCCGCGGCTCGGAACTCGTGGGACGCGACACGGCGCATCAGGGCATTATCGCCACAATGAACCCCTCTTCCCTGCTCGTTTCACTGGATGACTTTCTGGCGACTCTTCCTGCGTCAAGATCCACTAAAACCTCGGTTGCGGTTTTAGCGGAAGTACAAGACCCGCACAATGTCGGTGCCATCATACGCTCGGCCGCGGCGTTCGGGCTCACCGGCGTTCTCATTCCCGAGCATAATCAGGCGGGTGTCACCGGCGCGGTCGTAAAGGCGTCGGCGGGCATGGTATTCCGCATCCCGCTCGTTTCCATAGGCAACGTGAATCACGCTCTGCAGGTGCTCAAACAAAAAGGGTTCTGGACCTACGGCCTCGCGATGGATGGAAAGACAACGCTCGGCGCCGAGCCGTTCGACGCGCCCGCGGCATTCGTCGTCGGCAATGAAGGAGCCGGTATACGGGAAAAAACGCTCACCGCCTGCGACATAACGCTCAAGGTTCCCATGCACGCACGCACCGAATCACTGAACGCCGCCGTTTCCGCCGCCATCGTCTTTTACGAGTGGTCGAGAAAGCACCCCGAAGCCCTATGACCAGTTCAATTTCATTCAGGGTCATGGTGAGTTTTATCGAACCATGACCCACGACCGGCACCTCGTTTCCCCTCCCTGGGACGATTATGAGCTTCTGGACTCGGGAGACAATATGAAGCTCGAGCGCTTCGGCCGCATCACCATCGCGCGCCCTGAAACGCAGGCGCTTTGGGCGAAATGGCGGCCGCAGATATGGAAAGAAGCGGACGCCGAATTCGTCTTTCGCGACAAGAAAGGCGCGTGGGACATAAAAAAGCCGGTACCCGAGCGGTGGGAGCTCTCATGGAACGGCATCTGCTTCGGCGCACGGCTCACCAGATTCAAGCACACGGGCGTATTTCCCGAACAGTCCCCGAACTGGCAGTGGCTTACAGATACGATCGCAACGCTTGAAAAACCGAATGTGCTGAATCTATTCGGCTATACCGGCGTCGCTTCGCTCGCCGCCGCGCACGCGGGCGCGTTCGTGACGCATGTGGACGCCTCCAAACAATCGCTCGACTGGGCAAACCTAAATGCAAAACTGTCGCATGTGGACGAAGGCAGCATCCGGTGGATTCTGGACGATGCGCTCGCCTTCGCGAAGCGCGAAGCGCGGCGCGGCACCACCTACGACGGCATCATCCTCGACCCGCCCGCATTCGGGCGGGGCGCTAAGGGCGAGGTCTGGAAGATCGAGGAAGATTTCCCCGTCCTGCTCCGGTCCCTCAAAGATCTGCTTTCGGAGAAACCCGGCTCATTTTTTCTCGTCAACGGCTATGCCGCCGGCTACGCGTCCCGCTCCTTCGCGCAGGCGGTCGAAGGCATGTTTGGGAACGTCAATGGTGAAGCGGGCGAGCTCCATATAAAGGAGTCCTCGTCGGAACGGGTCATCCCTTCCGGTATCTATGTGCGCTTCACACGATAAGCGGGTACACTACCCTCATGAGCGGAAAAGGCATCGTTATCCTCTACCACGGCGGCTGCCCTGACGGCTTCGGCGGCGCCTACGCCGCCTGGAAGAAATTCGGCGACTCGGCCGAATACATACCGGTAAAGCACCAGCGGCCGGCTCCCGAAAATCTTGAAGGTCGTTCGCTCTATTTCGTTGATTTTTGCTATCCAAAGGACATTATGGATTCTTTCGTGGCGAAAGCGAAATCGGTCGCCGTACTTGACCACCATATGAGCGCAAAAGATGTGGTTCAAAGCATGCCTGCCTTCGTGTTCGACAACAGGCGTTCCGGCGCGACCATTGCATGGAACTATTTCCATCCCGATACTCCGGTGCCAAAACTGCTCACCTACGTCGAGGACGGCGATCTCTACACGTTCAAACTGCCCGATTCGCGGGCCATTTTGTCGTACACGTACGCCCGCCCGTTCCGTTTCGATGAATGGGACATGCTTGCAGGACGGCTCGAAACCGATGAAGGATATGCCGAATTCGTACGGGTCGGAAAGATCTACGCGGAGCATTTCGCCATCCTCGTTGAACAGATCGCGAGCAGAGCATCACTGGTCTCATTCGAAGGCTATGAATGCTATCTCGTCGGCAGTGCGGGCCTGTTCGCATCGGACGTCGGGAATCTCCTTGCCCGCATAAAGCCCCCGATGGGGATCATTCTCATGATGAGCGCGGATACGCTTTCCGTATCGCTGCGGAGCGATGCGTCCGTGGACGTGTCTGCTATCGCGAAAAAATATGGCGGCGGCGGGCATCCGCAGGCCTCCGGTTTTGATATCAAATGGGGCGACCCACTCCCTTGGACCGTTCTCAAAGAACATGAGAATCCTCGCCACTGAAATGCCCTGCGACCCCGGTAGCACAACCTCGTTCCGCTCGGTTGGCTTACGGGGCAGGCGAAACTAAAGTATGCGTATTCTTGCTATAGAAACGAGCTGTGATGAAACCGCCATCGCCATTGTCGAGGCAACGGGGGATGAAAAAGCGGCGAAGTTCCGCGTACTCGGGAATGCGCTTCTCTCGCAGGTCGAGACACACGCGAAGTATGGGGGCGTTTTTCCGTCCCTCGCGAAACGCGAGCACGCGAAAAATCTCGTTCCGATACTCGAAGCGGCGCTCGAAGAAGCGGAACTTTTGCACGAAGATACGCAGGTGATTCCGGATACCATCCGGAATCAGGTCGAGAAAATCCTTGAGCGAGAACCCGAGCTCGGCGAGCCGTTCCTCGACTTCGTCTCGGAATCCGAACGACCCGACATAGACGCCATCGCGGTAACGGCTGGTCCGGGGCTTGAACCGGCGCTATGGGTCGGCATCAATTTCGCGCGTGCTCTCTCGCTCCTCTGGGGAAAGCCCCTCGTCGCTGTTAACCACATGGAGGGCCACGTGATTTCCGCCTTGGCTAACGGAAATCACGTCGCCCCGCCCTTGGCGGGTAGCGACGCGCGAGCGTATCTTGAGATCAAAAACGTTGAGATACCGGTGCTGGCGCTTCTGATTTCCGGCGGGCACACCGAGCTCGTTGTCATGAGGAAGTGGCTCTCGTATGAACGCGTTGGCCAGACGCGCGACGACGCGGTGGGCGAAGCGTTCGATAAAGTCGCCCGCATGCTCGCGCTCCCCTATCCGGGCGGGCCTGAAATATCGCGTCTCGCCGAAGCGTCCCGCTCCGCGGGCGACACCCCTTCGTTCACCCTGCCGCGGCCGATGATGCACTCGGATGTCTGCGATTTCTCGTTCGCGGGACTGAAGACGGCGGTGCTGTACCTGCTGAAGACGAAAACGGACCTGACGGCCAAGGAAAAACAACACATCGCGCACGAATTCGAGAACGCCGTCGCCGAAGTGCTGTGGAGGAAGACCGAGTTGGCGCTTGGGCGGACGGGCGCGCGTACGCTGGTCCTGGGCGGCGGCGTCTCGGCGAACGCGCACATCCGCCGCGAGTTCGCGCGCAACATGCGGCGGGAATATCCCGACCGCGCGCTGCGTATCCCTGCGGCCTCGCTCACGACCGACAACGCCATCATGATAGCCCTCGCCGGCTTCTACCGGGCGCGTCAGAACGATTTCGCGTCCGCCGATGCGCTTCAAGCCGACGGAAACGCCCGTCTCGGATAATTTGCGGGCTTTCGCCGCAGGGGTATACTGGCTTCATGAACCAGGTGCGGCCCGACCAGTCCCTCCAACAGTTCCAGTCCGGTGTCGCAGCTATGTACGGTCTGGCGGACGACCGGCACTACTCCATCTTCGACCTTCTGACCCAGCTGCAGCGCTTCACCATGCGCGTCCTCAAGGGCATCCGCAAGGGCGACGATGAGAAACTGCGCACCAACCTTCTCATATCCTGCACGTGGCTCATGGCTATCGCGAATCGTCTGCATATCAACGTCGAGGACCAGGTATGGGAACGCTTCCCCGCCCTTTGCTCATACTGCGGCCTTGCGCCCTGCAAGTGCAAAAAGATACACCCGGAAAAACGCGCGGAAATAAAACACGACCACTCACAGCGTCCCGCCAACATCAAGGGATTTCAAGAAATGTTCCGCTCCGTCTATCCGCCCGAAAGTCGCACCCTGCTTGATGCCGGCGTGCACCTCGCCGAGGAGACGGGCGAGGTGAGCGAGGCCATCCACAACTTCCTCGGCCAGCATCTGCAAAAGCAATTCGATGAAATAGAAAAGGAGATAGCCGATTACGTTTCCTGCCTTTTCGGCGTGGCGAATTCCGCTTCCATCGACATCGCTCCCGCGCTCCACGATATGTTCAAGGACGGCTGCCACGTGTGCCACCGCACCCCGTGCACCTGCACATTTTCGGAGGTGACCGCGTTCCGATCGTAAGGACGGAGCCGGTGAGAATATTCGTCCGATATTTGCTATATTTCATAGACAATGCCCGAAAAATTCCTGAAACCATACGACCCCGCGGCGACGGAGTCGCGCGTCTATGCGGAGTGGGAAAAAAGCGGGCTCTTTAATCCCGACGAGTGCGTCAAACAGGGCGTCACAACGGCCGATGCCCCTCCCTACTCCATCGTGCTTCCGCCGCCGAACGTCACCGGGCGATTGCATATGGGTCACGCGCTCATGCTTGCCGTCGAGGACGCGTTCGTGCGGTACAGGCGCATGCGCGGCTTCCGCACACTCTGGGTACCCGGCACCGACCACGCAGCCATCGCGACGCAATCGGTCGTTGAGAAACAGCTTAAGAAGGACACCGGAAAGAACCGCCACGACCTCGGACGCGAGGGCTTGTTGAAGCACATCGAAGCGTTCGCGGCCGAGAGTCATGACACCATCGTCGGACAGCTCAAGACGATGGGTGCTTCGCTCGATTGGTCGCGCGAAGCGTTCACGCTTGATGAGGTGCGCAGCCGCGCGGTGCGCAACGTGTTCAAGCAGATGTATGATGCCGGCCTCATTTACCGGGGGCTTCGCATCGTCAACTGGGACCCAAAAGGCCAGACCACTATTTCCGACGACGAGATCGTGTACGAAGAACGCCCCGCGAAGCTCTATACGTTCCGCTACAGCAAGGACTTCCCCATTCCGATCGCAACGACACGCCCTGAAACGAAGGTGGGCGACGTGGCGGTCGCCGTCCACCCGGATGACGCGCGATACGCCGGATTCGTTGGAAAAGAATACGACGCTCTTTTCTGCGACGTGCCCATCCATATAAAGGTGGTGGCGGATGCCGCGGTTGACCCGGCGTTTGGTACGGGCGCCGTCGGCGTAACGCCGGCGCACAGCCAGACCGACTGGGACATCGCTGACCGGCACCTCCTTTCGCACGAAACTATCGTCATAAACGAGTACGCGAAGATGATGGTACCCGGCCGCCTCGAAGGAAAGAAGACCTCCGAGGCGCGCGAGATGGTCGTTGCGTGGCTTACGGACGAAGAACTGCTTGAGAAAGAAGAGCCCATCACGCAAAGCATAGCGACGGCGGAACGCACCGGCGGCATTATCGAGCCCCTGCCGAAACTACAATGGTTCATCGCCGTGGACACGAAAATCCCGGGCCGCGGAAAAACGCTCAAGGAGCTCATGCTGGAACCCGTACGTTCCGGAGCGATCAAGATCGTTCCCGAATATTTCGACAAAACCTATTTCCACTGGATAGAGAACCTGCGCGATTGGTGCATCAGCCGGCAGATCTGGTATGGGCACCGGATACCCGTCTGGTACCGTTCGCCTGACGCTCACGGCAAGCAAGGCGAGGAAATAATGGTCGGTATCGAGCCGAAGGAGGCCGGGTGGTCCCAGGACGAGGATACGCTTGATACGTGGTTCTCTTCGGGTTTGTGGACATTCTCGACCTTGGGATGGCCGGAGGACACTGCGGACATTAAGACATATCACCCCACCGACCTGCTCGAAACCGGTTACGACATCCTCTTTTTCTGGGTCGCGCGCATGATACTCATGACCGAATTCGTACTGAACACCGTTCCGTTCAAAACCGTGTACCTGCACGGCCTCGTTCGCGATGCACAGGGGCGCAAAATGTCGAAATCGCTCGGCAACAGCCTCGACCCCTTGGACATATCGGCGAAGTTCGGTGCAGATGCGGCACGGATGGCGCTCGTCGTCGGCAATACTCCGGGAACCGATCTGCGCATGAGCGAAGACAAGATAAAGGGCTACAAACACTTCGCGAACAAGCTTTGGAACATCGCGCGGTTCATTTTAGAAAATACTCCCAATGCTGACACGAATACGCCATTGACCGCCGAGGATAAAGAGGTTTTTTCCAAACTCGATGCGCTCGCCCGTGAAGTGACGGAGGATATGGAGAACTATCGCATCTATCTCGCCGCCGAAAAGCTCTATCACTATGCGTGGCACGAGCTCGCGGACAAGATATTGGAAGAGTCGAAACCCATATTCGCAGGAAGCGACGAAGCCGCGCGCGCTTCGCGCGCGCGGCTCCTCCTCGCGCTCCTCGATCGCACCCTGCGGCTCCTGCACCCATTCATGCCGTTCATCACCGAGGAAATTTATCAGTCCATGCCGACGAAAGATTCCGAATTCCTGATGGTCGCCAAGTGGCCTATTCAATCTGAAAAATTGAAACTCTCTAAGTCAATTTCCAGATAATCGTAATACTTCTTGTTTTCAAGATCATAACTACCGTTTTCAAATTTATTTTTCGGATTCGAGAGTTTGAGAGGGTTTTTCTGGAACAGGCAGACTTCACTCTTTAGTGGCTTGCCAGGATAAAAATGGAGAACCCATTTTTCTGTACCAGGAACAAACCGATTATTGAAGTTGAGTTTGCCTTTTGCGGCGAGATAAATGGTGGTGATTTCCTCGAGAATAAACATTATTTCTTTTTCTCCCAACCCATGTGGAGCATTTTTACAATCAAATTCAACACATGAACGAAATTGAGCATCAGTTTTATACAAATCGAGCACTTTTGTGAATGTTGAAGGAAAGATCTCGGAATTATCTATAATGACTTGCCCAAAAGTATAGAATGAAAAAGCTTTTTTGATCCAAATATTGTCTTTCAAAACAATATTCATAAATCCATTTTTGTGCGCGACCATCAGTTCTTTATACCGATCACGGAGCATATTGGCCGGCTCATCGGAATGGAAATATAGATAATCGGAATACCAGGTCACCATTCCGATACCTTCAGTCCTATTAATCTTGGTGTCTATCCATTTTAGATCTTCAAAACATTTTTCTGGGCTTTGGCGATTGCCTATACGGCTCATAGAAATGCCCCAAAATAGTATCCCCTCCTCGTTAGGTAATCGGCTTATGTCATGAAATCCATGCATTGCCCCTAGTATATACCTGTTACAATAAAGCCGTGGCTCCCATCACGCTCGGCTATGCGTTCATCGGCGGGCTCTTGCCGCCCCTCATTTGGCTCTATTTTCTCCTCAAAGAAGACGCCAGTCACCCGGAGCCGCGTGTGCTCATCGCACTTACGTTCATCGGCGGGATGGCGGCCGTGCCGCTCGCACTGCCGCTTGAACAGTACGCAAAAGCCCATCTCCTCGGTGACGTTTCGATCTTCACCGCCTGGGCGCTCATCGAAGAGACGCTTAAATACGGCGCCGCGGCGACCCTTATCCTCTGGCGGAGCGCCGTGGACGAAGCGCCCGATTACGTCATCTATATGATCACGGCCGCGCTCGGCTTCGCATCGGCTGAAAACATGCTTTTTCTTATCAATCCTCTTTTAGATGGCGGCTTCGCCACCGGATTCTTGACCAATAATATACGGTTCCTCGGCTCGACGCTGCTCCACGTGGTCGCTTCTGCGGCGATCGGCTTCGCGCTCGCGTTTTCGACCGCAGACCGTCCGGCTGGGCGCGCCTTTGCCGCGGCGTTGGGACTTATCCTCGCTATCGTATTGCATACCGCCTTTAACATGCTTATTATTAACGAAGGTGCCTCAACCGCACTCGCCGCGTTTTTCTTCGTTTGGATAGCCGCCGTCATTTTCTTTGCGGTGTTTGAAGTGCTAAAATATTTTCAGTATCGTAGCCCTAACAACAATCCTCCCTTACCATGAGTAAAAAGCCCTCATTCTTTGAACGCCTTTCCGGCGGCTCCGGCGCCGAAGTGTTCGACGCTTTCGATGAGGAATTGTCGGCAACACCGCCTGCGCGCGAAAAGCCGCGCGTGCGGGCGAGCGATACGCGTCCGGCACCGCTTGAGGCCGATGCGCCGGGAAGCGAGGGCCAGCTTCCCGTTGACGTTCATCAGACCGCGAGCGATATCATCATCCGCGCCTTCGTTGCGGGAGTCCGCCCCGATGAGCTCAACATTTCCATAAGCCGGGACATGGTGGAGATCGAAGGTTCCCGTATGGAACGCGAACAGGTCGCCGGTCCGGATTATTTCACCCGCGAACTCTTTTGGGGTTCGTTTTCACGTACGATCATGCTCCCCCAGGAAGTGGACGTCGAGGCCTCTTCCGCGAGCGCTAAGGACGGACTGTTGACCATCATCCTTCCCCGTCTTGATAAGACAAAACAAACGAAATTGCGCGTAAAAGCGGGATAAGCGGGCACGTGCGATTATTTGAGGACTGTCGTTTCCAGAGAAGGAGGAGATATCGCCGGAGCGACGACGAAAGGGATGCGTGCGATGAGGCGGCCGTCTGCCGTCTCCACGTTGACGCGCCACTTCCCCACACTTCCTACCGGCACCGCCGAGTAACCACGATATCCGCTTTCGCGACCGCCGACGATGGAATACTGTATCACTGATCTTGTTATCCACACTTTCCGCGCCGGGTCATACCACTGCCAGCGGTGCAAGACATCCGTCGTGAGCGCGGTCGGCGCGAATACGGAGCTGTAGGCGAAGAGTGATTCTCCGGGAGCCGCGTGCAAGGTCGGCGGAAGGCCGAGGTACCGCACCTGCCACGGCTCCGCCTCACGCTGTGCGAGATACGCGCCGGGAACGCGCCACACGCTGTGGTAGATGCCGGCTGCCGTCGCCGAAAGCGGCAGGGGCGGCAGGATATTGGTGAAATAGAATGCATTCATCAGTGCGAATACCGCGAACGCGCCGACCCGGATGCGCCAAACGTCGGAGAGGAAGCGTTCGCGTGCAAGCATGCGCAGAAAGACCGTGAAAACCGCAAATACCACGGCCGCCAGTACGCCGCTTGCGAGAAATGTCTGCGTTCCGATGCTGCCGGTGTAGATGGGGACCGCGAGGATCGCGTAGGAATAGAGCGCAAAAAAGAATAGTATGCTCGTGAAGACCAATCGGGCGTGGTAGCGATGGAAGTACTCACTACCGAGAAAAATGAGGACAAGAAAGAGAAGGAACGGCCAGGACGCGCCGACAACTGCCGAACGCCCGTAAAAGATGACGAATCCGCTCCAGAACCCGCCGAGCGCGAACTGCGTCGCAAGGGGAAGGATGAGGCGCCAGCGCGGGCGATGTTCCTGGCCGCCTAAACGCATCTCTATCCAATGGTGAAGCGGGATCGCGACGAAGCAGACGGCCGCATAGAAAGCGAATACGATCTGCGTTTGCCAGAGATCGATGCGCTCAAAGTACAGGCTGTCAAAAATGAAGCCGACGGCCATCGCGACAGCCGAAAGATGCCGTTCACGTTTCTGCATCCAGAGAAAGACCTTCTGCAACATACTGGTGCTTGGAGTCGGGCTCGAACCGACGACCCCTTCCTCTTCAGGGAAGTGCTCTACCAACTGAGCTATCCAAGCGTTACCGGGCTATCTCTGCCCCGCTTTGAAGGAGTTTATCAGCTTTTGAATGTCAGCGGAAGTCGGCAGACCGAAAAGCCCGGAAGGGGTCGTCTGGGTCGCGGACGAGAAGGTCTCGGCGAGCGGCCGCAGATATTGCTGGTATCCGAAGAACGCAAGCGCGAGCAGAATGAACCAGACGGCGAATTTCCAGAAGGCCCCGATGAGCTGATGCCGGCGGATGGCGCGCAAGAGATGATGATTGTCTTTCGCGAGTGCACGCACTTCGTCAAGCAGGTGTTTGGATTCCGGGTCCATATGCCATACATTCTAGCATCAAAAACAAGGCGACCCATTCGGGCCGCCAGTGCAGCGTTGCTATTGCTGAAGGAGCTTCTTGGCGCACTGCCGTACTTTCCTCTTCCACGAGATAGGGTCTGTGGTATCAATGTCGGCGAAGACGGCGCAGGGAGGATTCTTGATTACCCACCGGCCGCCACCCGTGTTAACCCAGCGATAGTGGTGGGGCGTGCGGCGCCACATCTCGCGCAATTTCACCACCGCTCCCTTGGATTGTGCATTCCCTTTCCATCTTGAGGAAGCGCCGCCGAAAAATCCGCCTGCATGATACGCCGCAGAGATGACGCGGCCCGCCATGACATCGTGATCGCAATAGGTGCAGACGAAGATAGTGCGAACTCCTGCTCTTCGGGCTTTTTGGCGGACAGTTGCCCGTTTCTTTGCGTCAATGAAGTCGAAATCGAGGATTGCGTTCCCGCCCCGCTGTATGACTTCGAGCGCCACGCTTTCGGCAATACCGCGAGTTCCTTCATAGCGCGCTTTCTGCTTGCGAAGTTCGATGCGAATAGCATCCCCCTCGATGACCGTCGCGCCAATATGTTTGGCGAGTTCTTGCGCCACCGAACTCTTACCAGAACCAACAAGACCGATGAGGGCGACGATAATCGGTTGCTTGGTTCTGCGTTTCTTGATGCGAAGCGCCGCCATGAATGTATCTTGGGCGGCACGTTCTTTTTTGGTCAGCACTTCCCGTTTGCGCATAGCCATAAGTATACCTCCGCGTTCTGCCACGGCGAAATGTTCTCTGCTTTCTCCGCGAGAGATGCTAGTACGAAATACCTACCCGGTCAATGAAGCAGTGCCCTCGCTAGGAATTGAACCTAAATCGCCGCGTTAGGAGTGCGGTGCTCTATCCGTTGAGCTACGAGGGCTAGGGTTATGCGGTAACGCCGAGTGAGGTCGTGAGCCTTTCCTTGTCGAAACCGATGATCATTTCATTGCCGACGAAGATGACCGGTACGCCCATCTGGCCGGATTTTTGTATCATTTCCTGGCGCTTCTCGAGATCCTGCGCGACATTGTGCTCGGTGTAGGCGATGCCCTTTTCCTTCAGGAAATCCTTGGTCATCTGGCAGAAATGGCAGGTCGGGGTACTGTAAATAGTGACGGTTTTATCCATGTTCATTGTGTTATGCGGGAAAGTATAGCATCCCGGATTATCCCCACCAAGAGCGGCCCACACAAACGAAGGCCCGAGGTACTGTTTCGGGCCTAGGGAGTCGGTTTTCCGCGCCGGAGATCAGGCAATAATGTGTCTGTCATTTTTTTAATGCGCACTGCTATTCCGGGACGCTTCCTCGACAGCCACGTCTGTGACGCAGGCGGTTCTTGCGCAGGGTATGCTTCATAATACGCTCCCGCGGCCTCCCGCAGACACTGTTCGATCTTACTAACGTCGGCATCCGACGGCAACGGCCCCGGTTCTTTCGGTGGTGGAGCTTTGTAGGCCTTGTGATAGGTCATCATTCACCTCCTGAAGTTACCTGCCGATATTAAGGGTATCACGCTCAACGCAAGGCGTCTTCGGCTTTCAGTTTCTAACGGGATTCGCACTTTGTGCAGGATGCGGGAATCGAACCCGCGTCCAGTGCTTGGGAAGCACTTATTCTGCCACTAAACTAATCCTGCACAAAAGGCGAATCCCGGTTCTGCCACTGAACTAATCCCGCTATTCAAACCAACTCGTTATCCACTCCCACCATGAAGGCGTCGTCGTCGGATTCTTCGCTTCAGGTGGCACCACCACGATAACCTCTTCGCCTGGACGCGCAACCCCGAAAGCCGTGCGGATGGCCGCATCCTGGCCCCGCTTCGTGCCAAGCGCGGCGAGATTCGCTTCGAGCGTCTCCTTTCTCGTCTCAAGCGCGCGGTATTGCCGCTCGGCATTATGCGCTTCCGTGATCGCCACTCTTGCCTTCCCCATTAACCCCCAAATGAGCGACAGGAGCCCGAAAGCGACGAGCAGCAGAACGCCGATGACGACCCCTTGCCGCATTTGTCTCGTGCGCATGTGTCTAGTATAACGCGGGGCCGAACCCGCCTATTCGGCCGAGGACTGCACCATTTTCATGAATACCTCTTCCGGAATATTCACCTTGCCCGTGCCGCGCTCGAGGAGTTTCTTTTTGCCGCGCTTTTGCTTCTGGAGCAGTTTCATCTTGCGCGAGACGTCGCCGCCGTACAGATATCCCGTCACATCCTTGCGCATTGCCGAGAGCGTCCGTGATGCGATAATGCGCCCGCGCGCCCGCGCCTGGATCTTGGTGTTGAAGAGCTGTTTCGGCAGTATCGAATGCAGTTTCTCCACCATTTTTTCCGCTTCCTCCTGCACCCGCCTTGCCGCGACAACGCGCGCGAAGGCCGGTATCGGTTCTTCGGCCACCAGCACGTCGAGCCGCACAACGTCCGCCGAGCGTTCGGGAAGGATCTCATAGGAGAGAGATGCGTAGCCGGAGGAGATATTCTTCAGGGTATCGAAGAACCCGCGCATAAGCTCTCGAAGCGGCATCTCAACGACCATTTCTATACGCCCATCCGCGTGCGTTTCCGTGCCGAGCGTATTCGCCTCGTGCTCGTACAAGAGCTGCACGAGTGCGCTCAAGGAATCCGGCGGTGTAATGATGATGACTTTGGCCCACGGTTCTTCGACGACCGCGATGTCGCCATGTTCGGGAAATTTCGCCGGTGTGTAGACGGTCTCGCGGGCGCCGTTGGTCTTCGTAACGATGTAGGAGATCGTCGGGATGGTGACTATGAGCGAGAGATCGAATTCCCGCTTTAAACGCTCCGTGACTATTTCGAGATGGAGGAGTCCGAGAAAGCCGCACCGGAACCCTCTTCCGAGCACGCCCAAGGACTCTTCCTCGAACGACAGCGAGGAATCGGAAAGGCGCAGCCGCTCCAGTGATTTGCGCAGGACCGGGAGATCATTCTGGTCTTCCGGATACACCGAGGCCCAGACCACTGGCCGCGGTTTTTCGTAGCCCGGGAGCGCTCCGAGCGAGCCCCGTACTGCCCCAATGGTGTCGCCCACCGCGACGATGCCCGGTTCCTTGATGCCCGTCACGATGTACCCAATCTCGCCGGCGGAGAGCGAGTCGGAGGGCGTTTCTTCCGGCGTGAAAATACCCGTCTCCAGCGCGATGAACTCCTTTCCCGCGGCGTGGAAGAAAAGCGGTTGGCCTTTGCGGAATACGCCGTCGAAAACGCGCAGGTACACGGCGACGCCGCGATGTGTCGAGTAGGAAAAATCGAAGATGAGCCCGCGGGGCTCCGCACCCGCGGACGGTTCGCCGTTCCCGGGCGGAGGGATGAGTCGCACGATCGCCTCGAGGAGCTCGTCAACGCCTTCGCCGGTTTTTCCCGATACCGCAAGCACGCCCTCTTTCGGCACGCCTACGAGCTGCGAAAGCTCCGCCCTTACTTCTTCCACGCGCGCAGCCGGAGAATCTATTTTTGAAACGATGGGAATGACGACGCATCCCTGTGCCTCGGCCGCCGCGAGCGTCGTGAGGGTCTGTGCCTGCACGCCTTGCGTGGAATCAACGAGTAGGAGAACGCCCTCGACCGCGTGGAGCGCCCGCGAAACTTCGTATGAAAAATCAATGTGTCCGGGCGTATCAATAAGGTTCAAGATGTACTGCTGTTCCTCGCTTCGCTCGGAACCTCCAGAATGATACATCATTCTTACGGGTTGCATCTTGATGGTGATGCCGCGCTCGCGCTCCAAGTCCATGCGATCAAGCACCTGGTCGCGCATAAGACGGTCCGGGATGGTCCCGGTGCGCTCAAGCAGACGGTCGGCCAGCGTGCTCTTTCCGTGATCCACGTGCGCAATGATGGAGAAATTGCGGATGCGCGACGGACTCATGCTCATGGCTGTACGGGTTCTTCGGCGGAAGGTTCGAGTACCGCAGAGGGAGCTTCCGGCGCGCGCACGAGTTTGGCAAGCGCATTTGTGACGATGAGAAATTCCTCGTTCTCGACGAGGAACAACGCGACTCCCGCGGCGACAAGGCCGACGACGCCTGCGATAAATCCTTGGGTGAAAACGGATATGAGCGTGGTCAAAGGGGCGATGCCGCCCTCAAGGAGCAGTGTGCCGTACGCGGCCGCGCCGCCGGCGAGCGCAGCAATGCCGCCATCCACACAAGGACGCACGAGAGCACGTGCAAGACCAGGAGCGATGTCACGGAGCGCGGCCAGGGAGAGAACGGCGAGGAATATCTGACCACAGGTAGCCGAGAGCGCGATAAGTAAAACTCCCGTCCCATGAACATCGCCCACGCGCAAGAATTCGGCGAGCGAGGAAGGAAGCCCGTTACGCTCCACCGTGAGGAACGCGAGAGCGAGAAACACGGTGAGGATGCCGCCGGCGAGCTGATAGAAGAACGGCTGCCACGATCGCCGCGCCGCGTAGAGCGCGCGCGAAAAGAGGAGTATGAGCCCCTGCGCCACGAGCCCGACAGCAAGGACGGCGAGAAGAGCCGCGGTAAGGCGCGTCGCATTCCAATCGAACGCCCCGGTGCCGAGGATGACCCGCACGACATGCGCGCGCAGGACGATAATGAGCCCAAGAGCGACGAACGACCAGAGGATGATGTGCCGCGCGCTTGAAGAAAGGATCCGGCTGAATTCATTCTGTTTCTGCAGCGCCGATGCCTCGGAAAGTGCGGGGAACGCCGCTACCGCGTAGGAGGAACCGATGAGTGCAAGCGGCACCGCTTCCAAATTGCTGGCGAAAGTGAAGACCGACACCGCTCCGGTGCCGATCCGGGACGCAAGCGCCGTAAGAACGAGCGCCGTGATCGAGCCCATGCCAAGCGCGAGCGAGCGCGGGATGGAATCCCGCACGATGGGTGACATGAACGAAAATGACGGGAACCGCAGGCGTGGCATGACGCCCGTTTCGAGTATTACCGGGATATTCACCGCAAGATACGCGACCGCGCCGATGATGACGCCGTAGCCGATGCCGAGCAGGCCGAGGCGCGGGTAAAAGAAAACGGCGCCGAAAATGATGCCAAGATTGTAGAGCACCGGCGAGAGCGCGAAGAGGGCGAAACGGCGATGCACCTGCGTAACGCTCGCGAGTATGCCGGAGAGCCCGAGCAGTATCGGCTGAAGGAGCAGAATGCGGGCGAGCAGAATGAATTCCGCCTGATGCGCGGAAGCGATGAGATTCGGGTAGAGGAATGCGAGGAACTGCGGCATGAAGACGGCAAGTATGGCGCAGATGAGCCCGCCGAAACCGAAAAGAAATGAGGCCGATTCGGACAAAATCCGGCGCGTGGCCTCCCTGTCCATTCCCGTGATGCGGGGAATGAGGACGTACGCGCTCACGAGCGAGGCAACGAGCGCGAAAACGAGGTCGGGCACGCGAAATGCGGCATAGTACAGGTCGAGTACGGGGCCGGCGCCGAATGCGTGCGCGAACGTGCGGTCCCGCAGAAGCGCAAGCATCTGCGAAGCGAGGGTCAGTCCCGCGAGCAAGTACGCGGCCTGATGCAGGCCGCGTATGGGGCGGACCAACTGTCCGCCGATGCGCTCGAAAATACGCCGAACCATCGCCCTATATTACTCTATCTACTCTGTTCCTTCTATATTTATTGTTTGACGGGCGTCGACGAGATCGAGAGAAGATTTGCCGGAAACGGATTTCTGCCCGCCGCAAGCGCCGCAAGCTGCGACGCGACCGCTGTTGCATTGTCGTCCGAGAACGCGGCTATCGCCTGCATCTGGGCGAGCGCATCCTCGAAGTTACCCTGCTTCGCGTAGACCGCGGAGAGGAAGTAGCGTGCATTCGCGAACTGCGGGCTCGCGTCAACCGCAGCGGCAAGCGCGGCGGCGGCGTTCGGAAGGTCATTGCTGGCCGCATACAATATGCCGACCTGGAAGAGGATATTCGGATTATCCGGCGTGAAGTAGGCGGCGGCAAGCGCGGCAGCAAGCGCTTCCTTCAGATTGCCGTCCTGCACTTCGAGCTGCGAAAGAAGGAAAATGGCGGGCGTGTAGTCCTGTTTGAGCGCGATCGCCGTTTTGAGATTTTCTTTCGCTCCCTTGATGTCCTGGTTCGCGATATCGAGTTGGGCGAGGACGTAGGGCATTTGCGGATTGGTCGGATTCAGCGCCTGCGCCTTTTCGTATGCGGTCTTGGCGCTGTCGTAGGCGCCGGCAACTTTGAGCGGCACTGCCTGGGCGTAGAGATTCCCGAGCGTGACCCAGCTTCGATAATCCGAAGCATTGATGCGTGTTGCGGTCAGAGCGGCATTGATGCCCGAAGAGAGCGTCGTTTGGAACGCCTGCTGTGCAGCCGACGCCGTCATGGTCGACGAAGCGAGTATCTGGTTCAGCCGGGCGTTCGCGACACCCGCTTGGATCTGGTAAGCGACGGCGCTCGGCGCGAACGAGATCGAACTCTGGGAAGCCATATCGGCGGCGTCAAGATCCCCGGCAGAAAATGCGCTGCCCGCGCTCGTGATCTTCGACGTCGCAATGTAGTGCCCGATGATCGTATATGCGGCGCCCACCGAAGACAGAAGAAGAATGGTCAACGCGAATACGATAACGAATCCGAGACGCGGACTTCGCGAGAAGATGACTCCCCACTGCGAACTTCCGCTCGCGAAGCGCGTCGTCGAGATGAAGAGACCCGCGAAGACGAATGTGAGTGCGAGCAGGACGGAATTCGGCAGACCGAAGATCGCGACCGCGAAGAGATAGAGGGACGCAATGAACGAAAGTATGGCGACGTAGCGGATGAATGGGTCTTGCGGCGCGCGCTGGATGAGTGTGCGCAAGCCGAACACGATGAAGAGCGCCAAAAGTCCCACCCATGCGAGGATCCCGAGAATGCCGGTCGTTACCGCGGAAGTCGGTATGAAGCCGATGCCGGATGAGAAATCCGTGTTCCAGAATACGGTCGAATTGAGAGACGCATCGCGGTATTTGAGCCACTCCGTGCCGAAAGTGCCGGGACCGGTGCCGAAGATCGGAGCGGTCGTATAGACCTTCTGTGTGATCGCAAGCGTTGACTGCCACGAAGGACGGACCGAAAGGACGTTCACGTTGAGCGCATTCGCGACCGCTCCCCCGAGCGTTCCGCCGATGAGGAAAAAGATCGAGATGGCGAGCACCGAAAGTGGCAGGATGAGAGAGTGGCTACCGACATCCTCCGCCTCAAGCGGCGTAGATTCAACGCTTACACCAACCTCATCGAGGTCGGTGGACGATCCTCCCGAGCGGCGCATTACCGCTTCGACGAAGAGTCCAAGAGAGACGAGGGCGATAAGTATCCAGACGAGCTGGGAGTTCGCAACTGCCAGAAGCAGGAGCGCCCCGAGCCCGGCGAACAGAAGTGCACGAAGGGCGCGCCTGGAGAGGTCAACGAAACGCAACGTGATGAGCGTTCCGATGATGCCGAGTCCGGCGAGAAATGCGAGATCATCGTACGAACCGACGAGCGAGAACGACGGCGAGATCGTGTTCGGCGAGAATTGTCCGACGATAAGGATGAGTATCTGCAGGACAACGGCGATGCAGAACACGTAGGCGGCGACACGCAGATAGGTGCGGTACTGTTCGACGCGCCGCAACGCGAGCGCGGAAAGCGTACCGAGGACCGCGATGATGAGCAGGGAGCCGAGCGTGTCCGGTTCAAGTGACGAACCCCACAACGCGTTCCCGAACGCGACACCGGAAAATGCCGCCGAGAGCGCATAGGCGAGCACCGGCAGCCATAGTGCGAGGATGAGCACCGACGGCGGGAAAATGACATTGCCGCGCGAAAGGCGCGCGAGGATATAGAGCGCGAGCGTGATGAGCGCGCCCGCGGCGAGCACGAACGTTTTTGTCGCCCCGAACGGAACCGCTGTCGACGGAATGAACATGAATAAAGCGACGACGAGCGTGGCAAGAAGCGCCACTACACTTATGGTATCGAGCGAATGGCGTGCTGCGCGCACTGGCTGTTGCGGGGGCATGATGAGTGATTGCTATTTAATTCGTAATGATCCCAGTATACCCGCTATCGTCCTTTGTCGAGGAACCCATCCACACCGACAAAATGTGGTATAATGCATCTGGACCGAACCAGGCGACCGCCCCGTGAGATAATTGCTCATTATGGTGCACTACGTATATGTGCTTAGGGGACCCAAGCAGTTTTACATCGGTTCTACCAATGACCTAAAGAGACGCTTCGAAGAACATTGTTCTGGAATGTCTTTGGCGACGAAAGGAAGAGGTCCGTGGAAACTCGTGTATTATGAAGCGTCTCTTTCCCGCAAGGGGGTATTTTCGAGAGAACGATATTTAAAAACTGCTTGGGGGAAGAGATATCTCAAGAAACGTATCAACGATAGTGAGTAGTTATCTCACGGGGAGGAAAGTCCGAACATGCGCCAATTTTGCCTGCCGCAGGCAGTTGCAAAATTGAGCGTCCCGAACGAGGTGAGGGGCCTATCCCTCGCAAAAGCCTCGGGGCGCTCGATTCTGTAACCACCTTCGGCGGGCAGAATTGACAAACAGGTAGCGGGTAACGCCCGCCGTCCGGAAACCTTCGATAAAAGACTCGGGTTCGTCCCGAGTCATGTCGAGGGACAAGGACAGAGGTGCCTACAGAGACGCTTGCGAGCGAAAGCGAGCAGGCGCCCCATGAGATGTCGCCGCAAGGCGGCTATCTCACGGGGCGAGCTCCCAAGTAATTGGGAGGTGCAACGAGCAAATCCTTACCCGCATGCAAGGCCGTGACCCAGTGGGATAAAACCTCCGAGATTAGTGTTGCATCTCGAGAACCTAACGGATTTCGAGATACTGATTAAAATCGACATGGGTTATCCCACGGGTAGTGCCGCTCGAGCTCGCAAGCGATTGCGGGCCCAGATAAATGGTCGTCGCCGATCCTGCAACCACCTCCGGTGGGCAGGACCGGTACAGAATTCGGCTTATCGGTTCGGTCTATACAAATGCGAAAACCCGCGCTCCTGCGCGGGTTTTCGCTTATTCTCGACTAAGCGGAGCGGCGGGAGTGATTTCGGAGCTCCGAAATCACTCCCGCCGCCAAGCGGCTACACTATTTCACACGTCCCTCCTGCGCAGGCGAGTTCCTTCTTCATTTCCGTTTCGTCCTGACGCTCATATGCATAGAGTTTCGAATAATCGACTTTCGGGAAGCGCTTCATTCGGTCCTCGTAGTCCTCTTTCGTAATGGCCTCGTACGGAGCGAGGCGGTAGACGTGTTCGGACCGCGGAAGGAACGAAAGGCCGCCGATGATGTCCCAGTTCCTCTGGATCCAGTCAACAACACCGATCCATTCATCTTCGCTTACCGAGACGGTCGCTGACGGATTATGCTGGGTGTAATTGATTTTGACCTTTTTCCAATACTCGAGCTGATCAAGCGCCGTGAGGTCGTCCTTGAAACGCGCTTCTTTGGAATGGTCGGGAGCTTTGACCGGGAATTCGAGTACGTAGGTATTCGCCTCTTCCATGGACTGTCCGACTTCCGGGTACAGCGGCACTCCTTGGTCGCGCATCATTTTGAAGAGAGAATCGGTCGCGCTAATACGCACGCGGCGAATGTAATACGGCGCGTGGCGCGGATGGATGCCCGACGCGCAGTTGAAGGTCTGCGAGACAGTGCCCGAGGGCTTGACCGCCGTTACCGCCATCGATCGCTCGATGCCGAAGCGCTTCGCGTACGTCGCGTTCGTCTTGTCCGCCATGTCGCGGACCTTGCGCATCACCTCCGCCTGGCGCGCGACCGGCGAGTCCCACTGCCCCGTTATCGAGACGCCGAGAAGCCGTTCCGCGGCGCAATGTTCCGTCCATTCCTTTGATATGTAGCTGAATTTTGTCAGCGTCGATTGGTATGTACCGAGAATCGCGGCGAGGCGGGCTTTTCGGATGAGCGATGCTTCCGTGTCACCGGCGCGCGCGATGACCTCGGAGAGATTGCAGAACTGTTTCGACTGGAGAATGATCTCGGCGCAGGGATTCGTGCCGATTGGGCCGTGCACGACGCCGTCGTCGCCGATGAAGCCGACTTTCCTAAAATAATCCACACGGCGCTTCGGAAGCGTTACCGCGAGCGAGCCGCGGTTGAAGATGCCGCGCTCTCCCGCGCCACTCTTCATAAGCGCGACCCATTCATCCATAAGCTGGGCATTCGTCGGCTGGGTTTCGTAGACCGCGGAGTTATTCGCGACCGAGCGGTGAGGATCGGTCATGTAAAATTGGCCCTTCTTGGCGTCGCGCATCTCGACATCGTCGAGGTCGGAGAGTGAGATCATCGCGGTACGGCGCACGCCGCCGGCGACCACGCATTCGCCGATCTTACAGATAATGTCGTGCGCATCAATGGCGCGCAGACGCCGTCCTTGGCGCTTCAGTATCCTCTCGCGGGCAAACGCGAGGAGAGATTTAAGCGGTTCCGGACCGGACGCCTTGCCGCCCATCGTCTTCAGCCGCGCGCCTGCGGGACGGATGCCTGAAAAATCGAAGGTGATGTCTTTTCCGGAATACCAGGTCTTGAGACCGAGCGTGAGCGCGTCGCACCATCCCTCTTTCGAGTCCGGAATGACATACGTCGGCAACATTTTCCCCGACTGCTTCATGATCTGCGGGAGCTGTTCTATATTTTGGCTCTCTACAGCGAACCCGACGCCGCATCCCTGCATGGAGAGATACATTATCTCCGCGAAGTCCTCGAGCTTCACGGGCGCCGTGAACGTGCAATTGTAGGCGCACGTGTTACAGCGACGAGCCGCTTCCCCGGCGAACTGCATGAGGCGCATTGATGGCATCACTTCCTGTTTCAAAATACCCATGCGCACTTCGGCATACTCTTTTTCGGTGAGCTTGTCGCCAAGATTCTCGCGCATGAAGCTGACGTAGCGGTCAACCGTCTCTATCCACGTTTCGCGACGCCCTTCTTCCGGTATCCATTTCGCGTATGTGCGCAAATATACGAATTCACCGAGCGCGTTGCCTTCAAAATATTTTTTACTCTCTTCCGAAAGCTTTTTTACATGCGCCGGCACTTCCACATGCGCCGCGCGCAACTGTGCGCGCTTGTCGCGGTAGAGAATATACGCCTTCGCCGTCTTCACGTAATCATTCAGGATGAGATATTTCTCCACCGAGTCCTGCGTGCCTTCAACTGTGGGGAGAAAACTCCTGTACCGCTTCGAAAATCGCGCGAGTTCGCCCACGACCTGGTGCGCGATGAGATTCGCATCGTCCTGACTGCCCTCTCCTGCCGCAGCCATTGCCTTCCACACGGCGGCGGCGATCTTATCGAAATCGAATGGGACCAATCGCCCGTCCCGCTTCTCGATTTGCGGGATTATTTCTCGATACCGGCGTGTTTCTTTGGAAACCGGAGGCACCGCGACCTCTGCAACCGGAACAACCGGCACTTTTACACGGACGGAATCTTTGGCGACTTTGGACATACCGGGACGATGGAATTAGAAATAATAACGCGGCTCGTAATGCAATTAAGTGTACCCTCCCCGTGCAAAAAAGCCCTGTGGACAGCGTTATTTTGAAACGCCCGGTGGGATTTTCAATAGGAGCAAAGTACCCGTCGCGATGGAGTAGGCCTCTGCGAAGCCGGAAGCGGTTTCAAGGACATAGCGCGCGGGGACCGCAGGATAAAAGACATTTGGGTAGGAAGACGTCGCGACGTGGGAGGCGATAGAGACGACTTGTCCTTGAGCATTGAGCCAGAAGATGTCTATGGGCACGAGCATATCCTTCATCCAAAAGCCGTATAAACCGTCGCTTGGAAAAACGAAGAGCATGCCGTAATCACCTGGTATGTTATTTCGCCCGGCAAGGCCTCTCTCCTGCTCCGCTTCCGTTGTCGCATACTCAACCCTCAAGGACACGCCACCAAATTCTCCGGTTGCGGGCTGTCGTACGAGGCCTGTCCTATAGAAAGAGAAGGTTGCCACGCCGGCGATTACTACGAAAATACCGAAACCGAGACGTTTCATTTGGGCGGAGAGGGCGAGATTCGAACTCGCGGTGGGGTTTCCCCCACGCATGCTTTCCAAGCATGTCCTTTAGACCACTCAGGCACCTCTCCGGATGCGCTCTGTTATATCAGAAAAGAAGGGCCTGCGCCCGCTGTTTTTATTGCTCGAGTTCGGCATCGAGCTCGCGGTTGAGCACGTGCTCGGATTCGCTCAGCAGTTTTTGCAAGCGGTTCGCGAGCCGCTCTTCCTCGACCGTGAGATTCCGTTTGGATTTCAGATCTTCGAGCGCCCTGATCTCGGACGTGATGGAACTACGCAATTCGTTAAATTGCCGATGGACGAGGATGTGCATGCGGTCTTCCTTGTTCACGACGCGGCGACGGAATGTATGGAACCGATGCCAGAGATACCACGCGACGGCAGAGAGCATGGCGAGTGCGGCGAGCGCGAGCAGGATAAGCGCGAGGTAGTTCGCGATGAGCCACGCAAGTGCGCCCCATGACGGTGTTTCCGCGCCGCGCTGTCCAGTGGAAGTGAATTGCTGACTTGCGGCGACCGAATTTCCGGCTTTGTCGTACACCGTGACCGAAAGCGTGTGCGTTCCCGCATCTCCTGCGGGTAGCGCGTACACGTCACCCCCTTCGGATGCGCTTACGGTCGTATCGGCGCCGTCGACGGACAGGACGTAGTGGTCGATGCCGGAAAGCGCGTCGGTCGCCGCAAATTCGACGGCGATGGTCGACGTCGCGGTCGCCGCCCCGTTCGGGAACGTGATGACGAGCGGGTCAGGCGGCTCCGTGTCGATCTGTATGCGGAATGTGGCGACCTGCCCCCAGCCGTCCGCCCCCTTCTCGCGCACATGGAAATACCAAATGCCGTCGCCGAGCTGAAGCTCCTTGTGTGAAATGGGCTCGTCATAGAGGACGCCCGGCGTGCCGTCGGCATTCGTATCGTAGCCAAGACGTACCGCGGAGACGCCCTGCGCATTCGTCCAGTCGAGCACGACGTTCGAGCGGCTGTACCACTTCGTTTGATCGGGGTGTGTTGAGGAGGTAATGCGCGCGAGAAGCGGTGACTTTTCGACCGTCGGAGCGGGTACAGGTGCCGCGGAGGTGCTGATGGTAACGGTGGAGGGGTTCGCTCCGGTCAGTATGTTCGTACCGTTACCATCGTTCGCCAGGACCGCCGATGAGGTGAAATAAACGGTCGCCGTCCCTTCTTTTTTGGCCAAAAAGCGGATGGAGAAAACGGTGCCGGTGCCGGCAAAGCCGGGATTCGGGACAACGCCACTCCATTGCACGGAACCGGCGAGGTTGGAAAACGTCGGTTCCTGCACCCAGAGCGACAGCACCGAATTCGCCTTCGAGACGGAGGCGATGGAAAGAAGGTTTGTGGGGAAAGAGACGGTGCCCGAGATCGCGTTCAGTGCCTGATCGACGCTCGCGACGGTGACGGAAACAGTGACCTGCTGTCCGGCGGCGACCGAGACGCTCGCGGGAACGATATTGAGCGACGCGGCGTGCGCCGCCGGCCCGGAGATGAGCAGCGCAACAATAGAGATGCCTATACGCAAACGTATCGATGCCAGCATATATTATATATGGGCTTAGAAAGTCCTTCGACGGGCCCGACCGATATACCAGAACCCCGCCAACACCACTAGGATACCCCAAACAGGCCATTCCCGGGGACGAAGCAAGTTCGTGCGGTGGACAACGCTTATGCGCGCGTTCCCCGCCCGGTCGACGGCTTTTACGGACACACCGCTTGTAAGATACTGGTCGCGGATGAGGAAGGGGCTTTCCGCGCGCTCCCATGAGGACGGCCAGGGCAAGCGGGTTTCCGCGACTTCATAATGGTCAATGCCGGAACCCTTGTCGACGGCGGAGAAGACGACGTACGACAGCCCGCCAAAGGTCTCCTGGTCGCTTCCGAGCGACGCGATAAACGGTTCCGGCGGAAAAGTGTCCACCGGTTCGGTGTACGTACTCGTTGCATTCGCGGCAACAGTAAGCAGGAGCGGCGGCGCGGTCGCCTGCTCGTTCGTCCCCTCTCCGTCGTTTTGGAGCACGCGTATGTCCGCCAGTACAAGGCGCGTGTCTCCGATGGCGGCGGTATTGAATATCACGCTGAAGAGTTTTTTCGAGTCGCCAGAGAATCCGCCGGGAGTGGCGCCTGCGAACGCGACGGTCCCGTTGTCGAGAGTCGGGTGTGTTATCCACATGCTTATAATCGAGTTCCCGTCGTCGACGGCGACAGGGGCAAGTAGGTCCGACGGGAATCGAAGCGTACCGGAGAACGCGTTTACTGGCGTGTCGCTTCGTATCGACACGGTTATTTCAACGAGCTTGCCGACGCCCGGATGCGTCGGATCGGCGGAAAGCGACAGTGTCGCGGCCACCGCGGCAAGCGGTAGGGCAAGGAGGGCGAACGGAACGATGGTATACATCAATTTCTTCATATTCACTATCCGGTCCAGTGGGACACGAGGATTGAAACATCGCGCAGGTCGACGGCTCCGTCGCCGTTCAGATCCGCCTTAAACCCGGCACCCGAGAGCGGCCGCCGATACCAATAGAGCATCATTGAGAAATCGATAAGGTTCACGCGACCGTTGTTATTCAGGTCGCCGATTAGTTTTTGCTGTTTCAATTTGGAAATATTTTCGTCCCCGACGAGAAAGCTAACCGATGCTCCGGAACTGCTTATTTCGTTCACGAACACCGACTTTGCCTGGGCAAGGTGGCTGCCGAGGTCGAGGACGGAACTGTCGAGATTGAAGAGATAGGCGCCGACGCCGTCCGTGGGCGTTTTAAAGAAGAGGCCGGCGTCGGAATGGACGGCGATGGTGACGGCCGAACCCGGATACGACTGGCCGAAAATGGCGATGTTGTCTCCCTGCTTCACCTCGCTTTTGTCAACATCAATGGTCGGCGCGATGAATATGCCGCCGACGGTCGTCGTATTGCCGGACGTCACCGCGGTCGGGAATGAGACCATGCTCGACCGGTTCCCCGCAGTGTCTTCGCTATAGAGCGAAAATATGTAGTCACCGGTCGAAAGTCCCGAGATCATGACCTGGAAATTCGCCTTGCTGTCTGCGGTAGTGATGGCAGCTACCTGCGCATCCTTAAGCACCGTCACACTGCTTCCCGGATACGCCCGACCGGAAAGCACTACCGACCCTCCGCCCACCGTCGTGATGCTTCCGCCTCCGCCTCCTCCCCCGCCGCTTGAAGCGGGCGTCGCCGACACCTGCGTCGAGGTCGCGATGACGTTCCCGACCCCGTCAAGAACGCGTACGATGAAATAGTACACGGTGCCGTTCGTAAGGCCCGTTATGGTACTTGAGAGAGAGCTTGTGGGAGACGTGTACGCATACGGACCGCCGGATACCGCCGCTTCCCCCACCGTGTAGTTCGTCGGGTTCCAGCCGAGGAACCCTTGCGATGCCGTCCAGGAAAGAGCGACTTGCGCGTTGCCGACGGTTGCGCTCACGACGGGCGTGGTCGCATACGGGAACGCGAAAAAGCCAGCGGTTTCGGTAAACGACGCGGATGAGCTGGTGCCTACCGCCGTTCCGGATATCTCGCCGTACAACTTGAAGCTCGCCGATGCGCCGTAACCGCCGGCGCTCATGACGGGATTGAGTGATCGGTAGTTGGCGGAGGTGAATTCGTCCGCGGACGCGCTTCCTGCGGCGATGAAAAGAGCGATACCGAGAACCCCGAGCCACGGAAAGAGATTGCGCCGGGTTGGGAAAGAGCCGAAACTCATGAAGCTATGGTGTCGTGTTGGACGCCGTATCTATTGTCATGGACGAGATGTCGGTGGTTTCAGATGTTGTCACGGCCGGGTCCACGACCGTGACGGTGCGCGAGGCACTCGTGGTGTTTCCCGCCGCATCAGTGGCGGAGTAAGTCAGGGTATAGAGCCCTGCGACAGCAGTATCGACCGTGCCCGATACAGTTATATGTGCCGTGAGGTCGTCGTCCACGTTGTCGGCGGCGGTCGCGCCGGGGTCGGTCCAGGTATCGCCTTTGTTGAGTTGCATCGCGGCATCGCCGTTTAGGGTCACGATTGGCGGCGTGCCGTCGGGTGATGAACTCGTCGAACCATCGCCCGAGGACACGGTGGTCGTTGCGGTTTCGGGTGGCGTGGAGGATGCTGTCGTGCTCGTAGAAGGCGTCGAGGTCGCGATCGTTTCCCCTCCGGTTCCCGATGAGGTGGTCGTAGTCGCCATTTCCTCCTGCGAGGGTCCCGGTGAAGACGCCGCTGTTGACGCTTGTGTCGGTTGCCTTTGCGTTGTCGTGTCCGTTGTTTGCGTGGTCTGCGCGACCTGCGCAGGTCGTTCCGGATCGATGATAGGAGCGACCGGTGCCCCGACGTTCGACGTGTCCCCCGCGGCCGCCGCGACGGCGGCGGTTTCCGGCACAACCGGCGTGTATCCTTCGATAGTTCCATTCCTCGCATTCAGCATCCTTCCCACGAGACCCGAGTATTCCACGGCGACGACCTTTCCCGACTCCCCTTTTCCTTGTTCCAGTTTCTGCACCCGCTTCAGGTATGTTAATTCGTCTTTCACGTTATCACTCAATTCTTTGGTCACATGGAGGCCGAGATCCTTCCCTTCGAGACTCGCCTTGCTCACGGTCAGGATTTTTTCGACGAACAGCGTCCGCCAAACACTGTCTTCGACCGCGAGCGTGCGGTAGGAATACGCTACGTAGTAATTCTTCTCATCGTCGGTGACGGCGTTGATGCGCAGGCCGAAATCGAAATTATCCAGATTGGCGGTGATGATGACGTGATTGTCGACTGATACCACCACCTCCTTGCTTGAGTACACAGCATCGCGCACTTGCGGACTCGCGGCATACGCGGCGCCGGAGCCGAGAAAGAGGACTCCGAGCGCTACCGTGAAGGCATTGTTGTATTTGATGAACCGAAGAACACGCTCCAGCATGAGTCCAGTATAGCGCGAAGCGCGCCCGCAAACGGCTTCTGTGCACTAGCCGTTCAAATTGATTCCGTTGACCCTCTTCACCGAGTCGCTAGCGAGGCCGTTCAGTGTTTTCACCGAGGTTTCGTCGAGGCCGTTAAACGTGCTGATGTCGGAAGTCGGTATCGAAGGGCTTACCGACGCGGATTCTGAACTCGAAGGCGAAAATGAGGCGGAAGGGGACAAGCTTGGGGAGAGCGACGCGGAGGGCGAGCTTGACGCACTCGGGGATGGCGATGGAGAAATGGATGAGCTTGGCGAGAGAGAGGCCGATGGCGACTGGCTCGGGGATTCGGAAGCGGAGGGAGAGACAGACGGGCTCGGGGAGGCCGATGGCGACTGGCTCGGGGATTCAGAGGCAGAGGGAGAGAGCGAAGCGGAGGGAGACAGTGATGGCGAAACCGATGATGAGGGAGAGAGCGAGGCGGAAGGCGAAAGAGAGGGCGAAGCGGAACTCGAGGGAGAGATGGATGCGCTCGGAGATATCGAGGGACTTTCAGATGCGGAAGGCGAAAGCGAGGCGGATGGGCTAAGCGACGGCGAAACTGACGAGCTCGGTGAAAGCGACGCGCTCGGGGAAAGCGACGGACTTTCTGACGCCGAAGGCGAAAGTGAGGGAGAGACAGACGGGCTCGGGGAGGCCGAGGGCGACTGGCTCGGGGATTCAGAACTTGAAGGCGAGAGCGAAGCTGAGGGGGAAAGGCTCGGAGATTCGGAACTTGAGGGCGATAACGAAGCGGAGGGAGAGAGCGAAGGAGAAGCCGAGGCGGAGGGAGAGATTGAGGCGGAGGGAGAGATTGAGGAGGATTCAGAGGCAGAGGGAGAGAGAGACGCCGACGGCGAGAGTGAAGGACTTTCAGACGTGGATGGCGAGAGCGAGGCGGAGGGAGAGATTGAGGGCGATTCGGATGCCGAAGGCGACTGGCTCGGGGATTCAGAAGCGGAGGGAGAGAGCGATGCCGATGGTGAGAGCGACGGGGAGATGGATGAGCTTGGCGAGAGTGAAGCCGAGGGAGAGAACGATGGCGACTCAGACGCTGAGGGCGAGAGTGAAGCTGAGGGCGAGAGCGACGGAGAAACGGAAGAACTCGGCGAGAGCGAGGCGCTGGGAGAGAGGGACGGCGATTCAGAAGTTGAGGGTGAGAGCGAGGCGGAAGGTGAGAATGACGGGGACTCGGATGCGGATGGAGAGAGTGAGGCGGATGGGCTGAGCGATGGCGATTCAGAAGTTGAGGGTGAGAGCGAGGCTGACGGAGATTGACTCGGCGATTCGGAGGCGGATGGGCTCAGGGATGCAGACGGAGAGAGCGAGGGGGAAACAGAGGAACTTGGCGAGAGCGAGGATGACGGAGAAAGCGAGGGCGATTCGGATGCCGAGGGTGAAAGAGATGCAGAGGGAGAGAGCGAGGGTGATTCGGAGGCGGATGGGCTCAACGATGCCGAGGGTGACAGAGAGGGAGAAGCCGATGAGCTTGGCGAGAGCGAGGCGCTCGGAGATAACGATGGTGATTCAGAAGCCGAGGGCGACAACGACGCAGACGGGCTTAAGGACGGTGAAACCGACGAACTTGGCGAGAGCGAGGCTGACGGAGATTGACTCGGCGATTCGGAGGCGGATGGGCTCAGGGATGCAGACGGAGAGAGCGAAGGTGATTCGGAAGCGGATGGGCTCAACGATGCCGAGGGTGACAGAGAGGGAGAAGCCGATGAGCTTGGTGAGAGCGAGGATGAAGGAGAGAGGGATGGAGATATCGAAGAGGAAGGCGACAATGAAGCTGATGGGGAGAAAGACGGACTTTCAGAAGTCGATGGGGATAATGATGCTGAGGGAGAGAGCGAAGCGGATGGGGAAAGGGAGGGAGAAACGGAAGAGCTTTGCGCCGCTTGCGATGGCGAAACGGAAGCCGAAGGCGAAAGCGATGGGGATTCCGATGTCGAGGGGCTAAGCGAAGCTGATGGGGAGAAGGACGGACTTTCAGAAGTCGATGGGGATAATGATGCTGAGGGAGAGAGTGAGGGTGATTCGGATGTAGACGGGCTAAGCGATGCTGAGGGAGAGAGTGAGGGTGATTCGGATGTAGACGGGCTAAGCGATGCAGACGGAGAGAGCGAGGGTGATTCGGATGACGAGGGAGAGAGAGACGGTGACTCCGATGGAGACTCTGAGGGCGATTGAGAGGAAGACGGCGAGAGGCTCGGTGATTCGGAAGGTGATTCGGAAGGTGATTCGGAAGGGCTTACCGAGGAAGACGGCGTCGGCGGCGTGAAGTCAACCGTGCACGTAACGAAATCGATGGAAAAAGTGACCGCGTCGGTATCGTTCCCCCGGATGCTCCGCAACCGGGCCCTGACGTTATTGGCGGTTCTCAGGTCAGCGAGCGTTACGCCCGAGGTGACTTGATGTTCCAGGAGCGTGTCTACTGTCTTCTCCGTCGCGTCGCTCTGTTCCGAACCAACTGCCGAGGTGCCGATGAACACCTGTATCGCCTGCGTGGCGATCGACATGTTGGTACTGACCTTGTATTGGAGGGAAACCGTAACCGAATTGATCGTTGAGCTGTCGGGGATGAGCGCGGTGTCAAACGCGGGGAATCCGAAATATGCCGAGATTTCGGCGTTTTTGCCGGGTGCGGCGGTCGCGTACTGAGTATTGTCGCCATCGTAGGCCAGCTGGGGGTTCGTGTATCCCGTCGTGATGGCTGTATGGGCATTGGCGTTCTGTGTGACAGCCATAACCTATCGCATGATTTTATTCCACTCCTCTTCCGTCCAATTATTCAAAAAGTCCCTCTCCCCCTTCACCGAACCGCGGTAATTGATGCTGTGATGTTGCTTCTTCCCCACGCGCTTGCACTCGCTCCACGCTTTTTTCACATCGAGAACATACTCCCACGCACTGATGGCATGAACCAGGTCAAAGCTGCCGTCTGCGAACGGCAGCGTTTCCACCGAGGCCTTCAGTACGTATCCTTTGGCGCAGGTATGTTCGAGCGCATAATCGGATACTTCTATGCCCCACGCGTCAAAGCCGCGCTCGCGTAATAGTTTGACCAGATAGCCGCATCCGGTGCCGATGTCCAAAATTTTGCATACGCCATATTTTTTCTCCAGCCAGTCGGCGACCGCTTCATAGAACGCATGCCTATGGATAGTTCCCCAGAGGTCTTCGTAGTATTTCCGATCAAAAATCATAGGCCCCTCATACGTAGATAGTACTCCATACTCCCCCTCTTCTGCTTTCCCAAATTTGGCGCCACGACTTGCGGCGACAGGTAGCACGGTATCTCTTTTTAAGAGCCGGTCTCGGTGTGGAGCGCCACTGTCCTTTACGTCGCCCCCTGAAGGTCGAGTAGTTTGCGCACGTTGTCCCATCCGGGAATAGTGTCGACAGTCGCTTCCTTCCAGAAGGCCGGCTTGCGGCGGAACTGGTCCTGGCTCCAGCGCGCGCGGGTCAGGTTTTTGCCGTGCTTGATGTCAATCGAGGGCGCGGCGGACTGATACGTCTCGAAGCCGTACCAGTGTTCCCATTTGATGCGGCCGTGGGTCATCGGCTCGAAGCCAATGCGGTAAGAGAAGCCCTCCTTCTCGACAAGCGCCACCCGCTCCCGGAAATGATTTAGGAGTGCTCGCCGACAGGCGACGAGGCCCGACAAGGGGCTCACGTTGTACTGGATGGCGAATCCGTCCGAGGCGCGCAGGAACCAGTAGTTGCTGTCGTAGTAAAAGACGTCCTCGCGCGGCGGCACGAAGTCGAAGTGCGAAGGGTGGTAGAGCACGTCGTGTTCGGCGAGGAAGACGACGTCGGTGCCGAGCGTCTCGAGGCCGACGAGTATCTGCTTGAACAGCGTGATGTAGCTTCGCTTGAGCGGGAGCACGACATTCCTGCCGAACGCGGTCGGCTTGAGCGAGACGGAAACGAGCGGCAACCGTTTGCGCCGCGCGATTTTTTCGAGCTGGCGCTGGCAAACGCGCTGAATCTTTTCGTCGAGCTCGTTGTCAGTGTAGTAAAGAATGCCCATGCTTGGCACGCGCTTCGGGTCCCGGGGTTCCGAGGGAGCCGGCACGGCTTCGGTCGGCGCCTGCGGCTCCGGGAGCGGCTCGACATCTTCGGCCCGCGCCGCGCGCTCGTTCTGGAGCGGCCACGCCTTGAGCTTTGCGAACGCCTCCTCGCTCCATCCCGGTACTGGCCAGAATTTCTCGAGAAGCCACGAGAGTGGGCGCACCTGCTTCTCCCACTTATTGTCGAAAAAGAGCTCGCGCGCCGTCTTCTTCGCGGCCTGCACCTTGCTCCCCGGGTTCTCGTAAGGGAAGCCGAAGTCGCCGCCCTGTGTCCTGAACATATGCGCATACCACGTCTGGTGGTTCACAAGTACCCTGCCCCCCGAGAGCCACGTCTTGCAGGCCACCTCGATGCCCTGTGAGCCCCACGAGCCGAACGTCTCGTCGCTTATGCCGAGTTCCCAGTATTTGTCGCGGGTCAGCATGAAGCAGGAACCTTGAATGGACATCGACTCCGTGAGGCCGGTCGCAAGCGCCTTCTTATATTCAGGGCGGCGCCTGAAATCCCTGAAGTACTGAAAGTGTGGTTCCTGGTCGAAGCAGTAGGAGTCGCTCTGCGGATTCGTCTTCGGTATCCAGACCACGTCCTTCTCGGCCGGCTTGCCGCACTCCTTACAGGGCCCGGAGGGGCTCTGGTACCGGACGTGCCCGTCCGGGCACACCCAGTTGAACGCGTGGAGATTGCGCATCACTGGCACCATCGTCACGTCGTCGCCGACTTCTTTGAACGCCGCGAGCATCTTGATGTCGAATCCTTGGTCGAACGCGCAGTGCGCATCGCACTTCATCACGTACTTCGCCTCCGAAAGCCGCGCCGCCTGGTTGGTCGCCGCGCGCTGGCCCTTCGCCTCAGGGTTGCGGATGATCTTGAGCCGCGGGTCTTCCGGCAGGTCCGCCGCGTAGCCGTCGAGGACCGCGATAACCTCCGTGTCCCCTTCCCGGTGGCTCAAAATGTCCTCGATGGTCCGTGTGAGGAATTCTTCGTTGCGAGCGGGAATGAGTATCGAGAGGTCTGCCATGCTTGGCGCTAGTATCTCACTATTTCTTCATAAACGAAACTTGTTTTTCTTGGCTTAAATTATGGAATAAAGCGCCTGGATTGAGCTCTTTTCGGTCGTGGAACCGCCCGATGGGGAACAGGTAGATATCCGGACCGAGGACGGGCGCTGTTCCCGCGAACGCGCGGTTCCACTTGCCGTTGAAATAGCAATCGTCCCCTTTTTTGCTCGCCGGATGGTAGCCGAGCGTGCAGGTCTCGGGCGCGTAGCCCCCCAGCTGATCGAATATCTCTTTTTTCATGACGAAGGTGTTGCCGTGCACGCTCGCGTCCATCCTCTCCCCGCTGTAACCGAACTCCGTAAGCGCTTTCCTGTCCTGGGTGAGTGTCCCGTCAGACAAGAGGAGCGCTATCTGTCGGCGGAATATCATTTTGTTCCCCGTGAAGGCGCGCGTGGCCTCAAGCGCTTCGCGCGAGATGATGTGGTCAAGGTCGGTCATGAAAAGATACTCTCCGCGCGCCTGCGAAGCGCCTAGATTCCGGCCGAGCCCCTGCGTCCAGGCCAGGTTATTGTGCGTCTGGAGAATGCGCATGTTTTTCATCTCGCCCTGAAGCGGCGGGTCGCTCCCGTCATCGACAAAAATAAATTCGACGTCGTTCGGCGGGTTCATTTTCTTGAAGTATGCGAGCTGCCGCGCGAACGCCCCGTGCGAGTTGTATATCGAGATGACGATCGAAACCTTCATATTGTGCTTGCTCTAATAATTTAACCCTACCCTGACGTCGCCGATATGCATAACCCTCGGCGCATCGGTGCGCTTGCCCCAGTATGCGCATTTGGCGTTCGCATCTTTGAAGAGCATGCGTCCATACTGGCGTTCCGAGTACGGGACATCGGGCCAAGGATAATCGTAGACAAGAGATTTGTTATACACGCAGGGATTGCAGGAAAAATTATTCCGGTGTTCCACCCAATAGTGAACGCCGTCGGTTTTGTCTTCATATCGCTCTGGATGCGAAGCTATTATTCCTCCCTTTTTCCGCTCCCGCGAACCGATTGGCTGCCGGAGAAGCACTATTTCTTTGAGATGGGGGTTATTCCCCATGACCTTGATCATGTCAGCGACAGCCACGTCTTCCATAAAAAGAAAATCGTCTTCCAGGTGGAAAACCCACTCATTGGCATCCTCTTTGAGCTTCTGCCAGGCGGAGATCATGGCTTTTGCGAATCCGACCCGATCGGTGGCCGCGATCTCGTACTTGAATCGCTCAAGCCACTTTCGGTACGTATTATCCCCCGAATCATCATGGATCAATACCCGAGAAAAGGAGGCGTGAAGTTTCCCGAGCGTGGAGAGAGTCCGCTCGAGATATTCCCCGCGTCCATTGGTCATGATGAGAAGCGTCACCATAAGGTGTCAAGAGGAGTCGTGTTACTGAGGACGGTCGTCCATGGTATATAGCGGTCGAAATCCTTTCGATACTTGAATTCGGGAAATGCGATTTGGTACATATTTTTCCGAACGACGTTTGAATCGTGGATGACAATGTAGTCGGCGCTATTCTTAAGATGAACTGCGGTTTTGCCTCTCGTGTGCCCGCCATGGTCAATAAGGATGATGCTGTAATGCCCTGTATTTGGTATTGAGAGATAGTCATCAATAAGATGAACTGCGTGGTTTTCTGACCTATATTCCTCGGCTAACTTGATGAAGTTCTTGTCGCTCTCGTATGTGACAAGGGAACGTTTTGTCTCGGCGCATAACCAGTGAAGAAGGGGCGTGCTGTAGATCCCGGATCCCACTTCCATGATCGGTCCCGTAGTCATGGCGGCCAGTTTCAGCAACACAGGCATGTGGGTCGACCATCCTTGTTCGATATTTATGGAGAGTGATTTATCCGAATGGCGCATAATTTAATAGCCGTGCCTCGTAAACAGTTCGATGAGGTGCGCGGGGAGGAGCGGCTTCACGTCCTTATAGAGCTCTTTCATGCGGGGATGGAAATGAAATACCTTGACGGGCTTTTCCGCTTTGGCAAACATCAGCTCGTTATGCCGCATGCGGCCTAAGTTATACGTATTGTTCAGTTTTATATACCGGTCATTTATATTGTCCACGTTCCTCGATGTTAAACGATACAAGGCTATTTCTTCGTTGACGCGTTTGTCGTTCATGGTCCGCCGAATGAGTTCGAACAGGTCTTTCGCCCGAGGCGAGAAAAAGAAACTGCCGGTATTCCACATTTCATTGAATCCGTAATCGGTAAAAGCGGCATCCTTATCCCCCAATACGTCCGCCGGAAATGCACTCACTTGGTAGGCATCGAAATCATGGAACCAACACACACCATCAAGTGCGCCAGTATCCAATAGATGACAAATGACATTTATCTTGCTAGCCCGTTTTCGATGTGTACAAAATAATTCATCGGGTACCACGATTGCATTAACCCCTTCATAAGAATATGGAAAATTGGTTACCAGGAGGATATCTTCCCTGTTCCATATCCGTAAAGAATTATCAATTTGCACTTTAACCAGGCCCGCATAATCTTTGGTAAATTCTTTTGACGGATGTATATATGCCATCAAGTTTTTCATAGCGAAAGCGAGGCTCGCAGCAAGGTCAAGTCGCCCCAAAATGGAAGCGACTCGCGCGGCGGATGCCGGCGCGAGTGGGAAGAGTAGCGGCTCACGTTGTTCAGCGTTTTAAAGGTGATAACGGGCTCATCGGACGTCCACACGAATTTTGGGTCCGTCCCGAGATGATACGCCCTGTTACTCGGCTTGTCCTCCTCGGTATACCAGCGCATTTCCTTCCCGAAGACCTGTCCGATGTATAAGCGCCAAAAGTCCTTGCGAATCACTTGCGCGCCGTCCGAGTATCGCTTGAAGAAAGCCAAATCCGGCTCTGACGCCGTTTTCGGTCGGATATAGGCAAGCCATACGTTGCCGTATCGATAATAATCCGCGCCGTCGGGCCGGAATGCGAAATAGGCGGGCGGGTACAGCACATCGGCTTCGGCTGTGATGACGTAGTCGGTTTTGACCGCATCGAGCCCGATTTGGATTTGGCGAAATTCGTTCCCGTAGCATGGGTGATGCCGCCCGACGCAAATGTTCTCTCCAAAGCCGGGGGCCGGCTCCTGTGTCACGGAGACGAGCGGCAGGTTGCCCTTGTGTTTGAGCAGATTCTCGCGGATTTTCGCCTCGAATGCGGGTTCTTCTGCATTCGCAGAGTAGTAGAGGACGGTAAGATTGTTCATATCAAGTCTTCACGTACATCCAGGAGGGACACTTGTCCTTCCAGGTAAAGAGCGGTGTGATGCCGTAGGCCGAACACCAGCCGTTCACCGCCTCGATGACACCGAAGTTGAGCTTTGAATTGACGAAATAATCGTGGCCGATAACAAGCCCTCCCTTGCGCACCTTCCTGCTCCACGCCGCGATGTCGGCGACTACATGCTCGTAGGAGTGGTTCGCGTCGATAAATACCCAGTCGAGCGACTCGTCGGGAAATTCTTTTACCGCATCCAGAGACCAGGCCTTCTTGAGCGTGACATTCTTGAATCGCGCGAGCTTTTTCTGCGCATGCTGGTAGGCATCGTTTTCGAGGTCGTTTTTGTCGTAATCGCGGTAATTTTCGTACGAGGTCCACGCGTCAATGCCGATAATCTCCACGTTTGGAGCCCGTGAGGCGAGCCGCTCGGTAAATCTGCCTCGATATACACCGAGCTCCACCCCCTTTTTGAATCCGAGGTCGTTTAAGAGGCGGCCCATGTCGTGCCAGCGGCTCGCCGGAATCCTCACAGGCGACGACGCGTTCGGATTGAGCCCGTATCGCCGCATGACGAAGTTGAGGGTGTCCATATCACCCCCAGATGCGCTTCCTCCAGTCCGTGGGCCAGGATGGGAGCGGCCAGAACTGGTCTATCATGTTCTCGAACGTTTTCCGGTCTTCGTATACCCAATAATTATACGAGAATTTATTGCAGGCCCGCATGGACTCTCGGCTCATGAAATACATGCGACCGTATTTTGGCCCCTTATGCAGGTGCGCATACCAGGTGTTCTTGTTCGACATTGTTTTGCCGCCCGCGCGCTTCGTCTTGTAGACGATCTCCTCGCCCTCCTGTCCCCACCCCGAGTAACCTTCTATTTGCATAAGACCGACGTGTTTGAACCACTCTTTCGTCATAAACCACGCACTTCCCTGGATATGCATCGTCTCGTCGATCGGAATGTGGGAACGCTCGCGAGTGCGAGCGTCCCATTTGAACCCGTGAAGGCCCTTTGGGTCGAACTTCTCGGGATACATCGTGTATTCGTAGTCGATGGGCGGCCGGTCATCCACCTGCGTCTGTAGGCACCAGTGCTCGGCATCGAGGCGGTGTCGGCGCGGCACCTGTACCCAATTCGGCTGATGGTCCTTCGCAAGCTGCATGTCAAAGCCCGGTGCGACCATGCAGTGCGCATCAAGTGCCATGATGTATTGTCCATTCGCACGTTCGGCCATCGTATTTATTCCGTGCCTCTTATGCGTTTCGCCGCCGCCCAAGGGAATGCGCAGGTACGTAACGCGCGAATCGTGTACAAGCTCTTCGGTGGGCGGTTCGTACCCATCCAGTATGGGAAACACCTCGATTTCGCCCGTGGCGTTTTTCAGCACATCCTCGATCGTCTGTTTTAAGAAACGTTCGTTCCTGCTCGGTATGGCAATGGATAACATGATTCCCGCTTTGCGTAACGAGGATTTTACCTTGCCGTCTAGACGTGCGTCAAATAGAGAATGGAGGGAGCGAAGTACATTGCGTCGGCCGAGAGCGCCCAGCCGATGGGCTGGATAACCTCGTCCGTTCCCGAGGGCTGGACCTGGGAGAGGGCTCCCGTGGCGGTTGATACGTAAATGAGTCCGGAGTCCCCGGGTCCGATCGTCCAGTTCCAGGCATCGGCGCGGAGCACCCCGTGGAGGAGGATGCGCTTCGCGCCGGCCCCGGCGTCTACCGCAAGCGCGACGCACGGCGAGGTTGCGTTCGAAGTTGCGCTCGCCGTACTCAAGTTGCCATTGGAAGCCATGTAGAGCGGCGCGCCGATGCCTTGATCGTTCGTATCCACAGTCGCCGTAATGATGAGGCCGGAGGCGGAATTGTCGGCCGACGGCGGGTTCATGAGCTTGATGCCCGCAACGCTGTTGATGGGAAGCTCGCCCATGTCGAGGCGATACCGCGATATCTTGATGGTCTGCGTGCCCACCTTAAGGTCTCCGCATCCGAGGCAGGTAAACAGCGACGTGGGAACTGTTTTCTTTTTGTCGGACCCCAAAAGCGGTATCCAGTGATGCGTACCGCATTCCTCCTGTTCTTTTTTTCTTTTCTTCATTTGAACTGCGCTGTATGTTTCAGCTTAAATAATCTATCTGAAGCACCTCTTCCCCACCAGCATCATGGACAGAAAGAAATTGCTCGGTCTCGGAAACGTTGAACGTCGAAAGACGACGTCCCGGCGCCGCATCCTGCGGCGGTTTCGAAAGCAACGGGCCGAACATTTTCCCCATCACGAATGTCCCGCTGCCAATGAGCACTATTTTTAAGAACTGTCTTCTGCTGGTATCCACACGTTTTCTATTTTCGGCCGGATTTTTTCAGTTCTTTCTGTGCCTTTTGTATCTCCCGCTCCATTTCGGTCTTCCCCTTCTGGAATTCTCCCGTGAATCGACCGAGGCCGCGTGCTATTTCCGATATCTTCTCTCCGCCGAAAAAAAACACAACGACGACCACGAGAATGATCGCTATCTCCGGGAATCCGAGTCCAAACATACTAAGATAAGTTATTTGATATTGTCCTGCTTCTTCCTGTTTTTCCAAAAGAAAAACAGGGCCACGATGACGATTACAATGACCGCAATTTCTGGGAATCCGAGTCCAAACATAAGAGGGAGCGTTTACTTTTTATTAATCCGACCATATCGAAAGTATAGCAGGTGTTGTAGTGCGCGCGCGGCCTACGGTGGATATCGTTTTTGATGCGCCTCAGCTTCTTGCGGCACGGCGAGCAAGGAAGGTGCCTGTGATGTATAAGAGCACGAGCGGTACGAACAAAAGGACCATGGTGATGCCTGTCTGATCCGGAGTTATGACTGCAGAAAAGACGAGCAAGGATACGAGCGCGTGACGCCGCTTTCTCCTCCAAAAGTCTGGTGCCACAACGCCGAGAAAACTCAGGAGCGCCATGAAGATGGGGAGCAGGAAGATGACGCCGGTCGCGAGCATGATGCCGACGATCCACGCCATAAACGCATCGAGCGAAAAGAGCGGCGTGACACCGAGCGCTGTCGTGAACGGATACATGAGCTCAAAGGTTAAGGGTATGAGATAGACATACGCGAAGACGCAGCCGGCGATGAATAAGGCGGAGGAGAGGACGAGCGCCTGGGACACTCCTTTTCGTTCGTGCGCGAACAAGGCCGGCGAAAGGTACTGCATGAAGCGGTACAGAAAATACGGGGAAACCGTGATGAACGCGAGTACGAGCGCTATCTCAACCTGAGTGATGAAGCCGCTCAAGGGAGTCATCACGATGAGCGTGACCTCTGACGGCACGAAATCGCTCTGCATCATCTTGAAAAAGTGTACCGCAAAGGAATCTCCGGTGAAAACAGGGATCGGGATATTTTTTCCGAACACTGTCACGGTGCTCGGGCCGACCAGAAAATAAAAAAGAGAGGAGGCGACGAACGCGAAAACCCAATAGACAATGCTTTGGGCGAACAATTTCAATTCCCCGAGGATGGTCACGGAATGCATCGCTACTCCCCTTCGTCGAACTCAAAGATGGGATTGTCCGTCGTGTCGTACATGACCGTCGTTGACGCGTCGATTTGCTTGAACGTGAATGAATTGCCGAAGATGACGCCATTCTCGACGACGACATTGCCTTTTGTCCCCGGCTCCGTGACCCCGCAGCCGCCGCCAGAACAGACCCAGAGATTCTCGTTGTTCTGCCGTATATTCCCGCCCGTTGAAGATATTTCGAGGTCGCCGGTACCGGGGACGGCATACAGTTCACCGTATACATCACTTGCCTGGCTCACTCTGAATTGAGCATAGCTGTTTGCATCAAACACATTGAATTTTCTAGTCGCCGTTGAAGTTCCGATACCGGTATTGCCGGAATTGTCGATAACGAACAGATTCGTGCCGGCCGAGTTTTGGACCTGGAAGAGATTTGCCACCTGGCTCGCAATACCTCGAAGTGAAAGTGGCGTTGCCGCCGTCGATGTTGCCTCGATGGAAACCATGGAGCCCGAAATCGGCGTCGTCGTCCCGAAAGAGGATTGGCCAGTGCCGCTCACGGCTCCTGACAAGAGTGAAAAAAGAGAGGATGTTATCTGTTGGCGGGGTGAGAGCGTTTCCCAACTGGCATTATCGGAAGAAACCTCTACCTGCAAATAGAGAGAATTGCCGTTTGAGAAGTCGAGGGAGAGGGCGTCGGGATATCCGTTATCCGTGTCGCCGATATTGACGGTAAATACTCCCTGGCGCACCGTCGCGGAGACCGCGGTCGGCGCGGCGGCCGGCCACGTACGTGAACCAGTGGCTATGTTCGATGTGGTCCAAACGGAAAATTTGAAATAGTACGTCGTTCCGGTTGATGAGCCGAGTAGGTCGCCGCTTGCATTTGTCAGTCGGCCCTGATAGCTGATGATTTGCGGAAGGGTTTGCGCGGCATGAGACGCAGAAAGTGGGAGTGCAACGAAGACCCCACCACAAAAAAGAACCATCAAGAGTTTTTTCATCGTAGTGCTGCCGCGCAAGCGGCCTATGTACAGTGTAGCGCACTTTCTAGCTGAGAAGCGCCCTGATGCGGTCTTGTATCGGCGGATGTGTGGAAAACAATCGCTCGATCCAGCCGCCAGCGCCCGCGCCCTTAGCACCGAAAGGGCTGCTGATGAAAAGATGTGCGGTCGCCGTATTGGCGCTTCGCATCTTTGCGGGATAACTGCCGATCTTTTCGAGCGCGGAAGCGAGTCCTTCTGGATAGCGCGTGAGGAGCGCGCCCGAGGCATCTGCGAGATATTCGCGGCGGCGCGAGACGGCGAGCTGGATGAGCTTCGCGGCGAGGGGGGCAAGTATGATGCCGATGACGGCGAGGACAACGAGAAGGGCGTTTCCTTGTTTATTGCCGCCGCTGCGGCCGTGCCCCCAGAAGGACATGCGCAAGAAAATGTCCGCGATGATGGCGACAAAGCCCGCGAGAACCACCGCAACCGTCATGAGAAGCATGTCCCGGTTCTTGATATGCGAGAGTTCGTGACCAATGACGCCCTCCAATTCGCTCCGCGAGAGCGCCGCGAGCAGGCCGGTCGTCGCGCAAACGACCGCATGCCTCTCGTCGCGACCGGTAGCGAACGCGTTCGGCGCCGGGTCGTCTATCACGTAGAGTTTCGGCATCGGCAATCCGGCGGCAATGGAGAGATTCTCGGTAACGGTATAAAGGTCGAAGAATTCCTCGCGCGACGCCGATCGTGCGTGGTTGAGCGAAAGCACCAGCGTATCGGAGGCCCAGTACGCGTAAAAGTTCGTCGCGACGGCGATGATGACCGCGATGTAGAGAATGGCGGGGTTGCCGTAATACCAGGAGATAGCATACCCCACCGCGATGACGACGATGAGGAAACCGAGCACGAGCGCCCATGTCCGGCGGACATTACTCGCGCGCTGTTCATATAAATTCATATATCGATACGACGTGCCTTGGCCCGATCTCTCGGAAACTAGAATCGCACTTTCACTGGTTCGGCGGCCGCGGCATCGGTGGAAGAAAGTTCGAAGAGGTCCATCGGCTTGAATCCGAACGCGTTCGCGATCAGGTTCCCGGGGAACGATTGCTCCGCAGTGTTGAGCGCCATGACGGTCGTGTTGTAGAAGCGGCGGGACGCCTGGATCTTGTCTTCGGTGTCGCCGAGTTCCCTCTGCAATTGGAGGAAGTTCTGATTCGCTTTCAGGTCGGGATACGCCTCGGAAACGGCGAAAAGTGATTTGAGCGCTCCGGTGAGCATGTTTTCCGCCTGTGCTTTGCCTGCAGCACCCGAGGCGCCCATCGCGGCGGCGCGCGCCCGGGTAACATTCTCAAATGCGCTTGATTCGTGCGCGGCGTATCCCTTTACCGTCTCCACGAGGTTCGGAATAAGGTCGTAGCGGCGCTTGAGCTGTACTTGGATGTCGGCCCACGCTTCCTTCGCGTGGTTCACGAGCGTTATAAGCCGGTTATATGCTGTAATAATCCAGAGCAAAACGAGTCCTACGAGTATGAGGATACCAGTGGTTGTAGACATATGGGACAGCATATCACATGTGGTACAGTACAGGCCTCTTTACCAGGTTTTTATCATAACTTAACCACGTATATGGAAGGAAGGACTCTTGCCATTATCGTTATCGTTCTCATCATCATCGCGGGCGGCTGGTACCTCCTGAAAGGGGCGCCGGAGGGCACGCCGGCGGCGAATACCCAAACGCCGGCGGCAACCAGCACCGTTCCCTCGGGCACGACCATCCTTTATTCTGCCCAAGGGTTCTCGCCAAAAAACGTTACGGTTCCTGTCGGCGCGACCGTGACGTTCATAAACCAAGGCGATGCTGGGATGTGGGTCGCATCCGCTCCCCATCCGACGCACCAAGGATACAGCGGCACGACGAGAGGCGAGCACTGCGCGGCCGGATACAGCGGTTCGGCTCCGTTCGACCAATGCTCCGCAAGCGACAGCTTCACGTTCACATTCACCAAAGCCGGTACGTGGACCTACCATAACCACGTCTCGGCGGGAGACACGGGCGCCATTGTCGTGACTCCGTAAGCAAAGGGAATACCGGCGCATCGTATGCGGCGCGGCCAAAAGGCCGCGCCGCGCGTCGTTTTGCGATCGTGTGCCTGTCCTGAAAACGCGCAGTATACTAGCAAGGTGAATATAGAAGATACCGTTGACGCGCACTTCATGCGGCTCCGTCCCGACCAGAAGCGGGCGCTCGCCAAACTCGGGATACGGACTATTCGTGACCTGCTGTACCACTTCCCATCGCGGTATGAACGCTCGGGGCCTTCGACCACTATTTCCGGGGTCACGGCGGGAGCCGAGGTCACGCTTTACGGCACGGTGCGCAAGCCCGCCGTCCGCAAGACCTGGAAAAGCCGCCGGCCTATCGCCGAAGCATGGCTCGAGGACGCGTCAGGGAAACTCAAGATGATGTGGTTCTCCCAGCCCTATATCGCCAAAACGCTCCACGACGGTATGGCGGTGAAAGTGAGCGGGCGGGTGGCCGGCGCGGGTGCGAAAACGTATCTCGCCAATCCGTCCATCGAACGATCCCCCGTCGCGCCCGAAGCGGCGCACGACACTCTTTTCTACCAAGGTGGAACCTTGTACGGCTCAGTACAAGGTTCCACCTTGAATGCCGCGCTGTATCCGGTCTATCCGGAAAGCCGAGGAATTTCCTCGCTCTGGTTCTTGCACGCCTTAAGGAAAGTATTCGAGGAGCGCGCGCACGAGAACATCGCGGACCCTATCCCAAAAGAGCTCCTCGCGCGCTATAGCCTCCCGTCGCTTCCCGCAGCGCTTGTGTTCATGCATGCGCCGCGTCGGTTCTCCGACGCGACGGCGGCGCGCAAGCGTTTCGCGTTCGAGGAAGTATTCGCCCTCCAGATAGTGATGCAGAAACGACGACGCGCGCACATATCGGAGAAGGCGCTGCCGGTTCTGGTCGACGACGGCGCGATGCGCCGTCTTGGGGATTTCGTCGCTTCATTTCCCTTCCCCGCCACCGCCGCACAGATGCGCGCGATAGACGCCATCGCGAACGATTTTGAAAAACCGCATCCGATGCTCCGCTTGCTTGAGGGCGATGTGGGGAGCGGTAAGACCGCGGTCGCTGCAGCGACCGCGTACCTCGTCGCGACTTCGACTCCGGCGGGAAGGATCGCCGGTACGCTCCAGGTCGCGTATCTCTGCCCGACCGAGATACTCGCGAAACAGCATTTTTCCACGTTCGTTTCGTACTTCCGCGACCATCCGGTACCCATCGGGCTCATCACCGGCAGCGAATGCCGGAAATTCCCCTCGCGCGTGCGGTACGAGGAATCCGCGAAACTGTCCCGGGCGGCATTCAAGAAAATGGCGGCGAACGGCGAGCTACCCATCATCATCGGTACGCACGCACTCATCGAGAAATCGCTCTCGCTCAAATATTTCGCGTACGCCATCATTGACGAACAGCATCGTTTCGGCACCATACACCGACAGAAGCTTGCGACCAAAGGCACCGTCGCGCCACACCTGCTCTCCATGACGGCGACGCCCATCCCGCGCACGCTCGCGCTCACGCTCTACAGCGACCTCGATCTCACGCTTCTGGATGAAATGCCCGCCGGAAGAAAAGCGGTAGTGACCGAAGTGCTCGCTCCCGAAAAGCGGGAACGAGCGTACGAGCGGGTACGGTCTGAACTCGCCATCGGGCACCAGGCATACGTCATCTGCCCGCGCATTGATGAACCGGACCCGGCGAAGGAACTCGCGCTTCAGGCAAAATCGGTCAAAGCCGAAGCGGCGCGCTTGCAGAAAGACGTCTTCCCCGACGCAATTATCGGCATCCTGCACAGCAAGATGACACCCGGCGACAAGGAGGAAACGATGAAAAAATTCGAAAAGGGATACATCGATATCCTCGTCGCCACGTCGGTGGTCGAGGTGGGCGTCAATGTCGCGAATGCCACCGTCATCCTCATCGAAGGCGCCGAACGCTTCGGTCTCGCTCAACTCCATCAACTCCGAGGACGCGTTATCCGCTCAACGCATCAGCCGTACTGCTTCGCCCTCCCCGAGATGTTCGGCGACGTGACGCGGGAACGCATGAAGGCGTTCGCAAAAACGAACAATGGCTTCGAGCTCGCCGAATACGACCTTGCGCTCCGGGGCGCAGGCGAGCTTGGCGGCGGCAGACAGTGGGGGGTTTCCGACGTCGCGATGGAAGCGCTCAAAAACATCAAGCTCGTGGAAGCGGCGCGCGCCGAGGCGGCGCGCCTCGTCGAGATAGACCCCGGGTTGAAAAATCATTCCGCGCTCGCCCTGCGCGCGGCGCACGCCGACCGTGAGATGCATTTGGAGTAGTGTCGCCCTAGCAACGTAAAAAATGGTGTGTTATTATGCCGTCAGTCGCTCGCCAAGGTCGAGATGACTGAGGACGGAGCGGCAATTCTTTTTCTTTCACACGATCTGGAGGTGTACGATGAACGCTAAGTTCGCATCCAGTATCATCCTTTCCATCGTTTGCGCCATCAGCTTGTCCTTTTCGAATCCTGTTCTCGCCGGCGACAAGCTGACTAGCCAGAAAGTCCACAATGCCGTATGGCAGTTCCTCGAAGGCAGCGCGGGCGGCTTGCAGGTCATAGGCGTCCTGGAGGTACCGCAACAAAACGTTGCGAAGGCAGATTTGGTCATCCAGAACTGGCTCCTTGCCACCCCGAAAAATGACCCGGTCACTGCATATGCCCTTGGGCCTGGTGGACAGACATTCAAGTGGTCGGGGCGAGCCGTCGCAGTATTCGTGCACTACAACGATGGGCGATGGGTACTGAATCGGGTCGCCTTCGAACGAGGAACGTTCGATAACCTGAACATCGTTGCCAGGTGATAGCGATAGCGGACCCTCCACAACCTCACCGAGCGTGGGGTTGTTTATTTACCCCGGCTCCACGGGATTCGAACCGCTGCGCTTCGCGCCTCCCGCGCCGACCGTGAGATGCATTTGGAGTAGTCGTGCGCTACAGTATCAGAACGCCCATCCGTATGATTACATACTGTGTGGTCGTTCGGAGAATATGAGAACGAACGAGGAAATTCATCTCATGTTTCCTCACTCCCACCCGTAGCTCAGCTGGTTAGAGCATCGAGCTTATACCTCGAGGGTCCTTGGTTCGAATCCAAGCGGGTGGACCAGTTTACGCGATGTCGCCGGAGCCAACGGGAGCGATGGTGATACCTGGCTCCTCTTCTTTTTTCTTCGGCGTGATGCCGTTCGCGATGAGGATTTTCTCGAATTCGTGGCGCTCGACGGTCTCCTTTTCGATGAGTTCCTTGGCGATGGCGTCGAGCGCGGTACGGTGCTCGGTGATGACCTTTTTTGCGCGAGATTTCGCCTCGTCAATGATGCGGGCGACTTCGGCGTCTATCTGTGCCGCGACCTGCTCGGAGTACGGTTCGTTCCCGAGGTTCCGCTCGCCGAAGGCGATGGGGCCCATCCGCTCGCTCATTCCGTAGCGGGCGACCATGTCGCGTGCAAGCGCGGTAATGACCATCAGGTCGTTCGACGGCCCGGTCGTCACGTCGTCGAAGAGCAACTCTTCGGTAACGTAGCCGCCGAGCGTTGCCGCGATATCGTCGAGGAACTGTTTTCTCGACTGCATCTTTTTATCTTCAAACGGAAGCTTCAGCGTATAGCCGGCGGCGCGGCCGCGGCTGATGATGGAAATTTTGTGTACCGGGTCGGCGTTCGGAAGTATCGAGGAGACGAGTGCGTGTCCGGCTTCGTGGTATGCCGTCAGCTCTTTTTCTTTCTTCGTGAGCAAGTGTGATTTGCGCTCCGGGCCGAGCATCACCTTTTCTATCGAGCGTATAAGGTCGTACTGCGTCACCTCTTTACGATTCTCGCGTGCGGCGAGTATCGCCCCTTCGTTCATGAGCGAATAGAGTTCGGCGCCCGAGAAGCCCGGCGTCCGCTCCGCGATGACCGCGAGCGCCACATCCGGGCCCAAGGGCTTCGTGCGCGCGTGTATCTTCAATATCTCCTCGCGGTCGCGGCGGTCCGGCAGGTCTATGGTGACGCGCCGGTCGAAACGGCCCGGGCGCAGAAGCGCGGGGTCGAGTACGTCGGGTCTGTTGGTCGCCGCCATGACAACGACTTTCTCGGTCGGCTCGAATCCGTCCATTTCCACGAGTATCTGGTTCAGCGTCTGTTCGCGCTCATCGTTGCCGCCGCCCACTCCCGCGCCGCGCACGCGCCCGACCGCGTCTATCTCATCAACGAAGATGATGGCGGGTGCCGCTTTTTTCGCGAGCTGGAACAGGTCGCGCACGCGGGAAGCACCGACGCCGACGAACATTTCGACGAATTCGGAGCCCGAAATGGAGAAGAACGGCACACCCGCTTCGCCCGCGACCGCGCGTGCAAGCAACGTCTTGCCCGTGCCCGGCGCGCCCATGAGGATAATGCCCTTCGGTATGCGCGCGCCGATGTCGAGGAATTTCTTCGGACTCTTGAGAAAGTCGACTATCTCAAGAAGCTCTTCCTTCGCCTCGCGCGCCCCCGCGATATCCTTGAAGGTGACGCGTTGTGAAAGATCGGCGGGGTCGGTCACGCGCGCCTTGGACTGGCCGAAACTGAAGGCCTGCATGCCCGCACCCCGCACTTGCCGCGAAAGGAACCAAAATAAAAACGCGATGAAAAGAAGCGGGAGTACGATCGGCGCGAGCGTGAGGAACCAGAATTCAAACCCGGATTGTCCCTGTATCGTTATGGAAACCTTGGTGAGTTCCTGCGGCGTAACGCCGTAAGTCGCGAGCGTCTCCGGAAGTCCCGCGGAAGGGTCCTTGCGCGAGGTTTTTTCCGCTCCGTCGGTATAGACGAGGTCAAGCGAATCGCCCCTCACGGTGATCGACTGCACCTTCCCCGCCGCGACGTCCGCAGCAACGACCGAAAGAGGAATGTCTGAACTCGGCTCTACAAGACCGGAAAAGAGCGAATAGGCGCTCATGAGGACGAGGAATATGAGGACCGTCGTCGTTAGGTTGCCGAAGAACGACGGGCCGCCGAAAAACGAGCGCATGTTCCGCCGGAACGGCGGTATTGAGGGCTTCTTCCCTTTTGGTTTCTTCGCCGGTGTGCGAGGCATGGCAGGTACTATACCTCGCGCTATGGTGAAAGTCATGCTTCGTATGGCCGGGTAGCCCGCTATTTTGCGGGGTATACTCTGTCGTATGACCCTCGTCGCATACAAGAAAGCGTTGCTCAAATACATCCCGCTTGAGAGCTTTTCTGCGGGACTCGAACTTTTCGGCACCGAAGTGAAAGCATTGCGAAGCAAGCTCGGCTCTTTAGAGGGTGCGCGTGTGGTGGTGCGGGGAGGCGAAGCGTTCATCGTCGGTATGACCATTCCGCCGTACCAGACCGCAAATACTAACAAGAGTTATGAGCCGGACCGCGCGCGACGCCTGCTGCTCACCAAAAGAGAGATAGCCGCGCTCGCCGACGCCGAAGCAAAAAAGGGCTTGACAATTATACCTCTTGAGGTGTATACTGCAGGCACATTCGTGAAGGCGCGCATCGCCATCGTTCGCGGCAAGGGCAAGGAGGACCGCCGCGAGGACCTGAAGAAGCGCGACGCCGAGCGGGAACGGGAGCGTGTCCTGAAAAATCGCTGATCGGTCGCAGAAAGCACAGAAATGGTATTCTGTTCTCTCTGGGGGTGACCGGCTTTGACGGTCTGTACCTTGAAATGCGTGCGACGCAGTGCACTCCCGCTCACCACTGTAAACTGGCGGGAAACAAACTTGCCAAGAACACTCTTGCAAGCGCGAAGCAGTCGCCTTACTTCGGTAAGGTCGGCGATATCGCGTTCGCCTACGCGACGGCTCGCGGCTAACGCCCGTTCATCCTCCCGGGTTTTCGCAGCCGGAGGCATGGGCGGAATTATCTGCGGAATCGGTCCTTCGTTCTCCCGAACTGAGGATCTAAACAAGGGATCGGGCAGGAATGGTTTCGCCGGCGTTCCTCGCATCCTGCCTTAGACACGAACGTTGGCTATGCGTCGTAGAAGCGCTTTCATAGACGGATTCGGACCGGGGTCCAATTCCCCGCACCTCCACAAAATAACGAGTCCTGAAAGGACGACTATATTTTGTGAGAGTACTGAGTTCTGTCCGCAGAACGAACGTGCTCCACAAAATGAAAACACCCCTTCCGGGTGTTTTCATTTTGTGGAGAGGCAAAAGAAGTGACCGCCTGCAGAATCTTGCAGGCGGTCGGGGGCGGTAATTCATGGCGCCGGTTTTTCGTCGCGCACGTGCGGTTGCACGAGCGGAACGGACATGACCGCCATGGCCACCCTAGACGGCACGCCGAGCCAGTAAAAGCCGGCCAGGAACGCCCGGGACCACGCCTCGACCCCTTGGCGCACGGTGTCACCGACCGCCAGCGCCATTTGGAGCGGCAAAAGCGATGACGCAACCGGGGCGTCGGCAGGGGCCGGGTGGAAGTGCGTTTCCACAGAGGGCTGTGTAAACAGCATCTGAACCTCCTTTACTCATCACAAAGAGCATCCCTGGCCTGGATGAACCGGGCCATCGTCGCCATTATAACACTTTCAATCCTGTCCCCGCACGCTTGTTAATGGACAGAGGACGAAGTACGTTTCTTGATTTATTCGATGATTTTGCTATGGTACGACCCTGTAATTAACCGGGTTCCCTGGACGAAATTGCAGTGTTCCTTATTCGAGGAGGTGACTAAGATGAAACCGCCGGACAAAATCATCGTCGCACTGGATGTGCCGGACTTCGGCAAAGCGCTTGAGCTCGCCGTTCTTTTGCGTCCGCACGTCTGGGGCTTCAAGTTCAACGTCGTGTTCCTGACTTTCGTACTTTCGCAGCTACTCACCTGTAAAGATGAGAGAGAGGCCCTTGGCAAACTTCGGACGCTCAACCAGCTGTTCAAGACCATCTCGAAGATTTTCTGGGACGGCAAGTTCAATGACATCCCGAGAACCGTGTACGGCGCATCGAGAGCACTGAGGGACCTGCAGGTGAAGATGTTCGACGTGCACGCATCCGCGGGGTCCGACGCGATGAAAGCGGCCTTGGCGCAAAAAGGAAAGTCGCTCGTGCTCGCGAACACCGTACTTTCTTCGCTCGACGGAGATACGGTGCAGTCGATCTTTGGGGCGTCAGCGGAGGAAAAAGTTCTGCAGTTTTCCCATGAGGCGATGGATATCGGTTGTGACGGCATCGTCGCCTCGGCCAGGGAGCTCGCTATTCTGCGCACGCATGAACGGTTCTGTGGTTGGACAAAGGTTGCTGTGGGCATCCGGGATGCAGGCGATCCGATCGACGACCAAACGCGCTCCACGACCGCCGCCGAAGCGATACGAGCGGGCGCGACCCATCTCGTTATCGGGCGGCCTATCACCGGAGCAGATGACCCGGTTAAGGCGGCGCAAAAGTTCGCGGCCCAAATCGGCGAAGCAGTGTAGTGTACCCGTTTCGAGGCGCTTCCTTCGGGAGCGCCTCATTTTTATTTCACGTTCTTAACATCGTTTTCACTCCATCTTGTTACCATACTCCCGTGATTGGCCGTATACGCCGTATGCGGATGCGATTACAAGGTTCTTTTCTTTCATGAGATGTCAACCAAAGGGTGCACTAAGGTGTCAACCAAACGTAAGGAGGTCCGGCGTGACCTCGGTGAGGATCGGCGCGAACTCGCGCATAAGTTGATAGAAGTCGGCGCCGTGTCACCGCATGTCGCTGATCCCTCTCTTCAGTTTCCGTTGAATCTGCGCACCCCGGACGATCCGTGTCCGGGGCCGCTCACGCCGGAAATCGTCGACCTAGCGGCGCGGTGTATGCATAAGATTCTGAAAGCGTTGGGGCCGGTCGACGCAATTGTCGGGATCCCGCCGGCAGGCGAACCGTTCGCAAGGGCGATCGCGATGCTCCCTCCTCGCACGCTGCATATCGTGCCCGAGATATGGGAAGACGGAGGGAGGAAGCATATCGTGTCGCTTGGGCGAACACCGATACTCGTCATCACGAAGGTCCTGCTCGTGGACGCCCTTCTCGAGGAGGGTGGCTTGATGTGCGAGACGGTCAGGGTACTGCGGGACGCACGGATAGAAGTGGCTGATGCCATGGTGGTGGTTGACCGCGGGATGGGCGGCAGTAAAGAGCTTGCGAAGCTTGGCTGCCATTTGCACCCGATATTCACTGCGTCCGAGTTGCTGGAGTTATGCGCCGAAAGCAATAGGATAAGCAACCAACCTCCTGGCGGCTTTCATCCACGTCCATAAATTCACAAAAAACTCACAAAAAAAGGGGCGCCCGACGCAGTGGTTTGCGTCGGGCTTTTTATGTTTAGCGAGGTCACCGCATCGATGCCCTTGCAAATAATAATATCTGTGATACAATGCACACAGACCAGTAACCAAACGGGAGAGCTCATGAGCTCGAAAATCGTTGCAGGCCGGAATCAGGCACGCGAAGCGGCATGGCGGAAGCTGCTCGAACGACTGAGGAACCGAATCGCCCTGTGGAATATGGACCACGAAGGGTTCGACCTCTACAACGCTTTTCTTTCCGAAGTGTCCGGGAGCCCGAAAATACCTTGGACGCAAAAAGAGCGGATACTTCACCATTTCCGCGAGGAAGCGAAACTCATCAGAGATTTCGATCCCGTGGAGGCAGAAGGTCTGGCGTTGTCCAAGGCGATTTTGGAGATGATATCCGGCGAAGCCCGGAATTATCGCTCGGCGCAGAACATGCAGATGTATTTGCTGCTGAAAGCCATCTGCGGTCCCTCCAAAGCCGCGCCGCACTGACGGCCCGAGAAATCTCGTCGCGACAGAAGCCCTTGGATCTCCCAGGGGCTTCCTTTTACCTTATCGGCGCGATCTCGCGCGATCATTCTCGGTAAGGAATTGTTTGCGCAGGCGGACACTCGCAGGTGTGATCTCCAGATACTCGTCGTCTGCCATTACCTCGAGCCCGCGCTCAATGGTAAGGTCGAAGGTCGGCACAAGCACGATGGCTTCGTCGGTTCCGGAGGCGCGGACGTTCGACTGGTTCTTCCCTCTCGTCGGGTTTACCAGCATCTCCTCGCCTTTCGCGGTGTTGCCGATGACCATGCCCTCGTACACCTCGGTCGCCGGCTTCACGTAGAGCTGCCCCCGGTCCTGCAGGTTCCAGAGCGAATAGCCGAGCGCTTTGCCGGTGGCCATCGAGATCATTGAGCCGACCTGGCGCTTCCTGATCTCGCCCGCGAACGGATGGAAACCGACGAAACGCGACGAGAGAATTCCCTCGCCTTTGGTATCAATAATGAACATATTCTTATAGCCCAAAAGGCCGCGCGTCGGCCCGAGAAGTGTGAGACGGACCATGTTCCCGTGCTGGACGAGGTTCTGTAGCACGAAAGCGCGCTGACCCAGCTTCTCGATGACCGCTCCTTGGAATTCTGACGGCGTATCGACGATGACTTCTTCAAAGGGCTCCGTTTGCATGCCGTTTTCCTCGCGGAAAATGACATGCGGCTGCGAGACCTGGAGCTCATAGCCCTCGCGCCGCATGTTTTCAAGAAGCACGGCGATATGGAGTTCGCCGCGGCCGGACACGTGGAAGGAATCCGAGTTGGAGAAATCTATCTTGAGCCCGACATTGACCTCGAGTTCCTTCATGAGCCGTTCGCGTATCTGGCGGCTCGTGACGCACTTCCCTTCTCGGCCGGCGAACGGCGAATTATTAACGAGGAAATCGAGCGAGATAGTCGGCTCGTCCACGGCGATCGCGGGCAGGGGTGCCGCATTCTCATCGGTCGTGACGGTCTCGCCGATATAGATGTCGGGGAGGCCCGCGACGAGCACGATATCTCCCGCCGATGCTTCCGGCGTTTCAACGCGTTCAAGCCCTTTGAACGTAAATATCTTCGTCGTACGGCCGGTGCGCGTCGTGCCATCCGCTTTTTTTATAAAAACCTGCTGATTGGGACGGACGGTCCCCGCATAGATGCGACCGACCGCGAGCCGGCCCATGAAATTGTCGTACGCGAGATTGAAGGGCTGCAGCATCAAAGGCGCATCTGCGGACGCGCTCACGTTTGCGGCGGGAACCTTGTCGAGAATGTCGGCTTCGGCCATGGAGCCGCCTGTCATGAGCTTGTCGGGGGAAAGCGCGGCACGGCCGTCGCGACCGATCGAGTAGACGACCGGAAAATCGGATTGCTCGTCGGAAGCGCCGAGCTCGAGGAAAAGTTCGAGCACCTGCTCGAGGGTAGCGGCCGGATCGGCCGCGGGCTTGTCCACCTTATTGATGATGACGATGGGCTTGAGCCCGAGTTCGAGCGATTTCTTCAGTACGAAACGGGTCTGCGGCATCGGCCCTTCTTGCGCATCAACGACGAGCAGGACCGAATCAATGGAGCGCAGCACGCGCTCAACCTCGCTGCCGAAATCCGCGTGCCCGGGCGTGTCCACGATGTTTATCTTCGTGACGGGACGTCCCGAGTCCTTCGAAGGATATTCGACCGCCGCGTTCTTCGCGTAAATGGTAATGCCGCGCTCCCTCTCGAGCGCGTTCGTGTCCATCGTGGTTCCTTCCGCCGCCGCGCCCGTCTGCTTCAGAATGGCGTCAGTAAGCGCGGTTTTCCCGTGGTCCACATGTGCGATTATCGCTATATTTCTTATCTCGGTCATATTGAAAAGTTATTTCCCGAATGCGATGAATCGCGCCCCGTAGCCGTCCGAGCGAAGCGAGGACGTGGTACTGGGGTGGTCCACATGGGCAATGATGGCGATATTACGTATTTCCATAAATAAAAATGGCCGTGAGGCCGATGCTCTCAATATACAACAAAACGCCGCTGATGAAAAGCGCGTGAACGGAGACGGCGTTTATTGGCGCAGGCCGAGGCCGATGCGGATGAGATACCACGCAATGCCGAGAAAGAGGAGCGCGAAGAACAGCAATATCCCGAACGACAGCGAGAGCGAAGCGTCCGCAACGCCAAGGAATCCGTAGCGGAAACCGTTTATCACGTAAAAGATGGGGTCGAATTTGGTGAGGGTCCCCCAAAATCCGGGCAGCGACTGCGTCGAATAGAAGACCCCGCCGAGGTAGACCAAGGGCGTAAGCACGAAGGTTGGCACGATGTTGATGCCGTCCATTGATTTGGCGAACACGCCGTTGATGAGTCCCGCCACGGCGAAGATGAGACTCGTCACGAGGAGAAAGAGGATGATGACGGCAAGATTATGGACGGCGAGGTCGGTGAAGAAGAGCGAGACCGCGATGACGATGATGCCGATGAGGACGCCGCGCACCATCGCACCGGCCACAAACCCGGCAACGATGACCCACGGGGGCGTTGGCGACACGAGTATCTCGTCAATATTGCGCGCGAAGAATTTCGACATGAACATGGTGAAGGAAGAATTCGTGTAGGAATTGGTCACGACGGCGAGCATGACGAGCCCCGGTACGACGAAATTAATATATGGAACGCCCTGCACCTGCCCGATGCGCGAGCCAAGGAACGTCCCGAAAATGAGGAAGTATAGTACGGACGTGACGACCGACGGCAAGAAGGTTTGCGCCCAGATCCGCATGATGCGCACTACGTCCTTGCGGACGATAGTGTAGAAGGAAATCCATGTCTGGTACGGGGTCATGTCATGTATGGTGAGCGATGTATCCTGAACTTCGTCGAAGGAAGTTGAACTATTTCTCCTTCGTGAGCTGAAGAAAGATCTCTTCAAGCTTGCCGCCACGATAGCCGCTTTCGCCCGCCCCGGGCGAAGTCAAGGAGTCGTGCATGGTGAGCACCTCCGCCATGGTGCCGTTCACGATGATCTCGCCCTTGTTAATGATGGCGACTTTATTGGCAAGTCGTTCGGCCTCCTCGAGATAATGAGTGGTGAGCAATATCGTTACGCCCGCTTTGGTGAGACCAGTGAGGTATTCCCACATGCTTCGGCGCAGTTCGACGTCCACGCCGGCAGTCGGTTCGTCGAGGATGAGGAATTGCGGCTCGTGAATAAGGGCGCGCGCTATCATGAGCCGACGCATCATGCCGCCCGAAAGCATGCGCGCCTGATCGTTCCTTTTCTCGTAAAGTCCGAGGTCCTTGAATATGCGCTCCGCACGCGGTATCGCGACGCTGCGCGGAATGCCGTAGTACCCGGCCTGGTTCACGACGATGTCGCTCACCTTGCCGAAATAATCGAGATTCATGTTCTGCGGCACGACGCCGATGTACGTGCGCGCCTTCTCCGGCGCGGTATCAATATCAACGCCGTGCACGGATACTTTTCCCCCCGTCTTGTTCACAAGCCCGGTCACGATGCCGATAAGGGTCGTCTTTCCCGCCCCGTTCGGGCCCAGCAGGGCGAAAAAATCGCCTTTCTCTACCGTGAGCGAGACGCCCGCAAGCGCGTGCGTGCCGGCCCTTCCGGACTCGCCCGCATATGTTTTCTCGAGGTTATTAACGACAAGAGCTGGCTCGGTCATACTGACGGCTGATTATAGCAAACGATCCCGCGCCGATGGATTCGACCGCATAAGAAACTGTTTGGAACGTTATTTGACATTTCCTCGATTTCCTGATTCACTAGCTACCGGAGGAACTTCCTCCTAATCCTGAGAGGATTGCCATGAACGCGACCCCCTCTTCCGTAACGGTCCCCAAAAAAAAGGCCCCTGCGGAACAAAAACCCGCCACGCGGGTGCTGAAGCCTGGGAAGCGCCGGATCATCGGCACGACCAAGTTCGGCAAGGACGGCTGTGGTTACTAAAGTAAGGACCACCGCCAGCGCTCGGGGCTTGCTCCGGGCGCTTTTCTTGAGCAACCCTCCAGATAAGGAGATATTCCATGTGGTTACTTAGTGCATTTACGATCTTTGAAAATCTGCCTATAGGAATATTGGCTAAGAACACATTCACCGAGTCGGTCATCCTCATGAGTCGCGAAGCAAAAGAAGAACTCGATGCATGGCTAATGGATCCTTTCGGAACAGACCTTCCGAAATGCTTCAATGATTTTGTCCAGAACGGTTTTCTCGTTATGGACGATGATCTGAAAGAATGGCATGACCTGCTCCTGATGAAGAGGAATAATGAGGCGCATGTCTTCACTCTTCATTTCGAGCCGACGATCCAATGCCAACTAGCCTGTTCATATTGCTTCGAAAACGGCTCCGATCGGAGTCAATCAATGAAACCGCTTGTTCTCGTGCGCTCTCTTGAGTGGTTTCGGCAATATGTTCACTTGCACCCAGAAATTGATTCGCTCAAATTGAAATTCTTCGGTGGTGAACCGCTACTTTGCAAAGAGATGGTGAGTCAAGCCCTCGAAGCGTATCAATCCTTGTGCCAGGAGATTGGTATCGACTTTTGGGTCGAAATCACTACGAATGGCGAGCTGCTCGATGAACAAACGGCCGAATTGCTGTCCCATTACAATTGGCGTCGCGTGCAGATTACGCTCGACGGTCCCGCCGATATTCACGACATCCGACGTGCCGGAAAAAAGGGGCGGCCTACATTCGCGAACATTATGCGGAATATCCAGATGTTAGTATCAACGGATTACATTCCGGTGGTTGATATCCGGTTGACCTTCGATGAAGGCACGAGAGACCACCTCCCGCGCTTACTTGACGAGCTAGACGCTCTGAATGCGCATCCGCGCATTAAGCTCTCCCTCGGGTTCACGACGCCTTCGCTGTCCATTACGCCGGAACGGATGTCCGAGGAAGAACTCGCGGATACGGCGCTCGCCATATGGGCGTATGCAAAGCAGAAAGGGTTCGAAATCCCCGACGAGTTCGTCGCAGGACCTTTATGCGTTGCAACGGCGAAACATTCGGCGATCCTTCAGCCAGACGGGAATCTACAGAAATGCTTCTGCACGAGCGGACGCAAGGGGTTCAACATCTCAAATGTCGCCGTACAGCCGCTCACGTACACGAAAGATGCGCGGTTCGAGCAATGGAAGCGCACCGAGCAGTGCATTAAGGAGCGCTGCGCCTACTTACCAGTCTGCGGCGGCGGATGCACCTTTGATGCGATCGTGAAGCATGGCGAACACGGAGGCGGCAATCGCTTCTGTCAGAAAATTCTCCTCGACCGAATGAACAGGGGGTTGCTCCGGCTCATGTATTCCTAAACTAGGCTTTGGATCTACGGCTGCATGCATCACATGCAGTCGTTCTTTTCTTATAGTAGAGTTCCGGTATGTACGAACAACATCTCCCTGGGTACACTACCGCATTCAACGGCTTCCCTTGGTTAACTCGGGATTCGGGACATTATCATTTTCATTATGCTGCGAATAGCCTTGCGGAAAGAGAAATAGATTATATTGAAAAAACCCAGGAGAGCGCGTTCCGAAACATTCTCGCGTTTCTCCAAATTGAACCGCCGGAAAAGAAAATTCATTACTATTTCTATCCGGACGAAGACATGAAAGAAAAATTGATGGGTAGCCGATGGTTCGCTCAGTCCATCTATAATGATTTTTCCATTCATGCGCTTTATACCCAGAAAAATCGCGTGATAGGCCCGCATGAGGACGCGCACCTCCTTTCATTGCCGCTCGGCCTTTCAATAGGATTTTTGCAGGAAGGGCTTGCCGAAAGAATGGTCGGCGCCGACTGGTTCGGACATCCGTTTATTGAAACGGTCCGGAGCGCTATAGCCGACGAGCATTTTAATGTGTCCGCCGAGCTGCTGACATCTCATGAGGCGTGGCTCGCTACGGATGATGGGTATGCGAGACAGTATTATGCGCTCGCGGCGCTATTTGTTACGTATCTTATCGATACGTGCGGGAAGCAGCTGTTTTTGAAACTGTATTCTTCGCTCAGCCGCACCGCCAATCCTGAAGAAAATGCCGCCAAGTACCAGGAAATCTTCGGAATCGTTCCGTCCGAATTATTCTCTCGCTTTATCAAGAAATACGGTCTCAAAATCACGCGGGCAACTCGACGATGAACGTAGAGCCCGTCCCTTGCCCTTCGGATTCGGCCCGGATGGTGCCGCCGTGCGCTTCGACGATCTGCTTCGCGATGTAGAGGCCGTAGCCGGTTGAGTGCGCATTCACTCGCTGTGAATCCCTGCCGTGGCCGCCTTCGGTGAAGAGCCGCTTCTTGTCCTCCTCGGTGATGCCGACGCCCGTGTCTTTGACGGAGAAAATGACTTTGTTCCCCGCCCCGAGCGTAGTCGAGGGGGCCTTCTTCAGGAAGATATCCACCGAACCGGACGGCGTGTAATTGACGGCGTTCTCGACGAGGTTCCGGAATACATGATCGGCAAGCTGCCCCGCATCTGCCGTGATTGAGTACGGGCGATCCTGGCTGTCTACGGTCAAAGAAAGGGTAAGGCCCTTCCCTTCGGCTGCGGGGCGGGTTTTTTTCACGACTTCGGCAATGAGCTTCTCAAGATCGACTGCCGCGACTTGGAGCGCCAAGGTTCCCCGTTTCAGATTCGCTGCCGCAAGAATGTCGGTCACGACGCGTACGGCAGTGCGGGTTTCGAGGAGCGCATTCTCGGCGAGTGCCGTCGCGGCTCCAGGAAGCGTCCCCCCATCGCCCTCGGCAAGGGCAGCGAATGTACTTTGGTCTTTGGCGAGGAACCCCTTCACTTCATGGCCGATGAAATGGATGAGTTTTTCTTGCCGTGCATTGCTGTCCTCGAGCTCTTCGGCGAGCTTTTGGATGCTGTGGCGCTGGGACACTTCTCGAAGCGCGCCCTGCTGGAAGAGGTAGCCAAAAGCCGCGGCGAGAAGGAGCGTTATGCCGATGAGAAAACGTCCCGTCCCTGAATCTGTAAGGAGGAATAGGGAGGAAATGATGAGCAGGATGAGATAGAGGAGTACCTGCACCCCGAAGGATTCCATCTTGAAGAGCTCCAAATTGGAGATGGCGTATACGAGAACGATGATAAAGATGGGAAGCGCAAGCAATCCGTACAAGAGGATCTCGTAGTGCGCGGTGAGCGAAGCGAAGAACGAGCTGAGCGCAAAAATCGACAAGAAAAGAAACAAGGAAGCCGTCATCGCATGGAAGGGCTTTTTCGGGATCGTGGCCTGCGGCAAGAGCATCCAGCTGTAGGTGATGAGCGTCAGTACGACGGCCTCCGCGCCGAGACGATACACCGCGAGGTATCCCTCCTGAAGCGGATTGCAGAGCGTACGAAGCGTCTCAAGCGTGAAGCCACCTTGAAAAACGAGACCGATCGGCACAAGAAGGATAGCGAGAAGGAGGAACCGGATCCAGAATGGCGGGCGGCCGCTAAACGAAAAGAGCGCCACAAAGTAGGCCGCCAGGACAAAAAAGGCGATCTCAAGAAACCCGAGCACCAGACGTACAGCGTGGAGCAGGAGCGGGTTTTCAGAAACGAGCGTTATGAGATTTCCCGAAAGCCAGAGTGAGAACGCGAGCACGAAGAGCGAGAATATCTTCTTCACTTTCCTCTCATGCGAAGAGGCGAACACAAAACCCGCAATGACGACGAGTACGGCGATGGGCACCAGGTGCGCGTAGTAAGCGAGCGCGATGAAGCCAGAACTGCCTGCGTAGGGTGTGATCGCACACGCGCTCGGCAGTATTTTCCCCGCATAAAGGTAGACGCTAAGGACAGGCGCTGCAAGGACCGTAAGAAACAGAACAAAGAGGACGAAAAAATCCACTGCACGATCAAACCCCAAGCGAACCTTTTCTATCCGAGCGTTCAAGGACGCGATATTCACGAATAATTATGTCGGGAGCTCCACGATAAAGGTCGAACCCTTCCCTTCTCCTTCGCTTTCGGCGCGGATGGTGCCGCCGTGGGCTTCGACTATCTGTTTGGCGATGTAGAGGCCGTAGCCGGTCGAGTGCGCGTTTATTCTCTGCGAATCCCTTCCGTGGCCGCCTTCGGTGAAGAGCCGTTTCTTGTCTTCCTCGGTGATGCCGACGCCCGTGTCTTTGACGGAGAAAATGACTTTTCCGCTCTCCTTCTTCAGGAAGATATCCACCGAACCGGAGGGGGTGTAATTGACGGCGTTGTCGATGAGGTTGCGCAATACGTGCTCGCTGAGGTTGTCTTTATCGGCGCTGACCATGTAGGGCGCGCCGGCGGGGTCAGTCATGATATTGAGAGAAAGATGCTTCGCTTCGGCCGCGGGCTTCGCCCTCTGCACAGCGACCGCGACCAGCGTCGCGAGGTCAACCGGCTCCTTGGTGTAGGTGACCGTCCCCTTCTTCAGGTTCGACGCCTTGAGGATATTCGACACCGAATCGACGCCCACGCGCGATTCAGCAAGCGCGTGGTCCACGAACGGCTTCATGCCGTCCGGCGGCGCGCCGAAGTCGCCCTGCGAAATGGCGGCGAAGGCGCTCATGTCCTTGGTCAAAAATCCTTTCACCTCATGCCCGATGAAGTGGATGAGCGTTTCCTGCCGCTCATTGGTCTGGGCGAGTTCTCCGGCGAGTTTCTCAATATGTTCGCGCTGCGCGATTTCTCGTTTCACACTTCGAACAAGGAAAACCCCACTTATCAAGAAGCCAACCAGGGTCACTACGGACAAAATAGTACCGGCCGTCGTCGTGCTATAGAAGAGTCGTGCGGCAATAAGCACCGCGATGCTCGCGACAAGTGCCTGGGTGGCAAACAATTTAACATTGAACGTTTTAAACCTAACGACAGTGTACGTCAGGAATGCGATAAACACCGGCATACCGAAGAGTCCGGCCTGCGCTGTATCCCAATCCTCCGTCAAGCTCCCAACAATATTCCCAGAAGAAAACGCGATGAGGAATATGATGAGGCCGGTCGTGAAGAGTATGATCTCCTTTTTCCGCGCTGGTTGGCGGCTAATGCCCCAGAAACTCGTAAAGAGAATGAGAAAACTCAACAGTATCTCGATAGCATATGTGGACAGGAAATTCAGTGCGGGTGTCTCAGAAATAACACAGGTAGAAAGGTCAACACCAGTAAACAAATAGGATGTCGGGAGCAGTATCGTTATCGGGAGAAGCAAAATAACGAGACCGACCTTGGAAAGAAAATCTAGGTCTTTTTTCGCGATAAACACGTAAGCGAAATAGAGGGCCGACACGTAGACGAACACTTCCGATAAGACCTGCATGCTCCAAAGGAACAAATCTATGTCCGGTCGATTGAGTGCCCAGAGGGGCAAATCAATGAGCGTCCATGTGGTGAAAAAAAAGATCGTTACAAGGAATAGCTTAACGGCAAGCGATTCGCGAGCTCGCGGGATGAGGATAAGGGCGAAAACAACCGCCGCCAATACCGCGGTAAGGTGAGAATAGTACAGAAGTGGCGGAACGTTGCTTGAAAAAATGAAATATTGAGCTGGTTCCCACGGACAGAGTAGTTCCATATCTTTTTTATAATAACACCAGAATATGCCCGCATGGGGTGTTATTATAGGGCTTGTGTATTATCGTGATTTTAGGATTCTTTTCTGTCACAAAAGTCTAACCTACGCATCTTCTATATATGGAAAAAAGTAAACTGGACAAGCTTTCGCCCGGATTAAAAAAGCTCATCGTACAGAGCAATGCCACAGCTACAGGCATCTTAAGTGATGATATTAAAAAGAGCTCCGTGCCGATTAGCAGATTTGCCGAAAGGGTACTGCTCCATTGCAACGGGGGCTCCACTATGCACGCAGCATTGTGGTTAAAAAATCATTTACATAATGGCGGGAAATTGGTAGTTACCTTGGCGGGTGCCTTGAGCTCTTTTGAGGTCGGCGTGCTGCTTGCTGAACTTATCCGGAAAAATAAGGTACATCTGATATCCGCAACCGCAGCTAACCACGAAGAGTCCTATTACCGCTATGTTGCTCATTCACACTATGCCAACATCCCGCGCTATACCGAACTAACCCCTGAACAAGAATCTGAATTGCGAGATGCCGGTTTCCGCAGGATTACTGATACATTCCTGCCCGAAGAGGAGAGCGTACGCATTATGGAACCCCACTTAGTCAAGATGTGGCAAGATGCACACAAAAAAAATGAGCGGTACTTCCCGCATGAATATTTCCGAAGGCTATTTCAGGAAAAGATGGTAAAACCGGACCCTCATACCAACCCCAGTGACAGTTGGGTCTACGCAGCATTTGAAAAAGACATCCCGATTATTATTCCTGGGTTTGAGGATTCTACGATGGGGAATATATTTGCAAGCTATACATACAACGGCCTGCACAAGAATGAGAAAGATATTGTAATAGACGGTAACGTTATGAAGAGCGGTGTAGAATATTTTCATCTCATGTACGACTGGTACATGAAAGAAAGTAAAAAAACTCCTATCGCTTTCCTACAATTGGGTGGAGGTATTGCCGCGGATTTCCCCATTTGTGTGGTACCTTCTCTGAAACACGATTTTAAACTCCACGGTACTGTCAGAGATTGGGCAGGTTTTATTGAGATCGGTTCTTCTCCGATGTCATACGGCTCCTATTCCGGTGCCGGAGGTAAAGAAAAAATAACCTGGGATAAACTCTCACCAGAAAGCTATTACCAAATTATCCAAAGCGATGTAACAGTGGCTTTCCCGTGGATCGCAGCGGTGCTTCTTGATTTCTAACTAAATTAATCTTCTTCTAGAGCGTCTCTTCGTCGACTGGCGCCTCGTCCGTCGGCATCTCATCAGCCGATGCCTCAAACGTCTCCTCCTTGTATACTTCAAAATCCTTCCGTACAACAGCACGGTCGTAGGTGAGATAGAGCGATGTTGCAATAGCTACAGCGAGGAGAATGAACAAGATTTTTGTTTTCATGGAACAAGATTTTTTGTCGGGTAATGCGTACCCCGTTTGATAAAGTGTTGTTCTATGTCCTGGAGTTTGAATTTTTTCTTGAAATAATTTGTAACGAACTCCACATCAATGCCATTTTGGCACGTGTATACGTCAGCTGACAGAAATCGGCGTTTCGGAAATGTATGAATGCTTATGTGGCTTTCGGCAATCATAACGAAACCGCTCCATCCGCCCGGGTCCTTGATATGATTGTCGGGGGCAGATATGATAAGCGGCTTCATGAGTGGGCGCATGTGGAGTGAATCACACATCTCTATAAGCGCCGAGTACACAGCCTCCTCGTCATTCAGACGTTCCGGGTCTCCGCCGTAACCGTCCACGGTAACGTGCTCTCCAAAGTGAGCTGCCATAGGCATTTAGTATAGCAACAAAAAAAACCGGCGGTAGTGCACGAGATGTGCACTACCGCCGATATGAAGTTACTCCATCACCAGACCATATCCGAGTTCGTACAGAACGGTCCAGATCAAAGCCTGGATGGCAGTAAGGACGAGGAGTACGGCGATGGTCCGAGGAACCGTTCCGATTTCCTTGCGGAAGAAGGTGACAATTTTCTCGGGCCCCGTCCAGACAATCGCCCGGACAATGATGGGCGCCATCGCCAGATAACCCGCCAATCGCGATTTCTCCTGGATGGTGTCCATCGCTCTGCGGAAATCCACGCCGAGCGACAAATCCTCACCTGTCCGTGTGTAGAAGACGATGAAGGCCCCGGCCACAATGAATTCATAGACCCATATGGCAACGAATATCCAGAAGAAGGAAAGCCCGATCGTTTTCGCCGTGGTGTATATGCCGATGGAAACGAACCATAGGCCGTAATCAATCGCGACGTACGTGCCGAACCGGGCTGCCGTGTTCGCAACTCGTGCTCCGTTCGCCAAAGCCCCTTCTTCCGTCTTGAAGTTGAAGAAAGATTTCAGGACTTCTCGAACGAATATTGCTGCTCCCGAAGTCCAGACCAAGATGCCGATTCGCTGTAGCCAGCGAATCGCTTGATTCGCTGATTTGAGCGCCACTAGGCACCTCCACGTTGGACGTTAAGAACAAAGGCATTCGGGCAGAAAACCGCCCAAATACCACCTGTCTGTACTATAGCACACCTTCCAAAAAATTGCAAGTCCTGCTTAGCCCTTCTCGAACTCGAGGCAGACCGAGTTGATGCAATAACGCTTCCCTCCCGCCTCCTTCGGCCCGCCCGCCTTGCCGACAAAGCGAGGCAGGTCGTCAAAGACGTGTCCCAGGTGCGCCCCGCAGCTCTTGCACGTGACTTCCGTGCGCACCTGGCCGAGCGTGCGGTCTTCTTTCAGCTCGACGTGCTCCAGATTCGCCGGCTCGGTGAAGCTCGGCCAGCCGGTTCCCGAATCGAATTTCGTATCGGACGAGAAAAGTTCGATCCCGCAGATGGCACATTTATATATCCCCTTCTTGTGATTGTTCAGGTGCGCACCGGTAAACGGCACTTCGGTCCCGCCCTCCCGCGCCACGCGCCGCAGTTCCGATGATAGTTCTTCGTCCTTTTTCATACCGTAGTGAAATGTACCACGTCGCGACGAGGCGTGCGGAGGATTCCAGGCGCGGATATTCATACTACCAATATGGGAGAAGCAAAGAACCCTCCTTTCGGAGGGTTCTGGTCAGAGCACTCGCGCGAACGCCACCTGGCAACTCGTCAAGAATGAGTCCGGCAGGACGAAATCGTGCCCGGACGCCATCACTTTGATGAAAATCCCGAGTTCCTTTCTTCGCCCAGGGACCGTCCCGGTCGCGACCACATGGAACGCCTCGACCGAATTAAGTCTTCCGGGGGCTTTGAGGTTCTCGAGCAGGACCTTGTAGAGCGGGTCATAGAGCGAGACGTGATTAAACAGTATCCGTTCAATGACGCCCTGCAGACGAACGCAGTTAACGGCCCTGAGCGCTCCGTTCCGCCTCCCTGTCCAGCGGATCCGGTCCACTTCGATCGGAGCCCCCGTCTGAATTTCCTTTATATACCGGCGAGAAGGTGTGCGGGTGCGCTGCGGACGCGGTTTTTCCTCCACACTGTCGCCACCATCGCTCCGCTGAGCTCCTCCCCCGTACCGCCTACCAAGATGCGTCTTCACGTTGCCGACGATTATGTCGCTCATCTTTCCTCCCCTAAGGATATGGTGATGAATGAAAGAGCTGTCGCGTGCTCGCGGCACAAGAATCTCTAGAGCGCATTCTATAGAACCACACCACTTCTTCAAGGCATCGCCTGTTTATATCGTTTCCCTTTCTACGTGAGCATTGGCGTTGTTGAAGAAAATGGATTTTTAACGTACAGTTTCCTTATTGCCAGACCCGCCTCGCCGAGACGGGCTCTGGCGAGCCGAGGCGGAAGAAAGTCTTTGGTAAAGAATTTGGTAAAGAATAATATTGCCAGATCGTCTAATGGTAGGACCTCAGACTCTGAATCTGAGTATCTTGGTTCGAATCCAAGTCTGGCAGCCCTTCAATTTTCGAGGACTCAAATTTCAGGATCTCCGACGCGGGCGAGTACGCCAAGCGTCTTCGACCGACGAAAATTGAAGGTCCCGAGCGAGCGAAGCGACGAGGGATGCATATGACAGGAGATGTATTATTCAAATGTATGTACTTCGTTTATATCCTCCAATGCGCCGACACGTCCCTCTATGTCGGATGCACGAACGATCTCGAAAAGCGGCTCATCCAGCACAATAGTTCCAAATGGGGAGCGCATTACACAAAGATAAGGCGCCCGGTAACGCTGGTTTATTCCGAAACTTTTCCGACTCTCAAGGAAGCGCGCCACCGCGAATCCGAAATCAAAAGCTGGCGGCGCGAAAAGAAATTGCATCTGATACGGGAACGCGAACGCCGCCTCAAAGGCGGCGTTCGTTCGAGGATACGAGATACTTAGGCGTGACTATGTTTATGATGGGTCACGACCTCCTCATATTCCTCCCTCGATATTTCTCGTGTGGTCCACAAGCTGAGAACGAGGACCACAGCCCCCATGATGCCCAGCGTCCACGCGAGCGTAGAGCCCGTAAGCCCTAAGAACGGAATCGCAATGACAGCTGCGCCAAGAAGAGCATTCACCCATTGTTTCCACATAGGCCCGATCGAATTAAGAGCTCGTAATATCGACCACGGTGCTCACGGGCACCGTACCCCCACCCTACTCGTGCACGATGTACGCCGGATGAACGTTCGCGACGAGTGTGAGTGAAAAACAAAAGGCCCGCGCGCGGGCCTTTTGTTTTTCAAGCTACACCTGGAATTACGGCGTGGGAACCGGGATGGTGCAGGTCGCTCCGCACGACCCTGACGGCGCCGCGCCCGCCATCGTCTTGAAGTGGTTGGTGATCTGTGTCGGGGAAAGCAGGTAATTGTATACGGCAACTTTTCCGATGGCTCCCTTGAACCACGTATCGAGCGCCATCGTGCCGATGTTAAGCGGGGAACTACCCGCCCTGGGCACGACACTGAACTGGCTCATACAGCCGGTTGGCATGTGATCCGCCATGCTCCATTTCACGCCGTTCACCCAGATGTGTATTGAGCCCGGGTACGCGCTGTTGCAGCCCGCCGGCGTCGTCGTGAGGTCGTATTCCGCGACGATATGGAGCCACTGTCCCGCCTGAAGGAGTCCCGCTTTGGGCTGCCAGTCGGCGGCGCTGCCGAGACCCGCTGACGGATTGAAGACGTATGCGGACAACCGGTTCGGACGATTTTCCGGATTCGTGAGGTTATATATGCGCGCTTCCCACTCGCAGGTCGGCGAATAGTTCGCGCACTTCCCCATCCAATCGACATACCCGCCGTTCGAATTCGGGAATTGAAGCGTATCAGGGCGTATCCAGGCCTCCCACGTAAGCTTCTTCGTGGTCGGGATAGAGAGCGCGGGCGAAGAAGGAACAGTGAGATATTGGCCGGAGCCGTTGAAGGCGGCGGCAGTGTCGCCATTCGGCAGTTTTGCCGAAAGCGGTATCCCGCCCTTATACGTGCCGTTATTGCCGCGACCGGTCTGGTCGCGCTCGGTACCGGAGGAGGGCGAACCCATGGTGAGGTACATCACCGGAGCGTCCGTCGCTACGGCCGAGTCATAGGATACGGACGGAGCGGGAGGCGTGGTCGTCGTTGTCGCCGTGGTCGTTGATGGCAACGTAACGGTGGCGGTAGCGTCCGCGATGCGGAAATTATCGAGTTGCGCATCCGCGTAGTCGCTTTCGATGCCGACGAGGCCGGCGCCCGCAACAGAGCTCCCGAACTTCGCCGGGTCATCGAGCACCGAAAGAGCGGTCTGCCAGGAGCCGGTCTGTCCTATATCAGTCGCAAACGTGAGTTGCGGTGCGCCCGAAGCGGTATCGGTCACGGTAAACCGAAGGCCGATCCAGGTCCCCCGCGGCATAAGGTCATAGCTTGTCGAAGAATTGTACGTACCCGGGAACAGTTTCTTCATCGCAAGCGTCTGATAAACGCCGTTCGTTTTCTTCTTGATAACGGCATAGCCGTCGGCGCGGATACCGCCGTAGTAATAGTTATTCGCATCTTTGTACCGCGCGAGGAGCATTTCGCCGATATATGGCTGGCGATTTGTCGTATTCGCGAGATTGTCGGCGACGCGCTTGATATACACCTGCGCGGAGACATTCTGCACCGATATACGGGAAAACATCAGGAACAAGTTTTGCGGATGTGTACCGCCGTCGGTCGACGCGGAAGACCGCGCCGCGTACACGGTCCTCCACGGATCGCCTTGAGGCAACGCCCCTTGGATGGTGGAGCCGACACTGCCGTCAATGACGAGCTTTGCTCCGCGAGAGAGCCACAAGTATTGGCTCGTACTCTTGTCCATCGAGCTGGCCTCGTACAGGGTACCGGCGCTGTTGAAGGTGTAGAGAAACGGCAACGAGACCGCCGCGCTCGCCTGCGAGCGCCCGAGAACGGCCCCGATTTCGGGAAAAGGCGCCGATATGATATGATACGGGGCAATAAGGAAGCCGGCGATAAGTAAGGTTACTGATACGAATCGCGAGCATTTCCGAAGTGCACCGGAACTTAATATATTTTTCATCTGTGTGCGTGTAGTTTAGCTGAAGAGATGATCGGGTCAATATTTTCTTCATTTTTTCTTCATCTCCTTCATCGTTTGCACGAAAAGAACGCGGGTTTGCTGGAAATATTTCGGAGCATTGCAGTGACATCAGGCCGATAATTCATCTGGAGTCAATACCCGTACGTTACGTGACGGGCTTTTGCGGGCATGACACAATGGCAGTAATGACTTTTAAAGAATTGCAGGATTTTATAGAGAGCCAGGATGCCCTATTTCGGTCGCTGAAGAGCCAAAGTGAACGCGAGCGAGTGTTTGCGCGCACTATCAAGCTCGGCGAGGAATATGGCGAGCTCTGCAATGAGGTTCTCGCGTCGGTCGGCGACCAGCGAAAGGATAAATTGAACGGAAAAACGCGCGATCTGGAGGGCGAATTCGCCGACGTCGTTATCGTTGCGTTCATGCTCGCAAAAGCGATGAATATTGATATAGGAACCGCGCTTGCCAAAAAAATCAAAACGATCAAGGAAAAACACAACAAACAGCTCTAGATTTTATGCTCTGTACCGATCGGCGTCCGTCGCACGGCTTAGGACGGGGCCTGGCACGCACTTCCGGGGACGTTGACAACGGACACGCATGCTATGCTTAATACGTTACTCATAACAATTTCGTATGTTGTACACAATCGCAGTAATCCTGATAGTGTTGTGGCTCCTGGGGCTCGTCATGTCCTACACCTTGGGGGGATGGGTCCACATCCTCTTGGCTATTGCCGTTATTTTGATCTTGGTGCGCCTCTTCGGCAACAAGCAAAGCGACGGACAGGCTCCGATGCCGTAAATTGCAAACAAAAATCGCCCCGTGAGATGGCGGCTAGCCTATCTCACGGGGCGATTTTTTGTTCGACGGTCCTACTCAGAGACCCTGCACCGCCTCGGCGGAAGCGGCTGCGTCCTGGTCGAGTGCGGCTGAATCATCCGGTATCTGATTGAATTCGTCCGTGAGAGCCGCCGTGCTGGTATCGCTCGTGCTTTCCATGCGCGTGGCCGGCTGGCCCATGAAATACCAGAGAGCTATGGCGACAACGATAACCGCGCCGCCGATGTACCACATGCTGTTCGAGGAGCCCTGATCCATTGTTTGGTCCATGGTGATTTTCAATTAGGAATTATCGAGATGGCCTCTTCGCGGTCGATGTCGCGTTCTCTCCGTCAGCTCCAGTGGTTCCCCCGAGCGTCTGAAGTGCCGCCTGCACCGCTTTTCGTGCATTCTTCATCGGTCCATCGCGCAGAGCGAACAGGTCCTTGAAGAGCGTCGTGTGAAGGGTCTGGAATGACTTTCGCAAGCTCTGCAGGATCTTTTGCTGACCGTCCGCCGTACTTGTCGCGATCATCGGAATGGTCGAAGAGGCGAGTTCATACGTTTTCGCCGCCTGCGCGGTTACCGCGGTCCGCGCCGTTTCGATCGCCGACGCAGCCGACTGTATCGCCACGGTCGTGCGCGCAACATCATTTCCGGCGCTCTGGGCGGCGTCCGCCCGTGCCTGGATCTTTCGCATGAGGGCATCGTATGTATCAAGCTGCTGCATGAAGTGATCGGTCCAGGTCTCGTTCAATCTGTCGAATTGTCCGGCGAGGCGCTGTGCCATCTCACGCTTCGCTTTGTCTTGGATATCCGTCAGACGCTGTGAGACCTTTTCACGTTCCGTGTCTATGCGGGACCGGACTTCTGCGCGTACGGTCTGCAGGCGCTCCATCGATGAGGTCGCCGGGCGAGCATCATCCCTGGCAAACGCAACCGTTGCCGTCAGAAGAAGAGCGGTGGCGGTGCCTACGATTCCCATAGTTCGAAGTGTATGCATGCTGTATGTCTTTATCATTGATAATTATTTGTTCGGACAGACACCAGTATATCACTCGCTCCGAAGGAGCAAGCCGCATTTTTAGCCCGCTGTGCATGAATGGCGTCGTATGCGTTCACCCCTTCGTTCGAAAGAGGAAATGGAGGTCGGCGATGCCGGAGCGTCCGCGCTTTTTGATTTTTGCGCGTCGAACGACCTGTGGTACTATCGGACCCGGACCGGATGGCACCCGCCCATCCGCAATGAAGTTTGGGAGACCTATGAACTTTGCCAACGCAGCGGTGCAGACGGATGACATGTTCGGCGATCCAGCATCCTATATTCGAGGTCTTCTCGAAAGTCCTCCGAGTACGGTGCTGCAAAAAATACACACGGGGTATAAACACTGTCCGCTCTGGAAGCAATTCCAGCTCCTGGAGTTTGTCGTGGACATGGCAACCAAGGAGCCGAACGGTCGCGTACTCAAAGAAGGTCTCATGACCATCTTTCTGCACATGCTCCACGAGCTCGCTCTCAAGAACACGCAGGCGCATACGGTGCGAGAAGTGCTCTGGACCTCTCTGTTCAACCAGCGGTTGTCGGACGAGGGAACCTGGAAATATCCGCCCGGCTTCGAGGGGCTCAGAACGACGATCGACGTCATCGAGGAACTTGAGCGCGCGTGAGCCACGTGCGCCACGAAAAGTAGCGGCCCGGAGAGACCTTCCGGGCCGTTTTTTATTTCTTCCGCTTGCGGGAAATGGCAGCGCGCAGGAACTCTGTAAAGAGAGGATGCGGGGAAAGCGGTCGCGCCTGGAACTCGGGATGAAATTGCGTGCCGAGCATGAAAGGATGCGCGCTCCGCGGGAGTTCCGCTATTTCCATCAAGACGCCGTCCGGGCTCGTGCCCGAGAATACAAGGCCCGCGGCCTCAAGTCGCTTAACATAAGTCGGGTTGATCTCATAGCGATGGCGGTGGCGCTCCTCAACCAGCTCCTTCTTGTACGCGGCACGCGCCATAGTACCCTTCTTGAGATAGGCCGGATACGCGCCGAGCCGCATCGTCCCCCCGTATTTGTTGTCGGCAAGATGTTTTTTCTGTTCCAGCATCACGTCAACGATCGGATGGGGCGTATTTTTGGCGACCTCGGCCGTATGCGCCCCTTTGAGAGCCAGAACGTTCCGTGCGTATTCGATGACCATGAGCTGCATGCCGTAGCAGAGGCCGAGATACGGTATTTTGTGTTCGCGCGCAAATCGTATCGCCTTGAGCTTTCCCTCGATGCCGCTTTCGCCGAAACCGCCAGGGACGATGATGCCATGGTATTTTTTCAGTTTGGCGACGGATTTTGCGATGGATTTTGGGCCGCCCTGCTCCAGTTCTTTTGAATTGATCCACGTAATGTTCGCCCGGCGCGAGAGCTTCGCCGCGGAGAATTTGATGGCCTCGATGACCGAGAGATACGCATCGGCGAGCACGAAATCGCCCGTATCGAAATACTTCCCCACGATAGCGACATTGATCTCGGGAATTTTTCTGTTCGTCGCCGCTTTCACGAATGCGTTCCAAGCGGCTAAACTTGCTTTGCGTTTCTTGGGGAGATGGAGCGCATCCAGCAACATATCGCCGAAACGGTCCTTCTCGAAATTCAATGGTGCCTCATAGATGCTCGTGATGTCGGGCGCGGAGATGACGTGCTGTTTGCGGATATTGCACCACACAGCGAGCTTCTCTTTGCGCTTCTCGTCGAGAGAATGTGTGGAGCGCGCGATGAGGAAGTCCGGCTGAACCCCGTAACTGTTGAGGTCTCGCACTGCCGTCTGCGTCGGCTTCGTTTTCATCTCACCGATCGTCCCCGGCACGGGAAGGTACGACACCATGACGAACAGCACGTCGTCCGGATGCTGCATCTTGAGCACGCGCGCGGCCTCGATGAACAACGCGTTCTGGAAGTCGCCGATCGTGCCGCCTATCTCGATGACCGAAATGCGGCTGCCGTTGTACTCCGCCGCGGCTTCCATGCGCTTGATGATCTCATCGCGCACGTGCGGTATCGCTTCAACGAACTTGCCGTTATAGCCGAGCGCTCGTTCGCGCGCGATGACCGACTGATAGACCATGCCGCTCGTCATGTAGTCCTCATTGGTGAGGTCACGACCGAGAAAACGCTCGTAGTTGCCCATATCCTGGTCGGTCTCGAGACCGCTGCGCAGCACGAACACCTCGCCATGCTCGGTCGGGTTCATCGTGCCAGCGTCGACATTCAGATACGGATCGACTTTCACCAGATTGACCGGATACCCCTTCTGCTGAAGCAGGAGCCCGACGGAACTCGTGACGACGCCCTTCCCGACGCCGCTCATGACCCCGCCGAGGACGAATATGTATTTATGACCTTCTTTTGCCATACCCCGTACGATTATTTGCCGCAATCGCGGATGCTGATAATGTGTACGGTTCCTACCCTGCGATAGATGTGTTGAGTAATCATACGGGGCATAGCGGGACCTAGACCGTCAGATATTTGCGGATAGCGAGCACGGACGCGACCGCTCCGAGCACGATGGCCGATCCCATGAGTATGAGAAAAATGAAAACGAAGTGGCTTGCGTAGTAATCCGCCAAGTTAAAACCGCCGAACCATCCCGCGGTCTTCGCCCCCGCGTACCATGTCGCCGGTATAAGGAGAAGCAAGACGAGTATCGCGGCGGTCACTCCGCTGATGACGCCGGTCACGATGAAGGGACCTTGGATGTACGAATTGCTGGCGCCGACGAGACGCATCACGGCTATCTCATCCTTGGCGGTATAAATAGCGAGGCGGACGGTTGCGAATGCAATGAGGATGGACGCGATCGCGAAGATGATAATGACCGCAAAGCCGATGGTGCGCGTCGCCTGTATCGCAAGCGAGAGGCGATCGATGACTTCTTTGTTCTGCGCATAGTTGATGCGGTCGACGATCGGCGCGCCGGCGGCGGACAGGGCCGGCAAAGCCTCGAGATAGTTCACAATGCTTTCATACTGCGTTGGGTCCTTGGCGCGGACCGAGAGTGAAGCATCGAGCGGATTGCCGCCGAGCTCATCGAGCGCCTGGAGTGTCAGTTGATCGTTCGCGTGCCGCGCGCGGAAAGCTGCGAGCGCATCGGCGGCAGAAGTATAGGTAACGCTCGCCACCTGTGGAAGGTTCTCAAGCTGATCCTTGACTTCGAAGATGCTCGCTTCGCTTGCCGTAGTGACGAAATAAACCGACACGTCCACTTTTTCCTTTATGGTATCCAGCGTGAACGAGAGGAGAGCCGAAATGAAGATGAGCGTGCCGATGATCGCGAGCGTTACCGTCATAATGAGCACGGTGGCCGCCGAAACCGCGCCGCCGCGAGCGAAATTCTTCCATCCGGTCACGAGCACTCGCCTCACGGGCATCCAGGTCATAGGCCTCATTATAGTATGTATTTCCCTTCCGCGTCGTCCCGGACCACTTTCCCGCGGTCAATGGTAATGACGCGCTTGCCAATGGAGTCGACGACGCCCTTGTTGTGCGTCGTGATGATGATCGTGGTGCCGAGTTCGTTTATCTTCTTTAGGATCTCCACCACTTCGTAGGTGTTGATCGGGTCGAGGTTGCCGGTCGGCTCGTCCGCGACGATGAGGTCTGGCTGATTGATGATCGCCCGGCCGATGGCAATACGCTGTTTCTCCCCGCCGGAAAGCTGATCGGGGAAATGGAGCGCTTTATCGGCGAGATTCACCAGTTCGAGAATGTAAGGCACGTCGCTTCTAATCTCGCTGTCCGAGCGACCGACCGCCTCCATCGCGAACGCGATATTCTCGTACGCGGTCTTGTTCGGAATGAGGCGAAAATCCTGGAATACCATGCCAATACGGCGGCGGTAATGATGCAGCGCGGAGCTCGGCAAGTCATTCACGTCGATTGATTCAAAAAAAACGGTCCCGTCGGAGGGGCGCTCCTCCGCCAGGAGAAGCTTCAGAAGCGTGGTCTTTCCCGCACCCGAATGGCCGACGATAGAGACGAATTCTTTCGGGGCTACCGAGAGCGTGACCCCTTCGAGCGCAGCCATGTCCCCGTATCGTTTCGTCACCTTGTCGAAATAAATCATGCGTCGTTTCCCATTGTACCCATTCGTCTGAAGGCCGTAAAGGCGGCAACGCCTGCGCATAAAAGCGGGATGGGGATAATGAAAAAGGCGACCGTGGTCGCCTGTTCCGTCCTGCTTATGCGGTTATGCGCCGCAACTGGATTTTCATCCTACCGCGAAGCGTCCATGAATGAACCTGCACGTAAACGGCATCGCCGGGTTTGAACCAGGCGGCCCGCAAGAGATCCACAACGTCCGTACTTCTTGGCAATGGGCCGCGCCGTTTTTCCTTCGGGGGACGATTCTATCCAGCCCCGAAAAACGCCAGCGGCTCGCATCCCCGCCCATGTCTTCGACCCGCCCCTCATCAAGGAGGCCTCCTCTACGGAAAACCCTAACCCCTGAGCCACGCCCCAGAAAATACGGGGGAATGGCCGGCAGGAAAAGCTTCCCGTGCTGGAAATGCGGCTGCCACCTAACTGTCTCCACCCGAAGAATTGCCCACCTTTCGATATGCATCACACCTCCCTTTCTGCGCACTCTATATCATTCCTTCACGGAAAATTCTACTTGATTTCTATCGCGGCATTGATGAAATCATCAAGGTCGCCGGCGAGGACTTTGTCGGGACTGGAAGATTCGTGGTCGGTGCGGTGGTCCTTGACCATTTTGTACGGATGGAGAACGTAGGAGCGTATCTGGCTCCCCCACTCGTTCGCGGTCGTGGCCGCTATGGAGCGGCCCTTCGCTTCTGCTTCGCGCTCGGCCTCCTGTTTGGCGAACAGTTTCGCCTTGAGGAGTGTGAGGGCCTTCTCGCGGTTGGCGAGCTGGCTCCGTTCGCTTGAAACGTGCACCGACAGATTCGTCGGCACATGGAGGATGCGCACCGCCGTCTCGCGCTTGTTCACGTTCTGCCCGCCCGCACCCCCGGCGCGGGCGAATTGCACTTCGAGGTCCTCGTCCCGCAGCTCGATCTTGTCGCTCGCGACCAATGTCGGAAGAATCTCGACGAGCGCGAAAGAAGTCTGGCGCTTCGCGTTCGCGTTGAACGGCGATTGACGGACGAGCCGGTGCACGCCGGCTTCGTGCTTAAGGCGCCCATACGCGCCCGAGCCGGATATCTCAAGCATGAGGTTACGGTACCCGCCGTGGTCGTTCTCGTTCGCGTGGAGCTCGCGCACGCGCCAACCTTTCTTTGCGGCATATCCTTCGTACATGCGTCGGAGCATACGCGCAAAGTCCTCGGCATCGTCGCCACCCGCACCCGCAAGAATGGCAAGCGTGGCGTCCCCGGCGTCGTGCGGGTCGCCGGTGCCGGACGCTTTGAGAACTTGATATTCCTGCACGAGGGCCTGTGCCTTATCTTTATCCGCCCAAAAATCGGGCGATGCCATCCGCGCTTCAAGGTGTGCAAGCCGTGTTGCCTTGTCGTCGGCCATTATGAAGAACGATCAATTCACGCTCGTGCTTCCGCGAGCGCGGCCTTTTCTTGTTCTAGTTGGGCAATCTCTGCATTAATATCGTTCTCCGCTTTCTCGGCGACGGCAATAATATTGGGATTCGTCATCCTCTCTCTGAATTTGCTTCCCTCCCGCATCCGATCCATAAGCGCTTTAATTTTCACGTCTATTGCCGCTATTTTCTCTTGGTTATCGAGCACCGGTGTCTCCCGTGCAAAATCAAAATCAGCGGCTTTGCCCTCTGCCGCCGCACTCCTGCGTTTTTGTGGCATGCCTTCCATGCGGATATTTTACATACTTGGGATTATTCCGCAACCGACGATTCTCTGGAGCCGCCTCCCAGGATTGAACTGGGGACCTACCCCTTACGAAGGGGTTGCTCTACCAGCTGAGCTAAGGCGGCACATGGTACTGGATATATTTTGCAGAACAAGGACTTTTTGTCACGAATGAGCCGTCGGCTCTCTACCAGCTGAGCTGTCACGAATGAGCCGTCGGCTCTCTACCAGCTGAGCTAAGGCGGCGTTCTTCATTTCTAGCACACAAAACCCATCCAAAAAAGCGCCTGGTTCCGGTTGTAATCAGGGAAGGGGTGGGACGTCTCACCGTGGGGGGATATTCTCAACGGATGTTCTTTCTTCTCTAGTATCAACTGAAAGGAATGGAGGTTCCCATGGCGATGGTAAGGCTGGACCCCGATTGTGAAGCCCGTGGAATGGGCCGCGTGCTCCTCGCGATGTTTATCGCGGAAGCGCGCTGGCTCGCCGACTTTATCTCGAAAAAGAAAGAGGACGGGCAGAAAATCCCGGAAGTGCTCCATAAGGGGTACTGGCAGGGCGAGCCCGATTTCAACAGGCGTCTCAGGTTCTACCGGGAACTGGGGCTTTCGCTTTGGGGAAAAGTCGAGGGAGATGCGGCCGCAGAGGACATCGTAAGAGGAGTACAGATCGTCCCCTTTACCAACATAGACCTGAACGGCCTGCATGCTGGTCTGAAGAAGTTGGCAACGCAAACTGTAGCGGGAGAGGAAAGCGCTTCAGGAGAACAAGAAACCCCGCCAGAACAGCGAATCGCAGCGTAGCACTTGAAATTTCCCCACACCTGCACGTAAAACGGGCTCGAACGGCCCGTTTTGTTTTTTTCCGAAAGGCGGCACTACGTCTCGTTATTGACAAAATCAAGTATATAGATTACAATTTTCATAGATTCTCCCATCAACTGCTGACTTGAGAGGTAATGTTCATGGAAAGCCAAAAGGGTTCCAGGTCGCTCGAGATAGTCAAGGGTCGTGTGGCAAAGGTGCTCGGTCTCACGCCCGAAACCGCGGAGGTGTTGCTCCGGAGGGCGCAGAGCCGCATGTCTGGGGGTACGAGCCTCAACTTTACCGGCGAGTTCGACCCCAGCAAGACCCAGCCGCTCGACGTAGCGGAGACCGGCTGACTACCGACAACGCAGACCTTTCCGCGTCCACCTTGTGGTGGGCCCGCGCGGAAAGGTCTTCTTTTTTGGAGTCTGTATTAAAGCACGCTAGAACCTATTTCGTCCAAAACCAGAACCAATGATATCTCGCGCCTCGCGGACTCGGCGCTCACCGCCCGCTCGCAGATTCGCGGGCTCGCCGCCGCGGACGGCGACCCCGCTCCTTACAGGAGCTGTACACCTTTCGCATTCCGCAGACGGAACGCGCAAGGTCCTCGGATGTTCCGCGCTCTCGCATCCGAGCCCTGTCCGCGCATTTCTCTCTTCTGTCCGGTTAGGATTCGCGGGGGGTGTTCGGAATGCATGGAGCGGCAGGGC